>Ga0209794_1000465_pt1 | contig 59322 bp, 70 predicted proteins | sample EBPBio232013_DNA_FD_185869 | JGI IMG/M metagenome (GOLD analysis project Ga0209794, IMG submission 185869) | Wastewater treatment Type I Accumulibacter community from EBPR Bioreactor in Madison, WI, USA - Reactor 1_5/23/2013_ DNA (SPAdes)... | ecosystem: Engineered > Bioreactor > EBPR >...
AGTCGGCCGGGCCCACTCCCGCGGTGCCCGCTACCCCGCCGTCCTGGGACCAGCGCGTTCAGGCCCAGGCTCCGGCATATGAGGGCAGCCACGGTGCCTGGGACGCAACGGAGAGCCAGGGCGCCGAACCCGGCCAACCGCAGCGCCCGCTCCCGCCCCGCCCGGCCATGGCCGGCGACCCGCGGATCGGCCGCGCCACGCGAGGTGGCCTGCTCGCGGCCCTGGCCGCGGCGCTGATCACCGGCGCGGCCAGCCACCCCGCGGCGGCCCTCGGCGCCGGCCTGCTGGTCTCGATCCTCGCCCGAACCGCCGACCGCAGCGTGACCTCGCTGGTGCTGCGGCGGCATACCAAGGGACAACGATCCAGCGACCTGGCCCTGGCCATCCTCGCCAGCCCCCTGCACCTGCTCACCGGCACCATCGCCACGCTCGCGGCCGCCCTGATTCCGGCCGCCGTCGGCCTGGCAGGCGTCTTCGCCACCCTGCTCGGCCTAAACCTCGCCAATCTCGCCCTGCCTGGCAGCACGAACTACTCCGCCGCCCTCGCCATCGGGATGGCCCTGACGCTGATGATGGCGTGGTGGGGCCCCGGAGGGGCGGGCCTGCGCCGCGGCACGCGCAGCCTGGCCCGCGGCCTCGCCCCCGGGCCGGCCGCTAACCAGATCGTCACGGGCCTGCTGCTCGCCGCGGCTGTCGGCCTTGCCGCGTGGGCGCTGCTCGGCACCGACGTCCCCGTGTGGTGGCCGTGGACCAATGTGCCGAGCATCTTCAGCACCCTCTCCACGGGACCCTGAGACACCCCACGCCGCCCGATAGCGTGAGCGGGCCAACCCCACGAAGGAGTGCGATGGACACCGAGGCCAGCGGACCGGACGATCACGGCGTCGTTATCGAGCAGCGCGGGCTGTGGTTCGAGGAGTTCGCGGTCGGCGCGATCTACCGCCACCGCCCCGGCCGAACCGTCACCGAGGCCGACAATGTGCTGTTCACGACGCTGACGATGAACACCCAGCCGTTGCACCTCGACGAAGCCGATAGCGCCGCCCGCGGCCCCTTCCACGCGCGCCTGGTCAACTCGATGTTCACCCTGTCCACCCTTGTCGGGCTCTCGGTCGCGCAGCTCACGCTCGGCACCATCGTCGCTAACCTGGGCTTTCGCGAAATCGCCTTTCCCGCACCGGTTTTCCACGGCGACACGTTGTATGCCGAGACCCTCGTCCTCGCCAAGCGCGTCTCCTCCTCCCGGCCGGGGGAGGGGATCGTGACCTTGCGGCATACGGCTCGCAACCAGGATGGGGTCGTCGTCGCCACCGCAACGCGCGACACCCTCGTGCGCCTCGCCCCCGAGCAGGAGCCGGTATGACGACCTGGCAGCCCGGTCCCGCGTGGCTGTTCGTGCCCGCGGACCGGCCGGACCGCTTCGCCAAGGCGCTGGAGCGCAGCGATATCGCGGTCATCGACCTCGAGGATGCCGTCGCCGCGGACCGCAAGGCCCAAGCCCGGGCGGCGCTCGCGGCATATGACTGGCCGGAGCCCGAGCGAACGCTGGTCCGGCTCAATCCGGCGAGCACAGCAGAGCATGCCCTCGACCTCGACCTGCTAGCTGAGTTCGCGGCCGCCGGGCGCGGCCCGACCCGCGTCATGCTCGCCAAGGCCGAGGCCCCCACGGATCTCGACGGCCTGGGCGCTCACGAAGTCGTCGTCATTCTCGAAACGCCGGCCGGCGTGGTTCACGCCCGCGAGATCATTGAACGACCCCATGTCGTGGGCGCGATGTGGGGGGCCGAGGACCTGATCGCCGGGCTCGGCGGCACCGCGAGCCGCGATGCCGACGGTCGCTACCGCCCGGTCGCCCTGCATGCGCAAAACAGCGTGCTCCTGGCATCCAAGGCCGCCGGCAAGCTCGCCATCGACACGGTCCACCTCGACATCCCCGACCACGACGGGCTGGCCCGCGAAAGCCGGGACAGCGTCGCGATCGGCTTCGACGCCAAGGCGTCGATCCATCCCGGTCACATCCCGATCGTCCGCGCCGCTTTCGCTCCCGACGAGGCCGCGCTCGCGCGCGCCCACCGCATCCTGGCCGGCGTCGCGGAGCATGGGGAGGGTGTCTTCGCGCTCGACGGCGGGATGGTCGACGGGCCTATCATCGCCCAGGCCCGCCGCATCCTGGCCCGCGCGGCGGCCGCCCGATGAGCGAGCGCGAGAGCAGCAGCACCGGCAATGCCGTCATCGGCGGCGCGCTGGTGGCCGTCGCCGGGATCATGCTGTTGCGCTTCGTCGGCCCGGCGCGGCTGTTCTCGATCGTCTTCCTCGCCCTCGGCGCCTTCTATCTCAACCGCACCGACCCCAAACGCCTGACCGCGGTGCTCATCGTCGTCGTCGGCGGCCTGGCGTGGCTCGCCTATCGCACCGCCAGCCAACGCCTCTGACCCGCACGCACCCCACCGTGACCGCACTCCCGTCCCTGCTGACGCTGAACCTCTCCCGCCCGCCGGACGCCCGCGCCCGCGGGCTCCTCGAATACCTCTGGCACCGCGACGAGGACCTCCTCGTGCTGACCGAGACGGGCCTCGGGGGCGGCTCCGCGCTGGTGGAGTCCGTATGCCGATCCGCCGGCTTCTCCGTCCAATCCTCGCTCTCGGCCCCGACCGGCCGCCGCCGCCGCGGCCTCGACCCAGCCGCACTCGGCGTGCTGGTCGTGGCGCGAGCCGGCGCACTCGTCCGGGACGAGGGCGTCCCAGAAGTGGCCGTGTTGCCGGAGCGCGTCCTCACCCTGCGCGTCGGCGCCGGCCCTGACTCGCTGCGTCTGATCGCGGTCTATGGCGCGGCGAGCGACCCGGTGCGCTATTCCAGTTCCGTTCAGCGACAACGCAAAAGGGACTGGTTGCTCGCTTTCTGCACCTGGCTGAGCCAACTCCCACCCGCGCCGACCGTCATCGTCGGCGACCTCAATATCGTCGCCCCCGGCCACCCCGACAAGCTGGCCTGTGTCCTCGATCAGGAGCGCACGGCATACGACCTGATCACCGGCCCGCTCGGCTTCGTGGACGCGTATGCCGCCGCCCACGCCCGCAGCGGGCTCGCGGGCGAGCCGACCTGGGTCGATCACAGCGGCGTGGGGTGTCGCTACGACTACCTCCTCGCCGGGCCCGGTGTGCCTTCGGTCGGCGACTTCGCCATCGACCACACGCCGCGCCTAGCCGGCCTGACCGATCACAGCGCGCTGTTCGCGCATTTGTAACCTCTGCAAGGACACCCCACGAAGTTCGCCCACGCAGTGCGTGGGACCCACGCTCGTCCCGCCCACGCAGAGCGTGGGACCCAGCTCCGATACTTCGCGGGGACCCCGTCCACGACTTTCGCAACACGGCGTAGCACGAGTTAGGTGACTGTGTACAGGTTGCAACCTGCTCACAGTCACCTAACTCGTGCTAGCAGAGGTTAGGAGACGGTCCAAGGCCTGGAGACGGCGCCCGAGCGCCCACGCGTCACTGGAGGGTGAATCCGTCGAGGTGGCCGTCTTCGGTGGCCGCCCGGATGACATCGCGCGGGCTGGAGATCTGCCGACCGAGTTCGCGATACCGCACGCACGCGCGATTGATATAGGTGTTGACCGTTGACAGCGCCACCGGGGGATCGAGCCGCGAGCCGACGCTCTTGCGGGGAACGCCATCGGCGAGCAGGCTCAGCACTTCCACCTCGCGCGGCGCGAGGTGGGCCACGAGAGATTCGTCGCTCACCAGCGCGAAGGCCAGATCACTGGAGACCGCCTCCTGGCCAGCCGCGACCTGCTGCAAGACATCGAGGATGTCGGTGACCGGATCGGACTTCAGCGCCAGGCCGGAGGCACCGGCAGCCATGGCACGCCGGATGGGGATTGCCCGCAGTTCCGAGGTCAAAAGCAGCACCCTGATCCCGGAGGAACTCAAGACCGAGATGGCGTCATAGGCGTCCTCCTCGGCAAGGTGCAGATCCACCAAGGCGATATCGGGCGGGGCCGGCAGCGCGGCGATGACTGCCTTGAGACCACTCCACGTGGGGGCACTGCCCACGAGCTCGACGTCATTCGTCTGCGATCGGATGAGGGACATGATCCCCTCGACCACGATCGGGTGGTCGTCCACTGCGACGACGCGAACTGTCATACCGGCAATCCTTTCGTGAGTGTCGGCTGGCTAAAAGTCGCACCAATGCCGGACGGGGGCGCAGCGGGCAGGGTGACACGCAATTGCACGTCACCCCAGTCGCCGGTGACGCCCCACTCGCCGGTCGCGATCATGGCCGCCATGACCTCCGGCGGCGGCCCGGGACTCATGAGCAGACTCAGCCGCCAGCCAGACGAGGCCGGCAGTCCGGTGATATCCAGAGTGCCCAGCAGCCGCCGAGAGGGTGCAGCTGATTCATCCGGACTCGGTCGAGCGATCGCCTTGCGGCCCAGGGCTTCTAACGAGGAGGTGAGCAACTGCGCACCCTGAGGCGGCAGTCCGACGGCGACCCGCAGGCGCACGGTCCAGCCGGCCTCTCGAACCCTGGCGATTGCGCCGATAAGGCGATGATCGGCGCCCAGCATCAGCCGCTCCCGGATCTCCGCTTCCAATTCGGTCGCGGTCGCGCGGATCCGGGGATCGTCGACCGGAGCCGCTGCTGCCTGTCTGAGCAGCCGATCTAGCCGCACGCGCGCCGGACAGTCGCTGCGCGAGCGTCGCTTCCAGCGGGGGAGCGTTCGTGTCAGCTTCTGACTCCTCGCTCAAGCGCAGCACTTCCCAGCCGAGGCGTTCACCGACCCATCGCACCACGAGGGTCACGAGGAGGCACAGGATCGGCGTCGCCGTCGGTGCGAGATAGGGCAGCCAGTCCGCGCCATCGGGAACCCGGGCGGAACTCCCAATCCAGGCGATCACGACCACTCCGAGAGCCATGATGGCGCCCTCGATCGAGCGCCGGTAGATGGTGACCAAGGCGACGGCCCCGCTGACCACGCCGGGCATCCAGAACAGGCGGGCGTGGGCGCTCCCGCCAGGCAGCGCCCACGCGTTGATGCCCACGGCGGTCCAGGACAGCACGACCAGCGCAGCGGTGAACATCCCGGATGTTCGGTGTCGCAGACCACGCAGGAGATACGCGATGCCGACCAGGCCGACGAGGACCGATCCGAACGCGGTCGGCCCCGATCGGGCCAAGTGGCGATCTAGGAGCGGAGGGAACCACAGCCCGAGGAGCAGTAGCGGGGCGGCCATGACGACGAGATAGGGGAAAAGATCCGGCAGGATGCCGGCCTTCCCCTCGGTCCATGCCGCCCGCCGCGGCCAAGGGGACCAGGTCAGATCCACGACGGTTCCCTCGCCCGGCGCCGACGTCACGCTGGCAGAACCGCCGACATCGGTCATGCGAGCCTGGATCGAGGCGCTGAGGCCGCGGCGATGCGTCACTCCGGGTTCGAAGCCCACCCCCCGATCACGGATTTGCACCCCGACCACGAGCCCACGCATGCCGACCGTCACGTCCGCCGACTTCACGCCCGAATGCTGCGCCACATTGCGAAGAGCCTCGGCACTCGCACGCCGGAAGGCTTCCTGCACCGGTCCCGGCACCAGGAGCACATCTGGCCCGCGGTAACGCACCTCGACCCGCGAAGCCCGCAGAACCGGCCCGAGCAGAGACTCCTGGGTCTGCTCGCGCTCGGGGTCCTCCTCCGCTGCGCCGAGCGGCGCGGCTACCAAGGCGTGAGCCGCCTCTTGGGGTGCCGTGGGCGAGACACCGGCGCCGCCCATCGCGATCATTTGCAGGGTCCGCAGGATCTCGTCGTGCACGAAGAGATCTGCTTCCTTCTCGCGCCGCGCCTTCGCCTCCCGCGCCGCGGCGTCTGCTCGCTCCGCGGCGCGCAGGGCGGCCGCGTCGTCGACTTTCTGCGCCGCGCGGCGCACGAGCATCGCGGTCAAGGCCGGGGCGCCGGCGAGAGCGACGAGTTGACCGGTCGACGCTACCGCCTCGACGGATCGGTGCAGGCTTGGAATGTCTGGATCGGCGAGCCAGGTGTTCCAACGAACCTGGAAGTTCACGGCGAGGACGCCGAGACCGAGGGCCCAGCCATAGCGCGTGGCGACCGCCAGGAAGGCTGTGGTCGCGATCAAGCCCTGAGTGGGCCACCAAGAATCGGCAAGGTCGATGGACTGCCGTGTCTGTGGCCCGGCCAGTAACAAGCCGGCGCTGAAAAGCGCGGCGGCGAGCACGGACAGCTCAGCGAGGCGGCGCCAGGTGATCGTGGCCGTCAGCATGACGACGGCGGCCACCCCCATGAGAGCGACGCCCCACTGAGTGCGCCCGTCCGCAAGGTCCAGTGACCGGCGACCAATGGCGAGCGTCACGCCGATATTGACCAGGAAGCAGACCATGACCCCGAGCCGGATGCCGAACTCCACAAGTTCGGCCCAGCCGCCGGCCGGGTCCGGTCGCCACGGCACGGCCTTCACAAACCCAAGGCTATTGCCGGACACCGACATCCCGTGACTCGCGCTCACCCGATGTGTCCGAAAGGGGCACTCTGTGACGCATAGCATTCGGCGGTGGACATCGACGTGCGGGCCGAATCTCCCGAGGACATCCTCGCCGTGCGTCGGGTGCACGCCGAGTCCTTCGCCACGCCGCCGGGCGCCGCGGAGCCGATCGAGGCGCCGCTGCTCGATCGCCTGCGAGCCGATGGCGCGGTGCTCTCGGCCCTCACCTTCGTCGCCGTGCGCGACGGCGAGGTCGTCGGCAGTGTCGTATGCAGTCGCGGCCGGATCGGGGAGCGCCCGTCCGTCGGGCTGGGCCCGATCGCCGTCCTGCCGTCGCACCAACGCCAGGGCATCGGCTCGGCGCTGATGGCGGCCGTCATTGACGCCGCGCAGGTCGCCGGCGAGCGCGAAATTGCCCTGCTCGGAGATCCGGCGTATTACGCCCGGTTCGGTTTCCTCCCGGCCGCTCAGCTCGGCATCCAGAGCCCCGGCCCGTGGGGCGAATACTTCCAAGCCCGGCCCTTGACGCACCTCGACCCGTCGCGCGATGGCGGGCCCTTCCGTTATGCATCCGCCTTCGATTCGCTGGAGGACACCGCCGATGAACACTGAAGCGACGGCATACTTCGAAGCCGTCGAGGACACCGGTGCGGCCGCGACCTTCCGAGCGACCTGGCATACGGCCGGGCCCTGGACCGAGGACTCCCAGCACGGCTCACCCCCGGCGGCACTGCTGGCGCGCGAACTGGAACGGCGCGTGGTGCCCGCGGGGAAGCGGGTGTCGCGGTTCACGATGGACTTGCTCGGGCCGATCCCGGTCGCCGAGGTGGTCGTTCGCGCCGAGGTGCTGCGCGACGGTCGGGCGGTGGCCTTAGTGCGGGCCGAGTTGGCCGATCCGGCGACCGGGCGCACCGTCGCCCAGGCGAGCGCCTGGTGCGTGCCGATCCTGGACGGCGGGCCCGAAGCGGGGGCGGCGAGCCCGCCCGGGACGCCGGCGGACGGCATACATCACCCCATGCCACCGGGCTGGGTGCGCGGGTATGCCGACAGCATCGACTGGCGCTGGGTGGAGGGCAGCGTCGCGCAGGCTGGGCCGGCGACGGTGTGGATGCGTCCGCGCGTGCCGCTCATCGACGGTGAGGCGCTCTCGCCGCTGCAGCGGGTGCTTGCCTGCGTTGACTCGGCCTCCGGGATCGGCGCCGAACTCGACCTGCGCGCCTGGGACTTTCGCAATACCGACCTGACGGTGCACATTGTGCGGCCGCCCGCGGGGGAGTGGGTGGCGCTCGCCGCCTCCACCCTGCTCGCCGGCACCGGGGCCGGCCTGGCCCGGGCCACGTTGTATGACGAGCGCGGCATCATCGGCGCCTCCGCCCAGGCGCTGCTGGTCCGCCCCCGCACCCGCTGACCCGTGCTGGCCCAGGCGGCATACCCGCGCGCGTCCCGCTACCAACGCAGCTACCGCCTGGTTCTGGTCGTGATCACGACCAAAACCAGGCGGTAGCTCGAGCGTTAGCGCGGGGGCAGGCAGCCGCGCGAGTGCCGACCCCAACCCGAGGCAGGTGGGGTCAGTTCACCCGCACCGTCATTTTGCCGGTCGAGTTGGACTGGACGACCTTGATCGTCACGCCGACGCCCGCGACCTTGACGCTGCCCATCGGGTTGGCCTTGGCGTCGCGGCGGGCGTCGCTGGCCGCATCGGGCCGATCGTCGCCGGCTGCCGCGCCGGCACTTGGCGCCCCCTCGGCCGCGGGGGCGGATTGGGCGATGGTTGCTGGAGCCAGGGCGGCCAACAGAGCCAGGGCGGTAGCCCCGGTCAACATCCGGATTCTGCTTCTGCGCACGGGAACGTCCTTGTTCTCTGTCGTGGCACGGGCCACCGCACGGGAACCTCGCATCGCGCGTCCCCCGCGGCCTAGATCAGGCGGGTGGACCGTGTGCGCCCGGGTCGGGCACCCTAGGGACACTAGTCCACGGCGAGGAGGATGTGGGCCCGGGCCGCCGCATACTTGCTGGTCAGCGGGTCGGGCCAGACGATTTTGCTGCGCCGGTGCGCCCGACTAGACTGGAGCACCGTGTCTCGCAGCGCTGCGCTGCGCGCGAGCCGCCGGGCAGCAGTCCTTGGTGACTGATATGCCACACCCTCTCGCCGGGCAAACCATTTCACACTCCATCCGTGTGTGGAAGCGGGGAGTGCAGGGGAGAGCCTGGGCGACACACCCGAGATCGGGGGTCGAGCCCAGACATGACTAGGAGCGCCCGTCCACCCGGACGAGCGCCACGACGAATCGAAGGACGCAGTTTGCCTACCATCAACCAGCTGGTGCGCAAGGGCCGGCAGGACAAGGCCACCAAGGTCAAGACTCCTGCCCTGAAGGGCTCTCCCCAGCGCCGCGGTGTGTGCACCCGCGTGTACACCACCACCCCCAAGAAGCCGAACTCGGCCCTGCGCAAGGTCGCCCGTGTGCGCCTGACCAGCGGCATCGAGGTCACCGCCTATATCCCCGGCGTCGGCCACAACCTGCAGGAGCACTCGATGGTGCTCGTGCGTGGCGGTCGTGTGAAGGACCTCCCCGGCGTTCGCTACAAGATCATCCGCGGCGCGCTCGACACCCAGGGTGTCAAGAACCGCCAGCAGGCCCGCAGCCGCTATGGCGCCAAGAAGGTGAAGAAGTAATGCCTCGTAAAGGTCCCGCACCCAAGCGGCCGCTCGTCGTCGACCCCGTCTACAACAGCGTCCTGGTGACCCAGCTGGTCAACAAGATCCTGCTCGATGGCAAGAAGTCGATCGCCGAGAACATCGTCTATGGCGCCCTCGAAGGGGTCCGCACCAAGACCGGCACCGACCCCGTGCCCACCCTGAAGCGGGCGCTGGACAATGTCCGCCCGACCCTGGAGGTCAAGTCCCGCCGCGTCGGTGGCGCGACCTACCAGGTCCCCGTCGAGGTCAAGCCGGGCCGCGCCACGACCTTGTCGCTGCGCTGGCTCGTCGGCTACTCCCGGCAGCGCCGTGAGAAGACCATGACCGAGCGCCTGATGAACGAGATCCTCGACGCCTCCAACGGCCTCGGCGCCGCTGTGAAGCGTCGCGAGGACACCCACAAGATGGCCGAGTCCAACAAGGCCTTCGCGCACTACCGCTGGTGACCCCAGCAGGTCGTATGCCGCGTGCTCACCCGAGCGCGCGGCATACGGCCCCCGGCGCAGCCGCGCCGGACCCTGACACGTAACGCAGTTCGCAACGAACGAGATGAGATAACCCAAAGTGGCACAGGACGTCCTGACCGACCTCACCAAGGTCCGGAATATCGGCATCATGGCGCACATCGACGCTGGCAAGACCACGACGACCGAGCGCATCCTCTTCTACACCGGTCGCAACCACAAGATCGGTGAGACCCACGACGGCGCCTCCACCACCGACTGGATGGAGCAGGAGAAGGAACGCGGCATCACCATCACCTCCGCCGCGGTGACCTCCTTCTGGAATGGCAACCAGGTCAACATCATCGACACCCCCGGCCACGTCGACTTCACCGTTGAGGTGGAGCGCTCATTGCGCGTCCTCGACGGCGCCGTCGCCGTCTTCGACGGCAAGGAGGGTGTCGAGCCCCAGTCCGAGACCGTGTGGCGTCAGGCCGACAAGTACGACGTCCCGCGCATCGCGTTCGTCAACAAGATGGACAAGCTCGGCGCGGACTTCTACTTCACCGTTCAGACCATCAAGGACCGCCTCGGCGCCGAGCCGCTGGTCATCCAGTTGCCCATCGGTGCGGAGAACGACTTCGTTGGCGTCGTCGACCTGGTCGAGATGCGCGCCCTGGTGTGGCCGGGCGATGCCAAGGGCGATGTCACCATGGGCGCGAAGTATGAAGTCCAGGAGATCCCCGCCGAGCTGAAGGATCAGGCGGACGAGTACCGCATGGCCCTGGTCGAGCGGGTCGCTGAGTCCAGCGACGAGCTGATGGAGAAGTACCTCGAGGAGGGCGATCTCAGCGTCGCCGAGCTTAAGGCCGGCATCCGCGCCCTGACCGTTTCGTCGACGCTCTACCCGATCCTGTGTGGCTCGGCCTTCAAGAACCGTGGCGTGCAGCCGATGCTCGATGCCGTTATCGACTTCCTGCCCAGCCCGCTCGACGTTCCGGCCATGAACGGCCACGCCGTCGGCAATGAGGACGAAGTCATCGTCCGCAACCCGGCGGCCGACGAGCCCTTCTCGGCGCTGGCGTTCAAGGTTGCCTCGCACCCGTTCTTCGGGACCTTGACCTTCATCCGTGTCTACTCCGGCCGGATCGCCGCAGGCACTCAGGTGCTCAACTCGACGAAGGTCAAGAAGGAGCGCATTGGCAAGCTCTTCCAGATGCACGCCAACAAGGAAAACCCTGTTGACGAGGCGCTGGCCGGGCACATCTACGCCGCGATCGGCCTGAAGACCACCACCACCGGTGACACCCTCTCCGACATCGAGAAGCCCGTCGTCCTGGAGTCGATGACCTTCCCCGAGCCGGTTATCCAGGTCGCCATCGAGCCCAAGACCAAGGGCGACCAGGAGAAGCTCGGCGTCGCGATCCAAAAGCTCGCCGAAGAGGACCCGACCTTCAAGGTCAACCTCGACGAAGAGACCGGTCAGACGATCATCGCCGGCATGGGCGAGCTCCACCTCGACATCCTCGTGGACCGCATGCGTCGCGAATTCAAGGTGGAGGCCAATGTCGGCAAGCCGCAGGTCGCCTACCGCGAGACCATCCGTCGCGCGGTCGAGAAGTACGACTACACCCACAAGAAGCAGACCGGTGGTTCCGGTCAGTTCGCGAAGGTGCAGATCGCGCTGGAGCCGCTGGACACCTCCGAGGGCGAGCTCTACGAGTTCTCCAACAAGGTCACCGGTGGTCGCGTGCCGCGCGAGTACATCCCGTCGGTCGACGCCGGCATCCAGGACGCCATGCAGTACGGCACCCTGGCCGGCTACCCCCTCGTCGGCGTCAAGGCGACCCTGCTCGATGGTGGCTACCACGACGTCGACTCCTCCGAAATGGCGTTCAAGATCGCCGGGTCGATGGCCTTCAAGGAGGCCGTCAAGAAGTGTGACCCGGTGCTGCTCGAGCCGATGATGGCCGTCGAGGTCCGCACGCCCGAGGAGTACATGGGCGACGTCATCGGCGACATCAACTCCCGCCGTGGCCACATCCAGGCCATGGAGGACATCAGTGGTGCCAAGGTCGTTCGCGGCCTCGTCCCGCTGTCGGAGATGTTCGGGTATGTCGGTGACCTGCGGTCCAAGACCCAGGGTCGCGCGAACTACTCCATGGAGTTCGATTCCTACTCCGAGGTGCCCAAGAGCGTCGCGGAAGAAATCATCAAGAAGACCCGAGGCGAGTGACCGGTAGACTTACCGGCTGACCCTCTAGTCATACCCCCTAAGCACCGCCCGTCCTTCCTGGTCGCAAGCGGTATCCCAGAGAAGTCCTGAGGAGGACAAGCAAGTGGCGAAGGCAAAGTTCGAGCGGACCAAGCCGCACGTCAACATCGGCACCATCGGTCACATCGACCATGGCAAGACGACGCTGACGGCTGCGATCTCGAAGGTCCTGCACGACAAGTACCCGGACGTCAACCCCAAGTTTGCGTTCGATGACATCGACAAGGCGCCGGAAGAGAAGCAGCGCGGTATCACCATCTCGATCGCGCACATCGAGTACCAGACCGAGGGCCGTCACTACGCCCACGTCGACTGCCCCGGGCACGCCGACTACGTCAAGAACATGATCACCGGTGCGGCGCAGATGGACGGCGCGATCCTCGTGGTTGCCGCCACCGACGGCCCCATGCCGCAGACGAAGGAGCACGTCCTCCTGGCCCGCCAGGTCGGCGTCCCCTACATCGTCGTGGCGCTCAACAAGACTGACATGGTCGACGACGAGGAAATCCTCGAGCTCGTCGAGATGGAGGTCCGGGAGTTGCTCTCGACCTACGAGTTCCCCGGCGACGACCTGCCCGTCGTGCGCGTCTCGGCGCTGAAGGCGCTCGAGGGCGACGAGAAGTGGGCCGGCTCCGTGCTCGAGCTCATGGACGCTGTCGACGAGTACATCCCCGAGCCCGAGCGTGAGACGGACAAGCCCTTCCTCATGCCCGTCGAGGACGTCTTCACGATCACCGGTCGTGGCACCGTCGTCACGGGTCGTATCGAGCGTGGCATCCTCAAGGTCAACGAGGAGGTCGAGATCGTCGGTATCCACACCGGCCCGGCGACCAAGACCACCGTCACCGGCATCGAGATGTTCCGCAAGTTGCTCGACGAGGGTCGCGCGGGTGAAAACGTCGGCCTGCTCCTTCGTGGCATCAAGCGCGAGGACGTCGAGCGTGGCCAGGTCGTCGTGAAGCCGGGTTCGATCACCCCGCACACGAACTTCGACGCCAACGTCTACATCCTGTCCAAGGATGAGGGCGGCCGTCACACGCCGTTCTACGACAACTACCGTCCGCAGTTCTACTTCCGCACCACGGACGTCACCGGCGTCGTTTCCCTGCCCGAGGGCAAGGAAATGGTTATGCCCGGCGACAACACCGAAATGGCCGTTGAGTTGATCCAGCCCATCGCCATGGAAGAGGGTCTGAAGTTCGCGATCCGTGAAGGTGGCCGCACCGTCGGCGCCGGTCGCGTGACCAAGATCAACAAGTGACGCCTCGCGGGTGACCCTCACCCGCGCATCGCGAAGGGCCCGTATGCCGATCGGCATACGGGCCCTTTCGTCTGCCCAGTGAGGCGTCCCTGCGCGCCGGCTGGCGGGGCCCTTTGCGCATGCCGGGTCGGCAGGATGGCGCCATGCGCGTCGAGCTATTCGTGACAGATCCCGTGGCGGCGGTCGCGTTCTACGTCGACGTGCTTGATTTCACCCTCACCGGTCGCGACGAGTCGACCGACTATGCGAGCCTTGAGATGGAGGGGTCCGGGCTGGCGATCCAGGGCCTGCGGTCGTTGCCGTCCGGACATCCCCTGGGCCGCCCTGGGCCGGTGGGGCTGGGCGTCGAAATTGTGCTCCCGGTCGCCGATGTCAGGGCTTCCGGTGCGGGGCGCGTGCTAGGCCCGATTTGGCCACCCGCGCCACCTCTGGCAGAATAATCAGGTTGCTTGACGCGGCACCGAGCCATCGGCTCGACCCGCCGCCCGAGAGTGCGAACGAATCGAACCAGCCATAACGGCCGGGGCGACACACTCTTGAGTTCAAGCCGCCGGCTCAGGCCGGACCACCGATCAGCACCGACGATCGCCGATTAGGCGCGTCGCCGGGTAGCGGAGCTAGGGCGACACACCCGACCTCGGGGGTCGGAGGCCGGAGCAGGCCACATACGTTTTGTTAGTTGGACGGCGAGAGAGAGACGACCACACGATGGCGGGACAAAAGATCCGCATCCGGCTGAAGTCGTATGACCACGAGGTCATCGACAGCTCGGCGCGCAAGATCGTCGACACGGTGACCCGCGCGGGTGCGACCGTTGTCGGCCCGGTTCCCCTGCCCACGGAGAAGAACGTTTTCGTGGTCATCCGGAGCCCCCACAAGTACAAGGACTCCCGCGAGCACTTCGAGATGCGCACGCACAAGCGCCTCATCGACATCATCGACCCGACGCCCAAGGCCGTCGACTCGCTGATGCGTCTCGACCTGCCGGCGGATGTCAACATCGAGATCAAGCTCTAAGGGACACCACCATGACTCACGCGAACACGCGCGCCGTCAAGGGTGTGCTCGGCGAGAAGCTCGGCATGACCCAGGTGTGGGACGCCGACAGCCGCCTCATCCCGGTCACGGTCGTCCAGGCCGGGCCCTGCGTCGTCACGCAGGTCCGCAGCGACGAGACCGACGGCTACACCGCTGTCCAGATCGCCTATGGGGAGATCAACCCCCGCAAGGTCAACCAGCCGATGGCCGGCCACTTCGAGAAGGCCGGGGTCACCCCCCGCCGCCACCTCGTCGAGCTGCGCACCTCCGACGCCGCGGACTACACCCTCGGCGCCGAGATCACCGCGGCCGTCTTCGAGGCCGGCCAAAAGGTCGACGTCTCCGGCACCACCAAGGGCAAGGGCTTTGCCGGCGTCATGAAGCGTCACGGCTTCAAGGGCGTCTCGGCCTCCCATGGTGCGCACCGCAACCACCGCAAGCCCGGCTCCATCGGCGGGTGCTCCACCCCCGGTCGCGTCTTCAAGGGCATGCGTATGGCGGGCCGCATGGGTGGCGTTCGCCAGACCACCGCGGGCCTGACCATCCACGCCGTCGACGCCGACAAGGGCCTGCTGCTCATCAAGGGCGCCGTCCCCGGCCCGCGCGGTGGCCTCGTCCTCGTCCGCTCCGCCGCGAAGGGAGCCTGAGCATGACCGCCAAGACCGTCACGGTTGATCTGCCCGCCGAGATCTTCGATGTGCAGACCAATGTCCCGCTGATCCACCAGGTCGTCGTCGCGCAGCTCGCCGCCGCCCGCCAGGGTACGCACGCCACCAAGACCCGGGGCATGGTCTCCGGTGGTGGCCGCAAGCCCTACAAGCAGAAGGGCACCGGCCGCGCCCGTCAGGGCTCGACCCGTGCGCCGCAGTTCGCCGGCGGTGGCACCGTCCACGGCCCGCAGCCGCGGGACTACTCCCAGCGCACCCCCAAGAAGATGAAGGCTGCTGCGCTGCGCGGCGCCCTCTCCGACCGGGCGCGCCACGGCCGCATCCACGTCGTCGAGGGGCTCGTCACCGGCGACGCTCCGTCGACCAAGGACGCGGTGGCCCTGCTGGCCGGTCTCACCGAGCGCAAGAACCTGCTGGTCGTCCTCGACCGCAGCGACATCGTCTCGCTGAAGTCGGTCCGCAACCTCGACAACGTCCACGTCCTGGCCGTCGACCAGCTCAACACCTACGACGTGCTGTGCGCCGACGACGTGGTCTTCACCAAGGCCGCTTTCGACGTCTTCGTCGCGCCGGCGCAGGAGGACACCAAGTGAGCACCGTGCAGAAGGACCCGCGCGACATCCTGATCGCGCCGGTCGTGTCCGAGAAGAGCTATGGCCTCCTGGAGGAGGGCAAGTACACCTTCATCGTCGACCCCCGCTCGAACAAGACCGAGATCAAGATCGCGGTCGAGCAGATCTTCGGCGTCAAGGTCGACTCGGTCCACACGATGAACCGTCAGGGCAAGGCCCGCCGCACCCGTTTCGGCATGGGCAAGCGCAAGGACACCAAGCGTGCGATCGTCACCCTCCGCGAGGGCTCGATCGACATCTTCGGTGCGGGCGCCTGAGGAGCATAGGTAGACATGGGAATCCGCAAGTACAAGCCCACGACCCCGGGTCGTCGCGGCAGCAGCGTGGCCGACTTCGTCGAGATCACGCGCAGCACCCCCGAGAAGTCGCTGGTGCGCCCGCTGAGCAAGTCCGGTGGCCGCAACGCCTCGGGCCGCATCACGACTCGTCACATCGGTGGTGGCCACAAGCGCGCCTACCGCGTCATCGACTTCCGTCGTCATGACAAGGACGGCGTGCCGGCGAAGGTCGCGCACATCGAGTACGACCCCAACCGCACCGCCCGCATCGCGCTGCTGCACTATGCCGATGGCGAGAAGCGCTACATCCTGGCCCCCAAGGGCCTGGAGCAGGGTCAGCCGATCGAGAACGGCCCCGGCGCCGACATCAAGCCCGGCAACAGCCTGCCGCTGCGCAATATCCCCACCGGTACCGTCGTGCACGCCGTGGAGATCAAGCCCGGTGGCGGCGCGAAGATCGCCCGCTCCGCTGGCGTTCGCGTGCAGCTCGTCGCCAAGGACGGCCCCTACGCCCAGCTGCGTATGCCGTCCGGTGAGATCCGCAATGTCGACCTGCGCTGCCGCGCCACCATCGGTGAGGTCGGCAACGCCGAGCAGTCGAATATCAACTGGGGCAAAGCTGGCCGTATGCGGTGGAAGGGCAAGCGCCCGACCGTCCGTGGCGTCGCCATGAACCCGGTTGACCACCCGCACGGTGGTGGCGAGGGCAAGACCTCTGGTGGCCGGAACCCGGTCAGCCCGTGGGGTCAGCCTGAGGGCCGCACCCGTCGTCCTGGCAAGGCCAGCGATCAGCTGATCGTGCGCCGCCGCCGCACCGGCAAGAAGCGCTGATAGGAGCACCTGAATCATGCCGCGCAGTTTGAAGAAGGGCCCCTTCATCGACGGCCACCTCCAAAAGAAGGTGGACGCTCAGAACGCTTCGGGTTCTAAGAACATCATCAAGACCTGGTCGCGCCGCTCGGTCATCGCGCCGGACTTCCTCGGTCACACCTTCGCCGTTCACAACGGCAAGACCCACATCCCGGTCTTCGTGACCGAGTCGATGGTCGGACACAAGCTCGGCGAGTTCGCGCCGACCCGCACCTTCAAGGGTCACATCAAGGACGACAAGAAGGGTCGTCGTCGATGAGCACGGAGAACGTTATGGAAGCCAAGGCGATCGCCCGGCACGTGCGGGTCACCCCGCAAAAGGCCCGCCGCATCGTCGACCTCATCCGCGGCAAGCAGGCCACGGACGCCGTCAACACCCTGCGCTTCGCCCCCCAGGGCGCGAGCGAGCCGGTGCTGAAGGTGCTCCAGAGCGCCATCGCCAACGCCCGGGTCAAGGCCGACGCCGCATCGGAGTCCTTCGATGAGCGCAACCTGATCGTCAGCGCTGCGTTCGTCGACGAGGGCCCGACCATGAAGCGGTTCCGCCCGCGCGCCCAGGGCCGCGCCGGCCGCATCAACAAGCGCACGAGCCACATCACCGTTTTCGTCGCGCCGAAGGCAACCGGAAAGGCAGGCACCCGCTAATGGGGCAGAAGGTCAACCCGCACGGCTTCCGGCTGGGCATCACCACCGACCACAAGAGCCGCTGGTTCGCCGACTCCACCAAGGAGGGTCAGCGTTACCGCGACTACGTCAAGGAAGATGTCGCGATCCGCAAGCTGATGTCCCAGGGCATGGAGCGCGCCGGTATTTCCCGCGTCGAGATCGAGCGCACCCGTGACCGCGTTCGTGTGGACATCCACACCGCGCGTCCCGGCATCGTCATCGGCCGCCGCGGCGCCGAGGCCGATCGCATCCGCGGCGACCTCGAGAAGCTCACCGGCAAGCAGGTCCAGCTGAACATCCTCGAGGTCAAGAACCCCGAGATCGACGCTCAGCTCGTGGCCCAGGGCATCGCCGAGCAGCTCGCCGCCCGCGTGACCTTCCGTCGCGCGATGCGCAAGGGTATGCAGTCCGCCCTCCGCGCCGGTGCCAAGGGCATCCGGATCCAGTGCTCGGGTCGTCTCGGCGGCGCCGAAATGTCCCGCTCGGAGTTCTACCGCGAAGGCCGGGTGCCCCTGCACACGCTGCGCGCGAACATCGACTACGGCTTCTTCGAGGCCAAGACCACCTTCGGTCGCATCGGCGTCAAGGTGTGGATCTACAAGGGCGATATGACCGAGAAGGAGTTCGCTGCGCAGCAGGTCAACGCCCCGCGCGGCGGCGCTCGCGGTCCGCGCCGCGACCGTGACGACCGTCCCGCCCGCGCTCGCCGCGACGCGGTGGCCGGCACTGACAACGCCGAGGCGGCTCCTGCTGCCGAGGCCGTTTCCGAAGGAGCGTGAGTGCGCGATGTTGATTCCTCGTCGCGTCAAGCACCGTAAGCAGCACCACCCCGGTCGCTCCGGCATGTCCAAGGGCGGCACCGCCCTCGCGTTCGGTGACTATGGCATCCAGGCTCTCGAGCCCGCCTATGTCACCAACCGGCAGATCGAATCCGCCCGTATCGCCATGACCCGCTACATCAAGCGTGGCGGCAAGGTGTGGATCAACATCTACCCGGACCGTCCGCTGACCAAGAAGCCGGCCGAAACCCGCATGGGTTCCGGTAAGGGTTCGCCGGAGTGGTGGATCGCCAACATCAAGCCGGGCCGCGTCATGTTCGAGCTCTCCGGTGTCCCGGAGGAGGTCGCCCGCGAGGCGATGCGCTTGGCCATGCACAAGCTGCCCATGAAGACCCGTTTCGTCACGCGCGAAGGTGGTGACATCTGATGGCTATCGGAAGCAAGGACCTGACCCCCACCGAGCTGCGGGGCCTCGAGGACGAGCGTCTCGTCGAGGAACTGCGCAAGGCTAAGGAGGAACTGTTCAACCTCCGGTTCCAGTCGGCCACCGGTCAGCTGGAGAGCCACGGCCGCCTGCGGGCGGTCCGCAAGGACATCGCCCGGATCTACACCGAAATGCGTGAGCGCGAGCTCGGCATTGGCGGGGCGTGAGCGGCATGAGCGAGAACACTATGGAAGAGAAGTCGAGCGTGGAGCGCAACTACCGCAAGACCCGCCAGGGCATGGTGGTCAGCGACAAGATGGACAAGACCGTTGTCGTCGAGGTCGAGGACCGCGTCAAGCACGCCCTGTACGGCAAGGTCATGCGCAAGAGCCACAAGGTCAAGGCGCACGATGAGCAGAACACCGCTGGTGTTGGCGACCGCGTCCTGATCATGGAGACCCGTCCGCTGAGCGCCTCCAAGCGCTGGCGCGTCGTGGAGATTTTGGAGAAGGCCAAGTGATTCAGCAGGAATCGCGCGTCAAGGTCGCCGACAACACCGGCGCCAAGGAGCTGCTCTGCATCCGCGTCCTCGGTGGATCGGGTCGGCGGTATGCCGGCATCGGTGACACCATCGTGGCGACCGTCAAGGACGCCATCCCTGGTGGCAATGTCAAGAAGGGTGATGTCGTCAAGGCGGTCATCGTGCGCACCACCAAGGAGCGCCGGCGGCCGGACGGCAGCTACATCCGCTTCGACGAGAACGCTGCCGTCATCCTCAAGAACGATGGTGATCCTCGTGGCACCCGCATCTTCGGCCCGGTGGGCCGCGAGCTGCGTGACAAGCGCTTCATGAAGATCATCTCCTTGGCACCGGAGGTGCTCTGACCCCATGGGCAAGATGAAGATCAAGAAGGGCGACACCGTCCAGGTGCTCACCGGCAAGGACAAGGCCAAGCAGGGCAAGGTCATCGCCGTCAACACCGAGACCCAGCGTGTGACCGTCGAAGGCGTCAACCGCGTGACGCGCCACGTCAAGCCGGGCACCCGCGGCACCGGCGGCCTCGTCGTGCAGGAAGCGCCGATCCACGTCAGCAATGTCGCGATCGTCGACCCCGCCGACAAGAAGCCGACCCGCGTCAAGACCCGCGTTGAGCAGGTCGAGCGCGACGGCCGCACCAAGACCACCCGCGTGCGGGTCTCCGCACGCTCCGGTAAGGACATCTGATGACTGAAACCGTCACCAAGCCTCGGCTCAAGACGCGCTACCAGGGTGAGGTCAAGACCTCCCTCCAGGAGCAGTTCAGCTACGCCAACGTCATGCAGATCCCCGGCGTCGTCAAGGTCGTCGTCAACATGGGTGTCGGCGATGCCGCCAAGGACAGCAAGCTGATCGAGGGCGCCATCAAGGACCTTACGGCGATCACCGGCCAGAAGCCGCAGGTCACCAAGGCCCGCAAGTCCATCGCGCAGTTCAAGCTGCGCGAGGGTATGCCGATCGGCGCGCACACCACGCTGCGCGGCGATCGCATGTGGGAGTTCCTCGACCGCCTCGTCACCATCGCGCTGCCGCGTATCCGTGACTTCCGCGGCCTGTCCCCGAAGCAGTTCGACGGGCGAGGCAACTACACCTTCGGCCTGACCGAGCAGTCGATGTTCCACGAGATCGACCAGGACCGCATCGACCGGGTTCGCGGCATGGACATCACCATCGTCACCACCGCGACGAACGACGACGAGGGACGGGCGCTGCTCAAGGCGCTGGGCTTCCCCTTCAAGGAGAACTGACATGGCGAAGACCGCGCTGAAGAACAAGGCCGCCAAGGCGCCGAAGTTCAAGGTTCGTGGCTACACCCGCTGCCAGCGCTGCGGCCGGCCCCACTCCGTGTACCGCAAGTTCGGCCTGTGCCGGATCTGCCTGCGCGAGATGGCCCACCGCGGCGAGCTGCCGGGCGTGACCAAGAGCTCCTGGTAAGGCCAGGGCTTCGCTGCGCGAAGGCGAAGTTGTCCGTTCCGGGCAACCCAGCTCGCTGCGCTCGTCGGTTGCCCGTTCCGCTCACGCGGACATCTATGGTTCCGAAGGTCTGCCGCTAACGCGGGAAACCAGCGGAGTCACCAAGAACGACAACGCAAGAAACCACCACCAACACCGAAGGTCCGCGGCCGGCATACGGCAGCAGAAACCGCGGTGAGAAGGGGCCGATCAAGCCCATGACCATGACCGACCCGATTGCGGACATGCTGACCCGCGTCCGGAACGCCAACTCGGCGCACCACGACGAGGTCTCCATGCCGTTCTCGAACCTCAAGTCGCACATCGCCGAGATTCTTCAGGCCGAGGGCTATATCGCCTCCTGGAGCGTCGAGGACGCCGAGGTCGGCAAGACCTTGACGATCAACCTCAAGTACGGCCCCAACCGGGAGCGCTCCATCGCCGGCATCCGCCGCGTGAGCAAGCCCGGCCTGCGGGTCTACGCGAAGTCCACCAACCTGCCCAAGGTTCTCGGCGGACTCGGCATCGCGATCATTTCCACGTCGTCCGGCCTGCTGACCGACAAGCAGGCGGCTAACAAGGGTGTGGGTGGGGAAGTCCTCGCCTACATCTGGTAAGGGAGCACCGATATGTCTCGAATCGGACGTATGCCGGTCACCGTTCCCGCGAGCGTCACGGTCACCGTCGACGGTCAGACCGTCACGGTCAAGGGCCCCAAGGGTGAACTGAGCCATGTGGTCGCCGAGCCGATCGCCGTCGCGGTCGAGGACGGCTCCGTTGCCGTTACCCGCCCCAACGACGAGCGTCTCTCCCGGTCGCTGCACGGTCTGACCCGCACCCTGATCAACAACATGGTGCTCGGTGTCACCGAGGGCTTCGAGAAGAAGATGGAGATCCGTGGCACGGGTTACCGCGTCATGGCGCGTGGCTCGAACATGGAGTTCGCGCTGGGCTACAGCCACCCCATCACCATCGAGCCGCCGGCCGGCATCACCTTCGCGGTCGAGAACCAGACGCGGTTCGCGATCCAGGGCATCGACAAGCAGCTCGTCGGTGAGACGGCTGCCAACATCCGCAAGCTGCGCAAGCCTGACCCCTACAAGGGCAAGGGTGTCCGCTACGCCGATGAGGTCATCCGCCTCAAGGCCGGCAAGACCGGGAAGAAGTAAGCCATGGGCAAGATCGTCAAGCGCGGCACGAGCAAGGCCGCGGCGCGCACGCGCCGTCACTCTCGTCTCCGCAAGACCCTGACCGGCACCACCGCGCGTCCGCGCCTGGTCGTCTCGCGCAGCAGCCGCCACGTCTTCGTGCAGATCGTCGACGACGCGGCCCGCACCACGCTGGCCAGCGCCTCCACCATGGAAGCCGACCTGCGCGGCTTCGACGGCGACAAGACCGCCAAGGCCAAGAAGGTCGGCGAGCTCGTCGCCGAGCGCGCCAAGGCGGCCGGTGTCGAGGCGGTCGTCTTCGACCGTGGCGGCAACAAGTACCACGGCCGTGTCGCCGCCATCGCCGATGGCGCCCGCGAGGGAGGCCTGTCTCTGTGAACACCGCATACTTCGAGATGAGGAACATCTGATGCCCGGACCCCAGCGTCGAGGCACCGGCGTCGCCGACCGCGGCGGCGACCGGAATGCCGAGCGCGGCGAGCGCCGCGGCCGCGACGGTGACCGTCGCGACAACCGCCGCGATGCCGCCGCCGAGAAGTCCCAGTACCTCGAGCGCGTTGTAACCATCAACCGCGTCGCCAAGGTCGTCAAGGGTGGCCGTCGCTTCAGCTTCACCGCGCTCGTCGTCGTCGGCGACGGTGACGGCACCGTGGGCGTCGGCTACGGCAAGGCCCGTGAGGTCCCCGCCGCCATCGCCAAGGGCGTCGAAGAGGCCAAGAAGGCCTTCTTCAAGGTCCCGCGGATCCAGGGCACCATCCCGCACCCCGTCCAGGGTGAGGCGGCGGCCGGTGTCGTCATGCTCCGCCCCGCCGCTCCTGGTACCGGTGTTATCGCCGGTGGCCCGGTCCGTGCGGTCCTGGAGTGCGCCGGCATTCACGATGTGTTGTCGAAGAGCCTCGGCTCGGACAACTCCATCAATATCGTCCACGCGACGGTCCAGGCACTGAAGGAACTGGAGCGTCCCGAGGCGGTTGCCGCTCGTCGTGGCCTGCCCTTGGATGAGGTTGCCCCGGCCGCCATGCTGCGCGCCCAGGCCGCCGCGAAGGCCGGTGCGTGATGGCGCAACTGAAGGTCACCCAGAAGAAGGGCATCGTCGGCGAGAAGCACAGCGCGCGGGAGACTCTGCGCACGCTGGGCCTGAAGCGCATCGGCGATGTCGTCGTCAAGGAGGACCGCCCCGAGATCCGGGGTATGGTCCGCACCGTCCGCCACCTCGTGGTGGTCGAGGAGGTCGAGTGAGCATGGCTGACAACGCCAAGGGCACCGCAGGCGCGGCGTCCACCCACGCTCTGAAGGTTCACCACCTGCGTCCGGCCCCCGGAGCCAAGACCGCCAAGACCCGTGTCGGTCGTGGTGAGGGTTCCAAGGGTAAGACCGCTGGTCGAGGTACCAAGGGCACCAAGGCCCGCTACCAGGTGCCGGCGCACTTCGAGGGTGGCTCCACCGCCATCCACATGCGCCTGCCCAAGCTGCGCGGCTTCAAGAACCCGTTCCGCACGACCTATCAGGTCGTCAACCTCGACAAGATCTCGGCGCTCTACCCCAGCGGTGGCGCCGTGACGGTCGAGGACCTGATCGCCAAGGGCGCTGTGCGCTCCGGCGAGCTGGTCAAGGTTCTCGGCACCGGGGAGATCACGGTCGCGGTGCAGGTCACCGCGGACGCCTTCTCCGCCTCCGCCAAAGACAAGATCGAGGCTGCCGGCGGCTCCGTCGCCACCGCCTGATCCATCGGACGCTTCCGCGTCGTATGCCGTGGGGCGAGTCCCGGGGACACCTCGGGAACTCGGCCCACGGCATACGCCGTTGAGGGGCCATAGCTGCTGTATGGCGGATCTCATGCTCGACCGCGGGTGGCTGGAATCGGCGCCCACGGGGGCGCCGGGGTAGATTGCACCGGCGGGGCAGGGAGCGAGACCCGCGAACGACCATCCCGCGCGCCACGCCGCGGGAGGAGGGACACCACGTGCTTTCCGCATTTGCGCGCGCGTTCAGAACGCCGGACTTGCGCAAGAAGATCCTCTTCACCCTGGCGATCATCGCGATCTACCGCTTGGGCGCCCACGTTCCGACGCCCGGCATCAGCTATGCCGCCGTTCAGGAGTGCGTGGCCAACGCCCAAGCCAACACCGGCTTCCTCGGCCTGGCCAACCTCTTCAGTGGTGGTGCGCTGCTGACCCTGTCGGTCTTCGCGCTGGGCATCATGCCCTACATCACCGCCAGCATCATCGTGCAATTGCTGACCGTGGTCATCCCGCGCTTCGAGACCCTCAAGAAGGAGGGCCAGGCGGGTCAACAGAAGATGACGCAGTACACGCGCTATCTGACGATCGGGCTGGCGGTCCTGCAGAGTTCGACGCTGATCACCTTCGCGCAGAATCCCTCGCAGCTTTTCGGCAACCCCAGCTGCACCAACATCCTCGTTGATGACTCGATGATTACCATCCTCATCATGGTGCTGACCATGACGGCCGGCACCGGCATGGTCATGTGGCTCGGGGAGTTGCTGACCGATAAGGGCGTCGGCAATGGCATGTCGATCCTCATCTTCACCTCGATCGTCTCCAGCTTCCCGGGCGCCCTGTGGGGCATTCGCCGCACCAATGGCTGGATGACCTTCCTGATCGTCGTCCTGCTCGGACTGCTGATCATCGCGGCGGTTGTTTTTGTTGAGCAGAGCACCCGCCGCATCCCGGTGCAGTACGCCAAGCGGATGGTCGGCCGGCAGATGTATGGCGGCACCTCGACCTACATCCCGATCAAGGTCAACATGGCCAATGTCATCCCGGTCATCTTCGCCAGTTCGCTGCTGGCCCTGCCGGCCATGGTGGCGCAGTTCAACCAGAACCCGACGGGCCGCAGCCCGGGCTGGGTCGGCTTTATCCAGAACCACCTGGTCGACCCGGGCAAACCGGTTTACATGGTCGTCTACACGGTCCTGATCCTCTTCTTCACCTTCTTTTACGTCTCGATCACCTTCAACCCGGAGGAAGTCGCGGACAATATGAAGCGCTACGGCGGCTTCATCCCAGGAATCCGCGCCGGGAAACCCACGGCCGAATACCTTCAGTACGTCCTCACCCGGATCACTGTCCCCGGCGCCATCTACCTGGCGCTGATCTCCCTGATCCCGCTGATCGCCATCGCCTCGATCAATGCCGACATGAACTTCCCGTTCGGTGGCACCTCGATCATCATCATGGTCGGCGTGGGTCTCGAGACGGTCAAGCAGATTGAGGCGCAATTGCACCAGCGCCAGTACGAAGGGTTCCTCCGATAAGCATGATGCGCATGATCATCTTTGGTCCGCCGGGCGCCGGCAAGGGCACGCAAGCGGTGCTGATCGCCGAGCGATATGGCATCCCCGCCATCTCGACCGGCGACATCTTCCGGGCCAATATCCGCAATGAAACCCCGCTCGGCCTGCAGGTCAAGGAGATCCTTGCGTCGGGCGGGTACGTCAGTGACGAGATCACCAATGCGATCGTCGCCGACCGGCTCGCCGAGGACGACTGCTCCACCGGCTTCCTCCTGGACGGCTACCCTCGCACGGCCGACCAGGTCAGCGCCCTGGATGCCATGCTGGCTAGGCGCGGCAGCGAACTCGACGCCGTGCTGGAGCTGACGGTGGACGAGGACGAGGTCGTCGATCGCATCGTCAAGCGGGCCGCCGAAAGCGGCCGCGCCGATGACACCGCGGATGTCGCCCGCGAGCGGATCGCCATCTATCGCCGCGAGACCGAGCCGCTAGCCACGGTGTATGCCGATCGCGGCCTCCTCGTGCAGGTCGACGGCATGGGGGAGATCGGCGAGGTCACCGACCGAATCGGTGCCGCGCTCGACTCCCGTCAGCACTAAGCACGTCAATGATGTTCGGCCGCGAGCGACTCGAAACCAAGACGCTGGATCAGGTCCGCGCCATGCGCGCACCTGGCCTGGTCGTCGGCGAGTGCCTGCATATGCTGCGCGGCGCGACCCAGGCCGGGATGACCACCCTCGACCTGGACCGGCTCGCGGAGCAGTTCATCCGAGACCACGGCGGCCGGCCGAGCTTCGCGGAGGTGCCGGGCTATCGGTATACGCTCTGCACCTCGGTCAACGAGGAGATCGTGCACGGGATCCCGGGCTCGCGCGTGCTCAAGGACGGCGACCTGCTCTCCATCGACTGCGGCGCGATCGTTGACGGCTGGCATGGTGATGCGGCGATCTCGGTGATTGTCGGCGGCCGGGAGGCCGCGCGCCCCGAGGACCTCGACCTCATGGACGCGACCGAGGACTCCTTGTGGGCCGGCATCGCCGCCCTGAAGGTCGGGCGCGACCTCTTCGAGGTCGGGTCGGCCGTCGAGGCGTCAATTGAGCGGGCGGGAGAGCGGCTTGGCCGCACCTTCGGCATCGTCGAGGACTATGTCGGCCATGGCATCGGCCGCGAGATGCATATGTCGCCCAATGTCCCCAACTACGCCGTGCGCGGCCGGGGACCGACGATCCGCAACGCCTGCACCGTCGCCATCGAGCCGATGATCACCCTCGGCGATCAAGAGAACGAAGTCCTCACCGACCAGTGGACGGTCGTCACGTCCGACCGCTCGCGCGCCAGCCACTGGGAGCACACCGTGGCCTGTCACGACGGCGGCATCTGGGTGCTGACCGCGATCGACGGAGGCGCGCAGCGCCTCGCCTCCGCATACTCACCGCTGGCCTAGGGGCAGCCCCTCCCGCGCGCCGACTCTCGGTGCGTGGGTGCCGAACCGGTGCGTAGCTGAACGGCCCCGGTGCGCAGGCTGCGCCGCTGCGGTGCGTAAAGGCCGCGCTGGGCCTTGAGCAGGGTCGTAGCGGCCGCTTCGCTGGGGGGCATGACGACCACCACGGCACCCACGAGCAGCTACTCACCCGGCAGCGGCTACGCCCGCGATGTCGAATATGAGCGACTGGAGCGGCAGGCTGCGTTGAGCTTTCCGCGCGAGTTCGAGCTGATGATCGCGCACGGCCTGACCCGAACTGGCACGGTCATCGACCTCGGCAGCGGCAATGGTGCGGTCACGCGCCGGCTGCGCGAGGAGCTGCCCGATGCGACGGTCTACGGCAGCGATGTGGACGCCGAGCTGCTCGCGAGCGTCGAGCCGCCGACGCTGGCCATCGTCGATGGCACCATCCCTGTGCCCGATGGCAGCGTCGACGACATCGTCATGCGCTTCGTCGCCCAACACCTGCGCCCCGCCCTGCGCGCGGAAGTCTTCGCCGAGATCCGCCGAGTCCTGCGCCCCGGGGGTCGCCTGCACGTCATTGATGTCGATGACAGCGACGCCGGCCACAGCAGCGGGCGGGTGACCCGCGGCTTGGTTGAGCTGTTCAGTGAGTTGCGAGCGATCCAGTCGGCCGATGGGGGCGACCGGCAGGTCGTCAAGAAAATCCCGGCAGAGCTGGAACGCGCCGGTTTCATCGATGTCGACCCGGTGACCTCCGCGGTCACCACAAATGACCACCCCGTCGCCGCCTTTTCCGTCCACATGGGTCCGGACCGCTATGTGCCCTTGGTCGCCGCCGGCGTCCTGACGATCGAACAACTGGCTGTCGTCGGCTGGTCCTGGGAGAACTTCCGCCGCGACCCCGAAGCCTTCATCAGCATCAACATCCACACCGTCCACGCGGTCTCGCCGGGACCGGCCACCACCACCCACCACGGGAGCTGACATGAACCCCAACCTCAAGACCTTCTTGGCGATCTTCCTCTTCATCTGGGGTGTCGTCGGCGTAGTTCTCGCCGTCGTCAACCTGCAATCCGCGCCCGCCGCGACCAGCTCGGCCGTCGTCTTCGGCGCGCTCGGGATGCTCGGCTTCGTCGGCGGCTGGCTGCTGATGCGCCGTCCGTCCTACTGACACCACCCCAGCACTTTCCACCTCAAGAAAAAGGACAGAAAGCGTGAGCGTGCTTCGCTTCCGGGACAACTTCCGCGTCGAGGTCATCGACAACAAGTTGCTCTTCCTGCTCAATGACGAGCAGGCGATGATCGTCGAGAACCCCAACACCGCCAGGGTCGCCACCTTGATCGATGGCCAACGGACGACCGCGGACGTGATGTCGGCGCTCGCGGGCCAGATGGCGCCCGACCGCGTGTTCTTGGAGTTGGCCAAGCTGCAAAAGTCCGGGCATGTCGTCACGACACCGAGCGATGGCTCGCTCGCCGCGCAATATGTCGAAGGCTTCGGCCGGGCTAGCGACGGCTTCGCCACGCGGACCGCCCCTTTCGAGGTGGCCGTCTTGTCGCTCACGAGCGTCGATCTCTGCACGCCACTGACCTCCGCCCTGGCCAGCTATGCACCGCGCATTGCGGTGCGCAGCGTCGAGGGCGTCTTCGATGCCGTCGGCTCGGATCTGGTCGTCGTCGTCGTGGACGATTACCTCAGCAGCGCCCTGCGCGAGATCAACAAACACTTCAAGGGTGAAGGCCAGCCGTGGGTGCTGGTCAAGCCGGCGGGACGCGAGGTCTGGGTTGGCCCGCGCTTCATCCCCGGCGAGACCGGTTGCTGGGAGTCCGTGGAGGACCGCATCGCGGCCAACCGTCAGGTTGAGAGGTATGTCGCCGGCAAGACCGGGGCGGCCTTCCCACAGGTCAAGCCCGCCGGCCTGGCCCCCGGCGCCACGGGCATCGCCGCCGGTGTCATCGCGAATGAGATTTTGGCCCTAGCCGCCGGGCTGGCCGGCGAGCTCGCCGGCGCCATGCGCTCGCTGGATGTCAAGACCTACGAGACGCGCAGCCACACCCTGATCGACCAGCCGCAGTTCTCGGTCGAGGACCCGGCGAGCCTGCGGCGCACCAGCGAGGTCACGCTGACCGAGACCCCGGCTCAGCACCTCGAGGACGGGGGCTATCGCGTCTGCACCCCGCGCGAGACGTACGACCGGCTGGAGCGCCATATCAGCCACATCCTCGGCGCGGTCTCTCGTCTGACGCCGCTGGATGCGGACGAGGAAGGCATCACGTACTCCTTCGCCGCCGGACACAACTTCGGGATGATGGGCGACAACATGGACCTGCTGCGCAGCAATATGCGCGGGCAGTCCGGCGGCAAGGGCCGCACCGAGATCCAGGCCAAGGTGTCGGGCATCTGCGAAGCGCTCGAGCGCTATTCGGGCGTGTGGACCCCGGACATCCCGGAGGCCTTTTCGACGTGGAATGCCCTCGAGGGCCGCAAACTGCACCCCGGCGACTACCTCCGCTTCTCCGACGAGCAGTACGCCATCCGCGAGAGCTGGAACGCCGATCCCCGCAACCGGCTGCAGAAGATTCCGCACCGCTTCGATCACGACAAGCCCATCCACTTCACGGCCGGCCGCTCGCTGACCACAGGCGAGGAGGTGATGATCCCCTCCGCCATGATCTGGTTCGGGCATCCGGACCTGAAGGACATGAGCCACCTGTTCACGATGACCGACTCCAATGGTGGGGCCGCCGGCAACACGATGGACGAAGCGGTCCTGCAGGGCCTGTGCGAGGTCTACGAACGCGACGCCGTCGCCTTGTGGTGGTTCAACCGGATCGCCCGCCCCGGCATCGATCTGGATTCGGTCAAGGATCCGTATGTCGATCAGATGCGCGAGTTCTATGCCTCGATGGATCGCAACATCTGGGTTATCGACCTGTCCAACGACCTCGGCATCTCCACCTTCGCGGCCTTCTCGCGCCGCGACCACGAGGTCGAGGACATCATGGTCGGCTTCGGGGCACACCCCGATCCGCATATCGCCTTCTTCCGGGCCCTGACCGAGCTCAACCAGTTCCTGCCCTTCGTGCGCAAGCGGGATGCGGAAGGCAACACGATCTACCAGGTCGATGACGCCGCGACCTTGGAGTGGTGCAAGACCCGCACCTGCGCCTCCGAGCCGTGGATCCTCCCCGACCCGGCCGTTCCCCTGCGCACCCTGGAGGAGCTGGAGCGGGAGATCCCCACGACCCTGGGCGGCATTGTGCAGTACTGCGTCGATGACTTGGCGGCAGCCGGGATGGAGACGATCGTCGTCAACCAAACCCGCCCCGACATCGACCTCGCGGTGGCCAAGGTCTTCGTCCCCGGCATGCGGCACTTCTGGCGCCGCACCGGCCCCGGCCGCATCTACGACATTCCGGTCCAGCTCGGCTGGCGCGAGGCGCCGATCGCCGAAGCGGATGTCAACCCCATCGGTGTCTTCTTCTAAGGAGCCGGCAGTGTCTTCGACCCTTCAGGCTCGGCCCGTGACCACGGTCCTGGCCGTGCGTCCCACGATCTCGCTGTCCCCGCATCCGGAGGGCATCACCGTCACGGGGGTGGGCTGGGAACAGCTCGTCGCCGTCTCGTCACCGGGAGTACGCGATGCGGTCCTGTCGGTGCGGGAGTCGCCGATGCCGTCCTCGGAGATTCTACGGAGGGCCCTGGAGGCGAGCGGGGATCTGAGCGCCGCGGTGCTTGTCCAGTCGGTGGTCAAGCGACTGTCCGTGCTCGGAGTCTTCGAGCATGTGCTTTTCGAGCCGGGCAATGGCGCCGTAGCCCGCCTGATGACGGCGGGAGCCATGCCGGTCGGTCTGTCGGCCTTGCCGCCGGATGCGCGTCTGCGCGTCCTGAGCCCGATGGCGGTGGCGACCGTGCGCGCGGGAGAGGTTGTGGTGGAGTCGGGGGTTTCGCACCTGCAGGTGGCGCTGCGGCCGGACCTGTTCGCGCTCGTCGTGGCGGGAGATCTGGACGCGCTGCCCGATCCGGTGCTCGCGATGCTCTGCACGGCCCGGCTGCTGGTGACCCCGGAAGAGACCGCTTCGCGGCGCTTCCGGCAGTGGGATGCGACCGACTTGTGGTTCCACCGCAAGGCCAATGAGTCCCGTGGGGCGGACGGCTATGGCGGGACTTACCATCTCGCCGACGACTTCAAGCCGGTGCCGTATGCCCGGCCGGTCCCGCCCGGCGGCAGCCTCGCCTTGCCGGTCCCCGATCTCGCCCAGGCTCGCGCCGCTGACCCGCCGCTGGCCGAGGTGATGGAACGGCGACGCTCCCACCGCCGCTTCCTCGCCGGCCGCACGAGCCAGGAACAGCTCGGCGCCCTGCTCTATCGCGCGCTGCGCGCCCGGCAGATCCATCCCGACGATCGCGGGCTCGATGTCGTGGATCGGCCATACCCCAGCGGCGGGTCAGTGCACGAAATCGAGACCTATGTCGTGGTCAATGACGTAACGGGCATCGAGGCCGGCATCTACCGCTACGCACCGGATCGCCACGCCCTCGATGTGCTACAGCAGAACGACGCCATCCGCGCCCGCGTCAACGCCGACGTCATGATCACGACGCGCGGCGAGCAACCACCGCCGGTCGTCCTGCTCTTCGGGGCCCGTTTCGACCGCCTGATGTGGAAATACCAGGGCATGCCCTATGCCCTGCTCACCAAGCATGTTGGCGTTGTCTATCAGACGATTTATGTCAATGCGGAGGCCGAGGGGCTCGGCGTCTGCGGCATCGGCGGAACCTCCGCCTCCCTCTTTGCGCAAGCCACCGGTGAGCATCCGATGGACGAGGGCGCTGTGGGAATGATGGTCCTCGGCGTGCCCGACCCGAGCGAGCGCGACGCCTGGGGCCGGCCATGAAGTTCCGCTTCAAGGCTCTGGAGCGCCAGCGCCAACCCGACCAACTCGACTCGCCCCTGCTGCTGGCCAGCCCGCGGGGTTGGGTCGCCGTCTTCACGGTCCTGATCACCACCGTGATGATCGGCCTATGGGGCTTCCTCGGCTCGATCCCGCGGTATGCCGACGCCAGCGGGCTGCTGACCTTCGCCGGGGGGATCGTCACGGTCGAGTCCGATGTGGCCGGCGCGCTCGTCGACCTACCGGTCACGATGGGCCAGCAGATTCACCAGGGCCAGCAGCTCGGGACGGTGCGCGGTCGCGGCGGTGAGGACAACCGCATCATCTCTCCGGCCTCCGGTCGGGTCGTCTCAGTCGCCTCGGCCTTGGGCAATTACGTCGCCCCCGGAGAACCGCTGGTCCAGCTCGAACGCGTCGGCGTCGATGACCTCGAGATGGGTGCGACCTTGATCGTCAGCGGCGACATGGTGCCCTATGTTCACCCGAGCCAGGAGGTCACCTTGGCCGTTCCGGGCGTGAACCCTCGTGCCTTCGGACGGCTTAAGGGTGTCGTCGAAAGCGTCTCCGAATATCCCGTCAGCGCGCAACAACTCGCGACTGTCACCGGTCAGAGCAGCCCGGCTGGGGAACCGGTGGGCGAGAACCGTCACCTGGTCACGATCCGGCTGTTGCCGGACAGCACGACGGTTTCGGGCTATCAGTGGACCAGCGTCTCCGGGCCTCCGGTGCGCCTGCAATCCCGCACCCCCGTCTCCGGTGCCCTCTCGCTCGGCGGGATCAAGCCCGTGTCCATCCTGCTGGGGGTATGACGCATGCGCACCCCCACCCGCGCCGCCCCGCCGCGTGTCGAGGTCGAGTGCAAAGGCCTCGCGCCCCGGCGGGCCAAGATTCGCCGCACCCCAACGGTGATCCAGATGGAGGCCGTCGAATGCGGGGCGGCCTCGCTGTCGATTCTGCTCTCGCACTACGGCCGCTTCGTCCCGCTGGAAGAGCTGCGGGTGGTGTGCGGGATCTCGCGCGACGGCTCGACAGCCAAGAACGTCATGGACGCGGCACACCAATATGGCCTGGTGGGCAAGGGCCGACGAATGGAGCTGCCGCCGCTTCTCGAAATGGACCATCCGGTCATCGTCTTTTGGGCCTTCCAACACTTCATGGTCGTCAACGGCTTCGAGCGCCGCCGTGGCCAGACCGTGGTCTTGATCAACGACCCCGCGTCCGGACCTCGCCGGATGCCGCTCAGCGAATTCGATCAGGGCTTCACCGGGATCGTCTTGGATCTGGTGCCGGGGGAGGACTTCGAGGCCGGGGGTGCGCCGCCGAAGATCTCCGAGATGCTGCTGGAGCGCACCTCCCGCAATGGGCGGGGCTTGGCCTTGGCCTTGCTGGCGAGCGTCGTCCTGGTCATTCCCGGCATCGTCTCGCCGATCTTCACGCAGTACTACGTCGACTCGATCTATGGCACCCCGGGCGCGCTCGCTGTCGTGCCGCTGCTCATCGGCTTGGCGGTCTGTGCCGCCGGCGTCTTCATCCTCACCAAGGTGCAAACGCATTACCTGCGGCTGGTCGAGGGGCGAAGTTCGCTGGTCTCCAGCGGACGCTTTCTCTATCGGCTGCTGCGCCTGCCAATGGGCTTCTACTTGCAGCGACGTCCGGCCGAACTCGGCCGCCGGCTCAATAGCAACCGTCAGGTGGCCCAGACGGTCACGCGCGATCTGGTGGTCACCTGCGTCAATCTGCTGCTGATTGTCGTCTATGGCGCAGCGCTGCTCGCGCAGGACCTCGTCCTCGGCGCCTTGGCGATCGGCGTCGCCCTGATCAACCTGGCCGTGCTGCGGGCCGTGATGCGCCGGCGCATTGACAATGCCACGGCGCTTGAGGCCGAAGAGGGCCGGTTGGCGGTCGCCACCCTGCACACCATCTCGGCCATCGAAACCGTGAAATCCTCCGGGACCGAGCACGCCTCGTTCTCGCGGTGGTCGGGGTCGCTGGCCAAAGCGATGACCGAATCACAACGCCTCGGCCAGCCGACCGCGCTGATGACCGTCGTGCCACCGATGCTCGCGACCATCAACTCCGGCTTGGTCATGCTCGTCGGTGGTCTGCGGGTGACCGATGGGGCCATCACCGTCGGCGTCCTCTTCGCCTTCCAGGCGCTGCTGGCGACCTTCACCCGGCCCCTGACGCAGTTGACCAATCAGGCGGGCACCTTGCAGGAGATGACCGCGCAATTGCACCGGCTGCGCGATGCGGAGAAGTACGCGCTGGACCCGGCCTTCCGGGCCGAGCCACACGAGGGTGACGGGCGTCTGCTCTCCGGTGCCTTGGAGTTTCGAGACGTGGAGTTCACCTTCGGACCGCTTCTCGCGCCCCTGGTGCGAAACCTCGACCTGGCGATGGAGCCGGGTATGCGGGTCGCCTTGGTGGGTGCCTCCGGGTCCGGCAAGAGCACGATTGCCAAGCTCGCGGCAGGCCTATTGGAGCCAAGTGCCGGCGAGATCCTTTTCGACGGCCGCACTCGGCACGACTGGAGCCGGCAATCGATGGCCCGGTCGGTCGCCTATGTCGACCAGACGACGACGCTCTTCGATGGCACGGTCCGCGAGAATATCTGTTTCTGGGACAACGAAGTTCGCGATGAATCGGTGCTGCGCGCGCTGCGCGACGCCGAGATCTTCGATGCCATTTCCCGACGCGCTGGCGGAGTCAATGCGAGCGTTGCCGAGGGTGGCAGCAACTTCTCCGGCGGCCAGCGGCAGCGACTGGAATTGGCGCGCGCGCTGGTGTCCGACCCCACCCTCGTCGTCCTGGACGAAGCGACCAGCGCCCTCGACACCGCCACCGAACGCCGGGTGATGGACAACCTGCGGCGGCGCGGATGTGCCCTGATGATCATCGCGCACCGCCTGTCCACCGTGCGCGATGCCGACGTGATCATGGTCATCGAGGACGGGAGTGTGGTGGAGCAGGGCCGGCACGAGGAGCTGATGGCTCGCGGTGGCGTCTATTGCGAGTTGGTGGACAGCGAAGCCGGCGCGGCCAGGACGGAGCAGAACTGATGTCGACTGAGGATTTCGTCACCGATCGGGCCGAGACGGTCACCTTCCCCCTGCCCACCCAACTGGTGCCGTGGGACGAACGCGATATGTACGTCATCCACACCGCCGAGGATGTGCTTTTCGTCGAATCCGGTGCCGTCGATCTCTTCGCCGTTCTCGTCAAGGACGGACGGCCGAGTGGGCCCTGGCATGCCTTGGCGCGACTGACCGCCGGGGATATCGCGGTCGGGCCGGTCTTCGGTCCGCGTCACCGGATCCTGTGTCGCCGCGTCGGGCACGGCAGTATGCGCTCGCTGAACCTCTCCAGCCTGCGCCAGTCGGTTGCCGCCCTGGAGAAGTCCGGAGAGGGTGACGACATCGCGCGCATCCTCGCCGAGGGCATCGATGCGACGCTGCGCAAGATCGATCGCAGTCTGGCCCGGCCATTGGCCCCGCGAGACTTCGCCGTGCTCCCGGCGGATGCGTCGTGCGAGTTCGGGCGCGGCGATGTCTTGCGGCCGATCGATGCCTTGTTGTGGGTCGAGGTCGTGAACGGCCAGGTTTACCAGGGCCACGAGCGGGCGCCCTTTCACACCGGTGAGAACCTCTGCTTGACCCGGCAAGACTGGCTGACCCTAGACATGGCCACGGTGCTGCGCACCCGGCATACCGAAGCCCTCGTGCGCACAGACGAGATTTGGCACCGGCTTGTGGGGCATTGGTCCCGATTCCTCTTTCAGGTCGACCGGACCGTCGAACGCGAGGCCACCATCGCTGAGGCGGCGGTGCGCGTCGCCGCAGAGCGCGACCGGAATGCGCCCGTGCAGGTGCGTCAGGAAAACGATGCCCTACTCGTCGAGGGGACGTCCGCGCCAGCCATCGTCGCCTCCAGCGGGGTCACGGCCGGTCTGGTGGATGTGATCGTGCGCGTGCTCGCCGCGCAGTCCGAGGACACCGAGATCCCCACCCATATCGCCCACGCCCGAGATATCGGTGACTATGACGCGCTGGGGTCCAGCGGGTGGGTGCGGACCCGCGCTGTCCGGCTCGAAGGTCGCTGGTGGACCACCGATATGGGGCCGGTCGCCGGCTTCTGGGGGCCAGATCACCTGCCCGTCGCGTTCTTGTTCAAGGAGGGCGGCTATGTCGCCTTCGGTCGCTGGCTCGACCGGCCGGTGCGGGTGACCGGTGACAACCAATTCAGCGCGGGCCGCCATGTGTGGGCGGTCTATCCGCGGCTCCCGGCAGATGTGCGGACCGTTCGTGGGCTGATCCGCTATGGCTTTCGTGGCCTGCGCTCGGAATTGTGGCTTTTCGGAGCCATGGCGGCCCTGATCGGCGTGATCGGCCTATTGACCCCGATCCTCAATGGCAAGATCCTCGGCGAATTCGTCGCCTCCGCGAACCGCCCGATGATCATCCAGGGTGGCATCGCGGTCATCGCCAGCGCTCTGGTCGCCGCGGCCTTCTCGATCGTGCAGAACCTCGCCGTCCTCCGTCTGCAGGGTGCCCTGATCGCCAAGACGCAGGTGGGGGTATGGAGTCGCCTCCTCGATCTGCCGGTCACCTTCTTCCAGCGCTACTCCACCGGCCGTCTGGGCACCATCGTCTTGAGCATGAAAGCCGCGCAGGAGGTCCTCTCCGGTGTCGTCGTCGCTGCCACGCTGGGCCTGGTCGTCGTCATTGCGAACCTCGCCGTGGTCTTCTTCTTCAGCGTCCGTCTGGCTCTCGTCGGTTTGGCGCTCGCCGCCATCGCTGGGGTGGTGTGCTTGATCGTCGGACGCCGCGTGATGCACCTCGAGCGCGAGCGCTATGACGCGGAACAGAAACTGACCGGGCAGAGCTTTGAGGTGCTCTCCGCGATGACGAAGATCCGGGCGAGTGCTGCCGAGGAACGGGCGTTCTTGCGCTGGTCGGATCAGCAGCGGGTCGTGCAGTCCTATGTCCTGGCCAGCCGCCGTGCTCAGGATCAGATCACGATCTTCAATGGCCTGTATCCACTCGTGGCCCTCGCCATCGTGTTCACCGTCGCGAACCTGATGAACCCGGCCCTGCCGCTGCCGGCCCTGCTGTCCTTCCTCACGGCGTTCACCTTGATGATCAACGCGCTCCTGCAATTCACCGGAAGCGTCCTGACGGCGGGCGCCATCGTGCCGATGGTCGAGTCGCTGGCGCCCATCCTTGGCGCCGAGCCCGAGGCGGGAGTCGGCAAGGCGCATCCCGGGGAACTCTCCGGCAGCATCACCTTGCGCGGCATATCCTTCCGCTACGGCGAGGACGGGCCGCTGGTTCTCGATGACGTCTCCCTCGACATCAATGCGGGCGAGTTTGTGGCCATCGTTGGCCCCTCGGGTAGCGGGAAGTCGACGATCATCCGGCTGATGCTTGGCTTCAGCCGCCCGCACCAGGGCGCTGTCTTGTATGACGGGCAGGACCTCGGTGAACTCGATCTGCCGTCCGTGCGCGCCCAATGTGGTGTCGTGCTGCAAGCCGGCAATCTGATGCCCGGCGATATTCGGGACAATATTTCCGGCGGTGGCCGTTTCACCGAGGACGAGATCTGGGAGGCCGCCGATATGGCCGGTCTGACCCCCGTCATCAAGTCCATGCCGATGGGCCTCGCCACGGTCGTCAACGAGGCCGCGGCTGGCCTGTCCGGCGGACAGATCCAGCGCCTGATGATTGCCCGCGCACTGGTCCATCGCCCGCGATTCGTCATCTTCGATGAGGCGACCAGCGCCCTCGACAATCCGACGCAGCGCATTGTGGCCGAGGCGACCCGCCAGCTCAACGCCACGCGCGTGGTCGTCGCCCACCGCCTCTCGACGGTGCGCGATGCGGATCGGATCGTGGTCATGGACAAGGGCACCATCGTGCAGGTCGGCAGCTATGACGCCCTGATGGCGCAGCCGGATGGCCTCTTCGCGCAGTTGGCGCGCCGCCAAGAAGCGGACTGACGAGCGGTCCGGCAGGTCGGCATACGCAGGGCACTACGCATGCCTGCGTATGCCCGGGGTGGGGGCGGACCCGATGCCGTACCTCCTAGGCGCCGGATCGGCCTGCTGGCCTGGCCTTGGTCGGGCGCGTGGGGACAACGATTGAGGTGTTCCGCTTTCGGCACGTAGCCGAAATCCGCGCGAATAGGCCTCTATCCATCCCTGCCTCAGGAGACATCGCCATGCCCCTTTCCGCCGCCGCCCGCGAGGCATTCATCGATGCCTACACCAAAGCTCTGCTCGCCACCTGGTCCAGCGATGAGTATGCCGCCCGACTCGAGTCCGACCCGCGCGGCGCCTTGGCGGAGGTGGGCCTGATCCTGCCGTCGGACGCGACGATCGAGGTCACCCGAGATGGCGCCGGCGTCGACGCAGGCCTGCCGGATGCGCGCCTTGACCGCCAAGTGGCGCTCTACGAAACCGGTCTCGACGACGGTCACTTCGCCTTCCACATCCCGGCGACCCCGCAGATCGATACCTCGGCTCTCGACGCCGACGATTTGGCCGGCATCTCCGGCGGTATGTACTGCTGCTGTTGCCCCTGCTGCTGCTGCGGCTGAGCGGCCCGTGGGCGCCGTAGACACTTTCCCGCCCATTGCCAGAACGTGGACATGCGCAACGGAACATTTCCGTTGCGCATGTCCACGTTCTCTCCCACAGCACGGCATACGCATGACTGCGCACTGGCTGCGCATGGCCCGCCGGGGCGCGGTGACGGCACCGCATCGGCTACGCGCCGAGGCACCTTCCCGACCGTAGCGCGCGTGCCACACGATCGAGATGTCCACCTCAAGGACACCCAGGCCGGCCGATCGGGCCGACCGTCGATCACCGAAAGCAGGAGAAGAGACCATGGCTCTCAACGAGGCCCAGAAGAACGAGTTCGTCGACGCCTACACCAAGGCGCTGCTGTCCAGCTGGTCGGACGATGAGTATGCCGCCCGCCTGGAGTCCGACCCGCGCGCCGCCCTGGCAGAGGTCGGCCTGGAGTTGCCCGCGGACGCCAAGATCGAGATCACCCGCGGGATCGCCAGCCCGGATGCCGGCCCGCAGGAGGGTCGTCTCGACAAGCAGGTTGCCCTCTACGAAGCCGGCCTCGAGAGCGGCACCTTCGAGTTCCACATCCCGGCCACCCCGCAGATCGACACCTCCGAGCTCGACATGGACGAGCTGGCCGAGGTCGCCGGTGGCGGCATCTACTGCTGCTGCTGCCCCTGCTGCTGCTGCGGCTGATCGGGCGAGCGGCCTAGGACCACCGTCATGAGCCTGACTCTCACCGAACGACGACGCTTCGTCGACGCCTACTCCACCCTCCTGCTCAGCAGCTGGGGCGACGAAGGCTTCGCGCGACGCCTGCACCACGATCCGGTATCGGCCGCCCAGGAGGCGGGGATGAGCATCCCCGCCGGGGTAACCGTCACGATCGTGCGGCATACCGCCGATCAGATCGGGGCCGGCGATGCCGCGTCCTCCGATCTTGAGGCGCAGGTCGGGCTGTATGAGGAGGGCTTGCGCACCGGAGCCGTGGTCCTGCACGTGCCCGAGACGCCCGTTCTCGACACGGCCGAACTGAGCCTCGATGAGCTTGGAGCGGTTGCCGCAGGCGCGACCTATTGCTGCTGCTGCTGCCCTGCCTGCAGCAGTTGCACCGTGTGACCGGAAGCCATTCCGGCGCAATCCGATTGACCGTTTTAGAAACCAGGAGCTAGCCCATGTCGACGCACGATTTCCGTGACCAATACCTCCAGTTCCTCATCAAGGACTGGACCGACGACACCTTCTCTCGCCAGATCGATGCCGACCCCAAGTCCGCGCTGGCCGAGGTGGGCGTTCACATCCCCGACAACGTGAGCGTGCAGATCGTGCGCCACGTCGCCGGCGAGGTGAACCCCTATGAGGGTGACAGCAATGAGGCGGCCCTCGATGTCCAGGCCGCACTCTTCGCGCAGGGTCTGCAGACCGGCAAGGTGCAGATCCACCTGCCGGCCGCACCGGCCGCGGACAGCGAGGAACTCTCCGAGGCAGACCTGACCGAGGTGGCCGCCGGCGAGGTTCCCTGCTGCTGCTGCTGCTGCTGACCAGCGCGCATCTGCCACGACGGTCCCGGGGAGATCCCCCGGGACCGTTGTCGCGTCCACCCCTTTACGTATGCACGGGAGCGCCCTTGCGTAGCCCTTTGGGGCTGTCAGGTCGGGCCTGGCCATCAAGACTGGACGTGACGGAAGCTCATCAGGAGGCACTATGACCACCCTCACCGAGGACGACCTGCACATCAGTGTCAGCGGCTTGCGCAAGATGTATGGCGACTTCCCGGCCGTCGAATCGGTCGACATGCAGGTCCGCAAGGGCGAGGTCTTCGCGCTGCTGGGGCCCAATGGCGCCGGCAAGACAACGACAGTCGAGATCCTCGTCGGTGTGCGTGACCGGACGGCGGGCGAGGTCTCGGTCTTGGGACAGGATCCGCGAGCTGATCGACGCGCCTGGCGCAACCGGCTCGGGGTCGTCCCCCAAAACACCGGGGACTATATGGACCTGACGGTGGGGGAGGTCGTCGATCACTTCGCGTCCTTCTATTCCGATCCCATCCCCAGCGCCGAGCTGATTTCCATGGTCGGCCTGACCAGCAAGACCAAGTCCAAGACCACCTCCTTGTCCGGGGGGCAAAAGCGCCGCCTCGATGTCGCCGTTGGGGTCGTTGGGCGCCCCGAGTTGGTCTTCCTCGACGAGCCGACCACGGGCCTCGATCCCGAAGCCCGCCGGGAGGCCTGGGATCTGGTCAACTACTTCCGCGAACTCGGCGCTACCACGGTGCTGACCACGCACTATCTCGATGAAGCCGAGGCGCTGGCCGACCGCGCCGGCATCATCGCGGCCGGCAAGATGCTCACGGTCGGGACCATTGAGGAGCTTGGCCGCAGCGCCGGGGCCGCCACCTTGATCACCTTTGCCGATCTGCCCGATGTCGCGCAGATCATCCCCGCAACGCTGGGCACGGTCGAGGCGGCGGGCCGCGAGGACCACCGCTTCAGCACCTCGATCGCCACCGACGCCCCGACCGAGGTCTTGAGCCGCCTGATCGAGCACGCCCGATCGCTCGGGATGGCGGAGATTCCGGGGCTCTCCGTGAGCCGGCCGACGCTCGAAGACACCTACCTGCGCCTGATCCAACGTGAGGATGCCAAGCGATGACGACCACTGCACCCGCCCCGCACGTCACCGCCCCCGAGAGCCGGGCTCGAGCCGCCACGACGCGCACCGACCGGCCGCTGCCGGGGCTGTTCCGGGCGTCATATGTCCGCTCGGTCGCCGAATTGCGCGGCTTCTTCCGCAACATCCAATCGGTCGTCTTCACCCTCGCCTTGCCGGTGATCCTCCTGGTGATCTTCGGGTCGATCTTCAGCGGCACCATCGAGGGCACGAATACCGACTTCAAGCAGTACTTCGTGGCGGGGATCATCGCGGCAGGCGTCATGAGCACCGCCTTCACCGGGCTGGCCATCAATGTCACCCTCGAACGCGAACTCGGCCTGATCCGCCGACTCGCCAGCTCGCCGATGCCCAAGGGCGCCTACTTCGTCGGCAAGGTCGTGCTCGTCGCCGTCACCTGTTTGCTGGAGACGATCCTGCTCGTGGCCATCGGCACCGCCTTCTTCGGCCTAGACCTGCCGGTGGACGCTGGGCACTGGATCGCCTTCGGCTGGATCCTCGTGCTCGGCACGGCCGCGATGGCGCTCAGCGGGCTGGCATACACCGCCCTCATCCCGTCCGCGGCGACGGCGCCGGCCATCGTCACCCCGCCCTTCTTGGTGCTGCAGTTCATTTCCGGCGTCTTCTTCCCCTTCAACCAACTGCCGGACTGGATGCAGACGGTGGCGGGCTTCTTCCCGCTGAAGTGGTTGACCCAAGGCTTCCGTTATGTCTTCTTGCCCGAGGACTTCCAGGTCGTCGAGGCCGGCGGCGTCTGGAACCTGCCCGCCATCGCCTTGATGCTCGCCCTCTGGATCTTCCTGGCCGGATTCCTGACCCTGGTCACCTTCAAGTGGCATGGTCCCAAGGTGAAGTGACGATGAGCGTCGCGACCGGTTCCCGCGCGCCCGTCGCGCCGATCTTCTCCTTTCCCTACCTGCTCAATCCGGGCCGCACCCTGGCCTGGCTGCGCGAGCACGACCCCCTGCACGAGTTGCCGGGCACCGACCTGCTCGTGCTGACGAGGTATGCCGATTGCGTCGCCGCCCTGAACCATCCCGACCTCTCGGCGGCCGGTGGGCAACAGGAGCGTCGGGAGGTCTCGGGCTCGCCCACCTCCATGCTCAATAGCGATGGCGCGGAGCATGCCCGGTTGCGCCGCCCGGGTGCAGCGCTGCTTGGGCCGGCCGCGGTGCGGCGGGCCGAGCCGATCATCTCCGCCGGCATTGCCGACCTCCTGGACGGGCTGGGGCCGCAGGCCGATCTCACGCCACAGATTGCCCGCCCGATCGCCACCCTTGCGCTCGCGGCCGTCCTGGGGATCGCGGATCTGGAGCGGTTCGCGCAGTGCGCCGCCGATGTTGAGCCGGTGCTGGATCCGCGACCGACCCCGGCCGCCGCGGCCACTGGTCAAGAAGCGGTTGCGCGCCTGCACGACTTCGTTGGGCCCCTGGTGGACGCTGCGGCGCCGGGCACGCCGCTGCACACGCTCGCGCGCTCCGCCGAGATCACCCGGACCGATGCCTTGGGCATCATCTCGCTGGCCACGATCGGCGGCTGGGGACCGCTCGCCGAACTCACGACGGTCGCGCTCCATCAGTTGTTGAACCAGCCGCAGTGGGGCGAGCTCGTGGTAGATCCGTCGTGGCGGACCCGCTTCGCCGAGGATGTGACGCGCTGGCATACCCCCATCCCATTCGCGGCAAGACGGGCCCTGGGCGATGTGGAGCTGCCGTCGGGCACCGTGCCGGCGGGACGGCAAGTCCTCATTCACCTGGGGTCAGCGGATGCGGATCCGCAGCACTTCGCCGACCCTGATCTGATTCGGTCTGACCGGGAGCGTCCTCGAGATCACGTGGCCTACGGTTCCGGGGCGCATTTTTGCCTCGGTGCCGCTCTGATCCGCGGCGTTCTGCCCATCGTTCTGGAGCAATTCGCCGTGCGTTTTCCCGCCGCCCGGCTGCGCGGTTCGGCCCTGGTATGGCAGCCGGTCGCGTTCCCCCGCCGGCCGTTCTCGGCGGTCGTGGAGTTGGCCCCATGAACCTCGATGTCGTCATCATCGGTGCCGGCGTTGCCGGCCTGAGCGCCGCCCGCGAACTGGCCGACCGCGGCTCGCGGGTGCTGGTGCTCGAGGCCCGAGAGCGTATAGGCGGCCGGGTTCTGACCCATCGTGCGGCGGGCTGTGTGCCGGTTGAGATGGGCGCGCAGGTGCTGCATGGCGCCGACCATCCCGCCTTCGCATGGCTCGATCCGGCCCGCGAGGCGCGGGAGGTCGCGGGGGCCTCGGTGCGCAGCACGATCCAGGTACGGGAGACGGCATACCCCCTAGACGTGCGTGACGAGCGGCTGTGCAGTCCCCTCGTGCTCGGCCGACGGCTGCGAAATCTGGCCCGCATGCTCGGTCCGGCGTTCGCCAATGGCCTGCCGGGGGAGCGTGCCCTGTCGATGGCCAAGGCGGACCGGGTCAGCGCCCGCGCGTTCACCGAATTCGTCGAGCAGGTCAGCGGTGTCGATATCGAGCGGGTGCCGCTGGCGCGGATCGCCACGGACCCGGCGCTGCAGCCCCCCGCAGGGGCGAATTATGTCGTGACCGACGGCCTGGACCGACTGCCGCACGTGCTGGCTGCGGGGCTGCCGGTCCAGACCGGCGCCCGGGTGCGCTCGCTAGCGATCGCCGGGCAGCACTGTCATACCCACCTCGCTGATGGCACGCGGATCACCAGTCGCGCCGCGGTGCTCGCGGTGCCTGCGCCGGTCGTGGCCGCGGGCACCATCGACCTGCCGGACTTGCCGCGCGATCAGCGGGAGGCGGCCAGGCAATTGCGGGCGGCGCCAGCGGTCGTCGTCGCGGTCCCGCTGCGCCATCCGGTGACGGAGGACGTCTTCGTTTTCGACACCGACTTGGGCTTCTTCACCGCCCATCAGGGGCAGCGGCATGTCGTTGTCGTGTCCAAGGGTCGCTCCGCGACAGCGACGGCGCGGTGGGCCGCGAGCCGCCCGGAGGTGGCCCGCGTCATCCGCCGCAATATTGGGGGCCAGCTCGATCCCGCGGCAGCGGTGCGGTGCAAGGACTGGAGCCGCGACCCCTTGGCGCTCGGAGCGCTCTCGCTGCCCGCTGCGGACGGCGCCCTTGCCGAGACGTGGCGTCAACCGGTCCGCGGCCGCATCGCGATCGCGGGCGAGGCCGCGTTCGCCGACCACGGCCATCCCTATCTCGATCGCGCGATGCACAGCGGCCTTGTCGCCGCCGCGCAGATCCATTCCCTGATCGCCACGAAGGATGTCGCATGAGCACACACGCAGGCTGGTATCTCCTCGGCTTCACCACCGACTGGACGGCGCCCACGACGCCGGTGCGCCTGGGCGACGAACGGCTCATGGTGGTGCGCAGCGAATCGGCGGACGGCCCGAGCTTCCGCGTCGCCGACTCGACCTGTCCGCATCGCGGCGCCAACCTCGCCGTCGGCGGGGAAGTGCGGGGCAATAACGTCGTCTGTCCATTCCACGGGCGATTGATCCGCCTCGGGGATCACCCCGAGCGCCTCAGCGTGCGCACCTACGACACGGCGGTCTTCGGGCCGATGCTGTTCGTGCGATTGGCGGACGGCCCGGAGGGCGACACGGGGCTGCCCGAGCAGTTCCGGCGACTGACCGATGGCAAGCGAGTGCTCGCGGCGGTCGACATGCTCATTGATGTGCCGGCGGAGTATGTCGTGGAGAACGCCTTCGACACCGAACACTTCCCGACCGTGCACGGGGTGCCGAGTCTCGCGGGGATGCGCACCGAGCGTCGCCCGGATGGCACCTTGACCATCGGTGGCGACTTCCTCACCAAGGATGATCCATGGCACGACTTGCGGCTGGCGTCGGCCCTGAATAACTACCTCGGGGCGCAGCGGCGGCCGGCGACCTATCGCTCCGCCTTCCGCGCGGTGGCTTACAGCCCAACTGTGGTGGCGACCTCGTTTGGCCAGGGAGTGGATGATCCGATCATCGTCACCGGGGCGCTCCCGACGCCCGGCGGGACGCATGTGCGGGTGGCCGTCATCGGTCTGCCGGAGCACCCGCTGGAGCGGATTGCCGAAGCCTCCGAACTGGCCATACATCAGGACCGGCAGGTCTGGGCGCACCTGGACCCCGGTGCTGCGTGGCAGCTGGACGATCAGGACACCAATGTCATCGCCTTCCGGGATTATGTTGCGGACTTCCCGCTCTATGAGCCGGTGCGGGTGCGGGCGGTGGCGCGATGAGCCGCACCGTGGCGTGGCTACACGGATACACCATGAGTTCGGCCATCTGGCCGCAGCTGTGGTCGCTCCTGCCCGAGGCGGACCATGTGGGGATCGACCTGCCTGGACACGGGGAGCGGGCGGGCGAGCGGATGCCCAAGACCTTGGATGAGTGGGCGCTCGTCGTCGCGGAGGACTTGCGCCGCAGCGGCGCCCGCGATCTCGTGGGCTTGTCCTTTGGCTCTTCCATCGCGGTCCAGGTCGCGGCGAATCATCCAGACCTCGTTGATCGGCTTGTGCTGGGGGCTCCCACCCTGTCCGGGGCGGCGGACGATCGGGCTGCCCGAGCGAAATACTTCCTGCTCATGATGCGGATGCGCGAGCTCGGACCTGGCCGGGACCTCGCGCGGGTCTGGATGAGCGACCCACCGCCGATTTTCCGGGGCCTGCGCCGAGACGAACAGCGGTATGCCGCGATGGAGCAGATTGTGGCGGCGCACCCGTTCACGGAGTTGCGGACCGGAGCGATGAGTGCGCTCTCGGCGACCGTTCAAGATGCCACGGTGCTCGCCAGGGTGCGCGCGACAACCTTGATCCTGGTTGGCACCGAGGACATGCCCCAATTCCGGGCGAACGCCGAGATCATCGCCGAGCAAGCCCCCGACGCGACAGTGGTCGTGCTGCCCGGTGCTGGTCACCTGCCCTTGCTGGAGCAGCCCGACCGCTGCGCTCACCTGCTGAGCGACTTCTGGGGCCAGCCCGTCCCGGCGCGCGTGCCGGTGAACGCGGTCCGAGCGTCCTAACCTCTGCCAACACGAGTTAGGTGACTGTGCACACGTTGCAACCTGTGCACAGTCACCTACGTTGTGCAAGCACAGGTTAGGTAACGGTGCACGGGTTGTGATTGTGCGCTGCGTACACGCGGGCGCGTGCGGACGTCATTAGCCGAAGCAGTTCAGGGACCGGCCACCACGTGCGGGCGCCAGACGATTCATGACCGCGATCAGTTCCTCGCGGGAGCCCAAACCGAGCTTGCGATAGACATTGCCCAGGTGCGTGTCCACGGTCCGCTTGCTCAAGAACAGTTCCTTAGCAGCGTCACGATTGCTTAGGCCCTGCACCACCAGGTCCACGACCCGAAGCTCCGCTGGCGAGAGGGTGTTGAGGGAAAGTTCGGCCTCAAGAGTCGTGCCGTCCGCGTCGAGGTCGCTGGTGCGTGCTCCCAGGATCTCGGCACGCCGACCAGCGGCGGCGGGTTCGACATCCTGCCAAGCTCGAAAGTCCGCGACGAGCTCGTCCTCGATATGCGTCATGAAGTCGTGTTGGCGGGAGGCGCGGAAGATCGCTACCAGATGCGCCGACCAGTTCAGCAGACTCGGGTTTTGGATGCCCCAACGCTTGAGCAACCGTCCGCACTCAAAAAGCTGACGCACGGCGGCGTCGGCCCGACCGGCGTCGAGATCGACGCGCGCCGAGACGTAGGTGCGGTACGCGCGCAGCGAGGCATGCATGCGCCCCGGCGCGAGCGGCCCAAGCGGCAGAGCCGGTCGGCCGGCCTCGACGGCGATGTGGGCGCGGGTGAGCTCGGCGAGGTGACATAGATTGCCGGCGTTGATCTTCGCGAAGTGATCGGCCGCGGTGCTCGCATGCGTGTCGGCGCGCTCGAACTCCCCGAGGCGCAAAAGGGCGTGGGCTGCCACGAGATGGCCCATGGCCGCATCGGCCAGCTCGTCATCGGCGGCCGTGAAGGTGGCGACGCAGGCCCACTGGTTCGCTGCGTCATAGTCCGCGAGGGCGAGGAATGCGAGCGCCAGCCGGCTGGCAATCGGGGCGGTCACCGAGAAGATCCCGGCCTGGGCCAGGCTGTCCGCAAGCTCGCGCAATTCGTCCTCGACGGGCATATCGCCGCGCAGGGCGCGCACGACCGCCGATGCGACGTGGTGGCTGTTATCGGTGCGTGGGCCCATCGTGAGCCAGCGGGCCACGGTTGGAGCCTCCACGATTAACCAGTGCGAGGCATCCAGAGTCGGTAACTCTTCTGCTACGGCGGGGTCCTCGCACCACGGCGCGCGTTCGGCGAACTGATCCCAATCGATGACGGCCCAACAGCGCAGTTGCGCGGCGCGAGCCCAGGCGATCTCGGTCGGGTCGTCGGTGCGGCTCATCAAGGTGGCTGCGATGTCGGCGGCACCCTCGATGTCGTCCGCATCGAAGGCCTCCTGGTATGCCGCCTGCGCGAGAGCCAGCGTGCCCGTCATCGGATCACCGACGGTGGCCCGCAGCGCGAAGAGCCGCCCCTGATTGGCATCGACGCCGCTGAGCAGGTCGTGCGCGTGCCCGGCTGCGGTGCGCCGGACTGCCACGGGGGTATGCCGGCGCAGGGCCTCGGCCGCAATCGCGGCGGCCTTCGGATGGGTAGGGATGAGGCCGACTTCGCGCAGCAGACGGGCGATCCGGGCGGACTTGGCCGCTGGGATCGTGAGCACCTGGTCGACGCGGTGCGGATCGACATCCCCCACGGTCAGGCCGAGGACCCCCGCGAGCAGCAGGGCGTCATGGCCTTGGTCGCACGCCATCCGCACGGACGCTGCCTCTAAGGCGATCGTCTGTGCGGCGGTCACGGTGGCCTCATCCAGCAGGCTCGCCCCGCTGAGCGCTCGCCGCAGGTGACGCAGCAGGGTCGCATTGCCCGCGACAGCTGCCACGGAGACGTCGAGGAGCGCAGGGTCGGTCCAGCCGGGTAACCGGGCGAGGTCTGCGTGAACGACCTCGTCCCGCAGTGGGTGCAGGTCCATCCAGTGGGTTCCGGTCGGGACGTTGAGCAGCGCACCCACCGCATAACTATCGAGGGCGGGGTGGTAGCCCAACAGCACGCGGACCCCGCGCAGGCGAGCCGCCTGTGACCAGACGATCAGGCTGCTCGCCGAACTCGGTCCGAGCGAATGGAAGGCATCCATGACGACGGTGGAGCCTGGGGAGAGGTGCTCTTCGAGTTCCTCGAGAACCTCCGTCACGCTCAGGGAAGAGGTGCTGCTTTGTGTGCCCGAGCCATCGGCATACGTCCAGTGCGCGAGAGCGCGTTGCGAGCCATCGGACCGGGGCGGCAGGACATGCAGCCAGGCGGTGGGCGTTGTGGTGTTGGCGACGGCTCGGCGCAAGACGCCGGCGAGTCCGGCCCCCACCGGGGCATTGAGCACCGCGATCACCGCATCGCCCGGCGATGCGTCGGTGAGAATTGCCGTCAGTCGCTTGGCCATCGCGACCTCGGCGCGAACCTCGGCGCTCGGCCCGTCTTGCGTGGCCGACGCGTCCCGTCGTTGCCCCGCCGGCACCCTCGCCTCGTCGATGTCACCAGGGCTGTACGGGCGCGCCGAATCGCGTTGGTGCCCAGCACCGCCTGCCAGACCGGTCATTGTCTGTGTCACTGCGTCCCCCACGGGTCGTCGCCCGAGGAATCCCAGCTCCCAGGCGGCTCAACGAAGTCAACGTGCGTGGCGAAGCTAACAAATGCCTGCCGGGGAGCCACTGCTACGAGTCCTAAGAAAGGGTAAAGAAGCAGGTCCGCCCGTGTGACGGGGCTAAAAGTCGTGTCACGTATCGCTAGTTCGTCTCGGCATTCGGACGCTCCACATTTCAGCAGGCGGAACGCGCGCCGGAGGCCACGAGTCCTTCCGCGCCGCGCGGGACAATCGCCCATGCGTTTCGACTCGATTTATCACGGCGGCCCCGGACCGGTCGGCGCGGCCGTCGCGCAAGCGCGAAGCGCAGGCTTCGACGGTCTCGGCATCGCCGAACTGCAACACGACCCCTTCGTCGTCTCGGCGCTCGCGTGCGCGGCCCCTTCGGAACTGCGGATCGCCACGAGCGTCGCGATCGCCTTTGCCCGCTCGCCCATGACGGTGGCCTATCAGGCCTGGGACCTGCAGGCACTGTCCGGCGGCCGGTTCGCGCTGGGCCTCGGCAGCCAGATCGAGCCGCATATCACCAAGCGTTTCGGTATGCCGTGGAGTCGCCCCGCGGCGCGGATGCGGGAGTATGTCGCGGCCGTCCGGGCGATCTGGGGGGCCTGGCAGGACGGGACACGACTGAATTTCCGCGGGGACTTCTATACCCACACGCTGATGACCCCGATGTTCAACCCCGGGCCGCTGCGGGTGGCGCGACCGCGCATCCAGATCGCCGCTGTCGGACCGCTGATGATCCGCGTGGCCGCGGAGGCGACGGATGGGCTGATCGTGCATCCGTTCACGACCTACGACTATCTCGTCGATGTCATCGAGCCGATCGTCGTGGCCCACACGCCCGAGCGCTCGGAGTTCGAGTTGGTCGGGCAGGTCATGGTGGCGGCGGGGCGGGACGAGCAGGAGCTGGCCGCCGCGGTCGGGGCGGTCAAGGCCCAGCTGGCGTTCTATGGCTCCACCCCGGCATACCGGCCCGTCTTTGAGCACCACGGGATCGGAGAACTGGGCGATGAGCTGAACCGGCTCTCCAAGCGAGGGGAGTGGGTCGCGATGGCGGGGCTGATCGACGACGCGACCTTCGATCTGTTTGCCGTGCGCGGGACGCCGGAGGAGGCCGGGGTGCAGCTGGTGCAGCGGTATGCCGGTCGCTTCGACCGCCTCGCGCCGACCCTGCTCGGCAGCGCCGACCCGCAGATCGCTGCGCGGCTGCTCGCGGCGGCGCGGAATGCCGACGCCTGATCGCGCGTTCCTTCTCGTGAACCCCATCCCCTGACTTTCGGAGTTTCCTCATGGCCACGCGCGACCTGACCGCCGCCGACATTCAGTCCACGGTCACCGACAATGACATCGTCCTCGTCGACTTCTGGGCGGCCTGGTGCGGCCCCTGCCGCAACTTCGCGCCGGTCTTCGAGAAGGCCTCGCAGGAGCACACCGATGTCGTCTTCGGCAAGGTCGACACCGAGGCCGAGCAGCTGCTCGCCGCCCAGCTCCAGATCACTTCGATTCCCACCTTGATGGCTTTCCGCGAGGGCATCCTCGTCTTCAACCAGGCGGGTGCCTTGCCGGCTGCTGCGTTGAACCAGGTCATCGAGTCGGTCAAGGGCCTGGACATGGAGGAGGTGCGCAGCCAGCTGGTGCCCGCCAGCGAAGGCTGAGCTCAGCACTCCCTCATCGGGTCATCGGTCCCCTCTTCGGGCCTTGATCCCCCCGCCGGACGGGGGAGTCACGGACCGGATGGGGGACTCACGCCTTTCTGGGGCCAAACGTGGTGGCTGCTTCGGCGTCATCGTGGTGAGCGACAGCGCAGGCGGCGGAGATGTCCGGCATACGGCTCGGTCTGGACCGGCAGGCATGGGTGACGCGCGCGCGGGTGGCGGGTGGTCCGGCATACCGCCGGGCAAAGCGGGAATGGCAGTGTCGGCGCTGCGGCGCCGACTGGGTCTGTTATCTCGAGGCCAATGGGCAAGTCATGCGCTGGAACTGGCAGACCGGCGCGACCACCACCGTCAGCACCAGCTGATTGTCGTCTCACGCAGGCGCCCGCGGGCCCGTCGCCACCTTCTAGGGAGGTAGGGGACCGCAGCACTTGTCGCTCGTGGGCCGTTGACACCAGCGTTGCGGCAGGAGTTCCCGATTTCAAGGTTGCGCCCCTGCTCGCGTACGATGGACTGTCGGTCACGTGTGCGCCTGCACCCGCATGTGTCACAGGGGGCCGATTTCGTATGACCGGTCCCCGCACCTGGGGGGTCGGTCGCCAACCAGGATTGACGGAGGATATGGCCAAGAAGGACGGTGTCATCGAGGTCGAGGGCACGATCGTCGAAGCGCTCCCCAATGCGATGTTTCGCGTGGAGCTCAGCAACGGTCACAAGGTTCTCGCCCACATCTCGGGCAAGATGCGTCAGCACTACATCCGGATCCTCCCCGAGGACCGGGTCGTTGTGGAGCTCAGCCCGTATGACCTGACCCGCGGGCGCATCGTTTTCCGTTACCGGTAGTGCACCAACCCGGTGCCGACAACGGCCCCGGGCAACCAGCCGATCAGAAAAGACGAAGGCAATGAAGGTTCAGCCGAGCGTCAAGAAGATCTGCGACAAGTGCAAGGTCATCCGCCGCCACGGGCGCGTCATGGTGATCTGCGACAACCAGCGCCACAAGCAGCGCCAGGGCTGACGCACGCACGAGCCGCAGTCATCTGCGACGACAACTGAAGAGCACAACCGCAGCACCCGACCCCCGCATACGGCGGGACGTCACCCCCGGCCCGGAGGCCGGGGACGGGCTGGCACGGCATACGAGTCCGTGAGCGACCACCCGACTGGCGCTGCTTCCATACCTCCGGGAGAACAGAAAAGGAATGCCATCCATGGCACGTCTTGTTGGAGTTGACCTCCCGCGCGACAAGCGCGTCGAGGTCGCCCTGACCTACATCTTCGGTGTGGGTCGGACGACGTCCAAGCAGGCGCTGGCCGCGACGGGTGTTGACCCGTCCGTGCGCGTCAAGGACCTCGTCGATGACCAGTTGGTCGCGCTGCGTGACTACCTCGAAGCGAACGTCAAGATCGAAGGTGACCTCCGCCGTGAGGTGGCCGCCGACATCCGTCGCAAGGTCGAGATCGGGTCCTACGAGGGCCTGCGTCACCGCAAGGGTCTGCCGGTTCGCGGTCAGCGGACCAAGACCAACGCTCGCACCCGCAAGGGCCCCAAGCGCACCGTCGCCGGTAAGAAGAAGGCTGGTAAGTAATGCCCCCCAAGGCTCGTGCGACCAAGGTCCGTCGCAAGGTCAAGAAGAATGTCGCCGTGGGTCAGGCCCACATCAAGAGCACGTTCAACAACACCATCATCTCCATCACCGACCCGACCGGTGCGGTGATCTCGTGGGCGTCCGCCGGCCAGGTCGGCTTCAAGGGCTCCCGCAAGTCCACTCCGTATGCCGCCCAGATGGCCGCCGAAGCCTGCGCCCGTCGCGCCATGGAGCACGGCATGCGCAAGGTCGACGTCTTCGTCAAGGGTCCGGGCTCGGGTCGTGAGACCGCCATCCGCTCCCTGACCGCTGCCGGCCTGGAGGTCGGTGCCATCTCCGATGTCACCCCCAGCCCGCACAACGGTGTCCGCCCGCCCAAGCGCCGCCGCGTCTGAGCCTGCACTGAAACGGAGAAATAGCTAAGTCATGGCTCGTTACACCGGCCCCATCACCAAGAAGTCCCGTCGCTACAAGCTCGACCTCGTCGGCGGCGACAAGAACTTCGACCTGCGCCCCTTCCCGCCTGGCCAGCACGGCCGCCGCCGCATCCAGGAGAAGGAGTACCTCACTCAGCTCCAGGAGAAGCAGCGCGCCCGCTTCACCTATGGCGTCATGGAAAAGCAGTTCCGTCGCTACTACGAGGAAGCAGCCACCCGCCCCGGCAAGACCGGTAGCAACCTGCTGACCATCCTCGAGTCCCGCCTCGACAATGTCATCTACCGCGCCGGCCTGGCCCGCACGCGTCGCCACGCCCGCCAGCTGGTCACGCACGGCCATTTCGAGGTTAACGGCGTCCGCGTCGATGTCCCGTCGTACCGCGTCGAGCAGTTCGACATCATCACGATCCGCAAGCAGTCCATCGAAACCTTCCCGTTCCAGTTGGCCCGGGAAACCTTCGGTGAGCGCACCGCCCCGGCCTGGATGCAGGTCGTCCCCGGCAGCCTGCAGATCCTGATCCACCAGCTGCCCATCCGCGAGCAGATCGACACCCAGCTCACTGAGCAGCTGATCGTCGAGCTCTACTCCAAGAACTAATCGGAAGGCGCTGTCTCGCTTCGCGAGTCGGTGCTTTTCGTTCCGAGAAACCAGGCCTCGCTTCGCTCGGCGGTTTTTCGGACCGCGGTCGGGTATGCCGCCCCTGGGGGCGACATACCCGTCCGCTGTGGTCTGTGGGTCACCACAGGCCGGTAGTGCTCCGCTCAGACAGACGGGCGGGGCGCGCGCGTGAGAGTCGCGCACACGAAGGGCATCAAATAGTGGGTGCCTCTCGAGGAAGAAGAAAATAGTGCTGATCGCACAGCGTCCGCTCCTCTCCGAGGAGGTCGTCGCCGAGAACCGCAGCCGGTTCGTCATCGAGCCGCTGGAGCCCGGTTTCGGCTACACCCTCGGCAACTCCCTGCGCCGCACGCTCCTGTCGAGCATCCCCGGCGCCGCCGTCACCAGCATCCGCGTCGACTCCGTCCTGCACGAGTTCTCGACCGTTGCTGGAGTCAAGGAGGATGTCACCGAGATCATCCTCAACATCAAGGGCCTGGTCGTCTCCTCCGAAGAGGACGAGCCCGTGGTCATGTACCTGCGCAAGCAGGGCGCCGGCCCCGTCACCGCCGCGGACATCGCGCCGCCGGCCGGTGTGGAGATCCACAACCCCGACCTGCACATCGCGACCCTCAACGACAAGGGCAAGCTCGAGATGGAGCTGACCGTCGAGCGCGGCCGCGGCTACGTCTCCGCCCAGCAGAACAAGTCCGGAGACCAGGAGATCGGCCGCATCCCCGTCGACTCCATCTACTCCCCGGTGCTGGCCGTGACCTACAAGGTCGAGGCCACCCGTGTCGAGCAGCGCACCGACTTCGACAAGCTGATCGTCGACGTCGAGACCAAGAACTCGATGGCTCCCCGCGACGCCATGGCTTCCGCCGGCAAGACCCTCGTCGAGCTCTTCGGCCTGGCCCGTGAGCTCAATGTCGAGGCCGAGGGCATCGAGATGGGCCCGTCCCCGACGGACGCCGCGCTCGCCGCCGACCTCGCCCTGCCGATCGAGGACCTCGACCTGACCGTCCGGTCATACAACTGCCTCAAGCGCGAAGGCATCCACACGGTCGGCGAACTCGTCGGCCGCAGCGAGGCCGACCTGCTCGACATCCGCAACTTCGGCACCAAGTCCATCGACGAGGTCAAGGCCAAGCTGCACAGCATGGGCCTGGGCCTGAAGGACAGCCCGCCCGGATTCGACCCGTCCGCCCTCGGCGACCGCTACGACTCCTTCGACGAGGACGACGACCTGTCCTTCGCCGAGGACGAGCAGCTCTGACATACCTCGACTAGGAGATTGACATGCCAGCCCCCAAGAAGGGTCCCCGCCTCGGTGGCGGTCCCGCGCACGAGCGCCTGATCCTCGCCAACCTGGTCACCGCGCTGATGGAGCACGACTCCATCACGACGACCGAGGCCAAGGCCAAGCGCCTGCGCCCCCTCGCCGAGCGGATGGTGACCTTCGCCAAGCGCGGTGACCTGCACGCGCGTCGTCGCGTCATGACCGTCATCCGTGACAAGGGCGTTGTTCACCGCCTCTTCGTCGAGATCGCGCCCGACATGGCCGAGCGCCCCGGCGGCTACACCCGCATCACCAAGATCGCGGCCCGCAAGGGTGACAACGCCCCCATGGCCGTGATCGAGCTCGTCCGCGAGCCGCTGTCGGCCAAGCCGAAGCGCGCCGTCGTCGCCGAGGCCGAGGGCGCCACCAAGCGCTCGGCCAAGGAAAAGAAGGCCAAGGACGAGGCCGCCGCCACCCCGGTTGCGGACGTCCAGGACGCCCCGGTTGCCGAGATCGAGGACGCCGCCGGCGCCGCCGCGGATGACGCGGCCGTCGCCGCTGAGGTCCAGGACGCTCCGGTCGTCGACGAGGTTGCTGCGGTCGAGACCGACGTCGCCGCTGACGGTGCTGCGGTTGAGGCCGCTGAGGCCGAGGCTGCTCCCGTTGCCGACCTGACCGACGCCGAGCCGGTTGCCGCCACCGCGGCTGCTGGCCTGGTGGGCGACGCTGGTTCGGCTGACGCCGCTGCCGACGACGCTGCCGCCGCGGTCGAACTGCCGGCGGGCGCGGTTGCCGCGAACGCCGACGGCTCTGCCCCCGAAGGCTACGCCGTCAAGGGCAACGCGGACTCCGGGCTGTACCACGTCCCCGGTTCGCAGTGGTATGACGCCACTGAGGCCGAGTTCTGGTTCGACAGCGCCGACGCCGCCGAGAAGGCCGGCTTCAAGCCCGCCGGTGGCGCTGCCAAGCAGCAGGTCGACGAGGCCTGACCTCCCCGGCATACTGCCTGCCTAAAGGCCCCGCTCCCGCCCGGAGCGGGGCCTTCGGCGTTCGTGGTCAGATTCCCGCCCATTGCCAGAACCTGGACATACGCAACGGATCATTACCGGTGCGAATGTCTAGTTTCTCTCCCAAAGTCAACGCGTCGCGAACTGCCGGGCCAGCGGCAGTATGCCGAGGATCAGCACCATCGGGACGGCGAAGCCGAGGCGCGGATTGCCCGAGCCGACGAGCCCGGTCATCACGGCGCCGATGAGCGCGCCGGCATAGTTGAACTGGTTGAACCGGGCGACCACCGCGTCGAGCCGGGCGCGGTCGGCTCCGGGACCGCCCGCGAGACGTGCGGCGGCTGTGAAGCTCAGCGGCGCGATGACCCCGACGCCCAGTCCGAGTAGCGCGAACGCGGCCACGGCAACCGGTGCCGAGGGGGAGGCGACGAGCAGCGCCAATGCCGCCGCGGCGATCAGCGCGCCCAGGGAGATCGTCCGTGGGCCGCCGAGGCGAGCCAGCGTCGCAGCGGCCCCGATCCGCGCCGCGAGCGTGGCGACGAGGTAGGGCAGGGTCGCCCAGGCCACGAAGCCGACCGCCAACCCATGGACCGTATGCAGGAAGACCGGCCCCCACGTCGCGGCGGCGGTGTCGACCATGTAGAACAGCGCGAGCGCCGCGCCCACGAGGCTGATCTGACGCCAAGGCACGGTGATGGTCTCGCCGGCATCGGCTGGGGTGTCGTGGCGTTGGGAGCTGGCGGTCAGCAGCAGCACCGGGACGATGGCCAGCGGCGCAACGGCCCACGCCAGGGGCGCGTCCCCAGTGAGCAGCGCCAGCACGGTGGCGAGGATTCCGCCGGTCGTCCAGCCAGCGTGGAGCCGGGGGAGCAGGGTTCGGCCCGCGCGGTGCTCCAGGGCGATGCCCTGCATATTGCTGGCCGCGTCGAAGCGGTGTTGCAGGGCGGGGAGATGGGTCGTCATACCGATGAAGAGGAGGCCCTGGACGGCGAAGGCGCCGGCGACGGGTAGCCATTGCGCGGGCGGCAGGCTGTGGACCTGCGACGTTGGCGCGCTCGTGCTCACGTGGGTCACTGTAGACCTTTGTGACTGCCGAGTAACTTGCTGCCGCGAGGGCGCAGCAAGTGTTAGAGCGGCAGATACATCACGTGCAGCCCGACATCGCCGTGGCGGCGCGAGCGGAAGGCACCGGGCACGGTGCCGATGATCGTGAAACCGAGGTCTTGCCAGAGGCGGACGGCTGCCGTGTTCGTCTCGACAACGGCATTGAACTGGATGGCGCGGAAGCCGTGCTGCCGGTGCCAGGCGATCATGTCTTCGGCCAGCGCGCGCCCCACGCCGAGCCCGCGCGCGGCGGGGCCGACCATGAAAGACGCGTGCCCACGTGGTCACCGCGCCCGGGTCGGTTGGGCCCCATCTTCACGGTGCCCAAAGACCTTTACCTCGTCGTCGACGGCCACCACGAACCGGCTCGGCGGCGCCTCCAGCCACCACGCGTTTGCCTCCTCGCTGGTGGCGGTTTCGGGATACGCATAGGTCTCCCCATCGTCCACGATCCCCTTCCAGATCGGCCAGATAGCCGCCCAATCGCTCATCCACGCATTCCCCATACGCACGACATGCAGCACTTGCACGTCTCGGTCACAATAGCGACGTGCACGTTCGTGTGAAGATTCGGCGAATCGCATCCATCGGGGAGCGCTCCAACTCGTCGTGTCGCGACCTTCATGCCCACAGAGAGGGCGAGCGTGGCCATGGACGTCGCACACAGGCCTTTAGGTGCCGGAAATGGTAATGAGAGATTCGATTGAGGCACACAAAGCGCCACTTTTTGGGGTGGGCATCTGGCCAGCCCTATCGGAGGAATGGCCGCGGACCCGAGCCCTTGAAAGGCTAGGACGCGGGCTCGTCGCAATAATCGGCATCTTCTGGGCCGTACGAACTCTTCTCGTCTCCAGTGGGTTCGAGAAAAGGGGAACAGGCTTCGCGGTCGCTGGCTTGGTTGCCCTGGGGAGCTTGACATCGCTAAATCGCAGAAGAGACAACTTTACGCTGGTGGTGTTTGGCCTAAGCTGCCTCGTCGCGCTGCTTTGGTCTGCGCGGGAACTGGGCGCAATCCAAGGATCTCATCTCTTCGTCCTTTGCTGGTTCGTCGCAACGATCGCGCCTTCCGCAAGGGGGATATGCGTCGTTGCCACATGTCTGGTCGTCAATACCCTGGTCAGAGGGGCTCTCTATGGCTGGACCTCTTTCCTCGCCGGTGTCGATGAATCCGTCTTTTCCGCTGGCGCTGGCCTTGCGGCTGCCTTTATTAGGCAAGCTGGAATCATCGCCGTCAGGAACGCCGATACGTCATTTCGGATCAGGCGTGAGAAAGAGCTTTCCGAACGCTTCCGCAGGGAAGATCTTGCGGCCGTCGCCAGGACGCGAGAGATTATGCACGATGAAGTCATAGGCCTATTGAATTATATCGGATCAAATCTCATCTTTGATACGGTAATAGTTCAAAGGGAGGCGGCGAAGGTGGCGCTGATTCTCGATGGTGGTAGCTCAGCGGAGATAGTTCCCGGCGCCGACATGAGGGAATTATTAAATGGCCTTGCGCTGCAGAGTCCGTTGGAAATTGAGATCGACTGTGACCCTTCGCTCGAAAAGGGAGAAGTGATTAGAGACTCTCACATTGGTGTCATTAGGCGTGCGGTTGGTGAGGCTCTCCGCAACTCCGCGAAACACGCGCATGTCCCGCGCGCATCCGTTAGGGCATCCTTCCGAGATGGCAGCTATTTTCTCGAGATTACAGACTCTGGAATCGGATTCGATGCAACTCAACCCTTGGGGTGGGGTCTCATTCACTCTGTGCATGAACCTGTCGAGAGTATCGGTGGGCGGGTGACCATGACCTCCGTGTTGGGTTCAGGTACCACTGTGACGCTAGAGTTGCCCCAAGATTCGTTGGGAAGTCCAAGCATACGCGGCTTGCAGGGGTCATATTTCGACACGCGGGACGCGGCCTCAAGTTCGACTAATGTCGTGCTTCGAGTTCTATCCTTCATGCCGTTCATCCACTTTTGGATCGCGTTAAGATTCTCGATCGGTTCTCCACGTGGAACATGGAAAGTTTGCCTGGCCGCTACCACCTTGATGACGGTCTTTCTTCTAACCCAGCTCATGAAAAAACGTCCGCCAAGAACCCACGAACTCTCCCTATTCTCCATGCTCTTGGGTGCGGAAATGGCTACTGGTCTATATGTTGCAGGTCCCGGCTCGTTTGCCACGTTCGATTCCTGGATTGTTGGTTTGGTTGCCGTCGGCCTCATGACGGTCGTCTTCTTTGCGACCTGGAAGATTGCCCTGGTTTTCATCGGTCCGTCAGTAACTGCTTTCCTGATCATGGCCATTCGGGATCCTTTGGTAAAGTCTATCGTCGACGTTCTGTCTGCGCTCGGAGTTCTTGTGCTGACAACGATGGCCGCGTGGGCGTGCGGTGCTGCATTACGTGCCACCTCGCGCTCTATCGCCAAAGAAGCGCGCATGTCCGCCGAGATTTCCGGTCGCACGTATCGATACTTGGCAACTCATCGTACCCAGCTGTCCCTGAGTTCATTCACCCGTCGAGAAGTGACGGTGTGGCTCCGTCGATGCTCTGAATTGCCTGATCTCGTTTTGCGCACAGAAGAGTTTCGCCAGTTAGCACTAAACATGGCAAGACAGGTTAGGGACGAACTATACCTTGGAGACGTTCTGGACGATGTTCTGAGACAGCGCATTCTTCTTAGGCGCAGGACCGGGACTGAAATTGTCTTCCAGGCCCGGGATGGAGTTGCATTGGCCCAGGCCGCCTTCCCACTGCGAATTTTGGATAGACTCCTCGACTTACAATCTCCGATTGAGCGAATATTGATCGGAGTTCCCACTGCGCTGGACGGATCGTGGTCAATTTCTTTGGTTCCCACTCAGGCGCGCGAGACGGTAGAGCATGGGTTAGGAGGGGTTCTTGGCTCGGCGGATTTCTCCTGGAAGGAAAGTCCATTCGCTACGACACTGCATGGTTGGATTTGAGGCTGCGACAGAAGGAAGGCTGTGCACCGTCCGAATTCTTATTCTTCGCCGTACTGGTTCTCGCTCAGCGGTGGCTAGGAATGCGAACGGCTGCGCGGCCTAGCCTCCCAGTATCCATCTCTGAGCGCCTCGTATAGAAGTCGTGAGCGAGTGATGCGTTGATCCCCGAGGATCGTTCTATATTTGTCGTGAATATTTCGCTCATGCGTCCTTACCGTGTTTTCTGAAATGCCAAGCTGTCGGGCCACGTCAGCCGGGTCAAGTCCAAGAGATAGTCCTTCAAGGACCGCGCACTGAGCATTGGTTAGGTCCACAGTCAGCTCGTTATCACCCGAAGCTGCCCTCGCCAGAGGTCCAGAGAATGCTGGACTGAGCAATGATCAGAACCTGTGGATGGCCTTCGGCGGGGTGGCGTGAGGGAGCGCACCTTCCCGAGGAAGATCTGAAGTCCTAGTAGTTCTGATCAGGACCGGCGTTGGCGCGCTGGTTCGGGAAGGT
>Ga0209794_1000466_pt1 | contig 59320 bp, 55 predicted proteins | sample EBPBio232013_DNA_FD_185869 | JGI IMG/M metagenome (GOLD analysis project Ga0209794, IMG submission 185869) | Wastewater treatment Type I Accumulibacter community from EBPR Bioreactor in Madison, WI, USA - Reactor 1_5/23/2013_ DNA (SPAdes)... | ecosystem: Engineered > Bioreactor > EBPR >...
GGTGCCGCCCGAGGCCAGGGTGTCCCACAGTTCGGCATAGGCAGCGGCATATTGCGGCTTCACCTTGCCGGCAAGGTCGAAGATGCTGGATAGGGCGAGGTCACGCACGGCATCGGCCGGGCTGGCCGTACCGTCCTCATTGGCGCGCGCCACCATATTGTTCCACATGCCGACGAAATCGCTCGCCACCGCAGAACCGTCAGCCGTCAGGACTGCGCTTTTCATGATGGAAAGCGCGTCAGCGGAAAGCGCGCCGCCGCCCAGAAGCCCGGTCCACAGCGCGGTGTAGTCATCGGCATAAGCGGGCAGGATCTTGCCATCGGCCCCGAGATAGGCGGGATCGACCAGCTTGACGATTTCCTCGGCTGGCGCCAGCGGCCCGGCGGTTGCCGTTTCCAGCCAGCGGGTAATCTGGCTTTGCGAGATGGTCGGGGCTGTGCCCTCATTGGTGACCGTCTCGGCGCGGATCGTCAGGTCGCCCTGAAACGCCTCGATCCGGCCATTGCGGTTCGTCACGCTGGTGGCGGAAGCTAGTCCGACGCTCGCGGCCAGTGCGATGTCGCGGTTGGCCCAGATGGCCCCGCCGATGTTCTCAATGTTGTCGGCGTAAAGGGCGATGTCCCGCCCGGCCATCATGGCGCCGGTATTGGTGATTGCATTGGCGGAAATGGTAAGATCGGTCTTCGCCGTAACGATGCCGGAATTGCTGACGCTGCCGCTGGATTGAAGGGTGACAGTGTCGCCGGACAGTGTTCCCGTGCCGGAGAGCGCGCCATCGGCGGCTTGAACGGTAAGCGCCGTCGTGGCGTTTAGCGTACCATGGGTGGTGACGGATTTTGCGGCCGCCACGGTCACGGATTGGCCCTTGAGCGAGGCTGCGCTGGCAATCGTCACCGTGTCGCCGGTCGAGCGGATGCCAAGTGCGCCTTGCGCGGCCATCGCGGCGGAAATTTCAGCCGGGCCGACGCTTTCCAGACGGATTTCGCCGCCCGAGACCTGACCGCTGACCTGCATCGCACCGGCGGATGTGCGCAGATCGACCAGATCGCCCTGCTCGGATGTGATCGAGCCTTCGAGCTGCAACGGCCCGTCGTTGCGGATGATGACCTTGTTGCGGGCCTTGACGTTGGAAGTGGCACCGAGACTGAGCTGGCCCTTGGCGGAAAGCGCGATGTTCGTGCTGGAGGCCATCTGGCCGTCCATGCGCACGCCCACGCCCGCTTCCGTTGCCACCATCTGGATGGCGTTGGCATACATGCCGCCGAGCGCCGAAACATCAACGGCGAGGGCAGGGGGCGCGCCACTGCCGGAAATCGGGGTGACGCCGGTCACAGCGCCTGTCGCCGGATCGTAGGTCCAGTTGTAATCAACAGCATTGGGGCCGGTGACGACATTCAGCCCGTCGGCGCGCATCTTGCCGTAGATCACTGCGGCGCGGGCCAGAATATCCACCCGCGACGTGTCGTTAAGCGCCACGCGGCTTTCCGGGTTCAGCCCGCCCGCCCCAATCGTCACCTTGCCCTGACGAACATCGAATCCTTCCAGCGCGCCCGATGCGGAAAAGCGCGGTACGCCGGTCGTCAGCGTCGTGCGCCCGGTGTTGATGAAGCCACAGCCATTGCAGACGATGCCCTGCTCGTTGGCCAGCACCACATCCATACGGGGACCCGCCACCTCCAGAATGCCGTTCAACTGGGTCTGGCTGGCGCCGACGACCTCACCGATCCACAGCGAGGCGGCCTGACCCGGCCTCAGGTTCGGGTTGCCCTCAATCCAGCCGCCCAGCTGGGTGCTGACATTGGTCGCAGAGTTGTTGAGGATCAGATCATTCGCGACAAAGCGCGAGTAGACATCATGCGAGACACCGGCAGCATTCGGCGTGGCGATGTTAAGGACGGTCGTGCCGTTGTAAGACTGGTCCACACGCGGGCGCGCCGTATCCGGCTGCACGTTGATGATGTCGCCCGCATGCAAAATGGCTGGTTGAACGGTGAGAACCGTTGCCAACAGAAGCGCAATCGCCCGTCTTGCCAATTTCAACATCATTGTCATTCCCGTTCCTCGGGCCGCCCGTCATGGGCGGAGCTTGTCGTGCCGGTAGGGTGCGAGCAGGCGCGCTCTGCCCCGCCGCGTGTCGTCAGAATTTCAGGTTGATCCCCGCATAGGCGACCGTCCGCCCCGCCTCGAAGTCCGAGGGGCGGTCCAGCGCTTGGGCAATCCTGAAATCAAGGTTGATGCGATCCTGATACGCCACCCGCGCACCAAGGCTGGCACCGATCAGGTGATGCTGGTGCCAATCGCGAAAGAGCGACGGTTTGATGAGGCCGAAATCGATGCCGGGCTCCAGTTTCAGCGTCAGGTCATCGCCTTGGAAGGCCGTCCATTCCAGGCTGTTACGCAAATAGACACCGCTGTCGCCATACATGCTGTCGTCATGAAAGCCGCGCACATTACCCCATCCGCCAATCGAGAACTGCTCGCTGCTGGGCAGAACATCGTTGCTCAACTGACCCGACAGCGAACCGCGATAGATCAGCCCTTCGCGCAACGGATGCTCGTAATTGAAGGTGGCGAAGAAGAGCGTGAAATTCTCGTCAACGGAACTTTTCACCGGCGTGTGGCTGATCAGGTCAAGCCCTGCTTTCAGCCCTAGATCCCAGGTGAACTTGCCACTCGGCAATTGTTTTTCGCCACGCAGCCCGAGCGTACCGATGGTCATGTCCCGGTGCTGGCTCTCGATCTCGAACCCATCGATAGAGGAGCGCGATGCCAATACCTTCATCTCGCCATAGGCATAGGACTTCGTCGTCTGGTCGCGCATCAGCAGCCGTTCGGCGGAAAACGCCACATGCGCCGTATGCCCTTCAACCGGATAGGTCTGGTTTACGCCGTCGAGAATGAAGAAATAGCGGCTGAGCCCCGCATCCAGCCCGAAGGACCAGTTACCCCACGGCACGGACGTGTTCAGCGCCAATGCGTCGGAAAAGCGTTTGCCGCGCGGGTCGAACGGTGTCGTGGTCAGGCTGATGGTGGTCTGGTCATTGAGCCAGGCGAGATTGTCGAACTCGGCGGTTGCCGTGGTCTTCACCACGCCGGTGGTCTCAAATCCGGAATTGCGGGTTTCAAACGAAGCGCGCATGCGCCGCCCATCCGTGGCGATGACCTGCACGAAAGAGCCGCCGGTTTTCTCGCCCGGAACCAGTTGGAATTTCGCCTTGGCCGAACGCACGGCGTTGATGTTGTCGAGGCCCTGCTCAAGATTGCGCAGGTTGAGAAGATCGCCGCGCCCGGTGGGGAAGGCTGCGGTCAGCCGCCGGTCAGCCTTGCGGCCGTCGCCATAGACATAACCCTCGATCAGGCCCGGAATGACGACAATCTCCAGTTCGCCGTCGGCGACATTCTGTTCCGGCACATAAGCCCGCGTGGTGATGAAGCCGCGCGCCTGATAGGCGGTATTGATGCGGTTCAAGGTGGCGGCGATCTCAGCGGCTGTCGAGCAGCGGCCAATCAGATCACGATAGCCTTGCGGGAACTGCCCGAAGACTTCGTAGCCGCTGATTTTGACGTGGCGAATGGTGAAGCACGGCCCGCCTGCCGCCGGCGCGAGTGGATCGGTTGCGGCTTGCATCTGAGGCAGGCGCGCAGTGCGGGCCCGCGCGGCGTCACGCCGCGCACGCTGGGCCTCGGTGTCGCTTGCCGTTTCGCGACGAACGCCACTGTCCAGCGCCCGCTCCTGGGCAGGTGTCAGCGCCTGCGCGTTCGTTTCGTGCAATCCCGCATCCATAAGCAGGAGCGCGATAAGACCCGTCAGTGAACAGGCGAGGAAAGGGCTCATCTTCATGGGTTTTTTGCCCCTTCAAATGTTTCGAGCGCGGCGGAAAGTCCGTTGAGCGCCAGCGGGAAGACCACGGCCTTGTCCTTGGCTGTCCACACGCTGATCTCCGCCCGGCTACCCTTGCGAAACGCATCGGCCACCGCACCCTCGAAACGAAAGCCCGCATGGCAGCCGGCTTCGTCGCACAGTTCAAAGGCCGCCTTGAACGGACGCTTGCGATCCACCACGATCCGCACCCCCGGCGCCAGATAGACCCGCAGTGGGGCCGTTACGATGCCGAAGCGCTTGCCGGTTTTGGCATCCCGCGAGATGGTCACCATAAACAATGGGGCCTCGCCCAGTCTGAGCGCCGCATACTGCACAAGCTGGCAGGAGGCGCGGCTTGCTTCGTCGTCACACTTGGCAATCCACACGCCCGTCGCCGGCGCAGGCGTAGGCGAAGCCGCATGTGCCAACGAGACCGGCATCAAAGCCGCAAGCAGAAAAAGGACGGACAGCGCCCGCGAAAGCGCTTCAACAACCCGGCGATACGTCATGGGTTCAAAGCCCGGTCTTTTCGATTGGAACGGCTTTCCAGTCCCGCGCAAAGGCCTGCGCCTTGGCAATCTCGTCTGCGGAGAGCTTGGCACCGATGCTATCGCGCAAGGCGGGGGCCTCGGCATGGCCGCGCGCCGCCGCCAGATTGGCGAAGGCATAGGCCATCATCGGGTCAGCCGCCATGCCGCGTCCCCCCGCAAGGGCTTTCGCCAGTTCCAGAAGCCCCATCGGATTGCCCGCCTCGGCCGTGCGGCGGAACAGCGAAACCGCCTTGGCGGAGTCCGGAGCAACGCCATCACCCTTGAGGTAGGCCTGACCGAGATAGTTGATCGCTGCGACATTGTTCTGCTTGGCTGCGGCTTCCCAGAAGGGAAGGGCTGCGGCGGGCTCCTTGGCAAAGCCCTTGCCTTCAGCATGCAGCAGGCCACAGTTGAACTGACCATTCGTGTCGCCAGCAGCTGCCGCCGCGCAAATCAGCTGGCCCGCCCGCTCATAATCCTGCAGCACAACTTCGCCATTGAGGAACATCAGACCAAGACGGTTCTGCGCCTTGGCGCTTTTCTTGCCAGCCGCTGCCGCATAAAGGGCCGCCGCGCGACGAAGATCGCGGTCTGTGCCAATGCCCATTTCAAAAAGACGACCGATATAGAACGCACCATCGGCATCGCCCGCATCATAGGCTGCCTGAAGCGTCTTCACCGATTCCTCGATTTTACCTTGTTCCAGAAGCTTGACGCCATCGGCGACGGTCGCATTCGCGCCAATGGACGAAAGCCCCAGGAATGCACCCGTCATGAATCCAAATTTCGTCGACATGTAATAGCCCCAGATAAACGCAAGGGTTGTTTATCTATTCTGAAGGTGGGAGCAAGGGAGAAGACCACAAGAAATCATGATTAATATACTATGTCGCATTATTGCACCATATAAGTGTAATAATGTGATCATTCAAAAATATTCTAATATTATGTTTTAGCGCATTATTCTTCATTTCATCGGCATCAGTTACTCCAAACAAATGGAGATTATGCAACCTTAAAGAATATGCGTCTTAGGAATTTCACGACGCTCAATCCAGGACATAACACCCTCTTTGGTTGCTTCATCTATGAGCGCAGAACCAGATCGATATTGCAGCTGGACCGCTTTGTAGAGCGACAACCACAGAAGCCCCGAGTTCCGTAGACGGTGGCGTCGCCTTAACCGGCTGGTTGGGATCGAGTTAGTATCTTCGGTCTGGATTTCAGGCGTCAATCGGCATAGCGATTTCCCGCTAGGTCAAGATGGCGTGAGCGCGAAGCTGGCGATAATCTGCGGCGGCCAGGAATTTCCGCTGAAGAAGAAACAGATTGGCAATCTGGATTGTATGCCTGCTTGATTCAAAACGGACGAAGTTTCACTTTAAAATGGACGATTGTTGAGTTAAAAATGGCCACATGGCAGAACACTCAAATTCGAAGTCCCTTGTCGACCGTAAAGCGTTGCCTCTCGTGGAGGCAGCGCTGGCCGATACCCGTGTGGTCTTGATATCCGGGCCTCGGCAGGCTGGGAAGACAACGCTCGCGCGAATGTTCTCGAACAGGGATCGACCATATATCACATTGGATGATGCGGGTACTTTAAACGCTGCTAAAGCCGATCCCACTGGGTTTATCCGTGGAATCAAGCGCGCGGTTATCGACGAGGTCCAAAGAGCCCCCGATCTGATACTTGCGATCAAGGCAAGCGTGGATGACGATCAGGAGCCGGGACGGTTTCTGCTCACGGGCTCCGCCAATCTTGCGACCATTCCGGCGATTGCAGACTCCCTGGCCGGCCGAATGGCAGTTGTTCCGCTTCTTCCCTTTGCGCAGGCTGAAATCCGCTCAAGCCCGGGCCTCATGCTCGATCGACTGTTCGCAGGGGATGAACCAGCAATTGATGGCGAAGCCGTTCTGGGCAAGGAACTCATGAGCATGGTTCTGGCCGGCGGCTATCCTGAAGCCTTGAGGCGAACCACGTCTGCTCGACGCGTCTCGTGGCTCGAAGACTATGTCAGTCTGATACTGGATCGCGACGTGCGCGACATTGCCAACATAGATCAGCTCGATCGTTTGCCACGCCTCTTGAATGTCCTCGCGGAACATGCCGGGCAATTGATCAACAATAGCAGCTTCGGTTCAGCACTGGGATTGTCCGGGGTCACCGCTCAGAAATACATAGCCATCCTGGAGCGGCTCTTCCTCATCAAAACCTTGGTGCCATGGTCGAACAACCGGCTCAGCCGGCTTGTCAAAACGCCAAAGCTCCATTTCATCGATACAGGACTTTTGGCTGCGTTGCGTGAGGATGAGCTGGCCCGGCTATCCGATGACAAGACCCGTTTTGGCGCCCTGCTGGAGAGTTTTGTCATCTCCGAACTGATGAAGCTGGCGTCCTGGTCCGAGAGGCGTTTGTCGTTTTCTCACTACAGAACGAAAGATCTGGATGAGGTCGATGTCGTGATCGAAGATCGGCGCGGCAGGATTATTGGTATTGAGGTCAAGGCGTCTGCGACCGTCAAGGCCGATGATTTTCGCGGGTTACGTCAGTTGCAGGCTGCGGTCGGTGACCGTTTTGTGCGAGGTCTCGTGCTGCATGATCATGACCGCATCACGCCGTTTGCCGAACGCCTGCAGGCCGCACCCCTTTCAATCCTGTGGTCCATGTGAAGCGAATTACAGGGCTTATGATGTTTTGCCGGATGGCAGCGGTTGCGAAAAACGCTTTGCGTTGAGAACCGTAGCACCAAGGTCCGAAAGTCTGGGCGGTCGGCCGAGTGCCGGGTGTGCCGCCGTCCAAATCTCTGCAAGCTCAACCAGGGCTGACGTCGCCTTAACCGGGTGGCTGGGATCGAGTTGATATTCGGTTTGTCATGACCGCAGCCTCGCCCACCCGCTATAGACGCCACCGCTTTCCTGCTGAGATCATTGCCCATGCCGTGTGGCTCTATTTTCGGTTCCCGCTCATCTTCCGCGATGTCGAGAATCTGTTAGCCGAGCGCGGCATCACCGTCTCGTTTCAGACCGTCGCGGAATGGGCGGCGAAATTCGGCTTGAAATTCGCCCATCAACTCCGACGCCGTTCACGCGGTCACTTCGCCGACAAATGGCAGCTCGATGAAATGGTGGTGACGATCAGGGCACTGCCCCGCGCGTGATGGTCACCGACAAGCTGCGTTCCTACTCTGCCGCGAAGGCGGAATTGATGCCGGGCGTCGAGCATTGCTCGCACAAGGGATTGAACAACCGAGCTGAGAATTCGCATCTGCCGCTACGGCGGCGAGAGCGCCGAATGATACGCTACAAGTCCACGCGACAATGCCAGCGTTTCGTCTCAACTCACGGCCAGATCGCCAATCTGTTTGTTCTTCGCCGGAAATTCTGACCACTGCAGATTATCGCCAGCTTCGCGCTCACGCCATCTTGACCTAGCGGGAAATCGCTATGCCGATTGACGCGTGAAATCCAGACCGAAAATACTAACGCGTCCCAAGCCCGGTTAAGGCGACGCCACCCTGCAGGGTGATGATCGCATGTCTCACTGTTGTCAAAATGTGCGGACGCTTTACTCTATATTTTGTCGCATGTCGTTTTCGCAAAACCCGTTCCCTCTTTTGCGAGACATGCGCTAGACTGTCATCATAATGTCAACGAAAAGCTCGGGAGGAGCGATTTCATGAGACGAATGTGGCCTGAAGAATTCAATGCCTTGCTCGACAATGCAGAGGAGGTCGATCTGGAAATTCCGGTCGCGGTTCGCGACAGCGCCACGCCCGGCCATGCGACGCATCGCAAGGCGCTTCGTGTGCGGTTGACGCAGGCGGATTTCGAGCGGGTCTGGCCTCTCGCCGAAGCGCGTTATCGTCTCGCTGGCAAGCATGCAGGCAAGGCCATCACGCTCGTGACCACCAACCCGCATTATTACCACTGGCACCCGGCCGATGGTGGCACGCAGGACATTGCGACCGAGGGCGGCCATAGCTACACCGCCAAATATGTGGTTGTGCATTTCCTGCTCGACGATGTGGCGGAAGCCGCGGCGGCCTGAGGGATGAGGACTATTCGATAAATCAAAAGCGGGCGGTGATGGTTTTCACCGCCCGTTTATATTTGCCCCTCATCCCGCTGCCGCGACCTTCTCCCCGCACACGGGGAGAAGGGAGACGCCGCGAAGCTGTGCTTTGATCGCGGCGGCCCCTTTCTTATCTGTCACCGCCAGCCAAGGGCCGGGGCGACATGCTTCAAAATGCTGTCGATCACATGGGCGTTGTAATCGACGCCCAGCTGGTTCGGCACGGTCAGAAGCAGTGTATCGGCTTCGGCAATCGCCTCATCGGCCTGCAATTGCGCCACGAGCTTGTCCGGCTCATCCGCATAGGAGCGGCCAAAGATGGCGCGCGTGTTTTCATCGATATAGCCAATCGAATCCTGCTCCTTACCGCCGCGCCCGAAATAAGCGCGGTCGCGATCATCCGTCAGCGCAAAGATCGAACGGCTGACCGAAACGCGCGGCGTGTGGGCGTGGCCCGCCGCCTTCCAGGCTTCGCGATAGGCGCGGATCTGCGCCGCCTGCTGCACATGGAAGGGCTCGCCCGTTTCGTCGTCCTTCAACGTCGAGCTTTGCAGGTTCATGCCGAGATTGGCCGCCCAAATTGCTGTGGCGTTGGAACCTGCACCCCACCAGATGCGCTGGCGCAAACCTTCCGAATGCGGCTCCAGCCGCAGCATACCGGGCGGGTTCGGAAACATCGGGCGCGGATTGGGGCGGGCAAAGCCTTCGCCCTTCAGCACGTCGAGAAAGACTTCCGCATGGGAACGCCCCATATCGGCATCGCTCTTGCCCTCGTCCGGTTGATAACCGAAATAGCGCCAGCCATCGATCACCTGTTCGGGCGAGCCACGGCTGATACCGAGTTGCAAACGACCGCCGCTGATCAAGTCCGCCGCACCGGCGTCTTCGGCCATATAGAGCGGGTTTTCATAGCGCATATCGATAACGGCGGTGCCGATCTCGATCTTTTTCGTGCGCGCACCCACTGCCGCCAGAAGCGGGAAGGGCGAGGCGAGCTGGCGGGCAAAATGATGGACGCGGAAATAGGCGCCATCCGCACCCAGTTCTTCGGCCGCCACAGCAAGATCGATGGATTGAATGAGGGCATCGCCTGCCGAGCGGGTGCCCGATTGCGGCGAGGGGGCCCAATGCCCGAAAGAGAGAAAGCCGATTTTCTTCATGGTCTTGGCCTTTTGGCGCGATTTGCGCAAATGTGTGTCTGGTTGAGGCTGAACATGGGGCTTCGGAACAGGCTTGAAAAGCGCTACACCGAAAACGCACTGTTCACAGTCATGACGTTTGTTTTTGGAATCACCCCATGAAGCTTGTCGAAGCGACGATTGCCGAATTGCGCCACGCGCTGGAAACGGGCGAGACCACCGCCGAAGCGCTGGTCGAAGCCTATCTCCAGCGCATCGCCGCCTATGATCAGGCCGGCCCCTGCCTCAACGCCGTGGTGGTGATGAACCCGGATGCGCTTGACGAGGCGCGGTCCTCGGACCGTCGCCGGGCGGAAGGCAAGCTGCTCGGCCCGCTCGATGGCATCCCCTATACGGCCAAGGACAGTTACAAGGTGCGCGGTCTGTCGGTGGCCGCCGGATCACCCGCCTTTGCCGATCTGATTGCCAATGAGGATGCTTTTGCGATTGAGCGGCTGCGGGCAGGCGGGGCCATTCTCATCGGCCTCACCAATATGCCGCCCATGGCCAATGGCGGCATGCAGCGCGGCCTCTATGGGCGGGCGGAATCGCCCTATAACCCGGACTATCTGACGGCGGCCTTTGCCTCTGGCTCATCCAACGGTTCCGGCTCGGCAACAGCGGCAAGCTTTGCCGCCTTCGGTCTTGGCGAGGAAACATGGTCGAGCGGGCGCGCACCTGCCGCCAATAACGGACTTTGCGCCTATACGCCGAGCCGGGGCGTGATTTCCGTGCGGGGCAACTGGCCACTGGTGCCAACCATGGATGTGGTGGTGCCGCACACGCGCAGCATGGCCGACATGCTGGAGGTGCTGGATGTTCTGGTGACCGATGATGAGACCACACGCGGCGATCTGTGGCGCAGCCAGCCATGGGTGACGCTGCCGCGGGCATCGGAGGTGCGGCCCGAAAGCTATATCGCCTTGGCCGTCGGTGCATCCCTCAAAGGCCTGCGGCTTGCGCTGCCCGCGATGTATATCAACGCCGATCCGCTGGCCGGAACGGCGCAAAACCCCGGCATTGGCGGCCCGACGGGCCAGAAAATCGACACCCGCGCCTCCATTCTCACACGGATGAAGGCGGCGGTTGAAGCCTTGGAGAAGGCGGGAGCCGAGGTGATTGTCACCGATTTCCCGGTCGTTTCAAACTATGAGGGCGACCGGCCGGGTGCGCCTAAGATCACCACGCGCGGCCTGGTGAGTGCGCGCTATCTGAAGCGCGAAATCATGGATCTTTCGGTCTGGTCGTGGGATGATTTTCTGGCAGCCAATGGCGATCCCAAGCTCTCACGGCTTGCCGATGTCGATGGCATGACGATTTTCCCCGCGCCGCCGGGAAGCCTGCCGGATCGCTATACCGGCTTTGGCGATGATATTTCGAGCTATCCCGACCATGCGCGCCAGCATCCGGTTCAGCATTTCCTCGACATCCCGCATCTGGAAGAAGGCTTTCGCGGCCTTGAGGAAACGCGAAAGCGCGATCTGGAAGACTGGATGGATGGGTTGAAGATCGACGCGGTGATCTTTCCGGCGGTGGCCGATGTCGGCCCTGCCGATGCCGATACCAACCCGGTCTCGGCGGATCTTGCCTGGCGAAACGGCACATGGGTTGCCAATGGCAACCTCGTGATCCGCCATCTTGGCATTCCAACCGTCACCGTGCCGATGGGCCTGATGGACGACATTGCCATGCCCGCCGGGCTGACCTTTGCCGGTCGCGCCTATGACGACAACCGGCTGTTGGCCATAGCCTCAGCCTTTGAGGCGACGGGCGACTATCGCCAGCCGCCGCCGCTCACGCCTGAGCTTTAAAAGTCTTCCCAGCCCACGGCGCGGACCATCGGTGCCTGTTCCGTCACCCGTGGCGTGGCCGGGGCGGGGGTCGCACTTCTGGCGGCAACCGGGGCGGCGCGCGAAACCGGGCGCGGCGCGCTATAGCGCATCTCGACCTGTGGTGTGTCGTCAAGCTTGAACGATCCCAGCTTGCCGACGATCATATCCACGACGCGGGCCAGTTCATGGGTGGCCGCGGTGGATTGCTCGACCATGGCGGCGTTGTTCTGCGTGCCCTGATCAATGCTGTTGAGGGCCGTATTGATTTCCTTCAGACCAATGGCCTGCTCGCGGGCGGATTCAACAATCGCCCCGACATTGCGGCTGATATCGTTGACCTGCCGGGCGATCTCGGTGAGCGTATCGCCCGTGCGACCCACCAGCTTCACGCCCTCGTTCACCTGCGTCGCCGAGTGGTTGATCAGATGCTTGATCTCACGCGCTGCATTGGCCGAACGCTGGGCCAGCTCGCGCACCTCATGGGCCACAACGGCAAAGCCGCGCCCGGCATCGCCCGCGCGGGCTGCCTCCACCCCGGCATTGAGCGCCAGAAGATTGGTCTGGAAGGCAATATTATCGATCACGCCGATGATGTTGGCGATCTGACCCGACGAGGCCTCGATGGCGTGCATGGCATCAATGGTTTCCTGCACCACGGCGCCGGAATGTTCGGCGAAATCGCGCGTGCGGCTGACAAGCTGGCTCGCTTCCTCGGCGCGGCGGGTGGAATCGGCCACCGTCGTGGTGATTTCTTCCAGTGCGGCGGCGGTCTCTTCCACGGAGGCGGCCTGCTGCTCGGTGCGCTGGGCGAGATCATCCGAGCCGGAACGGATCTGCACCACGCCGGAGCGGATATCCTCAGCCGAGACTTTAATCTCGCCAATCGTTGCGCCCATTTCTTCCAGCGCGCGATTGAAGTTGCGCTTCAGCGTTTCATAGATCGGCGGCAGCGTTTCGGTGACACGATAGGTGCAATCCTTGTCGGCGAGCGCATGAAGCGCCGAACCGAACACGGCGGAAACGAAGGCCTGCTCCTTGGAAATCGCTTCTTCCTGCGCCTTGCGCTTGGCCCGTTCCGCCTCCTCGATATAGACCGAAATCGCCAGATCCATATCAAGGAACACGGCCTTCAGCATGCTGCCCAGCACCTCGCCAAGGGCGTCGGCATCGGTCGTCTTGCGACCGGAAAACAAACCCTTCGGAGCCTTTTCCTTGACGACCGCCTTGATCAGATGATCGGCCAGCAGCGCATAGCCGCCAATATACCAGGTGGGAACGAGGCCGATGCGGGCATGGGCCGAGCCGATGGCCTTCACGCGCTTGGCATAATCGGCATCAAACTCGGCCTCGACAATGTGTTGCCAATGCTCAAGCTGGGCGTTCTTGGCACCCTGCAAATGCGACTCGGAGGAGAAAAAGCGCGCCAGTTGCGGCTCTTTGCGCACCTTTTCGTAAAAGGCATCGAGCCCCTGCGGAAGGGCGGCCTCGATCAAAGGCTTCAGGCTTTTCAGTGCCGCTCGCCGCGACGCATCAAGCTCCATGAAATCGAGACGCCGCTGCACCCCGATGACATCTTCCTGCCTTTCCTGCCTATGCGAAACCCCAGCCACGACGTCCTCCAACCCTTTGAATATTTTGATCAGAAGTCGCAGAGTTGATTTAATATGACTTAAATGACGTTTGAGATTTTATATAAGTTTCAGATGGTTATCTATGGTTGCTGCAACGTTTCAGAATTTTTGGGCGTTTGCCTGTATTGCAAGGCCTGTCGCACGCGCATGCGTACCGATAGTAGAATTCGGCGCTTTTTGACGAATGTGCAAAACCGCCCAATGCGCCGCCGAAATCCCTTAACGGGCGCTGCGACCAATCGGCACAGGCTGCCGGATCGGCTGTGCTGGAAGGGCCCCTTGCCAACGACAAAGCGCCGGTCCGGTTTCCCGGATCGGCGCTTTTCATGTTCATCAGCCAGACTGTGCTGCGTTCGATGCTATCGCATTAGCCGCCGAAGCCGAAGCCTTCCGGAATGTCTTCCAGCTTGATGCCGAAGGGGTCGAGGCTGTTGACGATCCACGTCTGGTTATTGCCGATACGGCGGTTGTAGTCTGCCCAGCCGGAGACGAAGCCCTTGAAGACCTGATCGGAGTTGTAGTTGACGGCAATCACCGAAGGTGCGGCCAGAACCGGGGTCGGAACCTTGAGCTTGCCGATGGTCGGAGCCTTCTTGGAAATGACCAGACCGTTCAGCATGGTGCTGACGAGGCCATCGGCCTTGCCGGTGGTGGCAGCGACAATGGCTTCATCGCGCGTCTTGAAGCGCAGGATATTGGCCTTCGGCAGATATTGCTGCGTCATCAGGTCCTGCGAGGAGCCCATGTCGACGGCGAAGGTATATTTGGCGTCGTTGAGTTCCGACCAGCTCTTGCCCGTCAGTTCATCCTTCGGCGAAACGATGACGAAGCTGTTGTAATAGGTCGGCGAGGAGAAGCCCACCGAAAGGGCGCGGGCCGGCGTTGCCGTCACGGCGAAAGCCATATCGACCTTGCCACTTTGCACATCGAGAATGGCGTTCGACCAGCTCGACTCCACCACTTCCAGCTTCACATCCAGCGTCTTGGCAATGTCCTTGGCCATTTCGATGACGAAGCCCTGCCATTCGCCGGTGCGCGGGTCCTTGTTGAAGTAGGGTACTTCATTGAGAATGCCCGGAATGCGCAAAACGCCACGCTGGCGAATGTCTTCAATGGTGCCAGCCTGGGCCGCACCGGCGACCAACGTCAGGGCGACGGCGGCTGCACTGCAAATTTTCTTGAACAAGCTCATGTTAGATCTCCCATGTTCCCCAAAGGTCTTTGCGCTTGCCAAGCATGGCCTTTCCGGCTGTTGGCCTAAGCGTTGGGAAAAGCGTATCGGACTATCGGCTCGGAACAATGCTAGAGACACGCGCCCGCTTATGGCATTTTTTATATGTCGGAGCGCGAATGCGCGATCAAAGGATCGCATCCTCGCTGCGCGGCGGCTCGAGAACCGTGCCAACCAGTTCGCGCTGACAATCCTCATAGAGCTGCACCACATTGGGGTGTTTCTGCAGGAAACCGGCATTGCCGAAGTAGACGCGCACTTCCGGCAAACCGTTCAGCGGCGCACAGGCAATGGTGCGATCATCCGGCCCGACGCACCAGGACGGGATGATCGAAAAGCCCAAGCCCTCTTCCACGCAGCGTTTGACGCTGGAACTGCCCGAGGTGGAAATCGCCGGCTGCACACTCGCCCCGGCTCGCGCCAGAAAATCAAGCGCGATGTTGCGAAGCGTCTGACCCGGCTCATAGGTAATGAACGGTCGATCCGTCACCCAGCGCCCCATATCGGCATGGGCGGGCGGCGCGCCCCAGTCCTTCGGATAGACAAGGCAGAGACGGTAGGAGCCGAGAAGGCGCTGCGGCACCACCGGATCGCCAAAATAGCGCTCGGAGATGCAGACATCGAGCGAACCGTTCTTGACCAGTTCCGCCAGCACCGTGTCGCGCTCGTATACGGAAAACTCCATATCGGGAAACTGTTCGCGAAAACGCTTCAGCACCCGCGGGAAGAGATAGAAGAAAATCGCCTGAGGCATGCCGACACGCAAGGATGAGCGCTGGTTTTCAATGAGCTTCGTCAGGCGCTCGAGCATGATGTCGAGTTCGGGATGCAGCAGATTATAAAGTGCGCGTCCGCGCGGGGTGAGGGCGATGCGCTTGGCACCCTGCTCGGAATCGATCAGCTTGCCCTTGAGGATCTGTTCCAGCCGCCGGACATGATTGGCGGCGGACTGGTAGGACAGGTTCAATTCCCGCGCCGCACCGGAAAACGAGCCGTGCCGGGCGACCTGATAAAAGGTCTGGATGAGGGTCAGGCTGATTTTCGGGGAGCTGTTTGGCATGATTTCGAACCGATCGGACAACGCACAGGTTGATGAAATGGAGTGGCGGCTGGTTTAACGTCGCTGGATCATCGCGCTGCCGACCCGGCCATCACGATACAAATTTCATGCAAACGCAAGGCCATGATCTTGTATCGACGCTGGACGAACGGACTTCCAATATCAGAGCCACAATTGAAAACGTGCTGGTTCTGCCCTTGTCCCGTCATCCTTCACCACGCTCTGTCCTTATTATCGGCTGCGGCATCGTTGGCGCCGCCACGGCCTTTTTTCTGGCGCGGCGCGGTGTCGACGTCACGATCATCGAACGCGAAGGCCCGGCGTCCGCCGCAACGGGGGCAGCGGATGGGGCCGTGTCGGTGGCGAGCAAGCGCCCCGGCCCGATGATGGTCGCGGCCCTTTCGGGCGTTGCCCTTTACCGGGAACTGCTGGGCGATGGCACGCTCACCGATCTGTTCAAGCCGCGCTCCACCTTTGTCGTTGCCGCATCCGATGCCGAATGTGCCGTGCTCGAAGCCCATGCCGGTGCCTTGCGCGGTGAAGGTGTCGCCGTCGAGATGCTGGCGCATGAAACGCTGATCGCGCGCTTTCCGGCGCTGTCTTCCAATGTCCGGATGGGCGCCGAAGTCAAAGGCGATGGCCATGCCATCGGCTACCGCATCGTCAACCGGCTGCTGTCGCTTTCGGGTGTCACCGTGCTGCGCGGGGTCGAGGCCTATCACCTTGTCGAGGCCGCCGATGGCCGCATCGTTGCCGTTGCGACAAGCCGGGGCGAACTGTCCGCCGATGCGGTGGTGATTGCTGCGGGTAATGGCGCGCCGACGCTTCTCAACTGCGATGGCGTGATGAAGCCGCGCAAGGGGCAGCTTCTGGTGACGGAACGCGCGCCTGCGCTCAATGCATCCATGCCCGGCTCCATCATGTCCGGGCGCTATCTCCTGTCCAAGGGCAGCCAGAAGGGCGCGGAAGTTTCGGCGCGCGGCTATGGCCTCGTGGTCGATCCGCTGGTGACGGGACAGTTCCTGATCGGCGGCACGCGCGAGGATAGCGATGCCCGCCAGACCAACGACCTTGAAGCCGTGCGTCACATCCTGACGGATGCGGTGGCCATGGTGCCGGGCCTTGCCGATATACGCCTTTTGCGCGCCTTTGCCGGTGTCAGAACCGCCGTCATCGATGGCCTGCCGCTTGTCGGTCGCCTGCCGGGGCGCAACAACCTTTTCGTGGCCGCCGGTTTTGAAGGGGATGGCATCTGCCTCGGCCCCGTGATGGGGCAGGCGATTGCCGCCATGGCCTGCGGTGAAACCCCGTCGCTGGACCTGTCCTCCTTCGACCCGGCGCGGTTTACATCGCTGGAGGTGGCGGCATGAGCGCGAACACCTTCATCTGGCAGGGCCGGGAAATTCCCTTTGTGGCGGGCGAAAGCATCGCCGCGGCGCTGACGGCTGCCGGCATCCTCACCTTCGGGCCGGACATGAGCGGGCGCGAAACGCGCTATTTCTGCGGCATCGGTGCCTGCCAGAACTGCCTTGTCCGCGTTGATGGACGTGTGGTCGAGGCCTGTCTGACGGCCGCCCATACCGGCCTTGTCGTGACGGCTGCAGGAGGCGCCCATGGCTGATACCCGGGTCATCATCATCGGGGCGGGTCCGGCGGGCCTTGCTGCTGCCGCCGAACTGGCGCGGGCCGGACAGGACTGCGTTCTCATCGACCAGCGGGCAACACCGGGCGGGGCCATTCACCGCCAGCCCGCCCATCCTTCGCGCACGATTCCCATGTCGCGCGTTGCTCGCCTCCGGTTTGAAAGCCTGATGAAGGGGATTGCAACGCCGCGCGTACAGTTTCGCGGTCTAAGCCATTTCCTCGGCGTGGATGGCGACGGCTTCGCGCTCATTGAAGACCGCACGAATGGCCGCGTCGAGAAACTGGCCGCAAAGGCGATCATACTGGCGACCGGCGCGGTGGAAAAAATCAGGCCCGTTCAGGGCTGGGAATTGCCCGGTGTTTCAACGGCGGGCGGCATGCAGGTGATGCTGAAGGAAACCGGCATCGCGCCGCAAGGCCGCATTCTGCTGGCGGGCAATGGTCCGCTTCTGGTGGCACTCGCCGCGCAATTGATCCGGGCGGGCAATCCGCCACTGGCGCTTGTCGAGGCTGCAAACCCCATGACAAAGCCGCTTACCGCTCTGGGGCTTCTTCGCCATCCGGCCCTTCTGGGCGAGGCAGCCGGCTTCACCTTCGATGTCCTGCGCTCCGGCCTGCCATGGATGCGCGGTGCCTCTCTCGTGCGCATCGAACAGGCCGGATCGGCACTCGCCGCTGTCATTCGTCAGGCTGACGGGCAGGAAACGAGGATCGAAGTCGACCGGATTGCCTTGCATGATGGCATTCGTGAAAACCGCATCGGCCTGCCGCAAACCAATCTGCAAGATGCCCCGATCATCGTCCATGCCGGGGATTGCCGCCAGACGCTGGGTGCACCGGCTGCCGTTTGCGATGGCGCTCGCGCCGGACGGCAGGTCGCCGCCCTCCTTGGCGCAAAGGCCTGCGACGTGGCGAAGCTCGAACGGCAGCTCGCCCGACAGGTGGCCGCCCAGAAGCGCCTTGCCCGGATTTTCTCGCCGGTGGCCGCCCTGCCAGCGCTGAAGGACCTGCCCGACGAAACGGTCATTTGCCGTTGTGAAGGCAGCACGGTGGGAAGCCTCAAAGCCCTGCTGTCCGTCAAGGATGGTCTTTCCGGCCGCGAGGTCAAACATAATGGCCGTTTTGCCATGGGCAACTGCCAGGGACGGTTCTGCGCGGCCAACACCGCCGCCTTGATGGCGCAACTGCGCCCCGACATGCCCGAAGCCAGCGAGGCGGATCTCACCGGCCGCCGCTGGCCCATTCGCCCCGTTTCCATTGCAGCGCTTCTCAGCGCTGCTCCCGCTGAACAGACCAATGATCACGAGGTCCGGTTATGAGTATTTTGAACGCGGTTGCGACCGCTCCCAAGGCCTTTACGGTTCACAACCCCTTCAATGGTGAAGCGGTGGGCGAACTGATGGCCGCTTCCGCCGCCGATGTGATTGCCGCAATCACCCGCGCCAAGTCGGCACAGGCGGCCTTCCGCCGCTCGACACCGGCCATCCGGCGCGCCCTTTTGAACGCGCTGGCCGCCGAGATTGCCGCCGATGCCGACAATCTGTCCCTGATCATTTCAAGCGAAATGGGCAAGACGATCCGCGAGGCACGCAACGAGGTGCGTCGCGCCCAGAATACGCTGAAGCTTTCGGGTGATGCAGCGACCTTCCTTGACGGCGAGGCCCTGCATTGCGGCATTGTCGAGGGCGGGGCGGACCGGCTGGCAACGATTACCTACGAGCCGGTTGGCGTGGTGGGGGCCATTACCCCGTTCAACTATCCGCTGAACCTGCTGTGCCACAAGCTGGGTCCGGCGATTGCAGCGGGCAATGCGGTGGTCGCCAAGCCCTCGCCGAAGGCACCGCTGGCGGCAGCGCGTCTGGCCGAACTGGCCGACAAGGCAGGCTGGCCGCAGCATCTTTTCCAGGTGGTGCATGGCGGGGCGGAAACCGCGCTGGCTGTCGCCCGTGGCCCGATCGATCTTCTGTCGTTTACCGGCGGCCCGGCGGCGGGTCTGGTGCTGAAAAACGCCTCCGGTCTGGTGCGCTGCCTGATGGAACTGGGCGGCAATGATCCGCTCTTCGTGTTGCCGGATGCCGATCTCGACAAGGCCGTGGCCACCACCATCGGCCACCGTTTCGAAATTGCCGGGCAAAGCTGCGCGGCGGTGAAAAAGCTTTATCTGCATCGCGACATTGAAAAGCGCTTCACCGAAAAGCTTCTGGCGGCTGTCGATGCCGTCGAGTTCGGCGATCCTTCGCTCGTTGAAACGGACATGGGGCCGCTCATTGATCTGGCCGCGGCCAAGACGGTCGAGGAGCGTGTGGCAAAGACCCTTTCCATGCAGGGGACCAAACTTTTGACCGGCGGAACCCGCGTCGAAACACTTTATGCCCCGACCGTGTTGTCCGGCGTTGCCATCGATGCGCCGGTGATTGCGGAGGAAACCTTCGGCCCCGTCATCGCCATCCGCGCGTTTGACGATGCGGCAGACGCCATCGCCGAGGTCAATGCCGGTCCTTATGGCCTGCAGGCAGGGGTCTTCACCAACGACCATGCTCTCATCCGCCAGTTCTCGCGCGATTTGATCGTCGGTGGCGTGATGATCAACGAGGGGCCGGACTTCCGGGCGGAACATGTTCCCTTCGGTGGCGTCAAGAAAAGCGGTCTCGGCCGTGAAGGCGTGCGCATCGCGCTTCGCGAAATGTGCGAGACCAAAGTGGTGATCGACTGAGGGAGATGGCCATGCGGATCGGCATTATCGGCGCATCGGGCCGGGTGGGGACAAGACTGATCGAGGCGATTGTCGCAAGCCCCGGGCTCGAGCTTGCGGCGGCCCTTGTTTCGCCTGCCTCCCGACAGATCGGCAAACCTGTAGCCGGGGCGATTGAGTATCGCGCCGCCAATGCGGCGATCCGCAGCCATTGCGATGTGTTGATCGATTTTTCGACGCCCGCCGCATCACTGGAGTTTCAGGCCATTCTTGGCGATCAGGATGTGCCGGTGGTGATCGGCACCACAGGGTTTTCAGCCCGGCAGGAGGCCGAACTGGAACGCTACGCAGACCGGCGTCCGCTCCTCATCAGCGCCAATTTTGCCTATGGGTTTGAAGCCTTTCGACAGGCCGCACTCGGCTTTGCCCGCCAGATGCCGGGGGCGGAACCTGAAGTGTTCGAGACCTATCACATCCGCAAGAAGGCGGAGCCATCCGGCACATCCCGCCTGATGGCGCAGGACCTCGATACGACCCGCAGCCGGGCCATGGGCTTTGCTGCCGCCGAAACGCCGATCCGCGTGCAGCGGGAAGGCGACACGGTGGGCACCAACGAAGTGCGTTTCACACTGGGAACCGGACAGGCTTCCTTCATTTTCACCGTCGATACGCTGTCGGCCTATGCCGAAGGGGCCATCGCCGCCGCTGAATGGCTGGTGAGGGCGGCGCCACGGCCCGGCCGATACAGCCTTGCCGACAGTCTCAACTGACAAGCAGACAAGAGGGAATTTTACGATGAACACTCTATCAGATCGCTTCAAGGGCGTTTTCACCGCACTCGTTACCCCCTTCCGGGATGGCGCGGTGGATCTGGAAGCCTATGATGCGCTGGTCGAACGCCAGCTTGAGGCCGGAGTGGCCGGTCTGGTGCCGGTGGGCACGACGGGCGAGGCCGCGACGCTTTCCGACGAAGAGGCCGAGGAACTCATTGCCCGCACCGTCCGTCTGGCCGCTGGCCGGGCGCTCATTCTCGCCGGTGCCGGTGCCAATGATACCCGCAAGGCGGTGGAAAAAGCCGTTCGGGCCGAAAGAGCCGGTGCCGATGCGCTTCTCGTCGTCACACCCTATTACAACAAGCCTTCGCAAGGAGGACTGATCGCCCATTACACGGCGGTCGCGGAGGCCACTTCTCTTCCCATCGTTCTTTATTCCGTGCCGGGACGTTGCGGTGTGGAAATCGCGCCGGAGACCTGCGCGGTCTTGATGGAACGCTGCGGCAACATCGTTGCCATCAAGGAAGCGGGCGGCGATGCGGGCCGGGTGACGCGCCTTCGCGCCGCTTGCGGCGAGCGTCTGATCATCCATTCCGGCGATGACGGGCTGACCCTGCCGTTCCTGTCGCTGGGCGCCGTGGGTGTCACCTCGGTCGTTTCCAATGTCGCGCCGCGCGAGATGGTGGAGATGGTCAAGGCCTGGCATGCGGGCGATGTGGCACGCGCGCTGAAACTCCATGAAATGATTGCCGAACTCACCGACAGTATGTTCATCGAAAGCAATCCCGGCCCGGTCAAGGCAGCGCTGGCGCTGGCCAATCTGGCCGGTCCGGAAATGCGCCTGCCGATGACGCCGGTCTCGGGACAGACACGCGAACGTCTTGCCGGTATTCTCGCGCGCTTCAGTGCCGCGTCGGCGGGTCTTCGCGACGCACGTTAAAGCCAATGCCTCCGCCACGGGCGGCTGGCTCAAGAACAAGGATGGCTGCGGCGGGGAGACGCTGCAGCCGGATAAAATGAGAGGGAAAAGGCCATGACGGACCATCGCAATTCACTGGGAAAGGACGTGTGCCATGACTTATAACTGGGACTTCCACGGGGTCTGGCAGAACTCGGACCTTTTCCTGTGGGGCCTGTGGATCAGCGTGGTCTATACGTTCGGCTCCATCTTCTTCGGCATCATCATCGGCTTCATTACCTGTGCGGCGCGCCTTTCAGGCTGGCGGGTGCTGGATATTGCAGCGCGCTGTTATCAGGAACTGTTCCGCTGCACACCGCTTCTGGTCCAGCTTCTCTGGTTCTATTACGCCTTTCCCCTTCTCGTCGGCGGTTCCATCGACAATCGCGTCGCGGCCATGCTGACCCTGTCGCTTTATGTCGGGGCCTTCTACGCCGAAATCTTCCGCAGCGGCATTGTTTCCATCGATAACGGCCAGCGCGAAGCTGCCGCCGCCATCGGCATGAGCCCGATGCAATCCATGACGCGCATCATCCTGCCGCAGGCACTGAAACGCATGTTGCCGTCGTTCATCAACCAGTCGGTGATCCAGTTCAAAAACACCTCGCTGGTGTCCGTCATCTCGGTGGCTGACCTCGCCTACATGGCTGCCGTCGTCAACGGCCAGACCTACCGCCCGCTCGAATCCTACACGATCATGGCCCTGCTCTACATCGCCATGCTTCTGCCCCTGACGCAGGCGGCGGACTGGATCGAAAAACGCCTTCGGGTCAGTGATTAAGGAGAATGGCCATGACGGATAATCAACATCAGACGCCGATCATCGAGGCCGTTGACCTGCGCAAAAGCTTTGGCGCGCATGAGGTGCTGAAGGGTCTCGATCTCAAGCTCAATCGCGGCGAGGTCGTGGCGCTCATCGGGCCTTCAGGCTCGGGCAAATCCACCTTCATCCGCTGCCTCAACCACATGGAAACGCCGACCGGCGGCCAGATAAGGTTCCACCAGAAGCTGGTCGGCAACAGTTTTCGCGACAAGGGCGATGTGATCGGCTTCGGCACGCTCAGGCGTCAGGTTGGCATGGTGTTCCAGCACTTCAACCTCTTCCCGCACAAGACGGTGCTGCAAAACGTCATCGAAGGCCCGGTGACGGTGCTCAGGCAGTCGAAGAAAGAGGCCGAGGAACTGGCGATGGACCTTCTGGGGCAGGTGGGCCTTGCCATGAAGCGGGATGCCTATCCCAACCACCTTTCGGGCGGACAAAAGCAGCGTGTGGCCATTGCCCGGGCGCTGGCCATGCAGCCCGAAGTGCTCCTTCTCGATGAGGTGACATCGGCGCTCGACCCGGAACTGGTGGGCGAAGTGCTCGCCGTCATTCGCGGATTGGCCGACAAGGGCATGACCATGGCCATCGTGACCCACGAAATGGCCTTTGCCGCCGATGTCTCAAGCCGTGTCCTGTTCCTCGATCAAGGTGTGATCGCCGCTTGCGGATCGCCGCAAGCCATTATCCGCAACCCCGAAAATGAACGCCTCAAGGGCTTTGTTTCGCGCTTCCACGGGCAGGGATAAACGGCATGGCACCCTTCAGGACCATTATTTTCGGCGCGGGAAACATCGGAACGGCGCTTGCGGGTGCCCTTTCAACCTTGCCCGATTGCGAGGTGACGCTTGCCGATAACACCGATGAAGCGCTGGATACGGCCCGCGCCATGGGTCTTCAGGCCCGTTTCAAGGCCGGGTATTTGCCGGAAGATTTGCGCACCATGGCGAGCGGTCAGGACCTGATCGTCGCGGCCCGCCCGGACCGCGCCGTGCCCGAAATCGCGCGGCTTGCGGCGGACCTGCAGACCCATTACCTCGACTTTTCCCGCCCCGCGCCGGAAACACTCGAAGCCCTGTCACAGCTTTCGAAAAGCCGGGCGGTCATGACCGGCTGCGGTGCCTCGCCCGGTCTGGTCGAAACGCTCGCAACCGATCTGGTCGGGCAGTTTTCGCGCGTCGATGAATTGACGGTGCGGGTGGGGGCCATTCCGTGCCAGGCCATCAACCGGCTGGGCTATGGCCGCATCTGGAACATGAACGGGCTTCTGGACGAGTATCTTTCGCCGAGCGCGGCCATTCGCGACGGACAGCCGGTGATGATCACGCCGCTTGAAGGCTATGAGCGCTTCTTACTGGGCGGCGCCCCTTACGAGGCGTTCGTGACCGCAGGCGGCATGACCGACATGCTGGCCGATAGCGATGTGCCGGTCGGCAACCTGACCTTCAAGACCATCCGCCATCCCGGCCATCTGGATTACATGCTGTTCCTGCTCGACGATCTTGGCCTGCGCAAGCGCCGCGATATGCTGACCGCGCTTTTGTCGAACGGCCTGCCGGTGGTCGATGACGATGAGGTGATTTTCTTCCTGAGCGGACGGGGCGAGATCGATGGAGAGGTCCATGAACGGGCCGTGTTTCACCGCCTGTCGCCGGCTTTCCAGTCCGGTCGCTTCAATGCCCTGATCCGGGTGGCTGCAGCCTATGCCGCCACGCTGATCGGCCTCTTGAAAAACGGCCATCTGGACCCTGCCGGGTTCATCCGCCACCGCAAGCTGCCGGTGGCAACGTTTTTGGGCAACGAGTTCATGCGTCGGTGATGGGGTCCCTTGAAGTCACGGCTGACCGGACTTCAAGGGAATTTTTTGGATGTGTGACTTGAGGAATTTCGCCACAACCCACCCTATCCGCTTGAGCCCGATTTCCCTCATAAGGCTTTCTCACAACGCTTCATAATTTCGTGAACACGTTGTGAAGCCGGACGCTTCCAGAATCGCATCACGACACATTCAAAGACCACGGTTCAGATCGCGAATTAAACGACCGTGTCGCCGGGTCTGTTGCAGCAGGTCCTCAAGGCGCTCGATCCCCTGTCCGGCCAAAATGCTCTGGATCTTGATCAGGGCTTGCGCAGTCGCGATGGCATCACCAATCGCCGTGTGTCGTGCCTCGGCCGGAAGGTCGATTTCAAGACGCTCAACCAAGGCGTCAAGCGTGTGATTGTCCCATTGGCCAAAGACGACCGCCGACAGGAGAACCGTATCGAGGACCGGGTTTTTGAAACTGCGGCCAATCTGCTTCTCGCGACGATAGAGAAACTCCATATCGAACGGCGCGTTATGCGCCACCAGAACAGCGCCCTCACAGAAGCTGTGGAACCGTTCGACCACCTCGTTGACGCCCGGCGCATCGACGACCATGTCATCACTCACGCCGTGAATGGCTGTCGCCGATTGCGGGATCGCTCGTCCGGGATTGACTAGCGTATCGAATACTTCGCCCTTGACGATGCGGCCGTTGACCACTCTCACCGCGGCGATCTGCACGATTTCATCGCCTTTTGCCGGCAGCAGTCCGGTCGTTTCGGTATCGAAAACGACATAGGTCAGTTCTTCGAGCCGCATCCTGACCATTTTTTCGGAGTGCGACCGGGCCAACAGATCGAAATCATAAACGACCGAGTGAAGCGGTTCAAAGTGATCGACCGTCTCTTCGACCGTTGCGGCAAGGCGCGCCGTAACCGCCAGCCCGTAGGGGGAGCGGCTCTCACTATAGTCCGTCGCCAACTCCTGAAAGCGCTCGCAGATCTGCGTGACGGCCTGTGTCCTGGCCTCCGGCAAGCGCTCAAGCGCCGGAAGCAAGCCTGTGAACACCTCCTGCAGAAGCCGGTCGCGGCGGGTGAAATCCGCCAGCTCTCCGCTCACATCGCGCAACGTAATCACATAGGCTCCATCCATGCCGACGCCATCGCCAGCCAGACGCATGCGCCCCGCGAAGTGTCTGGCACCACCGACGGGTCCACAGACAAACTCCACCACCGCATCGGGCGATCCGGCCTCGAGAAGCCGCTGATGAGCGGCGCGCACCGGGCCGTCATGCAGAAAGTCAAACAGGTTGCGGTCAAGGCAGACCGGCGCTCCGGCACGAGACAAAAAGCGTTGTGCAACACCATTGTAAAAGACAAGACGATGGTGCGCGCTGCACAGCAGAATTGCGGGCGGCACATCGGCCAGAAGATGTTCCAGCTTCTCCTTGTCGCTGGTGAGGCGCGTGGTTTCGCGGGCGATGCTTTCGGCGATCGCATTGCGACCTTCAGCAAGTTCATCTGCCGCCGCGCAGACTGCCCCGGCCAGATCACCGAGATAGCGGCCCTTGTGACCGGAAAGCCCGCCCGAGACGCGCGCATGCGCATGGGCTCGCATGGCAGAGGCGATCTCTCCGATCGGGCGGGCCACATGAATGTCGAACAGATACCAGACCCAGACGGCCAATCCGAGAATACCGAAGCTCGCAATGATGCCACCTTGCACCAACGGGGCAGGGTCGAAACCATCGCCAAAGCGGCGCAATGCGACCAACAAGCCCAGGGCGACTGCGAGAATGCTTCCAAACGCCAGCGCGGCGAAGAAAAGAAGCATTCGTATACGCAGACTGAGCTTCTCGATCTGCATGTTCGTTACCTCGCCGTGCAGACGGTTGTCAGCGCCAGATCATCGGCGGGAACCGTTGTCCAGTCCAGACCCTGCAAGGTTCCGTCATTGGCCAACACAGAAACATCCGTAATGACGGCCCGCTTCAGTTCCTTACAATCGAACACCGTTTTGACGACCGTATTGGTGCGCCAACGGCCTGCCAGAATAACATCCGTCATCACCAGATCGGGTTGCGCCGGATTGCGCTTGATGGCACCCACATCAATCGCGGTGAAGCGATTAATGACCGGCGTATGATATGACCATGGCCGCCAGAAGGACTGGTCTTCATTTTTCCAGATCACCACTACGCTTTTGGGCAGGACGTTTGTCATGCGTTCGAACCAGGAATATTCGCTCCAAACGGCATAGGCGAAAAGGGCAACGCCCGCAGAAGCCGGCACAAGCCACTTGGGCAACCAGCCGCGGCTGGCCCAACGCAGGCCCGAAACGATGCCCCCGACGGCAACACCGGCGACAACTGCGGCAATCAACTCAAACAGCATTTTCTTATCCTTTCACGCCGCGACACGGCACCATGCCTCCGGCTAAGGGCGGTCTTCATCAGATGGGCGCGACACCGCGATTGGCCAGCGCAGATTGCATCGTGCGCACAACAACAAAGGCGTCGCGCAATTGCGAGCGTTCAAACTCACCCAGATCATAGGGGTTGATATAATTGTCCGGCTTTAGCCCCGCACGGATTTGCCCCGCCTGATTGCGCAAGCGAAGATCGGCAATCAGGTCATAGGCGGCGATCAGGTCGCGTCCGCCCGCCCCTGAAATGGCCCCGGCCTCTTGCGCGGCAAACAGCCTCGAGCGTGTATTGGCGGGAGAGAGCCGTTTGACCAGAGCGTAGACGCGAGCCAGATCCACAATCGGAACGACGCCGCTATGCTTCATATCAATCTGATTGCGGTGGTCACCGCTTCGGGCCGTTGCAAAGGCCCGCAGCAACCCGATGGGCGGGGTATGCTTCAGCGAGTTGCTGACCATATGGGCCATAAAGATCGAGTTTGAGGATGATAGCCGCAGGGTCTCGGCCTGCAAATCCTCGAACAGGGCTTTTTCTCCGGCAATCGGGCGCAAATCGAACATCACGCTCGAGAGCATTTGGGCCATGGGGTCGGGCTTTGCGACCCAATCATGAAAATAGCGCTTCCAGGTGCGCACGGGCTGGCACCAACGGGGATTGGTGGCCATCATATCCCCCGGGCAGTAAACATAGCCACAGGCATCCAGTCCGTCGCAAACAAAACGCGCCAGCGCATCGAACCATGGGCGGTGCTGTTCCACGAAGCTGTCATCCATAAAGATGCAATTGTCCTGATCGCTGACGCCGGACTGTTCCTGTCGGCCTTGGCTGCCGCAGGCAAGCCAGAGATAAGGCACCGGCGCGGGACCCAACTGATTTTCCGCCAAAGTGATCAGACGGCGGGTCACCGCATCGGCGATGTTCGTAATCAGGCGTGTGACCACCTCGTGCGGATTATGCGCCCCGACCAGCTGGACGAGCAATTTGGGGATGGTTGCGGTGGCCTGCTTGAGTTCGTCCAGACGCGTTGCTGCCGCAATATCGCGGATGATGAGCGCCGATGACACGGCCAGAAACCGCGTGAGGTCCGTCTGGGTGATCAAGCCGACAAGGCGTTCACCCTCCACGACGGGCAAATGGCCAATACCACGTTCCAGCATTTCGTGAAGAACATCAGACCCGAGATCGTCTGCATGCAGGCTGACGGGGTTGGCAGTCATCACAGCGCTCACCGGGGTCAACTGCGGATCAAGTCCGGTTGCCAGAACCCGCCCCACCAGATCGCGTAAGGTGACGATCCCGACGAAGCGTCCGCCGTCGACGACACCGAGACAGGAAATCTTGCGCTCCCTCATGATTTCCGCCGCCGTGCGGACGCAATCCTCTGGCGCGCAAACAAGAGGCGGCGCCGACATCAGGTCCCCGACCTTGCGCGTCGTGACCTCGTTGCGGTTGGCGGCATCGCCGACCGAGCGCGCAAAAAACCGCGCAAATACAGGCTCGTCGGTCAGGAGTGAATGGAAAAGTGTTGCCGGAAGAAGGAGGACTGCGGTCTCGCTCAATGCTTTCGCTGTCGTCGCGGCAAGGCCATCGGCCAGGAGCCCGCGCTCGCCGAAACTGTCACGGCTTGTCAGCTCGGAAATCAGGCTGCCCGCGCTGTCGCGGATCTCCACCTGGCCCTTCATGATGATGTAAAGACCGGGCAGGGGACTTTGATAATGGTAGATTTCAGTTCCGGCCGGGAATTTCAGGCTTTGTGCATGCCGGGCAACCCGCTCGAACTCCGCGCGTGGCAAGCCATCATAGGGAGGCAAGGCCTGAAGAAAATCAGATATTTCCGACATATTTCCCCCGGGACAGAGAAGAAGCGGGCAGATCACTGCCCGCTTCCCTTTCATAAGCGATCTTAGTGAGCGACGGCAGAGCCAGCGCCACGCGGAACGCGAATGGATTCGACGAGATCCTGGACATCCTTCGGCGGAGCAGCCGTCACGCTGGAAACAGCATAGGCAGCCGCGAAGTTGAGCAGGGCACCAATCGGGCCAAATGCACTCGGCGGGATGCCGAACATGTAGTTTGCCGGAACATTCTCAAGCAAGTTCGTACCCGGAATGAAGAACCAGCCGAGGTAGGTGAACAGGTAGACGCAGGTGGTGATGAGGCCGACGAGCATGCCGACGATTGCACCAGCCGAGTTCATGCGCTTGGAGAAGATGCCCATCATCAGAACCGGGAAGATGGTTGCAGCGGCAAGACCAAAGGCGAGAGCCACGGTCTGGGCAGCAAAGCCCGGCGGGTTAAGGCCGAGAAGCGTTGCGACCAGAATAGCACCAGCCATGGAGATACGCGCGGCAAGCAGTTCGCCCTTTTCAGAGATGTCAGGCTTCAGCTGGCACTTGATCAGGTCGTGGCTGATAGCCGAGGAAATGGCCAGCAGAAGACCGGCAGCGGTGGACAGTGCCGCAGCGAGACCGCCCGCAGCAATGAGACCGATGACCCAGCCCGGCAGCTGTGCAATTTCCGGGTTCGCCAGAACGAGAATGTCGTTGTTGATGGTCAGTTCGTTGCCCTTCCAGCCGCGCTGTTCTGCGGTGGCGGCAAAGCCAGCGGCCTTGTCGTTATAGAGCTGGATGCGACCGTCGCCATTCTTGTCCTCATACTTGATGAGGCCGGTCTTTTCCCAGGTCTTCATCCAGTCTGCACGCTCTTCATAGAGCACGGATTCAGCCTGCGTACCCTTCGGGTAGATGGTGTCAATGATGTTCAGGCGAGCCATGGCGCCAACAGCGGGAGCCGTCAGGTAAAGCAGCGCGATGAACACCAGAGCCCAGCCAGCCGACCAGCGAGCGTCAGCAACCTTGGGAACGGTGAAGAAGCGGATGATAACGTGCGGCAGACCAGCCGTACCGATCATCAGCGACAGGGTGAAGAGCGTCATGTTGAGCATGGAGCCCTGTGCCGTGTAGGCCGTGAAGCCCAGATCGGTCACAACCGCGTCAAGCTTCTGCAAGAGCGGCAGACCGGATTCGGTGTGCGTGCCGAACAGGCCGAGCGGCGGCAGGGCATTGCCGGTCAACTGCAGCGAGATGAAGATAGCCGGGATCGTATAGGCCACGATCAGAACGACATACTGGGCCACCTGCGTATAGGTGATGCCCTTCATGCCGCCGAGAACGGCGTAGGCGAACACGACCGCCGAAGCGATCCACAGGCCGGTCGAAACCTGCACTTCAAGGAAGCGCGAGAAGGCCACGCCCGCACCCGTCATCTGGCCGATCACGTAGGTGACGGAGATGATGATGAGGCAGACAACGCCGACGAGGCGGGCGGTGTTCGAGTAGAAGCGATCACCGATAAACTGCGGCACGGTGAACTTGCCGAACTTGCGCAGATAAGGAGCAAGCAGAAGAGCAAGAAGAACGTAACCGCCGGTCCAGCCCATGAGATAGGTGGAGTTGGCGTAACCGACGCCAGCGATCAGGCCAGCCATCGAGATGAACGAAGCCGCCGACATCCAGTCAGCAGCGGTTGCCATGCCGTTTGTCACCGGGTGAACACCCTGGCTCGCGGCATAGAATTCGGCGGTCGAGCCTGCGCGGCTCCAGATGGCAATGCCGATGTAGAGCGCGAAGGACGCGCCGACCATCAGAAGATTGAGCGTATACTGATCCATGAAACTCCCCCCAGGCTCAGTTTTCGTCGACGCCGAATTCGCGGTCGATCTTGTTCATGTAGATCGCGTAGCCGAAGATCAGCGCGATGAACACGAGGATGGAGCCTTGCTGGGCGAACCAGAAGCCGAGGTCTGAACCACCAACCTTGATGCCGGACAGTGCCGGCCGCAGCAAAATGCCAAACCCGTATGAAACCGTCGTCCAGATTGCCATGCATATCCAGATGATGCGGATGTTTGCTTTCCAATAGGAATTGGACGAAGACTTATCATCCATAGAAAATCCTCCCTTTAACTCATGAAGCTCCGACCGGAGCCTGCCTCCGAAAGTAGCCAAAGGGGGAGCGCATTCAGTCTCGTAATTGCCCACAAGATGGGATTACAAGGCTGAATTGATCAAAGTCTGCAATGTGTTGCTGATGTCGACCCCCTCAAAGGCCAAGCCTCCCATCAGACTGTATGCACTCCCCTGCATAGCTAACTTACTGTTAAGCAGCCTTCCGCGATGACCGCCAGTGACGATTGTCGTAAGACGAACGTCTACCCTCACGAGTGCCGTTTTGGCGGGGCGGAAACGGCTCGACGATTAGGCTTTTGAAACGATTGAATTTTTTGAAAACCGCGTTTGGGACAGCACGTCACGGAACGCATTGTCTTCACTCAATTCTCACGCCGATGTGAAGTGAAGTGAACGGCGGGAGCGGCTCTCACCCTTGTTTATCACCGCATGGCCTGCCGCATCTCGCTGACAGGGCGGATGCGAGACGCGCCCATCACGCGATGTCCGCCTCGCTTGTGCCGGTAGATTCGCATTTGGAATGCCGGTCTTTCCTCGGGGTGCCGCGTCCCGATGTCTTATTGTGCCCGCCCTCTGCATCCTGTAGTTTAGAATAACTTTAATCTTCCAAGGTGCAGACATGAGTGAATTTCGGCTACACGCCCTCTTTTTCGTGGTGGCGGCGTTGGGGCTTGCAGCCGGATTGCTGGTGCCGTTGGCGGGTGCGGACTGGCTGGCCAATCCGCTCTTTTCAGCAGCGGCACTTCCCGTCATCCTCCTGCTTGCCTGGTCCATGCTACGCGACTTTCTGGCCGGGCGCATGGGTGTTGATGCCATCGCGCTGGTGGCCATGGCGGCGGGTGTTGCGCTCGGCGAACCGCTGGCCGCGACCGTCGTCGCCATCATGTATACGGGTGGCAACATCCTTGAGGACTTTGCCAGAGGCCGCGCCGAACGGGATCTGAAGGCCCTGCGGGACCGCACACCACGCATTGCCCACCGCGCCGAGGGTGGCAACTTCGTGGATATTTCCGTGGAGGAGGTTCGCCCCGGCGACCTGCTTCTGGTGCGGGCGGGTGAGTTGCTTCCGGTTGACGGGGCGTTGGCCGATCCTCTCGCCGAAATCGACGAAAGCGCGGTGACGGGCGAGCCGATCGCTGTTCAACGCGCGGCGGGCGAGAGCCTGCGCTCCGGCACGGTCAATGCGGGCGAAGCCTTTCGCTATCACGCGACCGCTGCGGCAGCGGACAGCACCTATGCCGGGATCGTGCGCATGGTGGAGGCGGCCCGCACTGCCAAGGCCCCGTTCATGCGTCTGGCGGACAGGTTCGCGCTGCTCCTTCTTCCCGTAACGCTCATCATCGCCGGACTGGCATGGTTCTTCTCCGGCGATCCGGTGCGCGCACTGGCGGTGCTGGTTGTGGCAACGCCCTGTCCGCTTATTCTGGCCGCCCCCGTTGCCTTCATCGGCGGCGTTTCGCGGGCCGCCCGCGCCGGTGTGCTGATGAAGGGCGGGGCAGCACTCGAAGCCCTTTCGGATGTAAAAACCGCCGTCTTCGACAAAACGGGAACGCTAACCGAAGGCGGCGCACGCCTTGCGGCCATCGCGACGCGCCCCAACCTTGGCGAGGACGATGCGTTGCGCCTTCTCGCCTCGCTGGAACAGGCCTCGCACCATGTTCTGGCGGCGGCACTGGTCGATCTTGCCCATGCGCGCGGGTTTACGCTCACCGCGCCGCAAACGGTCAAGGAGTATCGCGGCTCGGGCGTCGAGGGTGTCGTCGAGGGGCAATTTGTGAAGGCCGGTTCGCGGGCGCTGGTGATGGCCGAGAACGCCTTGCCGGATTGGGCCCATGAAACGGTGGCAAAGGCCGAGGCGCTTTCAGCGCTCAGCGTTTTCGTCGCCATTGATGGAGATTTGGCGGCCGTCGTCCTGATGGCCGATGCGATCCGCGCCGACGCACCGCAGGCTGTAGCCGCCCTTCGCGCCATCGGTTTGACGCGCATCATCATGGTGACGGGCGATGATGCCGTAACGGCACGGCAGGTGGCCGCGACCCTGAAGCTTGACGGGGTGGAAGCGGAACGTGACCCGGCGGGCAAGGTGGAGGCGATCAAGGCGGAGGAAGCGCGCCAACCCACCATGATGGTGGGCGACGGCGTCAACGATGCCCCGGCGCTGGCCGCAGCGCGTGTGGGTGTGGCCATGGGCGCGCGCGGCGCAACGGCCTCCTCCGAGGCCGCCGATGTCGTCATTCTGGTCGATCATGTGGGGCGTGTGGCCGAAGCCGTGGCGATTGCCCGCCACGCACGCGCCATTGCCATGCAGAGCATTATGGCCGGGTTGGCCCTGTCGGGCCTGGCCATGGTCTTTGCCGCCTTCGGTTATATTCCGCCCGTCACCGGCGCCCTCCTGCAGGAGGTCATCGACGTAGCGGTCATCATCAACGCCTTGCGGGCGCTCAAAGGACCGTCCCTGCCTGAAATCAGGGGCTAAGGCCCCGGCTTCAGGATGGGATTTCGTCCGTGATAACATCGAAGCGCTTGAGGATCGCCGGACCAAAGGCGGTCGACAGCGCCACATCCGTGGCGTCGCGTCCCGTTGCCATCAGGATACGGCCAATGCGCGGCTTGTTGTGGCGCGCATCCACCGTGTACCAACGCCCGCTCAGATAGACCTCGAACCAGGCGCTGAAATCCCCCGGATTGACATCGGGCGGCACGCCAATATCGCCGAGATAGCCGGTGCAATAGCGCGCCGGAATGTTCATGCAGCGGCACAGGGTAATGGCCAGATGCGCATAATCGCGGCACACGCCCGTCCGGTCGGTAAAGCCACCGAACGCCGTGCGCAACGGATCGGCCTTCATGTAATCAAAGGCAATCCGGTTATGGGTGAAGTCCAGAATGGCCTGCACGCGCGGCCAGCCGAAAGGCGTCGAGGAAAAGGTTTTCCAGGCAAAATCGGCCAGACGGTCGGTGTCGCAATAGCGACTACCCAGAAGATAGACCAGCACATCATCCGGCAGGTGACTGATGTCGTGCTGGAAGGCATTTTCCGGAATGGGATCGGGCAAGCCGCTGTCGTAAATCTCGAATTGCGTGGAAATCGTCGTCAGTCCCGGCGGTGCCACGATGCGGGTGCAGGCATTGCCGAAAACATCGGTGTAGCTCCACGCCTGAATGGGGCGGTCAAAGCTCAAGGATTGTTCGCTCAAGAGATCGACGCGGCGCGACGGGTGAAGGTTGAGCACAAGAAGCATCGGGGTTTCATGCTCACACTCGTATCCGATGTGAAAGCCGGCGCGTATCTTCATGGGGTTTCCGTTCCTTTGCGGTGGAAATGAAAAGTCGGGATGCGAATGCAAGATCGGGGAGGGGCTTCAACAACCGTTTGCACCACCAAATCCCCGTTCGGTGGTCACATTGACCTGCACGTCCATGCCAGCAAAAGCTTCCGGGCCGCCGTCGTAACTGCCCGAGAGAGGAATGGCCTGCCCCGGATCGCGGGCAACGCCCACGCGGATCAGGTCCTGATTGCCGACAATACCGTTGGTGGGGTCAAACTCAACCCAGCCAGCGCCGGGCAGATAGACCTGACACCAGGCATGGGTTGATCCGCCGCCAAGGACGAGAGGTCCGTCGCGGCTGGGAACATAGATGTAGCCGGTGACAAAGCGGGCGGCGAGACCAAGAGACCGGGCCGCTTCCATCATCAGAAGGGCAAAGTCGCGGCACGAACCGCTGCGCAGGCGCAAGGTCTCGCTCGGGCTTTGCGTGCCGTGCTCGGTGCGGCGCACGTAGCTGAAGCTTTCGCGAATGGCAAAGCACAGGGTCATCAGCACATGGCCAGTCTTGGCCGTATGGCCGAAGGGCACGAACTGGCGCGCCCATTTCCCGATGCTATCATCGGGGTCGGGATAGTGCCGTTCGCGGGTGCGCTCCAGATCGATGGCTTCGTCGGTGTCATAGATGAAGGGAAAGCCAAAGGCTTGCGTGTCCATCTCCAGATCGAGGGGCACATGGGCCGTATGGTCAAGCCGTATCACGGTTTCGACCCGCAACTCACGCCATGCACCGGCAAAATCGATCAACACGATGCAATTGCCGAAAACATCGTGAATCCAGCGCACCGCTTCGGGCTGCGGAAAAACGTCGAGCGAGCAGCTTAAAAGCGTCTGGTCGAAACTGTCGCGCGGGCGAAACATCAGCCGGTGCTGACCGAAGCAGACGGGCTGCGTGTAGTGATAGGCCGTGATGTGCCGGACGGAGAAAATCGTCATACCTGTCCACGTCCTTTTCCAAGTGCCGCTGCCGGTGAAATGGCCGGGGGCCGGATTATCCGGCCTTGCGGGTCAGCGGAAAGGCAGGGGCGTCGTAAAGCGAACGGATCTGCAGGTCGGTGAAGCGGGTTTCGTCCACTTCGAGGACGGAGCCGCGCAACTGCGTGCCGGGCATATCCTCGATGGCAAAGCGAATGGCTTCGGCGGCCGTATCGAACCGCTTGTAGCGGGAACCGCTGCCACCCTTCGGCTTCTTGCCGAAGTAAAAGCCTGCTTCTGTCGAGTAGTCGAATTCAGTCACGAGGTAACCCTTCTCCATTCGGGGGCGCGATGCGACCGGGAATGGATTGATCGAGAAGAATGTTCAGGCGAGGCCCGGCTTGGTGATGCGCTTCTCTTGGCGGGCCACGCGTTCGCTGGAGCGCTGTTCACGCTGGCGCAGCTGAAGTCGCTTGCGAATGGTCACAAGCTTTGCGGCGTTCGAGCCGCTTTCGGCCTCCGGGTGGCGGAAAAGATTTTCCGCCTGCCGACGGGGCATTTCGATATTCATAGGGATGTCTTTCCAGATGGAAGGTCCCGCTTGGCGCGGGCCATTCGTAATCGGCTATTTCTTCTTGCCGGCGCCGGTGCCGGGAGCGGTGCCGCCCGCCAGTTTGACCTGAAAGCCCGCCGGTGCCGGAGCAGGCGTCGCTGTCTTGTCTTTCTTGGGCTTGCGGGTTTCGCGATTGCTGCGGACTTGGCCCTTGGCCATGGGTTCCTCCTTGGAACAACGTGTGGGAATGCCGTCTGTCTTGGCGATTGAACGCTGTCCATGATGGGCGAGGCAACAGAACCTCAGGCCGGGGACGAACGTCCTGTCAGGCTTTGCGGCGCCGGGAGGCGCGAGCCTCGGCAGGCGGATTCAAAAGCGTATCGGCCGCTTCCTGCTTTGCGCGCAATTCGCGCAGGCGTTCCGTCTTCTGAACGCGAAGCTTGGCTTCGCTCTCGATGATCTGACGGGCGGCATTGTCCGTCGCAAGGGTCTTTTCCTGCGCGGTGGCCCTGCCGGGCTTGAAAAATGTTTCTTTGGTAATCGTCATTGCAACCTCCTTCCAGGATGGTGCGACGCTTGGGCTATCTCTTGCTTCTGAGGCGGGACATATCAATCCAGCTCGAGCCAGCCTTACGGGTGGAAGCGCTGTTCGCTTCAGAGACCGCCGTTGCGGTGGTCGAGGCTTCGGTGTCGATGTCGTCTTTACCGATGCTGCGGTCGAATTGTTCACCTTGAACGCGCACCCGGTAACGCATCGGTCCGCGTGTTTCGGGCTGGAGGGCCACGATGCGCGCCGTTTCCTGCGGTTGCAGGCTGCCGCGCGTGCGGGGCTTGAGAACGATCTGATCGCCGGGGCGATAGCCAAGGTAAAGCATAGGGATCATCCATGTCTTGAAAAACAAAAGGCCGGGCGTAAACCCGACCTCTCACAGTCACTCAGCTCTGCTGCCAGTACATCCGTGGTCAGCGGGAGCGAATGACAAAATCAAGCCGCCTGAAGATTGTCGGCGGAATTCTTGCCGGACTTGCGGTCCTGCACGATGTCGTAACGGATCTTCTGACCGTCGACGAGGGCGCGAAGGCCCGAACGCTCAACAGCGGAGATGTGGACGAAAACGTCCGTGCTGCCGTTGTCAGGCTGAATGAAGCCGAAGCCCTTGGTCGAGTTGAACCACTTTACAGTGCCAGTGTTCATAACGATTTCCTTTCAAAGCAATCGTTGTTGTTCCCGCGCTACCTTGCAGGATTAGATCGATGTTTTGAGAGGAAATCCGACGGGAGCTAGGCTCTGGACCGACGTCGCAAGCAATGTTCGATAAGAGATATATACGCCATTATTTTCTTTTTGCAATGTTTTAATGGGCAGATCAGCGAAATAAAACGAAACCTCCCGGATTTTTTATTTTTGGAAAGCGCGTTTTTCCTCATGAAAACCGATGCATGACGGGGAATTATTTTACACAATCACAGCGTCTCTCAGCGCGCTGGGCGGCGCTGCGTTCAGCCGACCCCAGGCGCGGCGAAACTGCCGGGCCGAGGAGAAGCCAACGCGCTCGGCAATGCTTTCCATGTCAAGCCGCGTGGCGGCCAGAAGTTCACGCGCCAGTGCGAGGCGCATGCGGTTGACATAATCGGTCACGCTCAGCCCCGTGTGCTCATTGAAGAGGCGCGACAGATGGCGCGGGCTGGTATGGGCGGCATCGGCAAGCGTCGCCACCGTCCATTCGCGCGCCGGATCGGCGGAAACGGCATCCTGCGCCCGGTGGATAGCCGGGTGGATGTGGTTGCGGCCTTCAAGCCACGGCGAAAGCTGCGGATCGGCACCGCCGCGCCTCAAATACACAACGAGGTAGCGCGCCACGGCGAGCGCCGTTGTGTGGCCCGCCTCGCGCGCCACCATCGCCAGCATCAGGTCGATGCCTGCGGTAATCCCGGCGCTGGTCAGCCGCTCGCCATCCTCGACGAACAGCCGGTTTTCGCGCACCGTTGCCGTGGGGGCCAGACGCTTCAGATCCTCGACCGTTCCATGATGCGTGGTGCATTCATAGCCTTCGAGAAGCCCGGCACGGGCGGCCAGGAGCGCGCCGGAGCAAATGGTGGCAAGGCGAATGCCGGGACGGATGGCGCGGCGCAGCCAGTCAACAATCGCCGCTTCCTGTATGGCGTCGGCCTTGCGATCCGGCGCGGCGCCCATGGGCGTATCGGTCGAGCCGGAAATCGCCACCAGCGCCCCATCGGGCAAGCGGTCGGGCAGGGGGTCGATCCCCGTGACCGAAAGTCCGATGGAACTGGCGGCATGGTCAGCAGGCCCGACATAACGCACCTCGAAGCGCACGGCGTCCTGTTCCAGATTGGCCTTGCGCAGCACCTCCATGGGGCCTGCAATATCCAGCAACAGGGCGCGCGGCGGCACCACCATGAACACGGGGATGCGGCGCGGCCCGGTTGCTGGCGTCATGATCAGGCAGCCTTTTTTGCGGAAAGATCGGCCAGCGCCTCGTCAATGGTGACGATGCGGGCAAAGCGGCCATCGAGAACCAGTTCCGTACGGGCGCGGATTTCGGCGGGCGACCAGATGCGACCGTGGCGATCTTCCATGGCAAAGGTGTGGGTGGCTTCGCTGACATAGTCGACCGTGAAACCGACATCGGACGCATGGCGTGTCGTCGTTTCGCAGCACTGTTCGGTGCGAATGCCCGACACGAGCAGATGGCCGATGCCGCGTTCGCGCAGCCAGATTTCCAGCGGCGTTCCGGCCAGAGCACTGTGACGGGTTTTGCGGAAAACCGCATCGGCCTCAAGCTTCAGCCCGGCAAAGGGCACCACATAGCCGGAGGCATCCGAGAACGGACCTTCGTCCTCCACGTGGAAGATCTGGACGATGGCAATGCCCGCCGCCTTCGCACCATCGATCAGGCGCTGCTGGCGGACAAGATAGGCGTTCATCTCATCGTCCGTGAAATAGGGACGGTGGCGGAAGGATTCCTGAACATCGATGACGAGAAGGGCAGTGGAAGCGGACATTTTGCGTATCTCCATGGTGTGTATGGAGCCATTTTATACCGTGCTGCACAAGCCGAAATGCTGGCTGCGGACGACATGCGGACAAATCACGCCAAATTAGTGCTCGACACGAGGGACGATTGGAACTGGAGCGGCACACTCTACAAATCGGATATTTCGATGCATTAATGCCATACAAATCGGAAATAACTGTTATAAGCGTCCGCAAGGGGGACAATTTCTCCTTTACCTTGCAACGCCCGGGCCTTTATGTTGCCGCGCGAAAAACCTCCCCCGCAACCCGCTAAGCAGGAAGATCATGTCTGTCATCAATACGCCGATCAAGCCGTTCAAAACGCAGGCCTTCAAGCAGGGCAAGTTCGTTGAAGTCACCGAAGCCGACGTTCTCGGCAAGTGGGCGATCTTCTTCTTCTACCCCGCCGACTTCACCTTTGTCTGCCCGACCGAACTCGGCGATGTGGCCGATCACTACGCCGAACTGAAGAAGATGGGCGTGGAAGTGTTCTCGGTTTCCACCGACACGCATTTCGTCCACAAGGCCTGGCACGACGCGTCCGACACCATCGGCAAGATCGAATATTACATGCTCGGCGACCCGACCGGCACGATCACCCGCAACTTTGAAAACATGCGCGAAGCCGAAGGTCTGGCCGACCGCGGCACCTTCATCGTTGATCCGGATGGTGTCATTCAGGCGCTCGAAATCACCGCTGAAGGCATTGGCCGCAACGCCGCCGAACTGGTGCGCAAGGTGAAGGCTGCCCAGTATGTGCGTTCGCATCCGGGTGAAGTCTGCCCGGCCAAGTGGGAAGAAGGCGAAAAGACGCTCGCTCCGTCTCTCTCGCTCGTCGGCAAGATCTGATCTTTGCCTTGAATTTACGGGCCGCTCATCGCGGGCGGCCCGGCTCATTTCATGCAAACTCTTGCGGAGATACCGATGCTCGATGACGGACTGAAAGCCCAGCTCAAGGCCTATCTTGAAAAGGTCGTGCGCCCGATCACGGCCCGCGCCTATACGGACCTTTCGCCGAAATCGAAGGAAATGGTCGCACTGCTGAAGGATGTTGCCGGTTTGACCGACAAGATCACCGTGGAAACCGTGGCCGGTGACGGCTCGGTGCGCACGCCGTCCTTCACGCTGAACAGCCCCGGCACCGATATTGATGTCGCCTTTGCGGGCATTCCCCTTGGCCATGAGTTCACCTCGCTGGTTCTCGCCCTTCTGCAGGTTGGCGGTCATCCGCCGCGCATCGAAGAGGCCGAAGTGGCGCAGGTGAAGGCGCTCGACGGCGCATTCCGCTTTGAAACCTATTTCTCGCTTTCCTGCCAGAATTGCCCGGATGTGGTGCAGGCGCTCAATGCGCTCGCCGTCCTCAACCCGAAAATCAGCCATGTCGCCATCGATGGCGCGCTATTTCAGGAAGAAGTGGCCGACCGGCAGATCATGTCCGTCCCGTCCGTGTTCCTCAATGGCGAATTGTTTGCGCAGGGCCGCATGGACGTGGCGCAGGTTCTGGCCAAACTCGACACGGGTGCCGTAGCCCGCGCGGCTGAACGGCTGAAGACGCTTGATCCGTTTGACGTTCTCGTCGTGGGCGGTGGCCCGGCGGGTGCCGCGGCGGCTGTTTATGCCGCGCGCAAGGGCATTCGCACCGGCGTTGTTGCCGAACGTTTCGGCGGTCAGGTGCTCGACACCATGTCGATCGAAAACATCATTTCCGTACCCCATACCGAAGGCCCGGCCTATGCCGCCGCCCTTGAGGCGCATGTGAAAGAATATCCCGTCGAGGTGATGAACCTGCAGACGGCGACCAAGCTTTCCCGCACCGGCGAGTTCCTGCACGTGACGCTCGAAAGCGGCGCAACGCTGAAGGCCCGCAGCGTGATTCTCTCCACCGGCGCCCGCTGGCGGCAGATGGGCGTGCCGGGCGAAGCCGAATATCGCAACAAGGGTGTTGCCTATTGCCCGCATTGCGATGGTCCGCTGTTCAAGGGCAAGCGCACGGCGGTCATCGGCGGCGGCAATTCCGGCGTCGAGGCGGCCATTGATCTGGCGGGTATCGTTGCCCAAGTGACGCTGATCGAGTTCGACACGAAGCTGCGCGCCGATGCGGTTCTGCAACGCAAGCTGAAAAGCCTGCCGAACGTCACCGTCATCCTCAACGCCAAGACGACCGAGGTTCTGGGGGATGGCGCGCGCGTTACGGGCCTGTCCTATGAGGATCGCGCCTCAGGCGAGAAGCACACCCTGCCGCTGGAAGGCATTTTCGTGCAGATCGGCCTTGTGCCGAACACGGAATGGCTGAAAGGCACCGTCGAGCTGTCACCGCGCGGTGAAATCATCACCGGCGGGCATGGTGACACCTCGATGGAGGGCGTGTTTGCGGCGGGCGATTGCACCACCGTTCCCTACAAGCAGATCGTGATTGCGGTCGGCGAGGGCGCCAAGGCCTCGCTCGGCGCGTTCGATTACCTCATCCGCGCCTCGGCACCGGCAGAGTCCGAAGCCGCCTGATCGAGTGATCTTCGTTCATCGTAAAAAAGCCGCCCGAATGACCTCGGGCGGCTTTTTCTTGATCGGCAGCGCCTCAGGCGTCTTGCGGCGGGCGCAGCAGCGATTGCAGCGTATAGACCAGAATGGCCAGCCCGATGGCTCCGACCAGGCCGACGCCAAGCAGCACGAACACATCAACCGGCCCGCCAATGTCGTTGAAGTCAGACCGGGTCACCTTCTGCACGAAAAGCACCGCTGCGATCCCGCCAAAGGGCATGGAAAGCTGTGCCAGCAGGAATTTCTTCCAGGACACGGAACGGTCACGGATGAGGACAAATAAATAGGCGAGCGTGACGATGGCGGCGACCGCCACCATGGCCCAGAACAGGCCGCGCCCGAAGATTTCCTCGAAGACGGCTATCAGGGTTTCAAACGTCAGTTCCTTCATGGTCGTCTCCCTCAGGCCTTGCCGCGCAGCATGGCGTTATAGGTTGCCTTCAGCGCGATTTCCTTCATCAGCCAGGAAATCCACAGTTCCTCCAGCGGCGCAATGATTCCGGGGAAGGACGGCGTCAGATTGTTCTTGTAGTCGAACTCCACCAGCATGGCGCGACCGATGCGGGTAATCAGCGGGCAAGACGTATAGCCGTCATACTTGACCGTGGATTCCTTGCCTTCGATCTGGGCGGCCATCTGCTCGAGAGCAACCGGCACCTGCCATTTGACGCTGGCGGCCGTCTTACCCTTCGGCACACCGGCAATATCGCCGACGGCGAAAATTTCCGGATAGCGAACGTGGCGCAACGTACCCTTGTCGACTTCTGCCCAACCCTGATCGACCCAAGGGCCGCTCTGCCAGGCCAACGGGCTGTTCTTCACCACATCGGGCGCCACCATCGGCGGAATGACGTTGGTAAAGTCATAGCCGATTTCCTTGTCACCTTCCGGGGTCGCAAACGTGGCGATCTTTCGGGCCGGATCGATCTTCTTCATGACGTGATCGAAGGTGTAGTCGATCTTGCGCTCCTCAAAGAGCATGCGCACTTTTTCGCTGACAATCGGAACCGAGAAGAAGCCCTTGTTCTGGGCCGCATAGATGACTTTGCTTTTGCTCTTCGTGCCTTTGCGCACCATGTAGTCATCGGTCAGGAAGGCGTATTTGAGCGGCGCACCGGCGCATTTCATTTCGGTCGCCGGGCGCGAAAACAGCGCCACGCCGCCCTTGTCGGTGAAGCGGTTCATTTCTTCCCATGTCTTGGCGGCATAATCAGGACCGGCATAGACCGAACCGATGCCATCCTTGCCGATGAGATCAAGCGACATGCCCTCGATCCCCTCATAGTTGAGGCGAAGGCCGGTAGCGACGAGAAGATAGTCATAGGCCACCTTCTTGCCGCTCGTCGTTGTTACGCTCTTGCCTTCCGGGTCGATTTCCGCAGCGGCCTCCTCGATCCATTCCAGATTGCGCGGCAGCCATTCGGCAGTCGTCGACACCGAGTAGTCGGCAGGCTTCAAACCGGCGGCGATCAGCGTGAAACCGGGCTGGTAATAATGTGCCTTGCGCGCATCGATGATGGTGACTTTCGCACCGTCAAAGCGGCTGGCAATCCGGTTGGCAAGGGCAGTGCCCGCAGCACCGGCCCCCAGAATGACAAAGTGAGCAGACGTCTTGGTCGTCGGTTCGCTACCGCGCGCAGAAACAGCCGTGGCGGCGAGCGCCGGACCACCGAGCGCCAGTCCAAGGAACTGTCGGCGATTGGAATTCATTGTGTCCTCCCATGCGGTTTGGCAGGCCGCCTCGACCTTGTCCGTTCCGCAGATTCATTGTCCCGTAGAAATGGCGCGGAGGGCCCCATTTCGCCCACGCCGGTTGAGGCGAAGCACGACACATATACATCATCATATGTATTTGTTCTACTCATTCCAAAGGAAAGGTCGCGCCGACAGGGCGGGAATTCGGGCACTTTGCCGCCATTCAAAGCGTCTATGGACGCTATGCCGATCAACTTTTTGCGAGCGACACGCAACGAATGCGGAAAAGGTTTTTCTGGATCAGAGGCTCAACTGCGCGCTGGCCAGTTTGCGGATGTCGGACAGCGGCAGGGGTTTGCCGAAATGGTAGCCTTGAAGTTCGTGGCAGCCGCATTCCTCCGCCCAGCTCGCCATGTCCTGCGTCTCCACGCCCTCGGCCACAATGGTCGCCGACATCAGCTTGCACATGGAAATGACGGTCTGCACCAGCGCGGCATTTTTCGGCAGGCCGCGAATGAGGCTGCGGTCGATCTTGATGCAATCGACCGAAAGTTCGCCAAGGCGCGCCAGATTGGAATAGCCCGTGCCGAAATCATCAATGGCGAGCTTGACGCCCAGTGCCCGGATCTCGGCCAGATTGGCGTGAACCGTCGCGCTGTCGTGAACGAGCAGCGTTTCGGTCAACTCGAGTTCCAGCTTTTGCGGCTTCATGCCGGAATGATGCAGGCTGCGTCGCAAAAACGCGCCAAAGCCCGGGTCGTTCAACTGCTTGAGCGAGACATTGACCGACACCGAAAGATCAATGCCCTCGGCTTCCAAGGCCCGGCAATCGGCCAGCGCCCTTTCCATAACGAAGGCACCGAGCATGCGAATAATGCCGGTCTGTTCGCAATAGGGGATGAAATCGCCGGGCATGATCAGACCGTGGTCGGGATGACGCCAGCGCACCAGCGCCTCCACCGAAGAGAAGCTGCGGCTTCGCACGTCATAACGCGGCTGGTAATGCACCTCGAACTGACCGTCAGCCACCGCGGCTTCCAGATCGGCCTGCATGATCAGACGCGTTTCCAGTTCGGCGCGCATTTCCGGGTGGAAAACCACGAAACGGCTGCGGCCTGCCTGCTTCGCCTGATACATGGCGAGGTCCGCGCATTGCATGACGCTTTTCAGGCTGTCGCCGTGATCGGGATAAACGGCGATGCCGATGCTGGGCGTGACGGTGAAGCGGTGGTTCTGCTCATGAAACGACACGGCCAAAAGGTCGAGCATATCGCGGGCGATGGTTTCAAGGCCGCGCTGCGCATCCGGCTTGTTGAGCGTGAGGAACAGAAACTCGTCGCCACCGAGCCGCACCACCGCATCGGTCTTGCGGGCGAGCGAGGTCAGTTTCTCGGCAATGTCGGCGAGCAGAATGTCACCACGCTCGTGGCCAAGCGTGTCATTGACCGCCTTGAACTCATCGAGATCGATGAAGAACACACCAAGCTGCACGCCACCCGATGACGCCATGGCGCCCAGCCGGTCAAAAATGGCGGGCAGGGCATGGCGATTGGCAAGACCCGTCAGCGAATCGCGATAGGCCAGACGCTGCGCCATGCCCTCCGCTTCCTTGAGGCTGCTCACATCCGCCTCGCTGACCAGAACCGACGGTGTACCCGACGCCGGATCGAGACAGGCGCGGGCGGTAATTTCGTGCCACTTGGTGCCGCGCGAAGTGCGCACCTGCGCAATCAGGCTGATGTCGCCACGCTGGCGCACACCGCTCATCAACTCGTTATAGTCACGACGCTTGACGAAGCGGTCGACCAGCCGGCCATGATCCAGTTCGAACGCCGCGCGGGCCGCCGGGTTCATATAAAGCGTCGTGCCGTCATTCTTGTGCAACGAAATCATCAGATGCGTGTGCAGAACGGCTTCGGCGCTGCGCACCGCTTCGGGCTGAACCTCGCCCTCGTCGCGCCCTTCGCACAGCATCGCCATGCGGCCATCCTCCAGGCGGATGCCGCTGAAGGTGACGCGCAAGGGTCGCGGCATACCGCCCGGATAAAGCGTCCACACCTCGTTGAACACGGCGTCGCGGCGCTCGAAATCGCTTTGATACTGGAGAAGCCGCTCGGCCACGGCCGGCGACATGTCATCCTTCATACGCCGTGAGCGCAATTCGGCAAGGCTCCTTGTGCTCCAGACCTGAAGCGCCGCGTCGTTGGCCCAGGCCACACGACCGAAATCGATGTCAAACACCCAAACCGCCGTACCCATACGGTCAAAGACCTCACGGGCCTGTTCAAGTGCGGCAATGGTGATGATCTGCGGCAAGGGCTTCGTTTCGTTTCGGCAAGAATCCGGTGCAATCCCGTATTGTCCGATACCTGATCATTTAGTGAATGTGAATAGAGCCGAACGCCCTAAAGACAAGGGGCTTGCCGAGCCCATTTTTGTCAATTTTGCGCGAAATTGGCCGGGTTTTGTCACAAAAATCTCCGTGAGAATCGCATTTTGACGAATTTCGCATGGTTACAGCCCAAAATAACTGTGCTTAATTGGTCCGGTCCCATGGTTCGCTTTCGGGACAGGAGGCAGTGCATGATCGATTTCCAGCAGTCGCTCGACGGGTTCACGCCAGTATCGGCCCCGACGATCAGCGACGCTGAACTCAAGGCGCGGATCGTCGCGCTTCAGGCGCGCATGGCACGTCAGGGCGTGGGCGCTGTCTGGCTCGACGCGTCCTCTTCGCTCACCTATTTCACGGGCCTCTCGCTTGGCCTGTCCGAACGTATCCACGGCGCGCTCATTCCCGCAAATGGCGATCCCGTCTATCTCAGCCCCACGTTCGAGGAACCGAAGCTGCGCGCACTGTTGCGCTTGGCCGGTGATGTGGCGGTCTGGGAGGAGGACGAGAACCCCTATGATCTGTTGGTCGCCCGGTTTGCGGCCTCCGGCTCGCAGGAGTTGCTTGCGCTGGACCCGGCCACGCCCTTCGTCTTCGCCTCGGCCTTCATGGAGCGCCTCGGCCCCCGCATCACCTCGGCGCAGGCGCTGATCGCCGCCGGTCGGCAGGTCAAATCCGCTACCGAGATCGCCATCATCCAGACGGCCATGGATGCAAGCTACCGCGTGCAAAAAGCCGTACATGCCGGGCTTCGCCCCGGTGTTTCGACGACCGAAGTGGCCGATTTCGTCAATGCCGCCCATATCGCACTCGGCCTCAAGCCGCTCTTCGTCGCCGTGCAGTTTGGCGAGGCAACCGCCTATCCGCATGGTGTGCCGCATCCCCAGACGCTTTGCGATGGCGACATGGTGCTGGTCGATCTCGGCGGCATCCTGAATGGCTATCGTTCCGACATCACCCGCACCTATGTGTTTGGCCAGCCGACCCCGCGCCAGCGTTTCCTGTGGAATCTCGAGCGCGATGCGCAGGCCGCCGCCTTTGCGGCCGCGCGTCCGGGGGCACCCGCCGAGGCGGTTGATGCCGCCGCCCGACAGGTTTTGACCGATGCAGGCTTTGGCCCGCGCTATGCCGTTCCGGGCCTGCCGCACCGCACCGGCCACGGGCTTGGACTCGACATTCACGAGGAACCCTATATCGTCGCAGGCAATGTCACAGCGCTTGCGGAAGGCATGTGTTTCTCGATTGAACCCATGCTGTGCGTCTACGGTGAATGCGGCGTCCGCCTGGAGGACATCGCCTATATGACGGAGGAGGGGCCGCGCTGGTTCTCGCCTCCGGAGACCGACATGGATCGGCTTTTCGCTTACGACCCCGGCTGACGGGGCGGGCGACCAAGGCCATAAAAACTTCAAACAGAGGGAAAGGACCAAACTATGAAACTTCTTACCCGTAGCCTGCTCGCGGCCTCCGCGCTTTTGATGGCCGGGGCGATGCCCGCAATGGCGAAGACCTTCGTCTATTGCTCGGAAGCATCGCCGGAAGGCTTCGATCCCGCGCCTTACACGGCTGGCGGCACGTTCGACGCTTCGGCGCACCCGGTGTTCAACCGCCTCGTGGAATTCAAGAAGGGCACGACCGAAATCGAGCCGGGTCTCGCTGAAAAGTGGGACGTTTCGGCAGATGGCACCGAATACACCTTCCACCTGCGCAAGGGCGTGAAGTGGCAGTCCAACGAAAAGTTCACCCCCACGCGCGAATTCAACGCCGATGACGTGATCTTCTCCTACGACCGTCAGGGCAACGACAAGAACCCGTGGCACCAGTATATTTCCGGCATCACCTACGAATATTACTCCTCGATGGAAATGCCGTCGCTGATCAAGGAAATCGTCAAGATCGACGATCACACGGTCAAGTTCGTTCTGAGCCGTCCGGAATCGCCGTTCCTTGCCAACATCGCCATGCCGTTTGCTTCGATTGTTTCGAAGGAATACGCCGACGCGCTGGACAAGGCCGGCACGAAGGAAGACTTCAACAACATGCCGATCGGCACCGGCCCGTTCAAGTTCGTGGCCTATCAGAAGGATGCGGTTATCCGCTACCAGAAGAACGCCGATTACTGGGGTGAAGCCCCGAAGATCGACGACCTGATCTTCGCCATCACGCCGGATGCCGCTGTGCGCCTGCAGAAGCTGAAGGCGGGCGAATGCCACCTGATGCCGTATCCGGCTCCGGCTGATATCGCCGCCATCAAGGCCGATACGACGCTGAAGCTTGACGAACAGGCTGGCCTCAACGTCTCCTACCTCGCCTACAACACGACGGTGAAGCCGTTCGATGATCCGAAGGTGCGCAAGGCGCTCAACATGGCCATGAACAAGCAGGCCATTATCGACGCCGTGTTCCAGGGTGCCGGTCAGGTTGCCAAGAACCCGATCCCGCCGACCATGTGGTCCTATAACAAGGACATCAAGGACGATCCTTATGATCCGGAAGCCTCCAAGAAGCTTCTCGCCGAAGCGGGCGTGAAGGATCTTTCGATGAAGATCTGGGCCATGCCGGTTCAGCGTCCCTACATGCCGAACGCACGCCGCACCGCCGAACTGATGCAGGCCGACTTCGCCAAGGTGGGCGTGAAGGCCGAAATCGTGTCCTACGAGTGGGGTGAATACCTGAAGAAGTCGATGGAACCGGGCCGTGACGGCGCTGTCATCCTCGGCTGGACGGGCGACAACGGCGACCCGGACAACTTCCTCAGCGTTCTGCTCTCCTGCGCCTCGGCCCAGCCGGGCGGTGCAAACCGCGCCTTCTGGTGCAACAAGGAGTTCTCTGACCTGCTCGCCAAGGCCAAGGCAACCGCCGATCCGGCCGAGCGCACCAAGCTTTATGAGCAGGCTCAGGTGATCTTCAAGGATCAGGCTCCGTGGGCGACGCTCGATCACTCCACGCAGTACGTGCCGATGCGCAAGGACGTCACGGGCTTCAAGATGAGCCCGCTGGGTGACTTCACCTTCGACACGGTCGATATCGCCGAATAAGCGGTTTCGAATGGTATTGCAGGCCGTGAGCTCTTCTTCGCCGTTCAGGCACCCTCTAGTCCAAGGACCAGAGGGATGAAGGGTTCCACGGCCTGCATCGCCAGCTCAAAAGCATGTCGTGCAAAAGTGTGCAGCGGTTTTGCGATAAGGACATGCGATAAAACAAAGACCTGAAGCGCAGCAGCTGTTTCGAAAGACCGCGACGCGCTTTGGTGGGACACCTGATCTCTTTTCACGGGTGGAGAGGGAGCAAGGGTGAGGGGCAATGGATGATCCGGTTTTTCCTCGGCAAACTTCTTTATCTCGTCCCGACCTTCATCGGGATCACCATGGTCGCGTTCGGTTTCGTTCGGGTTCTGCCCGGCGACCCCGTGCTGCTGATGGCGGGTGAACGCGGCATTTCGCCGGAACGTCACGCCGAACTCTCGGCCCAGCTTGGCTTCGACAAGCCCATATGGTCACAATATCTCGACTTTCTCGGTCGACTGATGCACGGCGATTTCGGCCTGTCGCTCGTCACCAAGAAGCCGGTGATCACCGAATTCCTGACCCTTTTCCCGGCCACCGCCGAACTGGGTCTGGTCGCCATCACCATCGCCGCGCTGATTGGCGTGCCGGTTGGGGTGATTGCTGCCGTCAAGCGCGGTTCGTGGTTCGATCAGGTGTCGATGACCACCGCGCTCATCGGCTTTTCCATGCCGATCTTCTGGTGGGGCCTGCTGCTGATCATCCTCTTTTCCAGCATCCTGCAATGGACGCCGGTTTCGGGCCGCATCTCGCTGATGTTCTTCTTCAAGCCGGTGACCGGCTTCATGCTGATCGACAGTCTTCTGTCCGGTCAGAAGGGGGCCTTCACCTCGGCCCTTTCGCATCTCATCCTGCCTGCACTGGTGCTGGCCACCATTCCGCTGGCCGTTATCGCCCGCCAGACGCGCTCGGCCATGCTCGAAGTGATGGGCGAGGATTATGTGCGCACGGCGCGCGCCAAGGGCATGTCGTCCACCCGCGTCATTGGCGTTCACGCGCTGCGCAACGCCATGATCCCGGTGATCACCACCATCGGCCTGCAGGTCGGCACGCTGATGGCCGGCGCGATCCTCACCGAAACCATTTTCTCCTGGCCGGGCATCGGCAAATGGATGATCGATTCCATCTCGCGGCGTGATTATCCCGTGGTGCAGAGCGGTCTGCTGCTGATTGCCGCCATGGTCATGCTGGTCAACCTGCTGGTCGATCTGACCTATGGCCTTATCAACCCGAGGATCCGTCACCAATGAGCGAAACCGCCGTCAAACTGTCAGACGCAGCGATCCGCCGCCGGATGCTCGCTGATTTCTGGTTCTATTTCAGCCAGAATCGCGGGGCCGTGCTCGGTCTCTTCGTCTTCCTCTTCATCGTCTTCATCGCCGTTTTCGCGCCGTTGATCGCCCCGCATAGCCCCATCGAGCAATATCGCGATGCGCTGCTCGTGCCGCCGGTCTGGCAGGAAGGCGGCAAGGCAGGCTTCCTTCTCGGCACCGATCCGGTCGGGCGCGATATTCTTTCGCGCCTCATCTATGGTGCCCAGTATTCGCTGTTCATCGGCATCGTCGTCGTCTCGATCTCGCTGGTCGGCGGCGTGCTGGTTGGCCTGCTTGCCGGGTTCTTCGGCGGCTGGGTCGATAGCGTTATCATGCGCGTCATGGACGTCATTCTCGCCGTGCCGTCGCTTCTTCTGGCGCTGGTGCTGGTGGCGATCCTCGGGCCGGGCCTTACCAATGCGATGATTTCAATTGCCATTGTCTACCAGCCGCATTTCGCGCGTCTCGCCCGCGCCGCGGTGATGGGCGAGTTGCGCCGCGATTATGTCTCTGCTGCCCGCGTGGCCGGAGCCGGGGACCTGCGCCTGATGTTCCGCACCATTTTACCGAACTGTCTCGCCCCGCTCATCGTGCAGGCCACGCTGTCCTTCTCGTCTGCCGTGCTCGATTCCGCCGCCCTTGGCTTCCTCAACATGGGGGCCCAGCCGCCGACGCCCGAATGGGGCACGATGCTCGCCGAAGCCCGCGAATTCATCCTGCGCGCCTGGTGGGTCGTCACCTTCCCCGGCCTTGCCATCCTGATTTCGGTGCTCGCCATCAACCTCATGGGCGACGGGTTGCGTGATGCGCTCGATCCCAAGCTGAAGCGGAGCTGAGCCATGAGCCTACTGAACATCCGCAATCTGACCGTCAAATTCGCCACCGCGACCGGCGATTTTACAGCTGTCGACGGCATTGACGTGTCGGTCGACAAGAGCGAAGTGCTGGCCATCGTCGGCGAGTCCGGCTCGGGTAAATCCGTCTCGATGCTCGCCGTCATGGGGTTGTTGCCCGATACGGCCAAGATCACCGCCGACGAGATGAATTTCGACGGCCACGATCTTCTCCACATGACGTCCGCCGAGCGCCGCCAGTTGATTGGCCGCGAGATCACCATGATCTTTCAGGAGCCGATTGCCTCGCTCAACCCGTCCTTTACGGTGGGTTTCCAGATTGAGGAGGTGCTGCGCCTCAATCTCGGCATGAGCCGGGCGGCGGCGCGCGCCAAGGCGCTTGATCTCTTTCAGGCGGTGGGCATTCCCGCGCCGGAAACCAAGCTCTTTTCTTACCCGCACCAGCTTTCCGGCGGCCAGTGCCAGCGTGTCATGATCGCCATGGCGATTGCCTCCAAGCCGCGCCTTCTGATTGCCGACGAGCCGACCACGGCGCTCGACGTGACAATCCAGAAGCAGATCCTCGACCTTCTGATGGACCTGCAGGAAGACTATGGCATGGCGCTGATCCTCATTACCCACGACATGGGTGTGGTGGCAGAAACCGCCGACCGCGTGGTGGTGCAATACAAGGGCCGCAAGATGGAAGAAGCCGATGTGCTGAGCCTGTTTGAAGCGCCGCAGCATCCCTATACGCGCGCGCTTCTTTCGGCCCTGCCGGAAAATGCCACCGGCGACCGCCTGCCCACCGTTTCCGATTTCTTCGCGCAGGAGGGTGCCCGATGAGTATTGTTGTCGAAGGCAGCGCCATCACCCGCGATTATATCGTGCCGGGCGGCATGTTCAGCAGCGCCAAGAAGGTGCAGGCGCTGAAGGGCGTCGATTTCTCCGTTGAGCGCGGCAAGACGCTGGCGATTGTCGGCGAATCCGGCTCGGGCAAATCCACGCTCGCCCGTATCATCGCGCTCATCGATCCGGCCTCGTCGGGCACGCTGAAGATCGATGGCGAGGCGGTTGATATTTCCCGCCGCAAGCCGGGTCCGGCGCTGCGCTCCAAGGTGCAGATGGTGTTTCAAAACCCCTATGGCAGCCTTAATCCGCGCCAGAAGGTCGGCGATGTCTTGATGGAACCGCTGGTGATCAACACCAATGTGCCCGCCGCCGAACGGCGCGAACGGGCCGAAGCGATGCTGGTCAAGGTCGGCCTCGGACCGGAGCATTTCAACCGTTATCCGCACATGTTTTCCGGCGGCCAGCGCCAGCGCATCGCCATTGCCCGGGCGCTGATGCTGAACCCTTCGCTCTTGGTGCTCGATGAGCCGGTTTCGGCGCTTGATCTTTCCGTGCAGGCGCAGGTGCTGAACCTTCTGGCCGATCTGCAGGAAGAGTTCAGCCTGACTTACGTCTTCGTCAGCCACGATCTTTCGGTGGTGCGCTATATCGCCGATGATGTGATGGTGATTTCGCAAGGGGTGGCCGTGGAATATGGCACGCGGGAAGCGCTGTTCGCCAATCCGCAGCACGCCTATACGAAGCAGCTTTTCGCCGCGACACCGATCACCGATGTGGAAGCGATCCGCGCCCGCGTCGCCCGCCGCAAGGCCGCCCGCGCCGCGGTGGGGTAAGCCTCAAACTGCGACGGGTTCCCAAGGGTTGAGTAGGACCACATTGATGGCACGGAAATCCGCTATATTGCGGGTTACCACCGTCATGCGGTGAACAAGCGCCGTTGCGGCGATCAGGGCATCACGCTCGGCACGCGGATCAGGAATGTGCAGTTTCGCGCATTGAAGCGCCACGTCCGTGCTGACGGGCAGAATTCTGTCGGAGAATTCCGGTAGAACCTGTCCTTCAAACCATTGCCGAAGCAAAGCAGATTGCCGTTCGTCGCGCCGTGCCAGTGCGCCGATGCCCAACTCAAGCTCCATAACGGTGATGACCGAAATGTAGAGTTCTGAAGCATCAACGCGTTGAGCCCAATCTGCTACATTCGGATCTGCTTTGCCGGCCCGGATTTTTCGCAGTTCGGACACGACATTCGTGTCGAGAATGAACATCAGGAGAGGTCCACGTCTCGTATTTGCAGATTGAGGGGGGGCGCATCGAATTCGATGTCTTCCATACAGGTCATGGCGAGAGCGTCGGCAATGCTTTTGCGTTGGCCGGTCAGGCGATTGTACTCATCAATGCTCAAGAGCACATGGGCAGGCTTGCCCCGATCGGTGATGAACACCGGACCGAGCCGGGCCGCACGCTTGGCGCGTCCTACATCCTGATTCAGTTCTCGACTGGATAGTGTCGTGATCGTCATACCTAAGCCTCATGGTGTAGCAACGATACTACAACATGAGCGCCTCTTCATCAAGGTCGTGCTTGTCCTCACTCATTCTGTGACGTCCAGAATGGCGTCGGCGGCCTTGTCGTCTGCGCCCAACTTGGCCGCACAACCAGGCTGCAGATGGCAATTTCATGCCTATGCAATTTTTTAGCGCATAAGCCTCATGGGTAGGAGACGATGCTTTACCAATGAGGTTTTCGTTCAATAGGGTTTTCATCCAGCCCATTGAACGGGGGATGTGACATGGCTTGGTATGCCCATAGTGGTCGTGATGAGGCAAAAGGTGATTGGCAGGCGCTGTCTGATCATCTTGTCAGTGTCGCAACCCTTGCCGGTGAAATGGGTAAACCGCTCGGTATCGAGAAGGCAGCCTTCTTCGCAGGCCTGCTTCATGATCTCGGCAAGTATAATCCGGACTTCCAGAAGCGACTGGAGGGCCGCGACATACGGGTGGACCACTCGACGGCCGGCGCGCAGATATTGCTTGAGCTTGCTCAAGGGCAGGACAGGATGATGGCTGAAATCATGGCCTATGCCATTCTCGGACACCATGCCGGACTGCCAGACCGTATGAACGGGACGGATGCCAGCTACGACCGGCGCATGGAGCAGAGGATCAGGCTCGATCCCGGCTGGAAAGGAGAGATCAGCCAAGCGGTTGCAGGGTTGACCCCGGTCTTCCTGAAGGATTTTCCACGAGCATCTGAAGAGCTGGGCTTTTCCCTCGCCTTTCTGGGCCGGATGATTTTTTCCTGTCTCGTGGATGCGGATTTCAAAGACACAGAACAGTTCTACGTCGCTTTGGGCGATGTGGAGGCGGATCGGAGTTGGCCGACACTGGAAGACCTTCTCGATGGCTTTGTCGACCGTTTCAATACCCACATGGCGGGCTTCACTGAGCGAAGTGGTGAACTCAACGCTTTACGACGGGATATTCTCGCTCACGTTAGGGCAAAGGCGACGGAAAAGCCTGGCCTCTTCACGCTGACGGTTCCAACGGGCGGCGGCAAGACGCTGGCCTCACTCGGTTTCGCACTCGATCATGCAAAGATGCATGGGCATAGCCGCATTATATACGCCATCCCGTTCACCTCCATCATCGACCAGACGGCATCGATTTTCCGCCAGATTCTCGGGGATGCTTATGTGCTGGAACATCATTCTGCGATCATCGAGGACAAATTCGATCCAAAGGAACAGCGCGAGCAGAAGAACAAGCTCAAGCTGGCGATGGAGGACTGGGCGGCGCCGGTGGTGGTGACGACCAATGTACAACTGTTCGAAAGCCTTTATTCAGCCCGAACATCGCGGGCTCGAAAGGTGCATAACATTGCCAATTCGGTGATCATCCTGGATGAAGCGCAGACCCTGCCGCGCGGGCTTCTACGGCCAGCCATGCGTGTTCTGGAGGAGCTGGCCGCGCATTATGGCTGCACCATCGTGCTGTGTACCGCCACACAACCGGCGCTTGGCAAGCGTGATGATTTTCCGAAGGGATTGCCGCTCGCAGGACGCGAACTGGCCCCGGACCCGGAACAACTAGCGGCAAGGCTGGCGCGCACCCGCATTCGCCATGCCGGTGAAGTGAACAATGCAGCGCTGCTGGCGGCGCTTGGCGACGAACATCAGGCGCTGGTGATCGTCAATAGCCGCCGCCATGCTCTCGATCTTTACAAGGAGGCGGTGGCCGAGGGGCTTGATGGTGTCATCCACCTGACGACACGGCAATATGCAGCGCATCGTCGGCGTATTCTGGAGGATGTCAGGGCGCGGTTGAAGGAGGGCAGGCCGTGCCGGTTGATCGCCACCAGTCTGATCGAAGCCGGTGTCGACGTGGACTTTCCGGTTGCCTGGCGAGCGGAGGCGGGGCTGGACCAGATCATTCAGGCAGCCGGCCGCGTCAACCGTGAGGGCAAGCGCGCGCGGGGCGAAAGCCTTGTGACGGTCTTCGTTGCGCCGGACTATCCACCGCCCGCCGAGATCAAAGGGCTAATCGGCGATATGAAACGCATGATTGACAAGCATGATGACCTGACATCGCTTGCAGCGATCGAGGACTATTTCCGCGAGGTGTACTGGCGGCTCGGCGAAGGGCTCGATGCGAAGAAAATCCTCCCCCGTTTCCAGGTCAGCCGTCATGGGACCGACTTCGCCTATCGCAGTGTCAGCGAGGATTTCCGCATGATCGAAAGCGGACTGACGCCGGTGATTATTCCCGTCGACGATGAGGCAAAAAAAGTGGTGGATCAACTTTCAATTGAAAGCATACCCTCTGGAAAACTCGCCCGAGAATTGCAATCCTTCACGGTGCAAGTACCGCCCAAGGCACGGGATATCCTGATCCGCAACGGTCATGTGGCGTTCAAGGCACCGCATTTGCGCGGCGATCAATTCGCGGTTCTGGAGACGCCTAGTCTCTATCGCCCGGAGGTGGGGTTGCTGTGGGAGGATGCCGAATATTTGGGGGCAGAGAACAGCGTGATTTGATGGTGCGGCAGAGGCTTCACGATCAATGCTCTGGGCACTTTCAGGAATGAAGCGCTGGAGATCGGGAAGGGAGCTGTATGACCTACGGAATTCGACTCAAGGTCTGGGGTGATTACGGCTGTTTCACCCGACCGGAAATGAAGGTGGAGCGTGTCTCCTACGATGTCATGACGCCGTCTGCGGCGCGTGGCCTTCTTGAAGCCATTCACTGGAAGCCTGCCATTGTTTGGGTGGTGGATGCCATTCATGTGCTGGAGCCCATCCGCTTCCAGTCGATCCGCCGTAACGAGGTGGGGCATAAGGCCCCGGCCGGCAAGATCAAGTCGGCGATGAAGCGGGGCGATCTGGAAGGCTTGAACCTGCTGGTCGATGAAGACCGGCAGCAGCGGGCCTCCACCGTTCTCGTGAAGCCGACCTATATCATCGAAGCGCATTTCGAAATGACCAGCAAGGCGGGGCCGGAAGATAGCGAGGGCAAGCACCTCGATATTTTCAACCGACGTGCCACGCGGGGCCAGTGTTTCCATCAGCCGTGTCTCGGCACGCGGGAATTTGCGGCCAGTTTCGAACTGATCGCGCCGGAGGATACCCTGCCGCCCGCTATTTCCGAAAGCCGCGACCTGGGCTTCATGCTTTATGATATCGACCACGCAGCACCCGGTCGGCCCTCGTTGTTCTTTCGGGCGATGATGGAAAATGGCGTGGTCAAGGTTCCTCATCCGTCCTCACCGGAGGTGAAGCGATGAGTATTCTGGCTTCTCTGGTGCGGGCCTACGATCGCCTGCCGGATGCTCCGCCCTTTGGTTATTCATCGCAGAATATCGGCGTCGTCATCAGCTTGAACGATGACGGCACAGTGGCGAGCGTGACCGACTGGCGCGACGGCGAGGGCAGGAAGGCAAAGCCTCGCCCCATGCTGGTGCCGCAGCCGGTCAAGCGCACGGCTGGCATCGCATCCAACTTTCTCTGGGACAAGACCTCTTATGTACTCGGCGTGACGGCAGGCGAGGGCAAGCGCACAACAGAAGAACATCGAGACTTCGTGGAACGCCACTTGAAAGAAATCGGTGATAACAATGATGCCGGTTTGCGGGCGCTCGCGCTGTTTCTGAAGTCTTGGACACCGGATCAGTTTGTCGAACCGCTCTGGTCTGAATCATTCAAGGATCAGAACGTCGCATTTGTGCTGGAAAGCGAACGACGCGCCAATCTCTTTCTCCATCTTCGCCCGGCGGCCAAGGCTTTGTGGTCAAAAGTTTCGGCTGGCGCGGGAGACCGGACGGAAATCTGCCTGGTAACCGGCAAGCCCGGTGCCGTTGCCCGCCTTCATCCTTCCATTAAGGGCGTTTGGGGGGCGCAATCTTCCGGAGCGGCACTCGTCTCCTTCAATCTCGACGCCTTCACCTCCTATGGCCATGAACAGGGTGATAACGCCCCCGTTTCGGAAGGCGCTGCTTTCGCCTACACTACGGCCCTCAATCGTTTTCTTGAGCGTGACAGTGGCCACCGCGTCCAGATCGGCGACGCCTCGACAGTGTTTTGGGCAGATGCCACGGATATGGCGGAGGAGTCGGAAGCCCTGTTCAGCTTCTTCATCGATCCTTCGGAAGATCGCGCGGAGGATGAGAAATATGCAACAAGCCGCATCCGCGAGAAGCTGGACTTGATCCGCAAGGGTGTTCCGCTTGAAACAGTGGAACCTGCACTGGCGAAGGGCGTTCGCTTCTATGTGCTGGGGCTTGCACCGAACGCCGCCCGGCTTTCCGTGCGGTTCTTTTTCGAGGACGACTTTGGGGAACTGACGCGCAACTATCAGAAATTTGTAGCTGACATGTGCGTCGAACCGCCGCCGCCGCGTGAACCCTATCCGCCGCTCTGGCGCTATCTTCGCGAAACGGCTGTTCTCGGCAAGGGGGAAAACGTGACCCCCAATCTGGCAGGGGAGTGGATGCGCTCCATTCTCTCCGGAACGCCCTATCCGTTGTCATTGATGTCCTCGGTTCTCACCCGTATCCGCGCCGATGGTGAGGTTAATGCGCTGAGGGCCGGAATCCTGAAAGCTCTTCTGATCCGTAATTTCAAAATGGAGGCACCCGTGGCGCTCGACCCGGAGAACAGAAACAGGGGCTACCTTCTGGGCAGGCTCTTTGCACTTTACGAGGAAATTCAACGCACGGCCCTTGGCGGAAAGGTGAATGCCACCATCAAGGACAAGTTCTACGGCTCGGCTTCGGCGACACCGCGCAAGGTTTTTGCGGTGCTGGATAGCGGTTCTGCCAACCATCTCTCCAAGGTGCGCAAGACTAGCCCCGGCCGTGAGTTCAACCTTCAGCGGCAATTGCGTACGATCATGGACCTGATGGAACCTTCTGATGAGGCGGCGAAAGACCCATTCCCTGTATCGCTGAATGCGCAGGAGCAGGCGTGGTTCGGCCTCGGCTATCACCATCAGCGCAGTGAATTCTTCAAGAAAACATCTGAAACGGCGCCCGAGGGGGAAACGGCATGACTACGATCACCAACCGCTATGACTTCGCTCTGATCTTCGAAGTTGTGAACGGCAATCCGAACGGCGACCCCGATGCTGGCAACCTGCCGCGTCTCGATCCCGAAACCAATCGCGGATTGGTCACAGATGTTAGTCTGAAGCGGAAGATCCGCAATTATGTCGATCTCGCCCGTCATGCTCAGGATGGGTTCCATATCTACGTGGAGGAGGGCGCTATCCTCAACGACAAGCACCGGGAGGCCTACAAGGCGTTGCGACCTGATGATGCCAAGGTCGACAAGGATGCCAAGCTTAATCCGAAGGACGATGCCGAAGCGAAGAAACTGACCGCTTTCATGTGCGCCAACTTCTTTGATGTCCGCACTTTCGGCGCGGTCATGTCGACCGGCGTCAATGCCGGGCAGGTTAAGGGCCCGGTGCAACTCACCTTCGCCCGCTCTGTCGAACCGATCATGCCGCTTGAAATTTCCATCACGCGCATGGCCGCCACCAATGAGGCGGAAAAGAAGCAGAAGGCGGATGGCGACGATTCCAACGACCGCGTCGATAACCGCACCATGGGCCGCAAGCATATCGTGCCATACGGGCTCTACGTGGCTCACGGCTTCATTTCCGCGAAATTCGCTGAACGGACTGGTTTCTCGGAAAGTGATCTCGAACTTCTGTTCGAGGCACTGTCCTCCATGTTCGAGCATGATCGTTCGGCGGCACGCGGTGAAATGGCTACCCGGAAGCTGATTGTGTTCAAGCACGAAAATGCGCTGGGCAATGCTCCGGCCCACGCGCTCTTTGATCGGGTGAAGATTGGCCGCAATGTCGATGGCGAATTCAGGACCATCGACAACCGCCTCGACAATCTGCCTCCCGCCCGCGCTTTCTCTGATTACGTCGTCACCATCGACCGCGACAACCTTCCGGGCGGTGTCGAGATTCTGGAACTGCTTTGAACCATGGCGGGCGAGGGGATGCCCGTACCGCAAACGGGCGGAGAGCCTATCCCGCTCTCCGCCCTGCAGCATGCTGTCTATTGCCTGCGGCAGGCAGCACTGATCCATCTGGAACGGGTGTGGGCCGATAACCGGTTTACGGCGGAAGGCCATGTTCTGCATGCCGTTGCCGACAAGGGTGGATCACGCAAGGCGCGCGGGGTGCGGCGGGTCATGGCGCTGCCACTCGCGTCCATCCGGCTGAATATCACCGGCGTTGCCGATGTGGTGGAGTTCCTCCCCGATGATGCGGGCGAGACAGCGTTTCCGCTGGAGTACAAGCGCGGCAAACCGAAGCTGCACCGGGCGGACGAAGTGCAACTTTGCGCTCAGGCACTCTGTCTTGAGGAAATGACGGGGACGCCGGTCCCGGAAGGGGCCTTGTTTTATGCCGAGACCAAGCGCCGCGTGAAGGTGCCCTTCGACACTGAATTGCGCGCCCTGACGCTAGACACAATCCATGCACTGACCGATGTGCTGGCATCCGGCCAGACGCCACCCCCCACCACCCGCCGCGAGCGCTGCCGGGCCTGTTCTCTTCTTGAACTGTGTCGCCCCGATATCGTGGCGCGGCCAGTGCGCACATGGCGAGGCAAAATGGTGGACAGGCTGCTGGCCGAACGAGTGACCGAATGAAGAAGCTGCTCAATACGATTTATGTGACGACAGAAGGTGCATCGCTGCGCAAGGACGGCGAGAACCTGGTGGCTGAGATCGACGGTGCGGAACGCAGCCGCGTGCCTTTGCACATGCTGTCCGCCGTTGTGGTGTTCGGCGCTATCTTCGTCTCGCCACC
>Ga0209794_1000468_pt1 | contig 59101 bp, 52 predicted proteins | sample EBPBio232013_DNA_FD_185869 | JGI IMG/M metagenome (GOLD analysis project Ga0209794, IMG submission 185869) | Wastewater treatment Type I Accumulibacter community from EBPR Bioreactor in Madison, WI, USA - Reactor 1_5/23/2013_ DNA (SPAdes)... | ecosystem: Engineered > Bioreactor > EBPR >...
TGACAAGAATCAGCTTGTTTGAATGCAAAACATGATTTGCATCAGGCGGTCCGAGGGGCGAAACAGACAAAATGCTACCTTACAACGATGAGTGAACATTTCTATGATTTAAGTGCCAAAACACCGGCAGGTAAAACAATTCCTTTTTCAGCCTTTAAAGGGAAGCTGGTGCTGGTGGTGAATACAGCTACTAAATGCGGACTAGCTCCACAATTTGAGGGCCTGGAAGCCTTGCACCAACGGTATAAAGACAGGGGCTTGGTGGTATTGGGATTTCCCTGTGACCAGTTTGCGGGACAGGAACCAGAATCGAATGAAACGGTAGAAGAAGTTTGCCAAATAAATCATGGGGTGCATTTTCAACTGACTGCTAAAACCAATGTGAACGGGCCGGATACCGATCCGGTTTTTAAATACCTGAAGAAAAAGCTGCCTGGTTTTTTGGTGCGTCGTATAAAATGGAATTTCACCAAGTTCCTGGTGACCAAAGACGGAAGGCCGTACAAAAGATACGCACCCACCACCACGCCTGCAGCCATAGAGAAAGATATCCTGAAGTTATTGTAAGGTTATCTGTAGCCCCTGCTGCTTGTTGAACTTGATTTCCTTGCGAGGTGTTTCCTTCAGTTGGATATTCTTGCCCAATACATCGCCTTCCAGCTTGTTGTCTTCTATCTCCACTTGTCTACACCAGTCGAAACTCAACATAGCGCGACGGTGGTGAAAGGGTTGATAGCGCTTGGAACGAATGATTGTGTTGTGGCTAAATGTTAATCCCTGCACTGATTTGGCGTATAGTACCGGATAATCAAACGGATGAAATGTGTTGTACTCTATTCGGATATTGCGGTGGAAAGGATATCGACTATCGGGGTGGGGTATCTCTGGATAGATACTAATGATGCCTTCACAGAATTGGTAGAGAGAAGTCAGGCAGGGATCCTGAAACAGGTTGTTACGGATGAGCACGTCATTAACCGCGCCCGACTCGTACCAGCCATTGGCATCGCCGGCAATCAGGATGGCAGAACCACTGGAGGTAAACACATTGTTTTCAATTAGCACGCTGCCAGGTGTAGATACGAGGATGCCTCGTGCGCGGTTGCTGCCGAAAAAACTGCGTTTGATCCAGACATGGGGTGTCCAGTGAAGGTTTTCCAGCGCGTCGCCCTCGCCAATACCCGGCGGCAAGGGCGCAGTTAAATCGATGTCAAACTCGCGAGGATCTTGCGGCACAAAAGAAGCCACCACCGCTTTGCCCACGGTGCGCATCGATTCGTTTTCAATAATACCCAGGGTATCGCCCGCATCCGCCCAGCTAAAACCAATACTCTGGTCGTGCATAAGTCGACAGCGCAACCGGGTATCGGTAATCTTTTTAATGATTCGAACCGAGGTGCCATGAATATTGATCGGGTCATCCATCAGCGAGGCGAAGCGGCAACTATCGATGGTAATTTGCCCGCGGCAATTGGAAAAATGCATACCATCATCATGCCCCGACAATATCCGGTTCTTCTTTTCATTCGGCACCACCTGCACATTGGTAAAACGAAGATCGGCCGAATACTGCGACAAGATGCCCAGCCCCGCGGTATGGTATAGGTAGAGGTTTTCAATTTGCACCGCTTTGCTGCCCACAATAAAAACACCGGCATGATCGCGGGCGCTGTGGCGCAACACCAACCAGTTTCCCGTTATGGGTTTGTGCTTACCCGGGTATGACAAACGAACAAGCCCCTTTTCCAGTTCGGTAGCCTTGTAATGCTGAAAGTTTTCTCCCATGCAGTTATCGCCCGATTGTGCGACGATGCGTTTACTGTCTTTGTCGAATTCCATCGCGCCCCATACCCTGCTCTTCCAGCCCTCGCCCACAAAAGTCAGTTTATCGTCTTCGATGATATAGGGGGATTCGTAGGCATTAATGGCCAGGTCAACGTAGTTGTCGGTCACCGTGTTGATTTGCGCCTGCGCCGTCAGCGGAATATCCCAATCGATGTGCAGGTTTCGAATGATAATCTGTTCGCTGCTGTCTATCGTAATTGGTTGCACGCGATCATGAAACACCCATTCGGCATTATTGCCTTCGATGGTGAGCGCTTTGAATTGCTCAATCAGTACCGGACAACGACGGCTGGGAATAACATCGGTATTGCTTTCAAAATATGCTTTGTCGGTGGCGTATTGCGGCCAGAAATCATATCGACCAGGTGCGAAGACAAGTACCGGGTGCTGTCTTTTTTTAGCATCCGCCAACGCTTGCTGTACATAAGGAACGGCATTTTGACGAGAGCCGGGTATATAGCCGTAGTCAGCAAGGCGAATGGTATCCTGGGCCTTGGCGGGCGACAATAAAAGCAGCAGGCTTATACTGCAGAACAATATTCTGGTCATGGGGATGAAAACTAGAAGCATTAAAAATATCAACGCATTGTATACGCACTACCTTGAAGGGCAATGCGCATCAATTCCCAATAGTAACGCTTTCCGTAAAATCTATAAAATGGATTTCGGTACTGTTTCATGGCCAGCACATCCCATAGCCCGAGGTAGACCCATTCTGTACTGCCCGTCAATGTGTAGCGAAGCATTTTATTGATTCGGTTAAATGCCCGCTGATCAATACCGATGGCTGCCAGTTTTTGGTTCTGGGCTTCAATGGTTTGCTCATCCACTTGATTGTCGAGGTAGTTTCGGGTCAGCATCGACCAGGTATCAACATGTCTGGAGAGCGGGATGGTATTGTTGTGGGCAAAAGAAGCCAGCGACTGTTTGTCGTCGTGATTCACAAATACGATTTCGTGGTTGTCGATAATGAGCGACTGCGGAAAGCTGTTCAGGTCGATGGCGTTGATTCTATCGCGCGTAAGCAGTTTATTCGTTTGCAGAGAGCTAAAGAAAAAAGGATAACGTTGAAACTCGATCTTGTTTGCCGATATGCTATACACGCTTTCAAACCTCATGCTGCAAAATTATACTTTCTCCCGGCCGAATTGCATACGTCTTCTTTCGGTGCTTCTAACGAATGAATTTTCTCCTTGTCTTTGGCTCGCTGCCCAGCGGCAAGGTTTACCGCAACAAGGATTGCCAGAAAGCAAGCGGCAGTTTTAATTGACATTGTTGGTTTTAGCGGCTGGGGATTTTTCTATTCATTGTGGCTGCTGTTGTGTTACGCAATGCACCATACCGCCGTTTGCATATAAATTTCTCACGTCGATGCCTACCACTTTTCTTGTTGGATACAGTGTTTGGATTTTAGCCATGGCAACCGCGTCGTTTGGGTCATTGTATATCGGCACTAGCACTTTGGTATTGGCAATATAATAATTGCAATAGGATCCTTTGTAGCCCAGGTTTTTGCCATAGGTTGTTACCACGTCGTTTTGCGATAGTGGCAAGGTCAGGAAATTGTATGCTTGCCCGCTTTTATTCTTTGCCGCAAAAAGTTTATCGATGTCGGTTTGCAGCACATCAAAATCCAATAAGTCGGCTTGTTCCATGGTTACAATGGTGGTAGTATTACCAAACCTCGCAAAGCCGTCAATGTGTTGGTCGGTGATCTCCAGCCCTGCTTGTCCGTCGAGCCAAAGAAAGTTGGTGACACCCAGGTATTTGGTAAATATTGCCTCTGCCTGGGCCTGCGTCATGCCGGGGTTTCTATTGTTGTTTAGAATAGAACTTTTACAAGCCATCAAAGTACCCTTGCCGTCAATTTCCACACTGCCGCCCTCATTTATCATGATGCCATTGATATCAACGGCGGTCTTACCCTGCTTAGCCGCAATCTTTGCCGGTATGGCATTGCAATTATCAAATGCTGCTTTGTTTCCCCAGCCGTTAAAGCCCCAGTCTTCTATTTGCAAGTTGCCATTTTTGTCTTTCACATAAATGGGGCCGTTGTCTCGTACCCAAACATCGTCGGTTTTGTAAATGCTGAAATCAATATTGGTCAGCGCCACGCCGGCATCGGTCAATAAAGCCGTAACCCGGGTTTGTTCGGTTTCATCATACACAATGAGGTCAACCTTCTCGCTGGATGCCAATTCTTTGGTCATGTCCACCCAGGTCTGGTCCAGCCGGTTTCTGTAGGTTTTGCCATACTGGTACTCATGCGGCCATTGCAACCAGGTTCCCTCATGGGTGTCCGTTTCTTCGGGCATGGTATAAAGGACATCGGCGGTTGGGCTGGTCGGCTGCAGCTCGTCATCATTGCCACAAGCCATTATTAGCGTTAGAAAGGTCATTATTGAAAAGATCATTTTACCGGTGATTTTATACGATTGTTTGTGCTTTGCGCGCCGATGCTGCAGATTTTCATTGACAGAAAATTTGGGTCGCCGCAAGGAAGACGAAATTGTTCTGTTAAGCATTTTGCCTGAAAGGGCTATGAGCAGGTTTCGTTATACCAGTTACAAATTCTATTTTTACTTACGAGAATACTTTGTTTCTGCGATCCACTTTTGAAATACCAAAGTCAGTCTAATTCAAAATAGTCGCCTCTATTTGTGTCTAATTCTTTGGCTAACAATTCGAAGTTTTCCTCCGTTGGTTTAAGGTTGATATGTTTGTCAATGATTGTTCTGTTTTTGTAAATAATAAACGTGTTTTCCACGTCCGGGTTAATTTTACTTAAGTGTATATCAGTTTCGATATCGGAAAAGGAGGGCACGAAGGTGAGCGCAATGTTTTTTAACTTTAATTCATTGCCAATTTTTTCCAATTGATTTTGCCGTTTTTCATTGTTGTAGTCAATGTTGTTTCCGTACACAAAATACGCTTTCAGGTACCTGCCCCTTTCAACACTTTGCTGCTCCAAAAATGTTAACCATTTTTTTGTTTCTCCCCAATTCGGTTTGTTGCCTACAAAAAATAATATACCGTGGTAGCGCCCATATTTGCAAACGAGACAAGTTTTGGCGCCTTTGTCCGGACCGAAAGCATGGTAGGGACTAAATGAAGGTTGATCTTCACCAATATGTAGTCCTGATCGCGGTTCTGGTGTAAATGTTCTAGGATAGTTTGGAATATTAAGTCCCAATATTATATTGTGCTCTGCCACTTGTATGCTGTCTTTGGCAAACAATCTTAAAACGCCACTGCCACCACGGTTTTCCAATCGCTTTCTTTTTGCACCCGTAAGCAATGTGTCGTCGTCAAATACAAATTCGTCTATATAATATTCCTTGTCAATTTCCGGCTCCTTTATCGTTGGATGTATATGTGCTTCGAAATCTGTGTTTGGATAGGGTGCAGGTCTAACTGTGTAAATAGCATATTTGCCATTTGCATCCGATTTTACCCAACCACGAATATATCCGTGTTTAACCACCCTACGATCTAACCCTCGCTTGTCCGCGTACACCCCATTTATATCGGTATGGTAGTAGTAAAGAATGACATTGGATGCGGGTGTTTTGCCATCCAGTTTATAAATGGTGCCGGTAACTAAAAGTTTTTGTCCTTTCTGCAACCAGCCCGCACTGGTATCAACCGCTTTGATATTTTTTGGCATACCAATGTACATAAAGTCGCCGTTTTCAAATGGCCCGCCAACTACGCCTTTATTTTCTGGCTGATGTAAAGTGTTTGGGGTTGTTTGCCCACTACAACTTATTAAAAAGTTGGTGATGACCACTAAACAGGTAACAGGTGTTTTAGCATTCATTTCTAATAATTTATTTGACAATTTCATTATTAGAAGGCTGATAATCAACTTAGATGCTGTAAGATGAGGTCATTTTATTGTATCCTGATGGATTTTGACAAACCGGTTTTTGAAATTGCCGGCGAAATTTCTACTTACCCTGATAATGGTGTTGTTTTTCATTGTTAAATCATAGTCGCCATTAAGCCGCGTGGTGTAAGAAGTAACCATTTCAATATTTACGATAGACGACTTATGCACCCTAATAAACTGCTTGGGGTTCAATTTTATTGACATGGATTTCAAAGTTTCAAGGTGCAGGTACTTTTTCCCTTCGAGATGAATATTAATATAAGGTGGGTTTGCCGAAAAATAAAAGATATCTGCTACTACGATATTCAGTTTTTTGTTGCCGTCAGACACCAAGATAGTGGTGATAAACTGGCTTAAAGACACATCACTTTTTTCGCTAATAGCCGACGCATTTGCAGACGGATGCTGCTTTTTATGAAAAAAGTAGAATATCAAAACGGGGATGGAGTAGATGATAACCAACAAGTAAACCTGTTCTGATAAAGTATACCTTAACACCTGTTGGAATCCATAGGTATGAAAATAGACTATCGAAGAAATAGCTGATACTAAAAGCGGGAAAGCGAACAGGTGAACAAAAGCAGGCAACAAAATAACAGCTAATAGAATCGCTATCCTCTTCTTACGCTGAAGGTTAACAACAAAATACTGGATAAACAGTAATGGCAAAAAAAGCCACCAAAATGAACTATACAGTAATGATTCAGAAAAATAGAATGCAGAATTTTTCAACTCCGCTCGCAAAAAATCCTGTACCAAAGTCAATAGTACAAAAGCTATTACCAGCAATATCAGCGCGTTAGCTACTTTCTTGTCTGCAATGCTAAATTTCGACATTGACACTTTGAACATATAGGTTCGGTGTTTGCAGCCAATTTACGCATATCCGATCGAAATTTTCGCTACCGGAATGTCTAAAAATTCCCCTCCTTTGCCAGAAACACTGCCATCATTGTGGTTAGGTTACACTAGGGCAAAAGGTTTTTTAAAATATCCTCTTCTATTTTATGTAATTGCCAATTTGAAACTTCTTCCTCTTTTGTTGAACAATTGTAGCATAAAGTATTAACCCTGTGTTGGCAGCAGTAAGATTTTGCTTTTGTCATCATACTCTTTGTGTCAAATGTTTTTGGTCATTCAAGTTGAGCAAATAACTTGCAATTGCCTCTGTCTCCCTATTTGTGAATATTGGCTTGAAATATTTGACATAGCCAAGAAGCTCATTAACTGCTAAGACTTTAACATACTGAAACTCCTCGTTTAGTTTTGAATTTGTCAATACAATCAGGTTTTTTACTGGTATTTTTTCTGTCTCCCCAATGATGTTGCTTAATTTTTACCCTGTCGCTTGAAATATATCCGGTTAGTATCTTAAAGAGAGCAAAGCTTGTTCGTTTTATTTGTTGCACTGGGGAACGTAAATCCAAACTTGCCAATGATTTTTCACTCCAACTTTTTGTTTCAATAAGAAAGATACCAGAAGGCGTGATAAGCAGATGGTCGATCTGAATTGATTTGATATAATCATTCTCTTGTCGATTGTAAATAGCAGGATGAAAATTTAGGGTAAAATTGTTTATTAAAACATTATCGTCGGATAAGTTTTCCAACTCTTTTACAACTTTATGTTCGCCTAAAGCGCCAAAAATTGAGCTTTTTACTTCATCAATTATACGCAGTTTATACTCAATCTTGTTTATTTCGGCTAAACAACTTTCGTTAACTGCGTCCCTAAAATGCGAAGTGATAAATTGATGGCGATTAGTTTTAAATTGATATTGCTCAACCAGGCTGCTCACTGCAGAACTAACCTTGTTATTCAAATTGAGTTCTAAAATTTGAAGTTTCACTTTTAAAGACCACTGCTTTATAAACTTGATAAGCCTCTGAATAAAATTCAACCCTGTTGAAGTGGATAAGTTGTTTAGCTTCTGCGTTAATTCTTCAATCTCACGGCGAAAACTGTTTTCAAAATGAGCTTTTTCCGTCTTAATCGTATTGTCTAATTGTGAAATTTCTGCGACAAGAGCAATTTTTTCATTTTCTATAAGCTGTTCGTGGTTTGAAATGATATGCTGTCTTAAAGTTGAAAAGCTCTTTTGAAATTTTATTACCTCGTTTATAGAATTGAAGTCATTAATGTTGTGTCGCCTCAAATGTGTTTTTACCGTTGTTAAACAGCCAACAGCGTTATAAACTTTGCACATTTTCCTTTGTCAATATTTTGAAGGTTGTGTCCCGAACTCATCGCTGCCAACGGACGGCAGCTTGGCGCAGGGGCGGCATTAGAATTACTACTGCTTGGCAAAGTGGTTAACTTTTCTGGCCAGCGATATATTGTTTAACAAATGTTCAAAAGAATAACAAAAGCCCATGATATATTCTTCCGCCGCCCTTGTGCCAAACTGCTCTGTTATGGGCAGGTTTTCGTATGGCTAAAGCCTAATGGATAAATCCAAATGCCCATTAAAGCCTAATTCAACTATCTTCTGAAGCGTCGAAATCCTGACTTCTTTGATATTGTTCTCGATTTTGGATATATATGACTTAGTGGTGCCGACCCTTTCAGCGAGTTCTTCCTGAGTCAGTCCTTTTTCCAATCGGGCTTGTTGAAGTAGTACACCAATTTTGAAGTTCTCGTAACCGGCCTCCAATTCATCGCGCTTTTTTGTACCGCGCTTGCCGTAGTTCTTCTCTTTGAACTCTTCAAGTGTCGTTATATTTCTATTTTTGGCTTTCATATTCCTTTTTTATTCTAACCGCCATTTCAATCTCGCCCTTTGGTGTCTTTTGTGTTTTCTTCTGAAATCCATTTGCCAATACAACCAATTGACCTTTATCGAAAAAGCAGAAAATTCGAAAAATATCGCTGGCAACTTGCACCCGAATTTCAAAAATCCCTTCCGTGCCTTCAATGTGTTTTAAATATGTCTCGGGTACGCGTGCCAGTTCTTCAATCAAATCAAATGTCCAGATGATCTTGGCCTTTACCTTAGCGTTTTGCCTCTCGAAGAACTCCTGAAAATAGTTCTTGAAAAATAGGATGGTTCTTTGCTTCGATTTTTGGCTCACAGCGCAAATATACAATGTTTCACTATAGTACAACCTATTTTTAAAGCAGGTTTCTGGATGCTGCCGTGCTAGGGTGTTTTCAAAACTTGCCCATAACGTCTGTATTGCCGCATAATACGCAATTTGTTGAAAGCTTACTTTTATTCAAATTACGGAAGCTCAATAAGATTTCTGTTAAAATGCGTAAAACGCGGCTGCGCCAGCGAAAATCGATTTGGACTGCGTTTTAAGTATTGAATGTGCCCTATTACAAGCACTTAAACAAAACTGCTCGGATGGGGTCTGTTAGTCAAGTAGCATTCGACTGGATTCAGAGGTTGCGGCACAGTTCTTTGCCGATGTTTTTAAGCTTCGGGCTTCGTTCGGCTTTGTTCTTTGACGACTGAATTTGGCACCAGACCGCGTTACGACTCTTTAGTAGTCTTCAGCAGCGGACTATATCACAGCGCTTTAGCGCACAAAAAAACCGCTCCTGGACGGGGAGCGGTTGAATCTTTTGGATGGGACGATTTCTACTGAACTTCAATGGATAATGGACTGGACAATGATTTTTCTGCTCGGATTTCTTCGGTTTCTTAGGATTGGGGGCTTCGGGTTTCTCAGGACTTGGTTCCAGGTGTTTCTCAGGATTGGGTTCTTTCGGTTTTCTAAGGATTTGAGGCTTTCGGTTTCACCAGGATTGGACTTTCTTCGGTTTTCTCAGGATTTGGACACTTCGGCTTTCTCAGGATTCGGATATTTCGGCTTTCTCAGGATAGGATTTCGTTCGTTTGACAATACAAAGATGGCCCGAAACCGGGCCATCTGCGAATCTCTTCGATCAGTGTCAAAATATCGTCGATTTTCGGGATTTTCTATCGATAAACGAAACCTATCCCACCGCAACCCCTCTGTCCCTCCGCGGTCTCTGCGTGAAACAAGCTCCGTTAGAAACTCATTAGCGAGTAGCTCTTATTCAAAAACACCCTCCGCGAGAAACAAAAAATCGACACGAAAACCACCACCGTGATCTCACCGCACACCGAACCGCAACACCCCCCAAACCACCTTCCCCTTCTCCCCCGGCAATGCCTTACTCACCAGAAACACTTTGTGCGCTCCCTCCACAGGGCTGAGCTTTATCTCCGGGGCACGGCTGCCCTCATTCACTTTCGCCGACCCAATTAGATCTCCCTTGGGTGAATCAAGCCTTACCTCAATAGTATAACCACTCAGCAGCGCAGCTTTCCCGTTAAAGGCCGTACTGATCGATTTAATGCCCGTCAGGTCAAGCATCCCCAACTCCCTGGATCCATCCGCCGGTAATTCCCAATCGATCACCAACCGCGGCGAGGCCAAACTCACTACCGCATCTGCGGTGAGTGGTTTCACGTTCACGGCGCCTTTGTCGGTATAAATAGCCGAGATGACCAACTGTGTTCCTTTGGCTGCTTCTTCGGCCGAAGGCATCACAGCGCCTTCGGGCAACATCGATTTTTTCACGGCGCCTTTGTTGGCGAGCGACCTGATCCAACCGATCATCAGCCGCGCATCATCGGGCTTCAATGTCGGGTGCGCCGCCATCGCCACTTCACCCCAAACACCACTGCCACCCGAGATCACTTTGTTCACCAGGTAGTCGGTGGCATCTGCACGGGTTTTGTATTTGGCGGCCACGGCCATCCACGACGGACCAATACTTTTTTCCGCCTCCTTGTGACAGCTCTTGCAATCAAGACTGTTCACCAAACCCTTGCCCATCTGCAAACCGCTCACTTGCTGGTGACCCAGGCTGGCCCCCGCTTTGTCTACACCCTGCTGGTAAGCAGTAGACACAAACAAACCCTCCGTAACCGCCGCTGTTTTGCCGGCACCGGTCATGGTTTTTAGCCCCGGTTCATCCGGGTCGGTGAGTGACACATCGTAGGCTACCGGCACCCCAGGGAAATAGAATGTTTTGTTGCCGCTGGTGGTAATATCGAGCAGCGGACTGCTATTACCCGCCACCACCGTAACGGCGCTTGCACTCGCGGTTAATTTCTCGGCATCACTAACGGTAACGGCTACCTGAAAATCACCACCGCGCTTATACGTATGCGTTATACTGGCCTGGTCGTTGTCGATCTTGGTACCATCGCCCAAATCCCAGTGATAAGACAGTTTTTTACCCTCGGGGTCACGGGCGGTAACGGTTGCTTTGACAGTTAGCGGCAGCGGGCCTGATAGTTTGTCCACTTCGAGGCCGGTTACATGCGGCGGACGATTGCCTTTGTTGTAATCAATCCGCGACAGCCCCGCATCGGGGTTCTTCATAAACCAACCCGAACCATACTCCAACAAATACAAACGCCCGTCGGGCCCCACTTCCATGTCGATCACGTTGTGAAACTTCGTGTTGTCCATAAAGGGCTCCATATAGGAGAAGTCGCCATTGGGTTCCATGGTTACTACCTTGATCCAGTTGCGGATCCAGTCGTAGATAAACAGTTTGCCATTGTAATAATCCGGCAAGCGCGTGCTGTCGGGGTACAGGTCGGTATAATACACCGGCCCCGCCATCGCATTGCGACCACCACTTTTCACCGAAGGAAAATCGGGCGACGCATCATAGGGGTACCAAATGAATGCAGGCTGTGCGGGTGGCAGGTCTTTGATACCGGTATTGTTTCGCGATGCATTGTACACTTTCGCGGCATTGAATGCCGGGCCCAGTGCACCGGTGGCATAATCGTATTGGTGATACGCATAGTTATTCCCCACAAAATATGGCCAGCCGAAATTACCGGCTTTGCGCGCCTGGTTCACTTCATCGTAACCGCGTGGGCCGCGTGTGGCTAAACTATCCACATTGGCATCGGGACCTACTTCGCCCCAATACAACCAACCATTCTTTTTGTCGACCGAAATACGATAGGGATTGCGATTGCCCTGCACATAAATCTCCGGGCGGGTGCCGGGCTTGTTCTTCGGGTATAGGTTGCCGTCAGGAATAGAATACGTGCCCGCATCGTTTACGCGTATCCGTAAGATCTTGCCGCGCAGGTCGTTGGCATTGCCGGACGAACGGCGCGCATCGTATTGCTCGTGACCGGGACGATCATCGAGCGGCGCATACCCATGACTCACATAGGGTTGTTTGGCTTCGTCAAATGGCGTGCTGTTGTCGCCGGTCGACACGAATAGCAGGCCATCTTTGTCAAAGGCAATCGATCCACCGGTATGGCAACAAATCTCCCGCTGGCTGTAAAACTGCAGTATAACTTCTTCGGTATCGGTATTGAGTGAATCGTTTTCAAATTTGAAACGGGAGAGGCGGTTTACCGAGGTATCGGCCGGGCTGTAAAAAATATACACCAGGTGGTTCTTCGCAAAATTGGGATCGGCTTGCAAACCCAACACTCCTTCTTCAGCATTGGCATTGCCCTTCAAAGTTTTATAATACGCATTCAGGAAGCCCACCTGCTTGGCCTGGTGGCTGCCATTCTTCACCAGCATGATCTCCCCGCGACGCTGCGCAACCAATATATCCAGGTTGGGCAAAATCGTCATTTCGGTGGGCTCGAAAAACTGTCCGCTGACCAACTGCGTTTTCGTAAACCGATCTTCATCGGGTACATTCTGGGTACGCACGCGGCTGTAATCCAGCGCTTCGCCATCGCCCATCGCATATTGTATACCACCCAGCAAATGTTGCAGGAACAAAGGCTCTTTATAACTCTCATCGGTATGGCCCAAATTGGTATAAAACGAACGACCGCCATCGTAATCGTGGTACCAACTTACGGGATGTGCATTGCCATTCTTGCCACCATGGTAGGATGTTTCATCAACCGAGATCAGCCATTTGATGTCTTTCGAAATCTTTTTGAAACTGTAAATCTCATCGGTACGCTGCCAGGGATTGGGTAAACCGGCGGTTGCCGGATGGCTGTTGTCAATGATTTTGAAATTGGCTTTCTGCACATTCGGAAAACTATCGGTAATGCCCGGGTGATCGAGAAAATAAGCGCCCACCAGTTTACCATACCAGTTCCAATCGTACTCGGTGTCGGCCGCCGAATGGACACCTACAAAGCCGCCACCGGCCTGGATGAATCGTTCAAATGCATTTTGCTGTGCCTGGTTCAACACATCGCCGGTGGTATTGAGAAATACAACCGCCGAATAATGCTGCAAACTATCGTCGGTGAAATAAATGGGGTCTGAGGTGGTGTCTACCGCAAAACCATTTTCCTGGCCAAGTTTCCAAATGGCCTGCTGCCCGGCGCCGATCGATTCATGGTGCCAGCCAAGGGTTTCGCTGAAGACCAGCACGCGTGATGTCTTTTTGTTGAAATTACAGGCATACAAACTTGCTACTAATAGCAAAGCAACCAATAGATAAATGCGCATGGTATATTGAGTCGGGTGTGTTTATAGGTAACTAATGCCTACCGATCCGTCTTTCTCGTCTTTCAGCATTACGCCCAGTTCCTGCAATTGAAGGCGAATCTTATCGCTGGTGGCAAAATCTTTGCGCGTTTTTGCTTCCTTGCGTATCTCGATCAGCAATTGCAACACTGCATCCAGCCGGTCGTTATCCGCACCAGCCGAAGCCTGTTCGCTCTGCAATCCAAATATATCTTCTAAATAGGTCTTAAAAGCCAATTGCAGTTTGATAAATGTATCGCCCGAGAGCGCGTCGGCAGCATATCTTTTCTCGCGCAGGCTGTTGATCACCGGAACGAGTTCAAACATATCGGCCAGTGTTTTAGCCGTATTGAAATCATCGTTCATATGTTCTTCCATCAGCGCGATGGTCTGCAATACTTTTTCATCGAGTGCTTTGTCAGAAGGCCCGCCACCCGGGTGTTGCAGGTTTTGCAAATGCCCATAGGCATCCCACAACCTTCGCAAGCCTTTCTGCGCGGCCTGCAAGGCTTCATTGCCAAAATCAAGGGTGCTGCGGTAATGGGTTTGCAAAATGAAGAAGCGTACGGTCATGGGATGATAGGCCTGCTCCAGCAAGGGGTGATCGCCCGAAAACAACTCGGTCAGTTTGATCACATTGTTGTAACTCTTGCCCATCTTCTTGCCGTTGATGGTGATCATATTGTTGTGCAGCCAGTACCGCGCCGGCACATGGTGGTTGCAGATGGTGCTCTGTGCAATCTCGCTCTCGTGGTGCGGGAACATCAGGTCCATGCCGCCGCCATGGATATCAAATTGCCCGCCCAGGTATTTGGTGGCCATGGCCGAGCACTCAATGTGCCAGCCGGGAAAGCCTTCGCCCCAGGGCGATTGCCAGCGCATGATGTGTTCGGCCGGCGCTGCCTTCCACAAAGCAAAATCCTGCTTGGCGCGTTTTTCGTCCTGCCCGTCGAGGTCGCGGGTGGTTTCCAGCAAATCATCAATGATGCGGCCGCTGAGTTTGCCGTAGGGATAATGCTGCGCATATTTAACCACATCAAAATACACCGACCCATTTACCGCATAGGCATAACCCGCCTCGATAATGGTTTTGATCATTTCGATCTGCTCTACAATATGCCCCGTGGCCGTGGGTTCAATGCTGGGATCCAGGTTATTAAACTGGCGCATGGCCCAATGAAACAGGTTGCTGTATTTGGTGACCAGTTCCATCGGCTCCAGCTTTTCGATCTGTGCCTTGGTGGCTATTTTATCTTCTGCTTCCCGGCCTTCTTCTTCAAAATGGCCGGCATCGGTGATATTGCGTACGTACCGCACTTTGTATCCCTGGTGTTTCAGGTAACGAAAGATTACATCAAAAGTGATAAAGGGCCGTGCATGACCGAGATGGCTTTCGCCGCTCACCGTGGGGCCGCACACATACATGCCCACATGACCGGGTGTAATGCTGTTGAATGTTTCCTTCTGTCTTGTATAACTATTATAAACCTTCAGGGATGACATAGGCTGCAAAAATAGCGCGATTGTCTACTATTTTTCACCCGGCAGAAAAAGATCTGCAATCACCGGGTAATGGTCGGAAAGGGCGGGGTGCGGGGTGTGCACCTGGCCTACGGTAAAGCGCGGGTCGGCGAAGATATAGTCGATGCGCAACGTGGGACTAATATAACTGAATGTTCGGCCGATGCCGAAGCCCTTGCTGGTCCAGGCGTCCTGGCGATCGCCCAAGATATGGTGGTACACATAACTATTGGGCACGTCGTTGAAATCGGCGCAGAAAATAACCGGATAGCGGCTGGTATCGAGCGAGGCCCTTATCTTGTCGGCCTGCTGTTGTCGAAAAACATAGGCCTGGCGGAATTTTTTGAAGATGCCTTTCGACTGGTCGAGGTCCACTTCTTTTTTTGCCTTCATCTCTTCAACCGATTCGAGCTCTTTCTTACCCAGCAACAGGCTTTGCAGGTGGGTGGTCATGACGCGAATGGTCTGCCCTTTAATAACCACATCTGCATAAGCATAACTCTCATCAGCTTTAAATGTTTTCGGTCCGCCGAACTTGTATCGCACCGTATTGACAATCGGAAATTTGGAAAAGATGGCGATGCCATGTTCATAGAGGCTGTCGCGCTGCCGGTGATCCATTGCATACGCATAGTATTTAAAACCAAGGGTGTCTCTGAAATAGCGGATGTTGGGTTGTAACAGTTTACCGGTGCGGGTTTCAAGAAATTCCTGCATACAGATGATATCAGGATTCTGCTGCCGGATATAATCCAGTAACTGCTTGCGTTTTGATCGCGGTGATCCCGGCAGGTGGTTCATTTCATCGAAACGGGCAACATTCCATTGCATGACGCGAATGCTGCCTTCCATTTTTTCGGCCTGTCGATGCGCGAAGGGATGCAGTGCAAAAAAAGCGTTGAGGGGGCGCCAGCCAAGCAAGAGTACCAGCAAGGGCAACATAAACCAGCGCGATCGAACCGTTATCCAAAATACCAGGAGCGCCAGCGCGGCGAAAAAAAGAAAAGCGAAACCCACGCCGAGAATGCCCACCCACCAGCGTTGTCCGGGTTCCAGCCACCAGGCCGAGCAGGCGATCAGGAACAGCGCCGACACCAACACTGTCACAAGCACGAAGATTTTCTTTGTGAAAGCGCGAAAAAAAGATGCCATTACATGAATTTACAAATCATCTTCATTGGCTGCCCGGCGGAGGATGTCTTTTTCTTCATCCGTTAACAAGTGATAACCCTGCGAATTGATCTTATCGAGTATTTGATCAATGCGGCTTTGGGTAATATGCGGCGTTTTGGTGAAGGGTGCTTTGCCGCTCACTTTATAAAAAAATTCATCGCGTTTCTTTTTTGCAGCAGGCTTATCGGGATTGGCCAGGTTGAGCACCCAGTCGAAGAAGCTGTTAATGGGCACACTCCAATCGCTGCCGCGCCGCATCTGGTAGATGAATACAAAACCTATGATGCCGCCCGCAAGGTGTGATATAAAAATAGCGGGTGCTGTGCCAATGCTCGCAAAATCGACGATCACAAAAATGGCGGAAATGATCCAGAGCGGAATACCGCCATTCACCATGGGGAAGATGCGGTAATCGGGTGCCACGGTGGTGGTGGCCACGGCTACGGCCATCACGGCCGCATTTGAATTATAATACCAGCTTTCGTCGATCAGCGGCCGCAGCTTGGGCAGCAGGTAGGTCATGCCCGTAAAAGCAATGGCCCCGGCAATACCGCCATAGAGAAATACAGGCACCAGTTTTCGGTTGCCGGTCAGGTCTTGCAGAATATAACCAAACATCCAGAGCCAGAGCAGGTTGGCCACCATACTGATCACTTCCTTGTGCACAAAGAATGACGTGATGATGGTCCAGGGCCGGGTGAGTAATTTTTCCAGGCTGGCCGGCATCGCGAACCAGTTGAATACATTGGGTTCGTAGGCCGCCACGTTGAGTCCGCCGAGCTGGTAAATCACCAACACAAATTTCAGCAGCACAAAGGCCACGGCAATCACCACCACCAGGTTCACCAGGGCGTTGCCATCGGCGCCCAGCAGCATTTTTTTCCGGCTTTTCTCTTCAGACAGGCTCATGACTTCCTTAATAAAAATTGCGACGGTTGGTTTTGTTCCACCAGATCACGAGTAAGAGGCCGCAAAGTGCGCCACCAAGGTGGGCCCAGTGGGCTACATTATCGCCGGTGGATGGGTTCACTGCCCCAAACAGGTCAATGGCCATGAGGGCAGGTATTACAAATTTAACTTTTACCGGGATGGGAATAAACATGATATATACCGCCACATTGGGAAATAAATACGCAAATCCAGCCATCACGCCCATGATGGCACCCGATGCGCCCACGGCCGGCGCGTTGCCACCCATAAAAAGCTGGGCGACACCAGCGGCGATACCGCAGATGATATAGAAATTGAAAAAGCGTTTGGAACCCCAGACCTCTTCCAACTGCGGACCAAACATGTACAGCGTAAACATATTGAAGAAAATATGCGCCCAGCCGCCGTGCATGAACATATAAGTGATCAATTGCCAGGGTTTAAAACCCATGCCCAATGGCATCAGGGCACAATACTGGTTGAGGAACCAGTTACCGCTTTTTTCCAGGTACAACTGCAATAGAAAGATCAGCACATTGGCGATCAGAAAATTCTTTACAACAGGGGTTAATGGTCTCATCTATTATTCCTTCTTTTTAACTGTACAATATTTTCAATATGGTGTGTATGCGGAAACATATCCACCGGCTGCACATTGATTACATCATATTTCGCATCCAGCAAGTTCAGGTCGCGGGCCTGGGTAGCGGGATTGCAGCTTACATACACCACGGTCGGCGCTTCCATGTCCAAAATCTTCTGCACCAGTTTTTCGTGCATACCTGCCCGCGGCGGATCAGTAATAATCACATCAGGTTGGCCATGGCTGGCAAAAAAAGCGTCGTCACAAATCTCGATCACATCGCCTGCAAAAAAATGCGCATGCTGCACCCCGTTCAGCGCCGCATTCTCACGCGCGTCGTCGATGGCTTCGGCCACTACTTCTACGCCAATCACTTTGGCGGCCTGCCGGCTCAGGAAAATGCCGATGCTGCCGGTGCCGCAATACAGGTCATAAACAGTTTCACGGCCGGTTAGTTCAGCAAATTGGCGGGTAAGCTGGTAGAGCTTTTCGCCCTGGCGGGTATTGGTTTGGAAAAAAGACTTCGGCCCGATCTTGAATTGGAAGTCCTCCAGTTTTTCGATGGCATAGCCCTTTCCGAAATAGGGTATGGGTTCCTGGTCGTTCAGGCTGTCGTTCCATTTTTGGTTGATGGTATAGAGCAGGCTGGTAATGGCCGGCACTTTTTGCAGCAGGTGATCGAGCAGGGCGATCCGCGCTTTTTTGTCTTCCTTGCCAAACACCATGTTCACCATCACTTCGCCGGTGGTCAGTACCCGGATCACCACATTCCGCAGAAAGCCCTGGTGCTCGCGAATATCATAATAGCGAAGGCCTTGTGCCGCCGCATAGTCGCGAATGGTATTGCGAATCAGGTTCTGGGGCTCGGCCATCAGGTGGCAATTGTAAATATCGATCGCTTTGTCAAACACCCGCGGCACGTGGAAACCGATGGCGTTTTGTTGGGGAATCTCTTCGCCGGCACTGATCTCGCCCGGCAACAAATAACGCCGGTTGCTGCACGTGAACTCCAGTTTGTTGCGGTAATAACGGGTATCGGCGCAGCCCACAATGGGTAACAGCGGGGGCAGGTTCACCTTGCCGATGCGGCGCAGGTTCTGTTCTACCTCCTGTTGCTTGTAGCGCAATTGCAGTTCGTAAGGCAACATCTGCCACTTGCATCCGCCACAGAGGCCGAAATGTTCGCAGAAAGGGGCCACCCGTTTGTCGGACAATTGGTGAATTTCGCTCACTTTTCCTTCTGCCCAGTCTTTTTTGTTCTTGCTCAGGCGCACATCCACCAGGTCGCCGGGTACGGCCCCTTCAATAAAAACCACTTTGCCTTCCACCCGGCCCAGCGCTTTTCCCTCAGCCGCATAATCTTCTACCAAAACCCGCTCGAGGGTAATATTCTTTTTGCGCATGGGGCAAAAGTCGTGAAATTAGCGGCTTAAACAATAGGATGAAAAACCGCTTCCTGTGTGTGGCCCTGGCTTTTCTGGCCAGCATTCCCGTCACTGCCCAACCCAAAACCGGCCACCAACTCGCGGTGACGGTAAATGCGTATGAGCAGCAGTGGCTCTATCTCGGTTATCATTTTGGAAAAATAAAAGCCCTGGCCGATTCGGTGCGGGTGCAGCAAGGTGTGGCGGTGTTCAAAGGCGCCCAGCCCCTGCCGGGGGGCATTTATTTTGTGGTTTCGCCCCGCAAGGAGATTCTGTTTGAGCTGTTGCTCGATAAACAACAGCATTTCAGCATGAAGCTCGACAGTGCCCACCCCGAAGCCGTCGTTTTTACCGGATCGCCCGATAACGAGGGCTTCCAGGCCTATACCCGTTTTGTGCAGCAAAAAGGCACGGCCATCCAACAGGCCCAAAAGGGATTGTCCGGCGCCGGCGCCGATACCGCCGCCCTGCAGAAAATCATCCGCGAAAACAACAAAGCCATCCAGGCCTATCGGGCCGATGTGGTCAAAAAGCAGCCCGGGTCTTTGTTATCGGCCCTGTTTGCCGCCTTGTCAGAGCCCACGGTACCACCCGCCAGCGCCCAACCCGGCGGGAAATACGACTCCAGTTACGCCTACCATTATTATAAAAACCATTATTGGGATGGCATTTCGTTGGCGGATGAGCGCCTGTTGCGCACACCTTTTTTCGAAACGCGCATAGACAAATATTTTAAGGAGCTGGTATCGCCCGCCCCCGACTCGATCAGCCGCGAAGTGGATGTTTTTCTGACCAAGGCCAAACCTTCGAAAGAATCGTACCGCTGGCTGCTCACCCATTTTGTGCAGGCCTATATCAATCCCACCTATATGGGGCAGGATGCCGTATTTGTGCACCTGTTTGAGAAATACATCAATGGTCACCCGGAAGTGGATTGGTTCACCGAAAAGTACCAGAAATACATGAGCGACCGGGCCTATAGCCTGATGGCCAACCTGATTGGAAACCCGGCCTGGGAGCTGACCATGACCGATACCAGTGGCAAAACCGTCCGCCTCTACGACATCCAGGCGCCTTATACCGTGATCTGTTTCTGGGACCCCACCTGCAGCCATTGCAAGGAAATGGTACCGCACCTCGATTCGATGTTCCAGAATAAATGGAAAGCAATGGGAATCAAATTGTTAGGTGTAATGACGGATGGCGGCAAAGACAACTGGCTGGCCTATATCCGCGACCATAAACTGGTGGGCTGGAACCATGTATACCAGAGTGAAGCCCAGCACGAAGAAGAAAGAAATTCGGGTAAAGCCGGTTACAGACAACTCTACGATGTGTATCAAACACCGGTGCTCTACCTGCTCGATAGCGAAAAAAGAATTGTCGCCAAAAAGCTGACCTACCAGCAAATCGACGAACTGATCACCCTGAAACAAAGCAAAGCCAAGTGAAGACTTTAATTGTGCCGCTGTTGTGCTGCCTGCTCGCCATACTGGGGGTATCACCCCTGCGCGCCCAAACCCTGTTTTCGTATGGCCCGTACAAAGTGAGCAAGGCCGAATTTGTGGAAGCCTTCAACCGCAATAACCAGGTGATACCGCCTACGGCCAAAGCCTGGCGCGACTACCTCGACCTCTATATCCGGTATAAACTGAAAGTGCAGGCGGCTTATGATATGCGGCTCGATAGCCTGCCCAATCAATTAAAAGAAGCGAGTGAGTTTCGCTCGCAGGTGATCGGTCAATATTTATCAGACGATAGTATGGTGAATGTGCTGACCAAAGAAGCGGTTAACCGTAGCCGTGAGGATCGCCGGCTCGCGCATATTTATATTCCGTATTCGGGAACAGATACAGCAGCGGCTTTCGCTTCGGCGCAGGCTGCGATGGATGCATTGAAAACGGGTAAAGCGTTTAGCGAGGTGGCAATGTCTTATTCAAAAGACCCTTCCGTGGCGGTGAACAAAGGCGATATTGGTTGGGTCAGTGCTTTTTTATTGCCCTATCCGTTGGAGTCGCTGGCGTATGAAACAGCTTTGAACAGTTATAGCCGCTTGTATCGCGGCAGCAATGCGTATCATATTTTCTACGTATCGGCTTTGCGACCGGCAAAAGGAAGCATCCAGTTGCAACAAATATTATTGTCTGTTCCCAACGGATCAGCCCCCGCGGTGGGTGCGCGGCAGCAAGCGAAAGCCGATTCATTGTATGCCCTGTTGCAGAAAGGCGCAGACTTTACCGACCTCGCGCGTCGGTTCTCTGACGACAATAGTACCTATGCCTCGCATGGCATCATGAATGCATTTCAACCAGGCACTTATGAGCCCGCTTTTGAAGAACAGGCCTATGCGCTGGCCAGCGATAGCGCCTTGTCAAAACCATTTTTGACCAGCCGCGGTTTTCATATTATCAAACGTTTAACGGTGTTTCCGGCAAATAATGGCGATAGTGCCAGCATCTTTGAAGCGATGAAGACCAAAGTGAGTGCTGACCCACGCATCCGCATCGCTTCAGAGATGAGTTTCAATAAAGCGAGAAGGCTGACGATGTACAAGGCTTTTCCGGTAACAGCGGCTGTGCTTGACCGTTATATCGGTTCCTTTGAATCGGGCAATTCGGCCGACGAAGCAGTGCTGCAGGGTGCCACCGTGCTGGCAACTACCTCGGGCGCCCGATTTACGGCTGCGGCCTTTGGCGATTGGCTTCGCATGAACCTGGGCGCGTTGCGGCTCGCCCATCCGCCGTATAGCAACCAGGCCCTGTTACAGCGTTTTCTGGATCAATCGCTCATGCAGGAATACCAATTGTACCTCGAAAAATACAACCCCGCTTTTGCGCGGCAACTGAAAGAATTCAAAGACGGCAACTTGATTTTCGAAGCCATGCAACGTGAAATCTGGGGCAAGGCCAGTAGCGATGAAAGCGGCATGCAAAAATATTATGCAGCCCACCGACAGCAGTATAGTTGGGGGGCTTCTTTTTCAGGTGTGTTATTCACGGCCATCGACCTGGCCTCGGCTGAAAAATACATCGCGGCCTTGAAAACGAATCCCGCTTCCTGGTCGTCGTTGCTCACGCCCTATAACCAATCCATTTTAGCCGATAGCGGCCGATTTGAAAACACACAATTGAATTTCACCGTATCGCCCAGCCTCGCTGCCGGTAGCACCAGTGCGCCGGTGTACAACAAAGAAGCGGGCAACTACCAGTTTGTGTTGCTGCAGAAATGGCATACTGCTGGTGAGCCGCGTTCTTTTGCCGATGCGCGCGGATTGGTATTGAACGATTACCAACAAGTGCTGGAAGACCAATGGATCAATCGCCTGAAGAAGAAATACCCCATACAAGTGAACAAAACCGTATTCCAAAGCTTGCTGCCCTAGTGGCACGATTTTAGCGAATAGCGCCGCGTTACATGCCATATATCAAACCCTACTCAAAACTTTTTTAACCCGATAACAAGTAATAGTAACCAACATGAAAAAATCAATTGTCCTTTTGCTGGCCCTGGCCGCAGTAGCCCTGAAAACAAATGCACAGGATCCGAAATTCTATTTAAAGGGAGGTTTGAACCTTTCTAACGTGAGTTATAATAAAGACGGAAATGTGAACGATGCCAATACTTTGCCTGGTTTCCATGCCGGCTTGATGGCTGATCTTCCCATCCTGCCCGTGCTATCCATTCAACCCGGTATTCAGTTTGCCAGCAAGGGCGCCAAAGTGGAATGGTCTGAAGGTGCCTATTATGCGAAGTCTAAATTCAACCCCGGCTATGTAGAAGTACCGGTGAACCTGGTGGTGAACCTGCCATTGATCGATAAAGAGTCTAAAATATTCTTTGGCGCGGGTGGCTATGCCGCCATGGGTGTTAGTGGCAAACGTACTTTCGACGGCAATTTCTCTGGCTTTGTTGTACACCAGGAAAACAAAATCAAGTTTAGCAACGACGATCCGACCACCAGCAATGAAGAAGATGCTGGTTATGGTAAGCTGAAGCGCTTTGATTATGGTGTTACCGCAACTGCCGGCTTTGCTTTTCACAACCTGCTGCTCTCGGTAAATTATGGATTGGGATTGGCCAAAATTTATTCGGGCACCGACAATGGCACCGATGATAAAAGCAAGAACAGGGTGCTGAGTCTTTCGCTGGGAGTTAGTTTGTAATTATTTGCTAGATCGATTATACGGGAAGCCGCTCCACGTGAGCGGCTTTTATATGCCCGGCTTTTTGGCAAAAAAACCCAGTAAGAAGTTTACACTATACACCAGTTGCGCCAACAGCAATAGCCAAAACAAACCGCTGACCAATTTGGATAGCAGGGAGATTTGACTGTTGTCGATGTCGATGTATCGTCGGGGCGTCGATGGCATTCCCTGATTGGTGAACGAAAACAGCGCCAATAATAGGAACAGCGGCAAAATGGTTGTTAGTAAATGCAACCAGGTGAGTGTCGGGCTATATAAAAATTTACCGATTGTCTGGTAGCTACCCCAAATGACCAGCAAGGCGATGGCCGCTGTTAGAAACAGCCCATACAGCGGCGTTGCGATGGCTGTGTCACGCAGGTTAATCAACGTTGTCTTCTTATAGCTAATCAGCGCGAGCGCCACCAACAACAAAAGAATGCCAGCAAAAAGAAAGCCGGCAATAGGCAGTTTGATAGGTTTCATGCGATTTGTGCTTTCTTAAAACAATTCCTTCACCACTTTGTGGATCAGTTTAGGTTTGCCGAGTGTATAATAATGCAATACCGGCACACCGGCATTTTTCAGTTCGCGGCTTTGCGCCAATAACCAGTCGGCGCCCACTTCTTCTACCTCTTCGTCGGTTTTGGCTTTGGTGATGGCTTCACTCAGGGCCATCGGCATATCCACGTGGAAGATGCGGGGCAAAATGGAGAGTTGCTTCTTGGAATAGATCGGTTTGAGTCCGGGGATGATGGGAATCGTAATCCCCGCTTCGCGGCATTTGTCCACGTACTCGAAATATTTCTGGTTGTCGAAGAACATCTGGGTCACCACATACTCGGCGCCCGCTGCCACCTTGGCTTTCAGGTATTGGATATCCATTTCGCGGTTGGGCGATTCGAAATGTTTCTCGGGATAGCCCGCTACGCCGATGCAGAATTTGGCATTGCCATAGTCTTTCACTTCTTCTTCGAGGTAGATACCATGGTTGAGGTTCACCACCTGTTTCAGCAAATCGATCGCATACCGGTTACCGTTGGGTTCGGGTTCAAAAGACGCTTCATTCTTGGCCGCATCGCCGCGCAACACCAACACATTGTCGATGCCCAGAAAAGCCAGGTCGATCAGCGCGTGTTCGGTTTCTTCGCGGGTAAAGCCGCCGCAAATCAGGTGCGGTACCGGATCCACTTTATAATGCTGCATAATCGCTGCACAGATACCCACGGTACCGGGTCTCTTCCGCACTTCGATCTTGGAAAAAGAACCATCGGCCTGCTTCTTGAACATGGTCTCGCTGCGGTGATAGGTAACATTGATAAAGGCCGGCTTAAAATCCATCAGGGGGTCGAGGTGGTCGTAAATCGCTTTAATACCTTTTCCTTTCAGCGGTGGCAGTATCTCAAAAGAAACCAGGGTTTTCTTTGCCTGGTTGATATGGTCGATAACCTTCATGTCTCTACAAGTGATGATTGAACTATTGGCAAACTTAGCACGGCATTATCAATTTACAAGGTATTTTTGCCAAAAGCACCGCGTTGAACCAGGTCATACAAACCCACGAGCTCGTTAAAACATACGGCCGCCGAACGGTGGTAAACCATGTATCCGTCAATGTAAAACAAGGCGAGATCGTCGGACTATTAGGCCCCAACGGCGCCGGTAAAACCACCACCTTTTACATGGTGGTCGGGCTTATCAAACCCGATGAAGGCAAGGTTACCCTTAACAACGAAGACATCACGCGCCTGCCCATGTACAAGCGCGCGCAACTCGGTATTGGCTACCTGCCGCAGGAAGCATCGGTGTTCCGGTCGTTGACGGTTGAAGACAATATCCGCGCCGTACTGGAAATGACCAAACTGAGCAAGGCCGAGCAAAAAGACAAACTGGAAGACCTGCTGGATGAGTTCCGCCTCCACCATGTGCGCAAGAACCGGGGTGATAGCCTGAGCGGGGGCGAGCGCCGTAGAACCGAAATCGCCCGGGCCCTGGCCGTGAACCCGAATTTTATCCTGCTCGATGAGCCCTTTGCCGGTGTGGACCCCATCGCGGTTGAAGACATCCAAACCGTGGTGGCCCGCCTCAAATTCAAGAACATCGGCATCCTGATAACCGACCACAACGTGAACGAAACCCTGTCCATTTGCGACCGCGCCTACCTGCTGATTGAGGGCAAGATCTTTAAACATGGCACCGCCGAAGAACTGGCCGCCGATGAACAGGTGCGTCGCCTGTACCTGGGGCGCAATTTCGAGCTGAAACGCAAAGACTATCTCTACGACGAGGTTATGAAGGGCATCGGTGATCTCCCTAGCTTGTAATCTCCCTGTTTTCCCGTATTTTGGGGCTGCTGTATGAAGATCATTTCACCGGCCATATCAAGACTGGCCAGGCTCCGGCTTTGGCAGATCGACGATTGGATCAAAGATCCGATGGCCGCCCAGCGGGAAGTATTGCAGGAGCTGGTCACCACTGCCCAATACACCGAATTTGGTCGTCAATATGGCATGAACAAGCTGTTCAATATCCGCACCTTTAAGCAAACCATCCCCGTTCACGAGTACAATGACCTCAAGCCCTATATCGAAAGGATGATGGCGGGCGAAGAAAATGTGCTCTGGAACAGCCCCATTTCATGGTTTGCCAAGAGCAGCGGCACAACGAGCGACAAAAGCAAGTTCATTCCCATCAGCGAAGAAAGCCTGAAGCAGAACCATTACCAGGGCGCCAAAGATGTGCTCACCATGTACTATGCGTCAAATCCCGATTCGGAACTGCTAACCGGTAAGGGGCTCGTGATTGGTGGTAGTCACCAGGTGAGTCAGTTTGATGAAGCCGTCAGCTATGGCGACCTGAGTGCTGTGTTGTTGCAGAACTCGCCGTTCTGGGGGCATTGGATTCGTACCCCCGATCTGTCCATCGCCCTGATGGATGAATGGGAACAGAAACTGGAACAACTCGCCCTCAATACCATTCCCGAAAACGTTACTTCCATTTCAGGCGTGCCCACCTGGACCCTGGTATTGCTGAAGCGCATACTCGAAATGACCGGGCGGTCATGCATAGCCGAAGTATGGCCCCAACTGGAACTTTATATCCACGGCGGTGTTTCGTTTACGCCTTACCGTGAGCAGTTCAGGCAGTTGATGGGCAAAGACATCAACTACCTTGAAATGTACAATGCCAGCGAAGGCTTTTTTGCTGCGCAGGATCATACCGAAGCCGATGGCATGTTGCTCTTCACCAACCACGGTATCTTTTATGAGTTCATGCCGGTGGAAGAATATGGTAAGTCCTTCCCGGAAACCATCGGGCTCGATAAAGTAGAATTGGGAAAAAACTATGCCCTGGTGATCAGTACTACTGGCGGACTATGGCGTTATATTGTCGGTGACACCGTGCAGTTCAGCTCGCTAAAACCTTATCGCATCAAAGTCAGCGGACGCCTTAAACATTATATGAATGCGTTTGGCGAAGAAGTGATAGTCGACAATACCGATCGCGCCATTGCCATCGCCTGCGAAAAAACCGGTGCCGCTGTGAACGATTATACTGCAGCCCCGGTCTATTTTTCTGCCAATGGCAACGGCGCCCATGAATGGTTGATCGAATTCGAAAAACAGCCGGCCGATATTGCACATTTTGCGTACGAACTGGATACAGCACTGAAAAACCTGAACAGCGACTACGAAGCCAAACGGCACAAAGACATTGCGCTTCGCATGCCCATTGTACATGCAGTGAACAAGGGTTTCTTCAACCAATGGCTCAATGCCAACGGAAAGCTTGGCGGCCAGCACAAAGTGCCGCGCCTCAGCAACGAACGTCACTTGCTGGAGACCCTGCTATCTATGCGCTGATTCCCCTAGTTTTGTCAGATGAAATTGCTTGAGAACAAAGTTGCTATCGTAACCGGTGCCGCCCGCGGTATTGGTGAAGCCATCGCCATTAAACTCGCCGAACAGGGCGCCCATATCGCCTTTACCTATGTGAGCGAAAGCAGCGCACCCAAGGCCGCTGCCCTCGAAGAAAAATTGATCGCCCTCGGCGTTAAAGCGAAAGCCTGGCGCAGCAATGCCGCTAAATACGAAGAGGCTGAAACCCTGGTCAATGAGGTGTTGGCAACTTTTGGCACCATTGATATCCTCGTGAACAATGCAGGCATCTCGAAAGACAATCTTCTAATGCGCATGACGCCCGACCAATGGAACGATGTGATCAATACCAATCTCAGCAGTGTGTTCAACCTCACCAAACAGGTAATCCGCCCCATGATGAAAGCGAAAGCGGGTAGCATCATCAACATGAGTTCGGTGATTGGTATGATGGGCAACGCCGGGCAGGCGAGTTATGCTGCTTCCAAAGCCGGTATCATCGGCTTCTCAAAATCGGTTGCCAAAGAACTGGGCAGCCGCAATATTCGCTGCAATGCCATCGCCCCGGGTTTCGTCGAAACCGACATGACCGATTACCTCAAAGAAGGCGCTGCCGCGGATGAATACAAAAAGAAAATTCCACTGGGTCGTTTTGCATCGGCCGAAGAAATCGCCAATGTAACGCTGTTTCTGGCGAGTGATCTGAGTAGTTATGTAACCGGACAAACGATTAGTACCTGCGGCGGACTATACATGTAATTACGAACTTCAAAGTCTGCTGTCATAGCCTGCTGAAAGTATAACCCCGCTGTTTCAGGTATTTAATCAATTCGGGTAAGCGATGATAAAAGCCCTTGCTTCGGCCGGCACCCGCACCGATATGCATCAACAACAGAAAACCATTGAGGCCCGTCTTCTTTTCCTGGCTGATGATTGATTGATAAATGGTTTCGTTGTCGCGAAAATTTTTATCCTTGTCGCTTGTATAGTCTGCATGGCTCAGCGTACCCGGCGTATAATTAATCAACTGCAATCCATTGGCGCTGGTCCAGTGTACAATACTATCATTATACCACTCATAGGCGGGCAGGAAATAGTTGACGGCACCCGTATCAATGCCCAGAGCAGCCATCGCCGATAGATTGTTGTGCAGGTCTTTGTCAAAATCGGCCCTGCTCAGCAATGTGCTGTCGCGTTTGTTCCAGTCGTTGTACAACAAATGTTTATCGCTGTGCGGACCGAGAAAATGTCCGTCGTACTGCAATAGCTTGATAATACCTGGTTGCTGGTTGCGATAAAAATCGCCCGTGAAAAAAAACGACGCTTTCACCCCGGCCTCTTTTAGGGCATTGCGAATCAGGAGACCGCCATCTGCAAACTCGTGACCGGTAAACAGCAGGTAGATGGTTTTCCTGGTGCTGTCCATGCGTGTAATGGCCTGGTTACGCGCGCCCTGGTTTTCGAGCGAGGCCAGTAAATAAACCAAGGAAGCTGTGCCATCCATGGTGGGTTCATTGGTACTAAAATCGCCCGCATCATCGTGGTACACCGCCAATCCACTTTGGAAAGCGGCATATTCATCGGCATCATACATGGTCAGCCCGATCAGGTTTTTGAATATATTGGTGTACACCGGTCCATCAACCAGTGCGCCATCAACCGGTGCCTTTTTTAAGAAACTAAACGAGGCATGGGGATCAACCGGTGTATCGCCTCCTGCCGGCAATCCATACACCATGCTGGTGCCCCAGGGGTTGCAACCAAATAGCCAGTCGATACAAGCCTGTTCGAGTGGTTCGTATTTTTTATCGCCGCTCAATTCACGATACCAGCGACACTGCATGGCAAAAGCAACCGTAAGGTTATTGCTGCACCAGATAAAGGGTATGCCGCGGTAGAAGCCGTTCTGTTTTGCTTTTTGCCAAACCAGGTTGATGCCTTTTTCATAATAGGCGATCAGTTTCGCGCGATGGACGCCATTCAACTTTTTGGCCAGTGCCCGATGACCGAGGTTGATGAAGGGATACCATTGGTAATGGCTGGCGGTGTCTTTTCCCAGCCAGGGCGTTTGTGGTTCTTTTGCTGCATACGCAAGGGCGGCATTCAGGCTATCGGCCGCCGCCAGTGCCAGTTCCATATCATCGGCCCAATTTTCTTCGGCATAGATATAGGGCGCTTTTACCGAGGCGGTTTGGGTGAAGCCTTCGCGTTTATAGGCATAGGCCAAGGCGGTTTTTGCGCGCTCAGCTAACAGGCTTGTATAAGCGCTGTTTTGCATGAGTCGCGAACCCGCTTCAAAAGCACTACTGAACTTCGCCGCCAGCGAACTGGTGCCGGTTGTTTTGTTCAAGCCCTTGCCCTGCTGTTGCGGATAGCCGCTTAAAAAATATACCGGTCGCTCTGCCCCACGGTTGTACTGACTGTCGAGCCCTGGCAAGCGCATACCCACATGGTCGCGATCATCGGCGATCTGCACAAACATCCAATCGGGCTTTGGGTGCATTTTGAGCAACCAATCAAGCCCCCATTTGGCCTCATCATAAATATCTGTCAGTCCGTTCTTGCCAGGCAAGCCATTAGCGGCATATTTGTCTGTAAACACATTCGGAAATTCTTCCAGCGCCATCAACAAATGATAAGTGGCATTGGCGCTGGTGCTTGCATATTGCAGGTAATCGGTTGCATCGTGCCAGCCACCCACCACATCAACATGCGTACTGTCAGGCATGGGGCCATACAGCGTATAACCATCCCTGTTATGACAACTATCGTTCATGGTGGGATTGAACCCGGTGCGTTGCTGGCGCATATACCGCAGGCAAAAATCGGCGCTGCCCTGGTACACAAAATCGTTGATGGGAAATGCAGGTGAAATGGCCTCACCGGCTTTTATCCGATAAAGTCCCCGCTTGCGAAACGCACTGAAATCAAGCCGCACGGTTTGCTGAAAAGGCCCGTACGCGCCCGATGCTTTTTTAACCGCTCGTCGGTAAACCACCTGCTCATGGTCGTCGACCAATTCAAAATAGCCGATCGACTTATTATCCTTGCTGCACCAAACGGCGGTTTTAACCGAGCCGGGCAGGTAACCCAATTGGTTGATACGAATCCATTCAGTCGATTCATTCGTTTGGGCATCCGCAAAAAAATGTAGTCGTAGAAACAAAAAAATAAACAGAAGACGCATGCCTTCGAAGGTAGGTAAACGGAAGCATCGGGCATTAGCCGCTTATAAACAGCGGGTTAAGGCTAAACAAAGGATTAAGACTGCTTTTTCAGCGCTTTGAAGTACTTTTGCCCCCTCAAAATCGCTTCCATGGCACTTTCAGAACAGGAGATCATCCGGAGAGAAAAATTGCAGCATTTGCAGGAACTGGGCATCGACCCCTATCCTGCCCCTTTGTTTCCCGTGAATAGCACTACCGCTGCTATCAAGGCGAACTACAAGGGCGAAGAAAACAAGGATGCGTTTACGGATGTGGTGTTGGCCGGCAGGATCATGAGCAACCGTCCCATGGGCAAAGCAAGTTTTGCTGAGTTGCAAGATAGTACGGGCCGCATCCAGATCTATGTTCGCCGCGATGATATTTGTCCGGGTGACGACAAAACCCTCTACGATGAAGTGTGGAAGAAGATTGACCTCGGCGATATTGTGGGCATCAAAGGATTTGTGTTCACCACCAAAGTGGGTGAAACCTCTGTGCATGTGCAGGAACTGACTTTGTTAACCAAATCATTGAAACCCCTGCCGGTGGTGAAAGAAGTGGAAGGGCAAACCTTCGACGCCGTTAGCGATCCTGAATTCAAATATCGCCAGCGTTATGCCGACCTGATCATCAATCCGCAAGTGCGGGAAACATTCGTTAAGCGCACCAAACTGGTGAATGCCATGCGCCAGTTTCTCAACGAGCGCGGCGCCTTGGAAGTGGATACCCCGGTATTGCAAGCCATTCCCGGTGGCGCGGCTGCACGCCCCTTCATCACCCACCACAATGCGCTCGATGTTCCTTTCTACCTGCGTATCGCCAACGAACTGTACCTAAAGCGTTGTATTGTTGGCGGGTTCGACTGGGTATATGAATTCAGCCGCAACTTCCGCAACGAGGGCATGGATCGCACACACAACCCTGAGTTTACCATTCTCGAATGGTACACGGCCTATAAAGACTATCTCTGGATGATGGAAACCACCGAGCAGATGCTGGAAACCGTTGCCATGGCCGTGAACGGCACTACAGAAATCACCATCGGCGACCAGGCCGTCAGTATCAAAGCGCCTTTCAAAAGAATTGGCATCTTAGACGCCATCAAAGAGAATACGGGTATTGATATCAATGGCATGGACGAAGCGGCACTGCGTGCAGTTTGCAAGCAACTCAATATTGCCGTTGATCCGAAAATCGGCAAAGGCAAACTGATCGATGAAATTTTCAGTGCGACCAGCGAAAGCAAATTCATCCAGCCCACTTTTGTGATTGATTACCCGGTGGAGATGAGTCCGCTGACCAAGAAGCACCGCAGCAAAGCCGGACTGGTAGAGCGTTTCGAGCTTTATATCAACGGAAAAGAAATCGCCAATGCCTATTCAGAACTGAACGATCCGATCGACCAGCGTGAACGTTTTGAAGAGCAGGCGGCCTTGATGGAGCGGGGTGATGATGAAGCCATGTTTATTGACCAAGACTTTTTGCGGGCCCTTGAATATGGCATGCCACCTACAGCGGGCATTGGTATCGGCATCGATCGCTTGTGCATGATGATGACCAACCAGCCTTCCATCCAGGATGTGTTGTTGTTTCCGCAGATGCGCCCCGAAGCATAACGCGGGGGTTCATTTCTTCTTTCTTACGCGAAAATCGATGGCATCGAGGTAGTAAATCAGTTTTACCGAAAGGCTGTTCAAAGCGGGGGACTGTACTACATTCCGCACGTTGCGAATATAATCGTCGACCACAATTTCGTCGGCGGTGCTGACGGCATTCTTCCAAACCAGGTTGAAAAAGCTACCCGGTGCAACTTGCCAGGTATATACCATGTCGACATTGAAGAAATTATAGTTTTGGCCAACGGGGCCAGCATAGCCTGTTTTCGGTTGTAGCCGACCGTTAGTAGCCAGGTCATAAAACGCCTTGTTCCACACTTTGCTCCAGTAGTGCCGAATCCGGAGGTTGAGGCCCATGCGGGTATTGAAATTGTATTTCAGGTTGAGCACATTGTCGTACGTGCGACGATCGCGACGGGCAAACACCGGCTGGTTGGTCGAATCCAGTAGCGTGAAACCGGCCTGGTTATAGCGAGGCTGGGCAAACGTTGACAAGCGAACCGAAAATGCATTGTTGACCCGAAACGACTGCTCCACTTCGATGTCACCGCCTAGGCCATTGAACAAACCCTGTCGTCGCCAGAAAGTCTGTACAACAACATTATAGCGCTTCGCCTGGTTGGTGCCCACCCAGCCGCCCATTGCATGGCTGGCGGCGCGATAGAATTTCATGCCACTGATCCGCGGCTCATAATAATCATATTGGTAGGGCCATATGCTGGCCCAAGCGCCTACCGTCCACAGGTTCTTTAACTGCACTTCCCCCCAGCCACTCATTTCTGCTTGTTGGTAATCCCAGGGCTTGTATCGTTGCGTGTACAAACCCTTTAGGTTCACCACAAACTTGTTGCGCCAATGCGAAGGTTCCAACCAGCGATATTTGAATTCAAGACCGCTGGTGAGGTAATTGTTATTGAACAGAATGCCCAGGTCATTTTGGTCGTATTGATCGCTGGCCATACTCTGGAAAAAGCGATACAAAAATTTACCGCCCGATTTGCCGGCGCTGAAGTCATAGGCAAAGCCATTTTCTTTGTAGCCATTGGCACCGCCCTTGTGGCTGCGCGCAAAACGACCATTGCTGTTGTATTGGTTGTGTTTGTCGTTCAGGTTCCATACTGCCGCTGTAACATTGGCATCGTAATCAGCACCATCGCGCAGCACATTGGTATTGATCAATGATACCGAGCTGTTGTTTTTGAGCGACTGGTCCAGCACAAAAATATTATAGTTGGTAAACGGTGCTGTTTGTAACGTATAGCTATGTTTATTGCTGTCTTCAACGGTGGCAAACATCGGCTTGCTCATGGCATTCAGAAAACCGATGCCGAGCCCTTTGGTACTGCGGCCCGATACCTTGGTGGCATTGACGAGTTTGGATTCAGTGGGGTTTTTTGTGACGGTTTGTCCCGCAGGTAGGTTTTCACGCACATCATCATAGTGTAGCGGAGTGCCGCCAATGCGCCGCGAATAAAAAAGATCGCCCTTGCTGAACAACTCAGTGCCTTCGGTGAAAAAAGTTCGGTATTCGTCGAACTTAACTTCAAATGGTGTCAGGTTTAGCACCCGGTTATCACTTTGCACCTGGCCGAAGTCGGGGATCAGCGTCATATCGAGCGTGAACGATTGGCTGATGCCCAGTTTTACATCCATGCCACCATTCACCGACTGCGTCCAGTTTTTTACACCCTGTGCATTATACGGATAGTGGTTGCTATAGGCCGCAAAATAAGGGGTGAAGGAAAGTCGCAAGGGCGGTTTGATATGGGCCAGTTTATCCCAGGTGCCGAATTGATTTACGAGTCCGCTGACCTTGGGATCAAAAAAATTCCAGGTATATTTTCTGCCTGCTTTCGTGCGGTTGCGAAAAAAATTCAAACCCCATTGTTGTACACTGTCTTTCGAGAAACGGAGTGCTGAATATGGAATGCGCATTTCAAAACTCCAGCCATCGTTGTGCAGTTGCGCGCGACTAATATAAACCGCATTCCAGGTATCATCTTCGGTAAATGATTCACTACCGCCTTCATCGCTGCTGTTATTGGCGATGGCAGCGTAATACCTGGCATCATATTGTTCGCCCAGCGCCGTTACGAAAAAACCAGTGGCGTTGATGCGGTCGTGATAAGTGTCAAAAAAAACGGCCACGTGGTCATTGGCGCCAACCCTATCGCGACCTACCAATTCAGTAATGATACTGTCCCTTTTCTCATAACAATAGCCACCCACATAAATGGCAACATCATCGTAGAGCAGGTGAATTTCGGTTCTGGTTTCTTCATTCTCGATACGACCGGGTGTGGGTTGGAATTCGATAAAGCCGGTGGCTGGTGGGCTTGTTTTCCAGATCGCTTCATTGATTTCGCCGTCGATCACGGGCGCTACAGTGGTTCTTACTGCCGGTAATGACCTTGACTTTGTTTGTGCCAGCAATATTTGGCCAAACAATACAATGAGCAAGGTCAGGGGTAAACGTCCACGCATAGCAGGCCTGCAAATATAACGGGCGGCTGAACCCGACATGAAACCTTTACACAGGCGGTAATAAAATCCCTGTTTACGCTAACTACGGCGGTTTGGTATCAGTCAAAGCTGGTTTGGTTCATAAAAACAAATCCTTCATTAATTTCTGGCTGGGATCGACTGCATACTGGCTGAAGTCGGTTACACCTGCGGCTTTGAGTACTTCTTCATCGATGAAGAAATTACCCGTGCATTCAGTGGAGGGTTTTTGCAAGATGTCGAAGGCCGCATCGGCAACTATACCTGGGGTGCGGCTGCGCAGCATGAGTGCTTCGCCACCCAACAGGTTGTTCACCGCCGCTGTGGCGATGGTGGTTTGCGGCCACAGCGCATTGGCAGCGATGTGCAGGGGTTTGAGTTCTTCGGCGAGACCCAGCACCACCATACTCATCCCGTATTTACTCATGGTATAGGCCAGGTGCGGTGCAAACCAGCGCGGATCCATGTTCAAGGGCGGCGAAAGGTTAAGGATATGCGGATTAACGCCCTCTTTCAAATGCGGTATGCAGGCCCGCGACACCAGGAAAGTGCCGCGCACATTGATGCCGTGCATCAGGTCCCAACGCTTGGGATCGGTTTGTGCAGTGTTCGTAAGACTGATCGCGCTTGCATTGTTTACGAGTATGTCGATGCCGCCAAAACGCTCTACCGTAGCCCGAATGGCGGCTTCTATACTCTCTTCGTATCGTATATCTACCTGTAGCGGAACGACATCGGGCGAACCCGCATTGCGGATTTCTGCAGCAGCGGTATGAATAGTGCCCTCGAGCCGGGGATGTGGTTCTACAGTTTTGGCAGCAATGGCAATTTTAGCACCAGCAGCACCCAGTTTTAGGGCGATGGCCTTGCCGATACCCCGGCTTCCACCCGTGATTAATACCCTTTTGTTCGCAAACAGCATAGCATTGTATGTTTTCTGAAAGTTAGTTGCATTCTTTCAAAAAAAAGCTTCGTAATACTACTTATAAACGGGGATTTAATGAATCGCCCAGATTCAGCAGAAGTGCTCTTGCAAGGCTTTAATCGTTTTATACTTTTGTTATAGAGATAGCAACGAAAGCATCCAGATCCAGAAATACAGCATCCAGATCCAGAAAAACCAAAAAGATCCAAATCCAACGATATCCAACATTCCGAGAAGAACAACCAAGATCCAACCTGGAAAAACCAGGAATCCGAATCCGATGAAACCATTTCACTGGCTACAAAATCCAAGATCCAGAAAACCAAGACCCGTTTGATCCGTATCCTCTTGAAGACCTGAAATTTGTACCTATTGATTGACTAGAATGTGTTAGTTCTGAACCGTACAAAAAAATTGGGGCACCGTGATGGTGCCCTTTTTGTATTTGGGAGATCGCGGTGGGGTTTTGGTTCTCGCAGAGAGTGGGTTGGTTCTCGCAGGGTGTGGTTTGTTTCTCGCAGAGGGCGCGGAGGGACGGTGATAGGGCTGTTATTTGTCGAGGCCGAGTTGTTTTCTAAGGGTGAGGTTTAATTGGTATTGTTCTTCAATGGGTATTGTTTTTCGCGATACTTTGTTGATGTCTTTGCCTTCCCGGGACCATAGGGTTGGATAAAAATTAAAGGTTTCGTCGCCACTTAATTTGCCCACATCTTCTTTCCAGTTTGTCCACCGATAACCTTTATAGAATTCATCAAGGTTATTGTCAAAACAAAACGCCAAAAACTCGGAATAGGTTAAATCAAGTGGTTCATATTCCAAATTGTCGGGAGAAAAGTAATATACTTTGCCCAGGTCTTTACCAAGCCCACCACCGTTTAGTATAAAGTAACCACCCATAGCGTCGTCTGCTATTAATAAAAATGGGGCGACTTGCCCAAACGCTGTAAATGACTTGCCCTTATTCCAATCAGGAAGTGTTCTGGTAAGTTTTGCATTTCCTGAACCAAGTATTCTAATCCAACCGTTGTCAATCAAAAGTCCCCCTGTCATATAAACGATTGCACCCATGGGAGAACGGGTTGTTACTTGTGTTTTGTAAAGCGCGTCATTTGCGCTGGCTGCGTCGACCGGCAATATTTCTACCCTGTTTTTTGCAGCGTCTATCCATTGCTGTACGAAAGCCCATCCTGGCTCTTCCTGGTTTATAAGTTCGTCTAGTGAACGCATTATCGTTTGAGCTTTTGTTGTAAATGAAAAAAAGACCAAAGTCGTGCTGAAAATAGTTCTTTTCAAAAAGTTGTATGCATCCATCATAGCCGCGTTATATACATCTGTTATCGACACCTCCTTAGAGATATTATCGCCACCTCCTAGGAGATATTATGGCCAACTCTTTGGAGATGTCATAGCCAACGCCATGAAGTTAATTTAGCCACCTCTTTGGAAAATTCCGCCCCAAGGAAATTTCCGTCCCAGGGAGGTTTCTACTTTTTCAAGTATGCCACTCCATGTTCGCTTCCCTTTGGCAACAACTCTTCCAGGTATTCTGCACAAAAATCGTCCAACACAACCAGCAGAAAACTAGTTAACCACTTTGCACGCGGCAGCAACCTTACACTTTAAACCTTAAACCTTAAACATCAAAGCTTCCACTTCAGCGTTTTCGTCGGCGGATCCCGGCGGTAGCGGAGAAACAAAATGATCATATTTAATTGCTCATTGGAGATCTTGCGCATTACCGTGTGGGCAGCAGGGTTTAGCAATGCTTCCCGCGAATAAAAATCAATCTGGTATTCAGTGAAATTGGGCACATCGAGGTGACCCTTGGCATAGATGCCGTGGCATTCGGTGCAATGAATTTTATAGAGGACTTTACCTTTCTTAAATCGTTGTATCAGGTCCGGATGTACGGAGGGGGGAATGTCTTGCGGAAAGGCATATTCTGTTTTACAAGCCGTAAACCAGGCCAGTACAACAAAAAGAAAAAAACTAAGAATAATATATCGCCGCATGGAGTACCGGGTTAATTGTTGCTAACTAATTTCTTATCGCACTTGCTTCATTAATAAACGCCGCCCACCTTGCGCTGGTTTAACGCCTTGCGCGAGGATGATGGCAGAGACGCCGGCTGTTTGATCGCAGGCAGGCGCTCATCCAGCGAGCGCATAAAAGTAAGCAGGGATTGTATTTCGCCCGCGGTTAAATGCAATGAATCTGTTGCCAGGGTTTGAGACGGCACAACCAGGCCGTGCCCCACACCGCCGCCCTTGTCATAAAAATCAATCACCTCTTCCATGGTCTTTAGGATACCGTTGTGCATATACGGGGCCGTGAAACTACTGTTGCGTATGGTCGGTGTTCTGAATGCAGCCAACATCTCGGGCACCGGATGCACTTTGTACCGGCCACTGTCGCGGCTCAGTCGCGTGTAATGCATGTCTTCCGGCACGCCCAATACTTCAAATTCCGAATTCACGTACGGTGGTTTGATGCCATTGAAATAGGGTATGAAATGACAGCTTGCACAATTGGCCTTGCCCATAAAAACATTGAACCCGTGTACAACGCCGGTATCTATGGGCGCGCCTATATTCATTGCGTTGTCAAAAGGCGAATAACCTACATTGAAATCGTGCAAGTAAATCGAAATCGCCGAAGAGATATGATCAATCGTGGGCTTTTTTTCTTCGGGGGTGTATTTCATCCATTCGCGGAAAGCGGTTTTGTATTCCGTGCAACTCATCACATTGGCCAGGATGGTTTTCAAGTCGCCCGCCATTTCGATGGGATTGGCCATCACTACCCGACCCTGCTCCTGCATGGTCAGGTGTTTTCCATCTTGCATCAACAAATGATTGTGCAACACATTCAACAAGGAGGGCGCATTCCGTTCGTGCGCAGATTTTCGGTCCATCAACAAGCTGGTAACGCGCGTGGTATCGGTAAACGCCATATCCGGTCGATGGCAACTCGCACAGCTTCGCGCGGTATTGCCCGACAATATCGGGTCATTAAAAAGCAGTTCGCCAATATTGCGCATTTGTTGTAAAACCTGCGGGTCATCCACAAATGAATAAATGCCTTTCCATTCCTGCCCGCTGAAAAGTTGTTTGTCAAAAATTGAATTGACACTATCGCTCAAGGTATAATCAACCAGGCTGCTGCTGTAAAAACCATAGTGCCTGATCATTTCCTGGTTCAGCCTGAAAAGCACATTCACATGGTCTTTGATAAAATGAAAATAATCAAATTGCTCGTAGTCATTTTGCTGCTGGTTTACAAATACCAGCGCCTTCGCATAAGCATCCCGGTAAGCAGCGGTCAACACCGAGCCACTGAAACTTTCATCGTGCCAGTCATAGATTCTCGACACCGCCTGCATCATGGCGCGTAGCTCAGGTACCAGGAACTTTTTGTCCGGGCATTCATACCCGGATGTATAAATCGCAGCCAGGTTGAGCAGGTACAACCGATTGGCATAAAAAAAATGCTCGGGGCGAATAATTTGCCTGGTATTTGAATCGGCATAAAATGCCCGGGTAGCAGCAATAGACGAAGCCAGGTAACGGAGAACAGTATCTTTTTCGGGATGGGGTTCCAGCAGGGCCATCTGCGCGAGACTAATACCAGCACCCTGCCGCCGATATGGTTTCTCAAATTTTTCAAACACTTCGGTTTCCCATTCAACCGGTAATTGTCCGTTGATACCCAGGTATTGCACCGGGTCGAGGTAACGCAGCCAGAAATCACCGGCCTTCAACAATCCACGTGCGGCGGTCACAGAATCGAGCAAGGCTTCGCGGGCAGCCGATTGAGAAAAATCGGTCGCCGCAGCCATCCGATACAATGATTGCTGATTGGCTTCGAGCCGGTGCACGAAATCGAAATAACCTTTCTGGTAGGTTGTTTCAAATCTGAACGCGAAAGAGATAAGCACGAACGCCAGCCCTACAAAAAAGACCGCCCGTTTCATAGTGCATAGTAACGAAATTTTTCGCTTCTATCGTATAACCATGGTTTTCACATTAACGAATTCACGTATGCCTGCGGCGGATAACTCCCTGCCGTAGCCCGATTTTTTAATGCCGCCGAAGGGCAAACGGGGATCTGATTTTACCATGCTATTAACGAAAACAGCACCGGCAGCCAACTGATCGGCGAAGGCAAAAGCGCGATCTGTATTCTGCGACCACACGCTACTGCCGAGTCCAAAACGTGATTGATTGGCCAGTTGCAGGGCATGGGCTTCGTCGATTGCTTTGGTAACGGCCATCAGCGGACCAAAAGTTTCTTCTTCAAATGCCGGCATGCCAGGCAATACATCGCCCAACAAAATCGGCGCGACATCGCAGCCATTGAACGAACCACCCTGCAATAATTTTGCACCGGCCGCCATCGATTTTTCCAATTGTATTTGCAGGGTTTCGGCCAGATCAGGGCGAGCCAATACACCCATGGTTGTGTCAGGTGACAATGGATCACCGCGTTTAATCGCTTGCAGATGTACCATCGACGCTTCCACAAATGCATCATACACTTCCTGCGCTACTATAAATCGCTTGGCCGCAATGCATGATTGTCCGGCGTTTTGCATCCTCGCCTGCACCGCCGTTTTCGCCGCCAGCGCTATATCTGCATCAGCCAATACCACAAATGCATCTGATCCCCCGAGTTCCAATACCGACTTCTTGATCTGCGCTCCGGCCAAGGCCGCTACCGATACACCCGCTTGTTCACTGCCGGTTAAACTCAAGGCTTGTACTGCATCGTGTTGAATAATTGTACCAATGGTATCGGCCTTCACCAACAAGGTTTGGAAAAGACCCGCTGGTGCGCCTGCTTCTTCAAACACTGTTTGAATGGCCAGCGCACAGCCACATACATTCGATGCATGTTTCAACAAGGCCGCATTACCTGCCATCAATGTAGGCGCGGCAAAACGAAACACTTGCCAGAAAGGAAAATTCCAGGGCATGATGGCGAGCACCGTACCAATGGGTTGGTAACGGATACGGCTATGCGAATAATCGGTTTGAATGATTTCGTCCTGTAAAAAATGAGCGGCTTCGGTGGCATAGTATTCACAAACCCAGGCACATTTCTCCACTTCGGCAATGGCTTCGGCTAGGGTCTTGCCCATCTCCCTCGTAATGAGGCGACCCAATGCTTCTTTTTGCTGTTTCAACACAAGGGCAGCCCGCTGCAATACCAGCGATCGTTCCTCCCCTGATCGTTTTGACCACTCGTGAAAAACCGTTTGCGAGCGGGTAATGGCTGCATCTATTGCGGCGGCATCCATCGCTTCGTATTCGGCAAATATTTCCTGCGTGTAGGGATAAATTGATTGAAACTGCATAGAACTGTATTACCAAATTTTGTGCCCGGCAATTTTGTGGGTCTCCATCCGGTCGAGTTGCATTTCATATTTAAGTTGCACCTGTTGCAATTTGGCCGATTCAACCGCATTTTGGGTGGTGATCAATTCAACACTGGTAATCAAGCCCTCTTTAAACCGAACCTGCGCCAGTTGATAAGCCCTTTCGGCTTGCGACACCAGTATATCCTGGTTGGTCGATTTGGCTTCGAGGGTATGAAAATGTTCGTTCACCCGCTCCAGTTCTTTGGTAATATTTTTCTCAAGGGTGTTGAGCGATTGCTTAGCCGCATCAATACTCACCTGGTTGAGTTTCGCTTGTAATTTCTGTCGACCGCCACTATAGATGGGCACGCTGATACCCACACTGGCCATGGCGTTCGGGCGCCATTGTGTAATGATTGGCTGGTATCCGTTCTTGATACCACCACTCAAAGAACCAAACACACTGGGTTTATAATTGTATTTAATCGACGCATTCTGTACCTGCAACAAATTGAGTTGTTGGTTGATCTGTTCTGCCTCCAGGCTTTTGGCCAACACATTATCTGCCTGCTGTATAAGATCAAAATCATTGTTGTCGGTTGGTTGCAGCGCGCCGTGTTGGTCGCTGCCCGTTAACAATTTCAATACAATATACTGTTGCTCCTGCTGCGAGCCGAGGTCTTTCAGGCTGTTCTGTGCATTGGCAATGCGAACCTGGGTGGTGAGCAAGTCGTATTCAAGTGCATCGCCATTTTTGCGTTTTACCTCGATCAGCTTTTCATTTTCCTGCAACACTTTAATTTGGTCTTGCTGCACCTGGATGGCTTTGTTAAGAAAGAGTATCGCATAATACGATTGGGCTGTTTGGTATGCGACGGCATTTCGGCTGAGGTCGATGGCGCTGCTTTGTAGTTGCTTATTGGCCTGGCTAATCATCAACTGGCTGCGGGTTTTGCCAAAATCGGCAATCACCTGGCGCAGACTCACGCCGAAATTATAGTTGTCGTAGGGCGCAAACTGTAATTTGTTGCCATTGAGGTTAAAGCTTGGCACCGGTGCCATCAACGCCACCGAACCATCGCCGCTGATATTCGGCTTGTAATTGGTTCTGATCAACTCATCCTGCACGTCATTGGCCTTGAGCTGGATTTCCAATTCTTTGATCTTTGGGTAATTGGCGACCGATTGAGCAATCAGTTTTTTCAACTGGTCGTCTTTCAGCACCAGGCTGTCTTGCGCTGTTGCTTTCAACGCTATAAGCAGTAATACGCTATATAAAATCGGTTTCATATTTTTTCGGTTGATGTTCATGGTTAGTGGGCTGATTCAAGCGCTTCTTTGATGGCTTTCTCATCGGCCGGATCTTTCTTTTTCGTTCGCAGGAAAAATACCAAGGGTAATACGGCGATGAAGAAAATACCAACAAGGTGAAAGGTATCGAGGTAGGCCAGGTAATACGATTGTTTGTCGATGGTCAGGTCGATGAGTTTCTGCGCTTTCGCTGTGGCACCTGCTACATCGCCGGTCCTCGCCGCAATGCCCTGGGTGATGGTGGTTAACCGTTCGGTATATGCCGGTGATCCATCATAGGTGTTCGATACCATATCAATGCGGTGTTGTGCATACCGCTGCGCGATATAATTGTTCGCCATCGCAATACCAAATGCGCCACCTATTTGCCTGATCATGTTGTTGAGTGAGATGCCCGCGGCATATTCGTTGGGCTTGAGCCCGGCCACCGCCTGGTTGATCAGGGGCAATTGCGCCATCGAAATACCCATCGCCCGCAGCATCAGCGCGGGAAAGAAATCCCACTTGCCCGCATCGGGCGATACAGCCGCACTCATCCAACTATACAAGGCGAAGAGTATAAAACCAACCACCAGGAAGGGGATCGGTGAAACACCTTTGCTCATCATCCTGCCGATGATTGGCATCATGAATACACCCACCAGTGTAGGCGGTAACAGGCTCAAACCTGTTTCCAATGGCGTATAGCCCATTACCCGCTGGGCCAGTACCGGATAAACAAATACAGAAGTGAACAGGCCCAGGCCCGCCACAAAAGTAAAGATGGTGGTGAAGGCATAACTTCGATGCCCCATCACGCGCAGGTTCACCACCGGGTCTTTGATGCTGAGTTCATACCAGATAAAGCCAACCACACCGATAACCGCAATCACTGCGCAGATGCGGATGGCATTGCTTGAAAACCAATCTTCCGATTCACCTCGTTCGAGTACAAACTGCAAGCAACCAATTCCCGCCATCAGCAAGGCGATGCCGATATAATCAATCCGGATATTCGCTTTGTTTTTGCCTTCGTCTTCTTTTTTCTCAATAAAGAAATAAGCAAGTAGGGTGGCCACAATACCAACCGGAATATTCACGGTAAAGATCATGGGCCAGGAATAGTGGTCGATCAGGTAGCCACCGAGCGTGGGGCCCAACGTGGGGCCTAACACCAGGCCCATACCAAACATACCCGCCGCCATGGGTCGCTCTCTGGGCTCGAAGGCATCAAAGAGAATCGCTTGCGATGTAGATAAAAGTGCGCCACCACCAATGCCCTGTACAAAACGCCAAACGATGATTTCCACCAGGCCCGTTGATTCAGCACAGAGATAGGAAGCAATGGTGAAGATGATCATCGACACGATATAATAATTCTTTCGGCCAAAATACTCGGCCAGAAAGCCGGTCATCGGAATGATGATGACATTGGCGATGGCATAGGCCGTGATCACCCAACTCACATCTTCGATATTTACGCCGAGGCTTCCCGCCATTTCATTCAAGCCCACGTTTACGATCGACGTATCGATCAATTCCATGACCGCAGCCGTTACCGTAGTGAGTACAATGATGAACTTGGCAAATCCTTTGGGACTTGACATCGTTGTTATTTTATGGGTACAACCACTTCGGCACTGAGTCCGGCGCGGAGAATCGACTTGTATTTGGCGGCGTCGTTGATCGCAATTTTCACCGGAACGCGCTGGGTTACTTTCACAAAGTTGCCGCTGGCATTATCAGGTGGCAAAAGCGCGAAACGAGCGCCAGTAGCTTCACTCAGGCTTTCAATTGTGCCTTTGAGCGGCGTGTTTTCATACGCGTCGAGACTGATATCCACTTCCTGGCCAGGGTGTAATTTGCGAATCTGGTTTTCTTTGAAATTGGCTACGATCCAATAGGTGGTATCGTTCACAATGGTAAAGAGTGGTGAGCCTGCCTGCACATATTGACCCGTCGATACATTCTTGCGACCAATCTTACCCGCCTGCGGTGCATATACTTTGGTGTAAGATATTTTCAGCTTCTGCTGTTCAATCTGTGCTTTGCGAACCGCAATACCGGCATCGGCTTTTTTAACCGCTGCCTGTAACATACTGATGCGGCTTTCTGCCGTGGCCAGGTCGTTTCGGTTATTGGCAATGGTTTTCACCGCTGTTTCATAATTAAACTTGCTGTCCTCTAATTGGCGCGCCGTGATGGCATTTTCTGCAAAGAGGTTCTTGTCGCGGGTATAGTCTTTCTCGGCTTTGTCCAATCGCACCTGGCTGATATCAATATTACCGCGGTTGGTACGGGTAGAAATAGTCGCGTTGTTCAGCGATGCTTTTGCATTTCCGAGGTCAGCAATGGCCGCATTGTAGTCGGCTTCCATTTGCAATAACTGCGATTGCAATTCTGCGTCATCGAGCTCCACCACCAGTTGATTGGCTTTTACAGAATCGTAGTCATTCACCGCGATTGCTTTTACATAACCCGATACGCGGGGCAGTACCGGCACCAGTTGGGTTTCGATCTGTGCGTTATCGGTTGATTCATGGCTTAGCGCAAAACTGATTTTGCGATAGGCAAAAAAAGCAGCTACGAGTAACACGATGCCCAGGATGATAAATCGCAAAGGCGATTTCTTTTTTTCCGTTGGTTCCATTGTTGGCTTTTATATGTATTTGTAGATTGGTTATACTTTTACGAGATAGCTACGCAATAGCTGCTTGATATAATTCTTTACGCGATCGCGAAAGTTTTGATCGTCGTAAGGATCCGTATCATCTTGAACAGCAGCAAACTTTCGCACCATGTTTTCATTTATCAATACCTGGTGGATGGTGCCCATCAGGGTGGCGATGGTGAGTTCTACATCCACCTGCCGAAACGCGCCGGCTTCTATTCCTCTTTGTAAAATTTGTCGCATGATATTGAAATTGCCCAGGAAAATTTCGCCCATGGCTTCATGAAAATGACAGCGTTGCTGCATGCTCATTTCGCGCATAATGGTGAGCGTTAGTCCGCGGCGCTCAAACAATCGGTCGGTGTATCCATCGGCAAATGCTTCCACTTTTTCGATATACGACAGGCTGGGGTCGTCCAATAATTTTTGCAGTTTCTCGCGCAGAAAAGAAGCCTTCCGTTCAATCAATCGTTCAAACAAGCCTTCTTTGTTGCCGAAATAATAATTCACCATGGCGAGGTTTACACTGGCCAGTTGGCAGATATCTCTCACCGACGATCCTTCATACCCCTTCATGGCGAAGAGCTGTTCGGCCGCATCGAGGATCGATTCTTTTTTATCTGGTTTGACGCGCATACGCAAGAATATGACCCAAAATTAAACAAACGTTTAATTAAAACAACCGTTTAACCAATTTTTTACCAAATTCCGCGGGCCTAATCCTGCCACAATCGTTTACCTTAAGGGGATGAATACCCGCCTAAAACTGTTTGCTCTCGGTTTTTTAGTATTGACAGTCAACGCGCTACAAGCCCAATCGCCCCGTGCGGCGGCAGTCAGTAAGGCCCTGCCGGCGCTGGATAAATTAATGTCCGACTATGCCAGCGAGCGGCATTTTCCGGGTATGGTATGGGGCATCGTGCTCGATGGGCAGCTCATACATACGGGCAAAATGGGCTATGCCGACCTGGAAAAAAAGCTGCCGGCCCTGCCTTCTTCCGATTTCCGGATCGCCTCTATGTCGAAGAGTTTCACCGCCATGGCAATCCTGAAACTGCGCGATGCAGGCAAACTCAAACTCGACGATCCGGTCAGCCTGTATATTCCTGAAATGGGCCGCCAACCGCTGCTGCAAGCCGATGCGGCGCCGGTTACCATCCGACAATTGTTAAGCCATGCGGCTGGTTTTCCGGAAGACAATCCCTGGGGCGACCGGCAACTGGCGGTGCCCGACGACTCGCTCATTGCACTCATCCGTCGCGGCATCTCGTTTTCAACCAACCCTGGTACGGGTTACGAATACTCCAACCTCGGCTTCGCCATGCTGGGCTATATCATCCGCCGGGTTACCGGCGAGCCTTACCAAACCTATATCACCCGCGAAATATTCAAACCGCTCGGCATGACCCATACTTATTGGGAGTACAACGAAGTGCCGGCCGATCGATTGGCGCAGGGTTATCGCTGGCTGAATGGTGGCTGGGTGAAACAACCGATGCTGCACGATGGGGCTTATGGCGCCATGGGCGGCCTCATCACCAGCATGGACGACTTCGCGAAATATGTCGCTTTTCATGAAGCGACCTATCCATCGCGGGCAGGCGACGACAAGGGCCCGATCAAACGCAGCTCCCTGCGCGAAATGCATTTTCCCTGGAACTTCAATGCGCTGAATACGGGTTTCAAATACGGGGATCGCCCCTGCCCCGCGGTGAGTGCTTATGCTTATGGGCTTCGTTGGGAGAAGGATTGCGAGCAGCGGGTGACGATCGGCCACAGCGGCGGGTTACCGGGCTTTGGTTCCAACTGGCGTTTCCTGCCCGCCTATGGTATCGGCATCATTTCTTTCGCCAACCTTACCTATGCACCGGCAAGCGCGATCAATACGATAGCACTCGATCAACTGATCCGCGAAAGCGGGCTCAAAGCAACCGCCTTGCCGGTAACGCCGATTCTTGAACAACGGAAACAACAACTGACAGCGCTACTGCCCAACTGGAAAAACGCCGAAGCCAGTGGCATATTTGCCGTCAATTTCTTCCTCGACTATTTTCCCGATAGCCTGCGCAAAGAAGCGACCAGCATTTTCGCCGCGGCGGGAAAAATTCAATCGGTGTCGGGTGTTGAACCGGAAAACAACCTCCGCGGCAGTTTTACCCTGCACGGGGATAAAGCCGATATATGGGTTTTCTTTACACTGACGCCCGAAAACCCGGCGCTTATCCAGGAATACCGCATCAAATTACTGCCCCGCTAATTTTACCCGTCGGGTGATCCGGTTTTGGTCGGATGGGAATCAAGGTTGGCTGTAAGAAGCCCCGGCGGCGCAGGCTATCGCCCTTGTTAATTGCCGGCTTGCCCGAAGGCACAACGCCCGGTATGGCGCTGGCAGGTGTGGGTGCCACCGGCACCGGCTCGCCGCCGCGGCGGGCTGCTGAATCGCGGGCGATGCGCAGCGAGTCGCGCTTGGTAGAATCAGGGGGCGCCACCTTGAAGCCGCCTTTCGGTACCGTCATCGATCCTACATTTTGTTTTAGCACATACCAATTGAACGACTGGTCGGCTTCGAGTCCGCCTTCCGAATGCACAATCTTATCGGGCTGGTGAATGTCGACAGGTTTGTCTGTATAAAAAATACCCTTGTTCTGGTCCCACCACAATTCATTGGTGCGCATGGTATCGCGACGGATATTAAACACTACCACACTATCGCGCAGCAATACCTTGCCCTCGTTTTCGCGATAGCGACCATAACGCGCGAACAACTGGTTCTCCACTTTTGTACTATCGTCAAAAAAATCAACATGCAATGATTGGGGAAATTCGATATATGGACTATCGGTTACATGGCGATTCATGACCGGCGCCGTCAATTTCGCTTTCATTTGTCCGCCCTGGCTCAGGTAACTCTCCACCTTTAGCGCCTCTTCTACCGCATCGCGCTTTTCGGTCAGTTTCTTAATATCTTCCATGCTGTTTTCACAGCCGCAGAACAGCATAGCAGCGAAAAGCGTATAACGGTACCAGTTAGTCATGCTATTGAAAGAAGCGAGCAGGGTTATGAAGCGGTTTGATTGTGTAAGCTGATCGCATAGAGTCCCTTGAATATCAGGTCTGGGTCTGCAAATATCCTGTTTTTCAAATGGGGCACAAAATAGGCCGAATTGCCCCCGGTTAAGAGCACGTTAAAGTTGCTATAGCGTTCGGCATAGGCATCAATAAATCCATCAATCTCTTTGGCCATGCCGAGAATCACACCACTGGTAATATTGGTTTCGGTATCGTAGCCTACCAACGGAAAATTCCAGTCTTCGTCAACCAGCGGCAGCTTGGCCGTATAATCACGCAGGCTCTTGAAACGCATGTCCATGCCCGGTGAAATACCACCGCCCAAAAACTCGTGCCGGTAATTGATAAAATTGTAAGTGATGCAGGTGCCCAAGGCAATAGCGAGGTTGTTTTTACCGGGAAAAAGATTCACTGCTGCCGCACAAATAGCCAATCGATCGGCACCAATGGTCGACGGCTTGCCCACCGGCGTACTAAAGGGCAGTTTTGATTTATTGTTCAACAAATGATAGCGGGTATGCGCCGATAAAAATGCTTCTACCGCTGGCGAATGATTTACCACCGATGAAAGTATGCTATGGTGCGGCTTCAACCGTTCAGTCACTTGCCGCAATTCATCCAATTCATCGTCCAATACACCATGCTCCGTCAGCTCGCCACCACTAAAAAAAGCGTATTTCTGTCGCGTATTGCCAAAGTCTAAACAGAGTGTGCTATTCATAATCAGATATCCAGGTCCAGTGAAGATAGGTTTTTAAAATGGCCGTTCAGTTTCACTTTCTGTTTCAGTTCTTCCACCGTTTTTAATACCGGCAACATTTTGGTAAGGTGCCGTTTCAGGTATTCCTGTCGCTGGTCTTCGCGCAGCAAACCCAACAACTCATATTCTTCTTCGATGGTCATACCTGCATGATGGGCTACATCATAACTCAACAACTGGTCATCAGCCAGCTTGAAATCTTTGTGCACATCCAGCATCTTGTGCATTTCGCGGATATTATTCACGACCCAGTTCATCAATTCGCGAATGCCCATTCCGCGGGCATTTTCGGGATAGGTCACTATAGCGCCGCTGTACAATTTATCTGGAATCTCCTTAACGGTTTCGAGTATGCGAAAAATATCACCGCCCTTGGTTTTGATATCCATCTCGCCATTTTCATATTCTTTGGTGATTTCAACCACGCTTACCAGGGTACCCAACTCACCCAATCGCTGGTTGATCACCGTCGGAATGCCGAATGGTTTTTTGGCCGCCGCACATTCTTTAATCAATTGTTTATACCGCGGTTCGAAAATATGCAGGTTAAGGTCTTCGCCGGGATACACCACAATACCCAGCGGAAAAATGGGAATAAAATTCGTCATGTCAAATCAGCTTATAATTTTTAAACTCGCCGAAACGGACACCTAAAAAATCTTCTATCGGTTGAATAAACCGGTCCTTCCCTTTCCAGGTCGCTTTCGACGGATCGTATTCAAATGTATACGTATAATCTGCAATGCGCGCTGCCATCACGGCCGGGTGTGAATCAGTAAACGGCACTACACGATCCACCTGTTGAAATTTAAAATCTGCCGAGGCCGCGGCCAAGTTCTCCATATCTGTTGATTCATAGCGTTGCAGAAAGGCCGACATCTTGCCTTTCATCTCCGCCTCCGACTTCACTGCTACATAATGATAAATCGGGGTATCAATCAATTTCACGCGCAACTTACGGTTAGGCCTACCCGCAGCATAGGCAGCCGCAGTCGGAAAATACCGAAAGCCCTGCGAGTCTTTAAACGGTTTAATGTGCTCAGAGCGACGCACTATGCGTGTTTCAAAACGGTGCACCCGCCGCGAATTGCGTATGTGCTGGTAATCGCCCCAGAAATGCAAAAAAGGAAGTATAAATCCTTCTACTTTTTTATCGGCATCATATTGTTCAATCGCCGCCTGGATTTTCGGTAGCCCGCTTTCGTGGATCACTTCATCGGCCTGGATCGGTAACACCCAATCGTATTGACAGGCATCCAGGCCAATATTCGATTGCAGGGCAAAGATCTTTCCGTTTTGCCGAAGCGCATCGTCCCATATCGTATCAATGATGCGAACCTTTTCGCCCAAAGCCGCCACTGCTTCGCGCGTGCCATCGGTTGAATCGCCCACCACCATGATGAATTCATCACAAATGGGCAGCACCGACCGAATCGACTCCAAAAAAGGATAGCCCAGGCGCAGGCCATTTCGCACATAAGAATATCCCGAAAGTTTTACGCGATCCATCCCTGCAAATAAAGAGTATTTAGGTTAAACGGTGTTTATTTGCTTACTTGAATGATCATGTTGCCCATCGACCTGGCCGCTGTTACAGCCGGCAACCGAAAAGCCATTGCGCGTGGCATCAGCCTGTTGGAAAACAACCAGGCCAGCAATGCCATGGACATCCACGCAAAGCGGGTGCCGGTGATTGGCATTACCGGTCCTCCGGGCGCGGGCAAAAGCACGCTCACCGATCGGCTGATTGGCGCCCTGCTGGATCAGGGCGCGCGGGTGGCCGTGCTTTGCATTGATCCCTCTTCGCCATTTCACCGCGGCTCGTTACTGGGCGATCGCATCCGCATGAGCAACTGGTACCAACACCCCGATGTATATATTCGTTCATTGGCCTCGCGGGGTAGTGTCGGCGGATTACATCCGCAAATTCCCGACATCACCGAACTCCTGAAAATGGCGCCCTTTGATTATATTCTGATTGAGACTGTGGGCGTAGGTCAAAATGAAATGGCCATCGTGGCACTGGCCGATCTTTGCCTGTTGGTGCTGGTGCCCGAATCGGGCGATGATATACAGGCACTCAAATCGGGCATCATGGAGATCGCCGATATTTTTGTGGTGAACAAATCAGACCGGCCTGGATCGATCGCTTTCAAAACTGCGTTGGAAAAATCCATCCACCTGCACCCCGATCCGTTAAAAGCGACCGCCCCGGTTTTCAATGTATCTGCCCTGCAAAACACCGGCATACCAGCACTTGTAGCATCGATGCAAAAACAATTGCAACAGCCACTGCCCAAAGACCCGCGCATCCTGGCCGAAAGGGCTTATGCGATGATTGCCCGCCAACGCATGCAAGACATCAACCTGCTATCGCTCACCGAAGCCATTCGTGCCTTACAACTGCAGGGAGATGTCGATCTGCAAAAATTGGTACAGCAATACCTCAATCCATCTCGCAACCAATAGGCGCACCGGGTGGCAGATCAACATGTTCAGTGGTGACTGCTTTTTCAGGCGACGCCATCCGATCTATGACCAATGCATAATGTGCCAGCAGTCGCGGGTCATGCGTGATTTTCTGTTGTTGTTCCACCCATTGTTTTAATTGTTTCAGGGTTAGCACCGCACTGGCACGAGCAGCGGTATTACATTTTTCATCGACCGACCAATGCAATAAATACGTCAACAATACCTGTTCTGTTTGCAATTGCAGCAAGGCTTCCATGCCTGTTTTGCGTTTGGCTTTGAAAGTGGCGTTGATTAATTTATTGGCCATGTCGGCGGATGACAAACCGCCGGTAGCCGCTTGTTCTTCGAGCCGGCTGAGTCGCTCAGGATGGAAAAGAAAAGAGAAGGGAAAATCAGCAGCCGCTTCGGCCGGGCTCAATGCATCGAAGGGCAGGCCGGTTCTTTTGCTGAACAATTCGCGCGTAAAATCATACGTACCTGGGCGTGGTGGTATAAGCGCAATGATTTTTTCAGGCAGGTTGAGAAAAGCAGGATCAATGCATTGAATCACTGCATCGAGTGCACGCAACTGTTCGGCCTTACTAACGGTGATGGGTACCGGCTGATGATCGCCTTTGACCGCATAGCGATAATTTACACCGCCAATGATCTTGGTAACTGCCTCCAACTGGTAGCGATGATAAAAATAAACCGGCACCAGGGCATCTTCCAAAAATGCCAACGGCGTGCCTGTGCGAACCGTGTTCTCACCGAATTGTTGTAGCGCTTGTGTTCGGATCTTCACCATGGCAGTCAACTCGTTCACTGCATCTTTTCCATTGTCCCACAAATGCGCTTGCGGATGCGCGCCGCCTGCTGCCCTTGCATCCCGGTCGGTGATATACAGCAGATTCTTACCGATGCCGTCCTGTAAAGTTTTGTCCAGCCAGGCTGCTTCATCGGTGCCTGCCGGCAAGTCGTTGTATCCCCAGTTAATGGTCAGTTTATCCCAGTCGCCAATTTTATCATCATAGGCATTGGCCAAACTGATTTTACCATCGGCATCCAGCATTGCCTGCGGCTGCGGATAATCCATCACACTGCTATTGCCATAAGCACTTGCAATATAATTGTGTGCAATACCAAGGGTATGACCCACTTCATGAGCTGCCAACTGGCGCAAGCGCGCAAGCGCCATTTGCAGCATCGGATCATTGGCGGGCAGGTCTTTGGCAAAAGGCGATAACAAGCCCTGTGCAATTAAATAATCCTGTCGCACGCGCAACGAGCCGAGGGTCACATTGCCTTTGATGACTTCACCCGTACGCGGATCTGATACAGCGCCCCCAAAACTCCAGCCTCGGGTACTGCGATGCACCCAGTTGATCATGTTATAACGGATATCCATCGGGTCTGCACTGTCGGGCAGTATCTCCACCCGAAAAGCATCTTTGTAACCGGCCGCCGTAAATGCCTGGTTCCACCAACGTGCCCCATCTAAGAGCGCTGAGCGAATGGGTTCAGGTGTGCCATTGTCGAGGTAATAAATGATGGGTTTCACGGGTTCACTCATCGCGGCTGTTGGGTCTTTCTTCTGCAGGCGATGGCGGTTGATAAAGAATTTTTCGATGGGCGCCGATACGGGCGTACTGTAGTCAAAATAAGATATGCCAAAAAAACCGGCACGGGGGTCGAGTACCCGGGGCTTATAGTTATCGTCGGGCAATTGTACAAAAGCATGGTGCATGCGCAGTGTGATGGCATCCGGCGAAGCCGAAACAGACGATACATAATTGCCCACGCCGCCTTCGTTGTTCACCAGCGTAACGCTCGCTTCCATTTCGGTGTTGAATGGAAAATTTTTAGTGGCGGGAAAATAAAGTGCCGAGCGTGATTTGTCGACCGCAAAATTTCCCTGCTTCATGCCGCGGATGCGATTGGCTGCTTTCATGGCATCGCGCAATAAAAAGTCAGATAAATCAACCAGGTAACGGTCACCCGTAGCCGCTTCTGCGGTAAAGCCCCATAACACCGACGGGGCGAATGATTGTTCTACCGCGCGTTTCTCGGCCGCGCTACCGGTTGCGCGGTAATTGTAGTTGGGTTGGAAGAGGAGGATCTTGCGACCGGTTCGTTGAAATTTTACCACAAATTCGCCGCCGATGATACCGCGATCAAGGCCAATATCGTTCGAGCCCAGGCCAGCGGGTAGGCTGGTTACATATAAAATTTCCTGGTCGAACTTGTTGACCTCCAACCAGAGTTTGCCCTGCTGGTCGTCGCGGTATAGCGGAAAATAGCCTTCGAGTCGGGTGAGTCCTTTTGTCTTTTCTTCAATGGTGGGCAGCGCTTGTGCCAATAGAAAAACGGGCGCCAGTAGCAGCCAGGCAAAAAAGAAACGCATGTTAGTCGGTTTGTACCGGAAGATACGATTCTCTCGTCTATAGCATGTCTTTATTGGCGCGGTACCAACGGAAACCCAGTATGCCGAGAATGGCCAGTGGTGTAGCGGCCAGGTAGATGATGCCGCCGTTCAAAGCCTTCGCTGGTTTTTCACCCATTTGCTGGGCGGTTTTGGTGCAGATGGAGCATTGCGCATTTGCATCGCTGGCAGCCAACAAACCAGCGGCAAACAAACAAAGGAAAAAATGCTTCCGGATCTTCATGGCACAAATTTAGCCATAGATTATATATCTGCCCGGGAAAAATGCCGGCTGTTTGCACAATCTTTGTATCAACGAATAGAATATGAAACATTTTCTGTATTTGGGTCTTTTGTTTTTTTCTGGCACCGTGCAAGCACAGTCGCTCATCACCATGTCAAACAAATGTTATAAGCTGGTGCAGGCGGGGAATGCGCTCAATGAATCGGGCGATTACAGCAAGGCCTTGGAAACCTTCGACAAAGTGTTGCGAAAATGTTCGGCCAAAGATGCCAAAGAGCAGGGCAATACCGGAAGAGCAAAAGCGCTCAACGGGCTCAAGCGATACGATGAAGCAGTAACCGCCGCAGACCTGGCCATCAGTGCCTCCAATGAAATGGGCATTGCCGCTTATTTTGAAAAAGCCGAAGCGCATTATGCCTTGCAGCAATTGTCGGCCGCTGCAGACGATTATGCCAAAATCATTTCTTTGTCAGATAAGAACCGGAACGCGGTAGATCGGGCCACGATGTATGCGAAACTGGCAGACCTTGATTGGAAACTGCAGCACCGCGACAAAGCTTTTACCCATATTGATATGGCGATTGATATTGACCAAAGCAATCCTGCCTACCTGATACAAAAAGCAGATTATAAATTGAAATTGGGGGACCTGAAACCGGCTTTCGCGCTCTATGAAGAAGCAACCACCCTCAGCAATGATAAACAATCGATGTATAAAATGCGGGCTTTCGCTTTTACGCGGGCGATGCAGGAAAAATACAGTACCCGCGATGCAAAAGAATTGGGAGCCAAGATGAGTAGCGAAGAGAAAAAACAATTCTGCCTAGAGTGGAAGCAATTGTTTGATACGGGGTACAAAGATGTGCAGCAGGATTTGTATTATACCCTGATTTGTTTGTAAGACCCGGCAATGGTAAGGCTCGCCAAATTTTGTGGGCCTCCGTATTCCGTTTTATTCGGCCGACTGGTACACCGCATTAAACTTAAAGAACACGATAGACTCCTGGCTGATCTGTGCACTGATCGTGTACATACCCGCTTCTTCTTTTACCAATTTTATCTCCATGCCTGTTTGTGCATGCACGCGAGGATCAATGAACTGCAAAAATTTGATACTGCCCGATGAAACCAGTTGCAGGCGACTGCCAAAGGCCAGTTCCAAAACTTCCTGCACCATTTGGATCATGCACACGCCCGGCACCACGGGTTGACCCGGAAAATGCCCGGCAAAAATCGCATGGCCTTCGTTCCAATGCAACTGGGCCGTCCACCGGTTTTCATGTGCCAGCCATTCGGTTACCTTACAAAAATCGCCCGTTAATATCATCTTGCAATTTTAGTCAATCGGATGTTGAACCGGAAATTATGGTGCTGAATAATTGCCGAATCGGGTACCCGCTGCGTATCCAGCCACCAATGTATCTCGGCCAGGGGTCGTTTGGGAGCACCCAACTCGGCCCGTTTCAGTACCTGACAAACACTATCCGTAATGTACCAGTTTGTTTTTTCGCCCTGCGGATAGCCGTAATAAAATTCATCGCCCCGCTTTCTTTTCAGTGGAAGCTTGTCATTACTCTCAAATAGAAACAACGCAAAATCATTTCGCAGTGATTCGATCACCCGTTTCTTGTTCAGCTTTGCCATAATCGAAACCACTTCAAACCCCTTCTCGCCCCCAAAAGCAAAGTCGAAAAAACTGACGCCTGTGGGCGAAGTGAAAACCACCCGTCGGGTGGAATCGGGCATGGCCTTCACCAGCAGCAAGCCACCGAGCGATTGCTTCTGTACTTCTACTTCTGCCCGAAAAAGTATATTGGTATAATCGGGTTTGAGCCGCTCTACACAGTTTGCTGCCGGCGCTGTTGCTACCTGCAAACCTTTATACGCATTGTTGCAGGCGTTCAAGAGCAGCAACATGCAACCAAAAACAAACAAGCTTCTCATTGCGCAGTGAATAACGCGTCAGGAATTTCAATATTCATTTCCTTTCGGCTGAATACAATCAGGGTATTATCGCCACCCTTCTCTACCATATTGATCTTCGACACGGTATAGTCTTTTTTGTCGAGGTAGACCTGGATACCGCTGAACAACTCTCTTACTTCTTTCGACCGGGGCACCAGTTGCAACAAGTAACTGTTGGCGCTTTCAAAAACAGTCGACGTAAAATCGCCATTCGTCAACGCGCGGCCGCTGACACAATCAACGGTCAACTGGTTGATTTTCTGAAAGAGTTTATTGGATTTTACCGAAATGGTGTTGGTCTTCTTGCCTTCTTTGATGGTCACATAATTGCCGTTGATCAGCAATAAGTAATCAAAGGGCTGGCGATATTCCATCCGCACTTTGTTCTCTTTTTTGAAACTGAACTGACCCGCCGATTTAATTTTCTCCGATAACAGGCTCAGGTTTTTTTCCTGCGTGAAATCGGCGCGAAAACTTTTCATGGCCGCCGATGCCGTTGCAAAGGCCGCTTTAAAAGCGGCCACTTCTTTCAGTTCCTGAAATCCTTTTTCCTGGGCACTTGCCGCCAACAGCAACAGGCAAAAACTACATAATACAAATATCCTACGCATAGGCTTTTTCATTGATGAGCTGGTCGAGCCGCACAAATTGGTACCCCAAATTTCTGGCCGAATCAATAAATGCCGGCAAGATATTTACAGTTATCGGCATCGTATCGTGAAACAGGATAATAGCGCCGGGTTTCAACGCCCCCAACACACTGGCCAGCAATTTTTCTTCGTTTTGCGCCACGGTATCGAGTGAGCGGATATTCCAACCGACGGCCTTCATTCCGGTTTGGCGAACTGCACGGGCTATATTGGGATTGGTAACGCCGAACGGCGGACGAAAAAACAAAACCTTCCTGCCAATAATTTTTTCCAGTTTTTCATTCACTTGCAACAACTCCTCTCGCACCCTTGCCACACGGAAAAAACCGAATCCCTTCGCATGGCTGTTGCTGTGATTGCCGAAGATATGCCCCTCCGCAGCAGCGCGTAGCAACAAAGCCGCCTCCGCTGTCAGTTTATGCCCAATGCAAAAAAAAGCCGCCGGCACTTTTTCTGCAGCCAGAATATCCAATACTTGTTTTGTGGTTGTGGCGTCGGGGCCATCGTCAAAACTGATCGCGATTTGTTTCTCCTTTGTAGTGCCCGAACAAATTACGGGCATATAAAACTGCGAATCGATCCGATAACTGCCCCAGGCTAACAGTGTGGCATAACCGAAAACCAATAACACAATATTCTGCCAGCCCCAGCCACCGGCTATGCCCAGCGCCAACAGCGCTATCACCGCAATGGTTATGGTCTTAAAATTCAACATGCTGTCAGACGAACCAGGGCCATTTTAGCTGTATGGAGATCCAACACCGGTATCCAGATACGCTGTATACCGCGGGGCAGGTTCACCCCTTCTATTTCTACCGGCTGTCCTGATAATAACATAGCTGCCAGCCAGACCGCAAAACCCGATGCGGTGGGGTATTCGCCGGTATAACGGCGATAGTTAAACGAAGTGATGCCCGATACAATAAGATCATCGCAATCGCTCATTATCAAATCCGGCTTTTCGCCGAAGATTTCTATACTGGATGCCAACCCGGCCGACAAACCTGCAGCGGGATCAACCGCTACCCAGTCCACCGACTGCAGTTGGGCAAGGCTGCCCGCTGTCTTTTCCGTACCCAGCACAAAACAAGCAGCCCCTTCTGCCGGCGGAAAAGCCTTGTACATGCCGAACCGTCGCAAGATGGCTTCGCTATACGCCGTGCATTCGTCGGCCGCGCCTACCAAAATCCGCTGCGCCGGGTTTTCCTGCAAAAGCAAACAGGCATCGAGCAAGGTCGACTGAAACGACCATGTGCGCTGCACATACGTATTATTATAGGCATGGCATTTCAACAGCAAGGCTATCTGTGCAGCCACGGTATTATGGGTAGACTGTATAAATGCCGTCGGCGTCAACATCTCTTCCTGGTTCTCCACCATTTTTTTCAGGAACAGACCCGTATCATCCAAACAACCATAGGCCGTGCCCAACAAGATGGCATCGGGTTGGGTGAGCGATGCCTCGGCCAGGGCAGCCATCGCTGTTGCCACCCCCATCCGAATGATGCGGCTCATGCGGCGAATCAATTTCGGATCAACCAATACCGTATAATCCGGCTCCACCAGGGGCAAGCGCTCTTTGATGCCGCTGAACGCTTTCAGCAACAACGGGCCTTTGTTAAAACTGGCCTGGGCCGATATGCAGGAGGCCGACTGTATATACATCAGCTTAACGAAAAAATGAGTGAGGAACAATTGCCGCCAAACCCAAATGAGTTCGACAAAATATTTTTCAGGGCGACGCCTTCTTCAAAACTATTCACCATCACGCCCGGCTCTTCTATAACGGGCTGGGTTATGCGCAGTCCCGGATAAAGACATTGCCTCTCCAAACTCGCCACCGAATAAGCTGCTTCAATGGCCCCACACGCCGCCAATGTATGGCCCGTGAAACCCTTGGTGGTGCTTAAACGGGGCAATCCATTCGTAAACAATCGCCGAATGGCCGCACTCTCCGACGCATCGTTGTTCTGGGTGCCGGTGCCATGCAGGTTTATATATTGTATATCTGCCGGTTGCAGTTGGCTAACGGCCAGGGCGCCTTGCATGGCCAGAAAAGAACCCGCCCCATCGGGCGAGGAAGCCGTTTGGTGATGGGCATCATTGGCATTGGCATAACCTGTTACCCGCACCTGGCTGGTCAACCCAAAGCGCTCTTTCACCGCATCGTTCACCAACAACAGGTAACCGGCCCCTTCGCCCAGGTTGAGCCCGCGGCGTTGTTGGTCAAATGGCTGACACAATTGATGGTCCAATATCATCAGGGTATTAAAACCGTTCAAGGTAAAACGCGATAAAGCATCGGTGCCGCCTGCCAACACCATATCCATCTTGCCTGCTTTGATCAACCGCGCGCCCAACATAATGGCATTGGCGGCCGACGAACAGGCCGTGCTAATCGTAGTACAATAATCCCAGTTCACCCCGAGCGATCCCGCAATTGCATGGGTAATGGCCCCGCATTCGTGGTTCACCACCTGCTGCAAACGACCCGCCGATGCCTGTTGCAAAAAGGGCGGAAAAAAATCTTCGGTCAAGTCCATCCCCGCCACCGAGGTAGCCGAAATAAACGCGCTACGAAAACCGGGCTTGCCGCCGCCAGACTCACTCCCATTGCGCTGCATCGGCAAAGTGCTGAGCGCTTCCATCGCTGCCAGCTTTCCCAGCAGGGCGGTTCGGCTTTGCGGCCGCTTGTCTTCCCAACCACAGCGCTGCTGCAATTCAGCATTGCTCAACGGAATCTCACCGGAGGGAAAATCAGTTTGGTGAACGGTTTGCAATTGGCGGATGGGTCCGATACCGGTACGACCCGCCGCCAGTGACAACAGGTTTTCTGCGAGGTTCATACCAATGGCAGAGACCACACCGGTGCCGGCAATATGCACATTACTGGCCATGTGTTAGGATATAATCGGCCATGGTGCCCACGCTTTTAAACACCTTCGGGCCTTCTTCTGCATTGGCCAGTTTGATCTTGTATTGCTGTTGCATCAACACGATCAGCTCCAGGGCATCGATCGAATCAAGACCCAGGCCTTCGCCAAACAATGGATCATCGGTTTTAATATCGGCTGCCGTCA
>Ga0209794_1000469_pt1 | contig 59002 bp, 79 predicted proteins | sample EBPBio232013_DNA_FD_185869 | JGI IMG/M metagenome (GOLD analysis project Ga0209794, IMG submission 185869) | Wastewater treatment Type I Accumulibacter community from EBPR Bioreactor in Madison, WI, USA - Reactor 1_5/23/2013_ DNA (SPAdes)... | ecosystem: Engineered > Bioreactor > EBPR >...
CGGACCAGCGCGTCAAGCTGGGCCTGTCCTCGACGTAATCCATCAGCGGCACGGCAAAACCGCAGGATGTCTGCACCAGATCAAACGCAAGGCTGACGATCTGGCGCGCACCATGCGGCTCGCGACCGTCGAAATGGGCCGCCAGCAGCGCCGCATATTCCGCTTCCCCGCGCAGTATAGAGCGCCCGCGTCCGTAAAGACGCAGGATCATCGGCGCGCCTTCGAAAGCGCAGAACATGATCGTCAAACGACCATCCGCCTTCATGTGCGCCGAGGTTTCGCTGCCCGAACCGGTCTGGTCGAGATAAAGAACCTCATTCGGCCCCACCACGCGCAGGCAATCGAGCCCTTTGGGCGAGAGGTTGATGCGCGACCCTGCCGCAGCGCTCGCCACGAAGAACACATGCTGGCGGGCGATGAAATCGGTCAGGCGCGCATCGAGCGCCTCGAACTGCTTGGCCAAACCGGCTCTCTTCCTGCCCGCAAACAAAAGGGGCACCCGAAGGTGCCCCGATTCGTGCGCTGCGGAAAAGAGCTTAGGCCGCGCGCTTGTCGGCAATGGCCTTGAGGGTCGCGGCCTGGACCTTTTCGAAGGCGCGCGCCTCGATCTGGCGGACACGCTCGCGCGAGACGCCGAACTCGGCGGAGAGCTCTTCCAGCGTCATCGGTTCATCGAGCAGGCGGCGCGCCTCGAAAATCCGGCGCTCGCGCGGGTTGAGGATCGAAAGCGCGTTCGAGAGCGCGGCATGGCGGTTATCGCCCTCCTCCCGCGCGATCACAATGGCTTCCTGCGTCGCCGCATCATCGACCAGCGTGTCCTGCCATTCCCCGGCCCCATCCTCGTGCAGTTGCACGTTGAGCGAGGCATCCCCGCCGAGACGGCGGTTCATCTCGATCACCTCGTGCTTTTCCACGCCGAGCTTGGTGGCGATGGTGGCCACCTGATCGGGACGAAGATCGCCCTCACCCAGCGCGGCGAGCTTCGACTTGAGCTTGCGCAGGTTGAAGAACAGCTTCTTCTGGTTGGCGGTGGTGCCGAGCTTCACAAGGCTCCACGAGCGCAGGATATACTCCTGGATCGACGCCTTGATCCACCAGATCGCATAGGTCGCAAGGCGGAAGCCCTTGTCCGGATCAAAGCGCTTCACGGCCTGCATCAGGCCGATATTGCCTTCGGAGACGACATCGGACACCGGCAGGCCATAGCCGCGGTATCCCATCGCCACCTTGACGACGAGACGCAGATGCGAGGTCACCAGCTGGTGGGCGGCCTTGGCGTCCTGATGTTCCTGAAAGCGCTTCGCCAGCATGAATTCCTCGTCCGGCTTCAGGACAGGGAAACGGCGAATTTCAGCCATGTAACGGCTAAGACCACCCTCACCCGACAGCACGGGCATCACGGCAGCAGTCATCTAATCCTCCTTTGGGCACCCGTTTAACGGCGAACCCTTATGCGCAGTTCCATCATGGACCCTGCGGCTTGATGGGGAGGATAGCACAAAAAAAGAATGGCAAAAGAGGGGCGCGATTGCGCCCGCTGCATGACCAAAAAATCTGGATTGCTCTTGGCTCATATCGGGATGAAGCGGCCCGATGACAAGGGGTTGAGCCCGATGATGGCTTAAGCGTCACCCAAGGCTTCCAGCAGCGCGGCGAAATCCTCCGGCGGCTCCTGCTCGAAGGCCAGCTCCTCCTTCGTGCGTGGATGCTCGATCACCAGCGTCTGCGCATGCAGCGCCTGCCGGTTCATCGCCGCGAGCGCCTTGCGCGCCCCTTCCGGCAATTGCGCCTCGCGCGTCTTGAAGCCGGAGCCGTAGAGCGCATCGCCGAGCAGCGGATGCCCGATATGGGTGAGATGCACGCGAATCTGATGCGTGCGTCCCGTCTCCAGCTCGCAGGCAATCAAGGAGGCAACCACCTTGTCGTTATACGCGAAGCGCTCGAGCACTTCGTAATGCGTGATGGCGAACCGCGCGCGCTCGGCGTTCGACACCAGCATCTTCTCGCGGTTAGTGGAGGAGCGCGCGATACCCGCCTCGATGGTGCCGGTGTTGCGCGGCAACTCCCCCCAGACAATGGCGAGATAGCGCCGCTGAAGCGGCCCGGTGCGACCATGATCGGCGAACTGCTCGGCCAGCTTCTTGTGCGCCCGGTCGTTCTTGGCCACCACCAGCAGGCCCGAGGTATCCTTGTCGAGCCGATGCACGATGCCGGGCCGCAGCACGCCGTTGATGCCGGAAAGGCTGGCCCCGCAATGGGCGATCAATGCATTGACCAAGGTTCCGCGCTCATGCCCGTTGGAGGGATGCACCACCATGCCCGCCGCCTTGTTGATGACGATGAGGTCATCATCCTCATAGGCGACATCGAGCGGAATAGCCTCGCCGACGGGCGAGGCCGGCACCGGCGGCGGCAGATCCAGCGTGATGCTCTCCCCGCCCTTCAGCTTGCGGGCGGGGCTGGTTTCCACCTTCCCGGCAAGGCTCACGCGCCCCTCTTCGATCAACCCCTGCAACCGTGCGCGGGAGAACTCGGGCATGAGGTCCGCCAAGGTCTTGTCGAGGCGTTTGCCGGCGGCTTTTTCGGGCGCAACAAGGCTCAGCGTCTCCCCGCCCAAAGCACCTTCGGCGTCTTCATGCTCGAAATCTGTTTCTGCCTCAGCTGCCACAGCCTGCTCCTCAAACACGCGCAAGAGCAGCAATTCGGCACGCCCCGCGAAATCCCCCCTTGCGATACGCGCGGCTATTCCGTATAGCAACCGCCTTCCGGCCCTTCGCCAATCGCGAAGCCAGACGCTCCCATCGTCTAGAGGCCTAGGACACCCGCCTCTCACGTGGGTAACAGGGGTTCGAATCCCCTTGGGAGCGCCAATCAAAAAACGGGGCCTTATTTTTCAATCACTTAGACGCCGTTTTTGTCGCACCGTGCGACACCCCCGGTTCAGGTGCGACAATCGTGCTCCCGATCTGTTCCGGCTTGATGACGCCAATGGCTACCAGCGATGCCGCGACAAGCTCGAATCCCTCGCTCGCCAATTTCAGTTTGCTGGCATTCCGCGTGTAGGTTCTGGACTGGTTCGCAGAGCCGCTTTCCGACCATGCGAACATTGCATCGAGCATCAAATCAGATGCGCCACCCTCGGCCGCAATTGATGCAGCAGCCTTACGAAGGCCGTGGGGCGTGCAGTGGGGAATGCCAGCCTCATCGCACCTGTCTCCAAACCAATTCCCGAATGCAGCGCCCGTGGAGAACGGCCTGTCCCAGCCACTCAGCAAAAACGCCATGCTTGAATTGCCGTCCGGGGCGGGGCAAGCGTCCATCGCCTGCTTAAGCGGCCATGCGAGAGCCGTCACCAGCTCCGCGCCAGTCTTTGCTCCTGTCTTGCCGGGGCGGAATCTGACAACGCCATCACGGATATGCTGGCGCCCAAAGCTGGCAGCATCGGAGCGCCTGAGGCCGGTAAAGAGCATAAGCATCAAGGCCAGATAGGCGCGCGAGCCGAGGGGGTGCTTCTTGGCGAAAGCTGCGATTTCTTCAAGGCTCCAGATGTGGAATCCATCTGTCGCCACCTTGATCTTGCGCAGGGGGTCGGCGGGGTTTGCGGTGGTGATCCGTACCTTGAACGCCCACGAATAGAGCGCCTTCACGCTCTTGAGCCAGTCATTGGCCGCGCCGTGGCTGGTGGAGCGCTTGGCAACGCCTGCAGAAATGGATTCTGTGCTCATCATCATGCCGCGACGACCATGGGCGGCCTTGAGGTCTTCGAGGATGCGGCGGCGGCGCGTCTTTCCAATGGGGTTGAGAACCTTGTAATCGGGGCTTTCGGTGAAGTAGCGCTCGATCAGCCATCCGAGCGTCTTGGCGGCAAAAGGTGCCTCGCCCTTTTCCTCAACCTCCGGAGCGGGGATGGTCGGCATGGCCGCGCGCAGCTTGCGCATGGCCGTGCGGTATTCCTCCAGGAACTCGGGAGAGCCGGGACGCTCGACAAGGCGGACACGCTTACCCTTCCAGCGCGCATAGTAGCGCGTCTTACCGTGGCGGGATTTTTCCTCGCTCAGATAATCAAGGGTGATGTCCATGTCGCTCATGGAGCAACGCCATCCCAGTCTTCGTCAACTGGTTTCTGTTCGACAGGGTTTTCCTGTCCGGCCTTGAGAGCATCAAATGCTGCATCGAGGTCCCGGATATCCCAGATTCTCATGCGATCGACGGTGAACCCTGCCGGAGCACGCTTGGCGGCTACCAATTCGAGAAACTTGCTCTCGGACATAGAAAAATAGCCCGCCGCATCCGGCAAGCGCAGACCACGAATCGGCATGTTGATACGCATTGCCTGAGCCATCACGAGCACCCCGACGTTTCGCCGCACGCCTGACAGGTCTGGCATGTGCCGGTTCGCACCAAGGCAAAATTTCCGCAGTGACGGCAGGCGTCGCCGGAGATCTGGGGCGCGGCGGGTTTGGCGGGTTGGGCTTCAATAGGCTCAAAACGCCCATCATCGAACTCCTGCACAGGTCGCACCCAGATCGATCCGTCTTTCAGCGCGCAGTAGATGACGCATGGTGAAAGGTCCGCCTCAATCGTGCCGCGCATAAGCTCGACATAGGAGCCGCCTGTCTTCTTGTGGCGATAGGTCTTGTTCATCGCTCGCCCCTCCAGATTTTCTCCGCTTCAGCGTAGTCCTGCTCGGCGTGGGTGGGCAGGAACCCAAAGGAGCGATAGAAATCATAGTGACGGTTGATGCGGTAGATTGTGATCCAGTAGCGGACATGGCGGATAACGGGCCATTTGAGCGGGTTCATTGCCATTATCCCCTTCCTCAAAACGGAATGTCGTTGGCTTCTTCGAGCTCGCGCAGCAGCCGAACAACTTCGCGCTGTAGTGCGCCAACGGTGGCTTGTTCGCGCTTCAGCACGTCAAGCATCTCGGCATTGTTTTTTCGAGCTATGTAAAGCTCGCCATCCAAGCGGCAGATGGTATTGCGCAATTGCGCAGCCGTGCCTTCGGTCGAAGTCTCGATGTGTTTCGCTTTGGCTGCCATTTCACACCTCAAAACGGAATGTCATCATCGAGGTCAGCCGGGCGGCCGGACGGGGGCTGGCCCTGCATGGTGCGCGGGTCATCCTTGGTGCGGGTGGTGCCGTAGCCGTGCTCCTCGCGCTGCGGGCCGCCGGATGGCTGGCCTTCAAGGCTGAGGCGGCCGTCGAAGCGGCCGATCACGATTTCCGTGCTCCAGCGGTCCTTCCCCTCCTTGTCCTGCCACTTGCGGGTCTTGATCTGCCCCTCGATGGCAACGCGCGAGCCCTTCTTCACGTAGCTTTCAATGACCGGGACGATGTTCTGGTTGAACACCACGATGGTGTGCCACTCGGTGGCCTCCTTCCGCTCGCCCGTATTCTTGTCTTTCCAGGTCTCGCTCGTGGCGAGGCTGAAGGTGGCAACCCGGTCGCCGCCCTGGCTGGTGCGGATTTCGGGATCCTTGCCGACGTTGCCAAGGATGATGGCGCGATTGATGCTCATGGTTGGTCTCCGAAAAGGTTGGGATGTTCTGCCGTGCGCGCAGCCTTGCCGGCCCTCGCCGGCGCAATCTGCCGGTGATCGAGCTCGTGCTTCAGCATCGCCAGCGTGGTTTTCTGGAAGGTGCGGGTGGCTTGGCGTTGACCGCGATGGTGCTTCGCTGCCTTGCGGCTGGCCTCCTGATCCCGAAGCCATTTCTGGAAGATGGACGAGCGGGAGGTCATAGCTCACCTCCCGTAGCGGATGACGAGGGCGAGCCATGCGCCATTGGCGACAGCGCAACCGATGGCGACAATGCCGCTGAGCGGCTGTCCGGCGGCAGGGTAGAACCAGATGTTCCAGATGCCCCACGAAAAGAAGAAGGCGGGTGTGAGCCAATGGACGCCGCGTATCATCCGCTCACGCCAAGCCTTGAGGATGGACGGGAGAATGAAGATTGCCCCGGCGGATTCGAAGGCGGCGTTGATGATGTCCATTCTCATCGGAAAGCCCTCGGTATGGTGTTGTATTCGATGCCATCAAGGAGCCGACCAGCAGCTTTCTTGCCGACCCGCAAGATGTGGTGGTTTTCCGGCAAGCCTTCGAAGCATTGGCCGTCCAGCGGCCCGCCGTGAACACGGCGACGATGTGGATGCGCGTAGCGACCGCTGGCGGCGGGTGCGGCTGAGATTGCGGTGGCCCCCTCGACCTGCAGGGCCGAAACCCATTCCCCCCACTGCTTGAAGAAAAACGGCACCTCCGCCGCGATGCACTGATCGCGCAAGGACCGTGCCCAATCTGGGTTCATCGGCCGGGCGCCCGGCCCGCTCTCGCCGCCGACAATGATCCAATCGAGGTGCGGGTGGCCTGTAACGGACGCCCCTTTCAGCGCGTCAAAGACGATCGGGATTCCGTCCATATAGCCGTCAGAAATGCTTGTGAGGTTCACCGGGCCGAGCAACGGCTCCATCGAGAGGCCAACCCAAGGGATGCCGAGCTTATCCTTGAGCGCCAGCAGGCGCGGGATATCGCGGTCAGCCTCCGTCTGATTGCAGACCGTGATCATCAGCCCGGCGTGTTGTGGCCATGAGGTGACGCCGATGGCGGCGAGGCGCTTCTCGACCGCGCTGATTCGCTTGGTGACGATCTGGATATGCAGGCGGGCGCACCGCTCGATCGTCTGCCACGCTTCGGCAAACCATTCGGCCGGGACTTCCAGATCGAACAGGTCCGACATGGACTGGATGAGGACGCGGCGTCGGGAGGTTTGGTGGTATCCGGCGATTTCATGATCCGCCGACCACCAGGAATAACCGTTGTCGAGCTTGTGCAGCAGCGCCACGGCACCCTTGATCTTGCGGCGCGAGGTTCCGACGCCCCAGATGTTGTCGCCGGTGCGCTTCGACCATGTTTCGGCGTAGCAGTGATCGCAGCCGGGGCCGACCTTGGTGCAGCCCCACCAGAAATTGACCGTGGAATCGGTCCATTCGATGTTGGATTTTTGGGCCATGGTCTGCCTCATCAATGTGATGGATTCGAGAGCCCGAAGTCGTCGAGCGTGAAAAGGGAGAGCACCTTGACGCTCGGCGGGAGGTAGAGATCACCGGCAAGCCGCGCCGATGTGTGGATGCGGCGGTTCGACTTGTTCACGATGACAATCGCTGTTTCTGCCGAGGGGAGGCTGATCGCCTGCCGGCAGATCGCATCGGCCACCGCGAGGGAGGTCGATGAGTTGCAGAGATCATCGACGAGAACGACCGGCTTTTCGTTCGCAATTCCCTCATGAAAATTCATGAGGCCGTATTGCTTCCGCTCTTTCCGGGCCACGAAACCGTTGATCCTGAGCCCCTTCATCCTCGCGGCGAAGGGGATGCCGACGGCAAGCGGCGTGCCTGCGGTCTCCGCGCCGCAGACCTGAAAATCCGCCGTGCCCAGATGATCAACAAGCTTGTGGAGCATCATCTGAGAGGTGGCCCGCAGGAAATCAGGGTTGAACAAGCCGTTGCGGAGGTAGAACATCCAGGCGTAGCGGGAGCCTTTGGCTTTCCCCGGCATGTCTCCCCGGATGATGCAGAACCGTTCGATGTAGTCCCGGACGTAAGCCTCGAGCGCCGCGTAATCGTCTGGATCGCAGATGTTGATCTCAGCCATTGACCACCTCCGGCATGGCAGGGATCGAGGCCCACGCCTTCGCCTTGCACAGGTGCTGCGAGCCATCGGACGATTCGGAAATGAGCCAGGCTTCATCGCCGGTGCCGGGGTGCTGCACCCAATGAGCGGCATAGACTTCGCCGCCCGGATCGCTCAGCACGAGGATGCGGGTGTTGTGCGGTGCCGAGGCCATGTCGAAACACCAAGGCGAGGTGATGTCGGGTGCAATCTGGCGAGGTGCTTCGCTGGCACGATCATGCCATTCCAGCAGCAGTGTGATTCCGGTACCAACGAGTTCGCCCTCGCAGACCTCCGCCATGTCGCGCAGCGCTTCGATTGTTTGTTTGTTGAGCCGTGCCATCGCCTCAGAACCTCATCGGCATGAGGACAACGAGCATGTCGTCACCCGTGGCGCGGCGGAACAGGGCCGGCGAGCCGGGGTCGCTGAGGGAAAGGCGGACGGTGTCACCGCCGATCGCGGCGAGGCAATCGGCCAGATAGCGGGCGTTGAATCCTGTGGTGAGCTCTCCCCCCGCATAATCGACCGCCACCTCATCTTCTGCGGTGCCGGGGTCCGGGTTGCTGACCGAGAGGCGCAGCTTGCCTTCGGTGAACTCGCATTTGACCGCTCGGCCACGCTCGGAGGCTATGGTGCTGACGCGATCGGCGGCGGTAGCCACTTCCTCTCGATCAAGGGTGGCGAGTTTTTCATTCCGCTGCGGGATAACCCGCTGATAATCGGGGAAGGTGCCATCGATCAGTTTCGAGGTCAGCACGCGGGAACCGCAGGTGACGCGGATCTTCACGGGCGAAAGCTCGATGGTGGCCTGCTCACCGCCCGCCATCTTTGCCAGTTCGCCGATTGTCTTGCGCGGCACGATCACCCCCGGCATTCCGGCTGATCCTTCGGGGGCCTCGATGTCGATCAGCGCGAGGCGATGCCCGTCCGTTGCCACGGCTCTCAAGGTGGCAGTCCCATCCTTCTCGGGGCAATGCACGTAAATGCCGTTGAGGTAATAGCGCGTCTCCTCGGTCGAGACAGCGAACTGAACCGTCTGGATCATGGCGTGCAGGCTGGAGGTCGGCAGTGTGAACCGGTGCGACATGTCGCCGACCGCCAGATCCGGGTAATCCTCCGGCGGCAGGGTGTGCAGCGTGAAGCGCGAGCGGCCGGATTTGAGCGTGGCCTGCCCTGCGCTGTTCCAGCCGAGCGTGATCTGGCTGTTGCTCGCCAGTTTGCGGACGATATCATGCAGCGTTGCCGCCGAAACCGTGATGGCCCCGCCCCCCTCGACCGCACCGGCTTCCACCGTGGTCTCGGCCTCGATGTCGAGATCGGTCGCCTTCATGCGGATGGCCCCGTCCTCGACGCGGATCAGCACGTTGCCGAGGATGGGGAGTGTGTTTCGCCGCTCGACGACGCGCGTGATGAAGGCCAGCGCGTCCTTGAGCGCGGCGTGTTCAAGAGTGATGGTGGTGCCCGCCTCGGGCGCTGCGTTCCTGGACATGCTGACCTCTTTGATCTGGGTGCCGGTCTCTCCCGGCTGTCACGTCCATGCTCAGACGTTGCAGCTATCGTCCGCCCGATAGCCGGCCTACTCGGCTCTCCCGTCCAGCGGGCCGACCCCGTGTGTGTCCGCCGGTGATCCGCTGCGTTGCCCTCGGAGCCTTTCGCTCGGGATCAGCTCTCCGGCGCGCCCTCGAAGGCAGGGAGACCGGTTGCCTTCGCGGCGCGGTCGAGGTCGGCCTGCACCTGGTTGCGCAGCCAGAATTCCCAGCGATAGAGCTGATAGCCCCACGAGATCGAGCCGCCTGCCGCGCGATACCGGAGACGGGCGGGGATGCGCACCGGCTGGCCGTCGATGAAGGCGGGGATGGCGACCATGAAAATACCGGGGATATCGACCTTCTCACCCTTGGTGTTGGTGTGCTCCTCGACGAATTCGACCGTGCGTTCGCCAGAGGAGAGCCGCTCGGCCCGCTTGACGCGCGCGCCGACGAAGATTTCAAGGCTGCGGGAGAGGGCAATCAGCTCATTCGGCGCCGCGAATTTTTCCTTGAAAAGCCGCTCATACTCGTTGGCCTCAGCCACCAGCGGCACCGACAGCTCGGCAGCGTGCTCCTCGAGGAATGCCGCGAACTCCGCCTGCTCCATCAGCTTGCCGTTGGCACCGATCCATGCCTTGAGCTCATCGGTGATCGGGAACGCATATTCGATACGATGCTTGAGGTGCGCAGGCTGGCTGTCGATCTGGTGATAATCGATCACCGCCGTCAGCTTCGGCTCCGGCCACTCCGTGCGGGCAAAAATCGCGCTGTGCTCGCTCTTGTGCCGATTGGCGAGGGCGATGAAGCTCTCGAGCGTGGTGATCTTGGCCGTGCCAGCGCGCCGTGCCGGGCGCTGGCGATAGCTTTCGATCACGTTTGCCAGCCCGCTGACGGAGGCATGGGAGGCCCGCGGATCAATCAGCAGCGGCACTTTTTGCCGGCAGGCCATCACCGAGGCCTTCGACCTCCAGTTCCCGGATCTCGATCTTGTTGGCATCGCGGGTCAGCTTCACGATTGCGTTCACGCCCTCGGCCTGATCGGGAATCGGGGTGGAGGCGAACGGCTGCAGTGTGGCGAAGGCTTCGCCTGCGAATTCGGCGGTGGGTTCCATGACAGTTCTCCTTGAAAAGTTGCTCAGGCCGTCTCGCGGTCGCGGTCGGCGGTATCACGCGGGCCGAACATGTCGGCCTGGTTCGGGTGCTGGGTCGAAATGCCGCCCTCATAGGTCCAGAACGGAGTGCCGGAGAATGCTTTCTCTTCGGGCAGCTTCGACTTCACCGCCGGCTTGATATCGACATGGCCGCCGTCAAAATTCAGCGTGAGGCTGATGGTGATGGTGGCGCTGCCCTTCTCGTTCGGCAGGGCTTCGAGCGTGCGGATCGCTTCCTCGAAATGCTCGTCGCACTTCTCGGCAAATTTGCCCCGGCTCAGGAGGCCAAGAACGTCGGTGAATCGGCGGATGGTGCGAATGGACATGGTATTATCCTTCAGGCGGCGGAGGGACGCGGGCGGTTGAGCCGGGCGGGCGGCGTGAGATGCGGCAGGTATCGGCGGAGGCGATCCCGCCAGGCGTCCGCTGCATCCGGCCACGGCCAGACGGTGAGTTTGCCGTTGAGGCGGACAGGGCGGGCAGACTCGATGTCCTCTCCCCACGGGCGCGGCGACGGACCCAACAGGTGGCGACGCTCGGTGGAGAGCATCCGCAGGTCCATTTCCTTGACGGCGGCACGCACATCATCCGGCAGGGGCCATGCGATGCCGGCGGCGGCATGGATGGCGGTATCCACGTTATCCTTGAGGGCTTTCAGCCCCGCGTAGGCGCAGCGCTTCCCCTCGGCGTATGCCTTTTTCGGGTCAAACCCGGCATCGCTGCGCAGCATGGTGTTGCCCGCTGCGCAGGCCCCCGCATAGGCGGCCAGCGCATGGGAGACGGGCGTTGCCATGTCGCCCACGTAAGCTTCGTGGGCGTCGTGCAGGAGAAACGCGGCGGCGATCTCGGTGCGGCCTGTTTCGCGCAGGAGCGCATCAGCCCCCAGCACGCAATGCTGGGCGACTGAATAGCTGCCAGAGCGGATGTGCCCGGTGAAGCGCGGCTGGCGCGCAAGGCTTTCGGCGATATCCACCTCGAAATCCACCATCTCCGGGCGGGGATCGATGAGATCGAAGGCAATGCCGGTGGCGGTCTGGATCCATGTCATTGGCCCGCCTCCGGCTTCTTTTCGGATAAGACGCACCGAAAGGCCCCATCCCGCGCCCCGCGGGTGTCGCCATCCCAGCGCACGCTGGTCACTTTCGGCGCGCAGCCGTCCTTGTGCGATGAGTCCAGCAGCATCTGCACGGCGGCGATGACTGTTGCCTCGTTGATCAGCATTTCGTTGTTACCGATGAGTTTGGCTGTCATGGCGCGACCTCAGATCGTGCCGCGCAAGGCGGGGCCGGCCAGACCGTAGAGCAGGATGAGCGTTGAACCCGCCAGCGCCAGCAGAAGGGCGATGATGCTGCCGATTTCGTTGCGATCCAGCGTGGCCTCATATTCGGCCATCAACCGCCGCGTTTCGAGACAGGGGGCCTTGTGGAGATCAATCGCCCGCCAGCCCCATGAAAGGAGCGTGGGGATGCGCTCCTTTTCCGGCAGGGCGCGCAGATGATTGATATCTTCCGCCAGCACATCGAAACGGACGGGATCGATGCGGGCAGCGGAAAAGGCAGAAGCCATGGAGGTGTGCGCCAGCATCACGCAGCCCTCCGCTTCATGGCGTTGCGCCGCGCACCGCGATAGGTCAAGGCCGGGCGTCCGCCACCACGCGTGGAATGGCGTCGCCAGTTGAAATGGTCGATTTTCGCCGGCACGCCGGGGCGGCCACGGGGCACAGCCTTGCGGCCCGGAACCATGGATTTGCCGAAGAGGCGGTTGAAAGACAGGCTGTTGAGCGCCAGACGCACAGGTGCGAGATCCAGAAAGCGGCCAAACATCACGCCACCTCGTTCGCAAGGTCGCGGGCGCGGTCGGTCTGAATTTCGCTCTCTTCTGCTGATACCCTCCGGACTACGCTCGTCCGGGGATCAGCATCTGCCTCAAGCAGGCGGGCCGCGGCAAGACCGTGGCGCTGCACCTGCTCGCGGGCCCAGCCGAAGACGAGGTAATCCTCGGTGGTGATGACGGCGTCGACCCCGCGCGCCTTGAGCATGGCGCGCAGATCCTCGGCCAGACGCTCGCGGATGGCATGGGGGTGGCGCATTTCCGCGCGGGCGGTGGGCCAGAAGGCACCATCATCCGAGAGCTTCTTGCGCTCGAAGTCATAGGAAGGGAGTTCGGCGAGGGACAAGGGAGCCTCCATCGGGGTTGATGGAGGGACCGTAATGAGAGAAATTTATCTCGTCAAGCCAAATGGCGTAAATTTATCTCATATATTTTCAAACCACTCATCAAGCGCAGCGACGGCTGCGCCGCACGACGAGAACGATGACGCATGGTTTCCACGCAAAACCACCCAGTTGCGGGCTCGTGGTACAGCCGTTGTCACCTCCCGCAGCTCGCCGTCAGTCGCCATAACGAAATGAGTTTCAAGGCGTGCCTCGGAATAACAAAAAGATGCAATTGGTTGTTTTAGCGGTTTTCCGTGTTTTCCAATCTTGTGTATAGATATGCCACCCCTGTTTTTGTCGTAATCGTCAGGATCAATTGACATAAGAACAAAGTTTTTATCTTTCGAACGTCGCGCAATATGAATTAGAGCGGCGTCCAATGTGTTTATGCTTGATGGGTGCCGCTTGCTTGCGGCTGGCTGATGCAATAATGCATCCGACAGTAGCGGACTACCTTCTGAACGAGGCTGTAATATTTTTAGATTTTCATCGCCACCGGTAAGGTTTGTTACATCTCCGACAAGCAACGCAGAAACGTGCTTACAAAAATACCCTCCGCGACTGAAGGCAGGGCAAGTGCAAAACGAGCGAAGAGAAGCGCCTGCCCCCTCGAACGTAACCCTGTATGGCTTTTTTGCGCTCCCTTGGACGAAGAAGTAAATCATATCTTCGCCTTCAGAGATCATGAATCACCCGCGTGACGCGTCCGACAACGCGAACCGGACCGGCAATATTGATTGCGTGATGCTCTGGATTGTTTGAAAAGGGCTCAAGCCTCGGCGGCCAATCCTCCCTAAATCTCTTGAAGGTTGCGGCGTCGCCGTTCTCTGTAGCTGCAACATAGAATTTTTTGTCGCGCAGGTCTTTCTCAGAGCGATTGACGATGATCGTGCTGCCGTCGGGCGCGATGCGATCCATCGAGTCCCCCACAACATCTAGAGCGATGTGATCTCCTGGCGGGAGATTGGCAACCTGCACGAAACCCGAAGCCTGCCCGCTTTCAACTGTTTCTGTTTCAGCGAATGCGCCTGCCGCGACCCATGAGAGGCGTGGCACGAGTGTTATATCTTCACTGAGATCCGGCTCATCGATAAGCCGCGCTCCGGTGCCATTCACGAGATATGATAGCCGCAACCCCAACGCGTCGCAAATCAGGATCAGGTTGTCCGTTGTCGGCCAAACGTCGGTTTTCCGAATAATCTGCCCCAACCATTCGCGGGGCTTATCGGCCGCGACCGAGATTGCATTGGCGGTTGTGCCCATCTCGGCCAGCCGCATCTTGATGCGCTCGGACATGCCTTGTTTTGTTGGTCTGATCATGGCGCGATTTTAATATCCCTCCATAAAATCGGATATGAGATAAAAATACCCTTGACGTAGAGATATTTTTATCTCAATTCATTGGGCCATGAACCCGATCAACAACCTTCTTCGCCTCGTCAGCGTCTTTGCGTCCGCCCGTAAGGTTTCAGATGCGCGGGCATCGACCCTCATTTTCGGTGACGGCACGCGCGTAAAGCATCTTCGCTCAGGCGGTGATATGGGCGTTAAGCGCGTCGAGCGCGCGATGGTGTGGCTGTCCGGCAATTGGCCGGAAGGGGCTATCTGGCCCGACGATATTTCGCGCCCCGCGCCTCACTCGCCCTCCGAAGTGGAAGAGGCCGCGTGATGAGCTCCTTTTCAGCTTTCCCGGTCCTCGAACCCGCACTGGTCGCATTTGAAAACCCGGATGCGGGTGCCGCTGTCGTTAAAGACGGCAAAGGCCCCCGTCATTTTTTCTTCCCGATCAAGGCGGCGGTGGCCGATGCCGCATTTCGCGCAAATCGGCAATGCCGGCCGTTGCTCCAGCGCCGCAAGACGCCTTTCCAGCTCGTCAACCCGGCGAGGCAGTTCGGCAATCCGCCTCCAGATCGGAATTTTCTCCAGCAGCGGGAGGAGGTCTTTCATGTCAACTGATGGAAGTTTCACGGGTTCATCTCCGGATGGTCTTGCTGCGATCCTGCGCGAGATTATCGCCGCGGGTCTCAAGGTTGAAAGCGTTACCTATCATCTGCGTCCCGGCGGGCCAGCGATCGTGATCGGGACTGACGGTCGGCCGACCGCATCTCAAGCGCCAGAGCCCGACCGTGGGCTTCCTGATCTCTCACGGCTTCCGGGGGCGGCTTTTGTGCGTCTGCCATCTGATGTCTCCGTTCTCGGGGGTGGAGATCGATCATGACTTCCAGCCTTCGTTTTCGCCAGCGCCACAAGGGCACTTTTCAGCTTTTCCCGTGCCGCGCGCCGACGGAGTTCCCGCTCCGTCGCGCCGCCGGGTTCACCGTGCTCGGGGGGTGCTGACATGGCTGTTTCCTCCCCCGTCTTTGCCACTGCTTTCTCTCCTTCTGTCTGCTCCGGCGCTTCGTGCGCCGCCCCTTCGACGCTTTCAGCATCGGAGGTTTTCATGGGACAGTCTTCTCCTAAATCGGGGACACATTTCCCCAAACTCGGGGAAAGTTTTCCCCGGAGCAGGGGACAGTTGTCCCCGGAATGCGCTGACAGGGCTGTGGCCTTTCTGCGCGCGCAGCACCCGGCGAAGCCGGCAGAGGAAATCGAGGCCGCGACCGGTGGGCGGGTTTCGGCCGCCACGGCCAAAAAATGGCTTTCGCGGACCTCGGCCCCCTCCTTCTTCGCGTGCATCGCGCTGATTTCTGCCTATGGCCCCGCTTTTCTCGCCGCCGTGATGGATGAGCAGCCTGAATGGCTGAGCGCCGCAACGCGCGCCGAGCGCCTCGCCACGCTGGAAGCGGAATCCCGCCGGATCGAGGCGGAGCGTGCGCGGCTCTCTGTCCTGCTGGGTCGGGGGGCGTGATGCGCTTGGTCTTTGCGGCTCTCTTTCACTTCTTCCGCACGGTGGCCGCGCTTTCGCTGGCGGCCTCGCGCCTGTGCAACGGGATTGCCGAGTGGTGCCTGCGCCGCGCGGTCGAGGTCAACGGGAGGTTCTGATCATAATGTCCATCGCCTCCGCTGCTGGAAAGCCCTCCGCCCCCGATGCTGAAAAGCCCCTGCAGGAAAAGCCTCTGACAGTGCTGGAGATCCTCGTGCATCTGCGCGGGGCGGCGGATGAATATGACATCGCCTCGCTCTATTACGCCAACATGCTGATGCCCGCGCCGTTCGCCGGCCAGCACCGCGCACTGGTGGAGCAGGCGGCGCGGCAATCCCTCGCGCTGCGTGAGGTGGGTGCGATCCTCGAGGCGCTGGCACGCCTGCCTGCTGCCACGCAACTGAGCCTCGGTTTGCCGGTGCTGGGCGCTGCTGTGTCAGGGGTGGCCGCATGATGGATATCTCGGTCGAGATCATCCGGGGGCGCCCCGTCCGCATTGCGCGGCGCAACCTGCGGCGCGTTATCCGGCTGGCGCATCGCCTCGCCGCCATGGGCTGGCCGCGCCATGCTATCCGCCGGGCGTGTCGCCTGTCGCCCGCCGGGTTGGCGCGTGCGCTGCGTCCCGGCATCAACGGGTTGTGGGGCCACCATGCAACGCGCATCGCGCGGGAATTGCGGGGTGCCGCATGACAATGCTGACTGCCGCTCTCGCCTACGCCCGCCACGGATTTCCTGTTTTTCCCTGCAACCCGACACTCGACAAGGCGCGGGGTTCCAAAGCACCACTGCTGCGACGCGAAACCTCGCCCGGCGCAAAGGATGGCGGGCACTGGCTCGCCTCGAGAGACGATGAGATTGTCTCGCGCTGGTGGAATCGTCACCCGAACGCCTTGATCGGCTTTCCGACCGGCAACCGCACCGGGGCTGTGGTGATCGACCTCGATCCGCGCGACGTGCCGGTAACTGTGATGCTCGAGGTGCTCGGCACGTGGTGCGGCGGGGGGCTTTCGTGGGTGGATCAGACAACCGGCGAGGTTGTTTCGCCTGCCATTGCCCAGACGCAAAGCGGCGGTCTGCACCTCTATTTTGATCACGAGGGCCGCACGGGTGAGCCCGGCGGCAACCGCACCGGACTGTTCTCCCGCTTCATCAAGACCGGCGAAGCCCCTCGCGAGCTCGACCATATCGATGTGCGCGGCGAAGGCGGATATGTCATCGCGCCGCCCTCGGTGATGGAGGGCGGCAACGCCTATACTTTCCTGCGCAAGCCCGCCCGCAATGAGGATGGTAGCTGGCTGCTGCCGCCGCTTCCGCCCACCCTGCGCCGGGTGGTGACGCGCGAGCGTCTTCCGCGCGAGCCGAAGCGGGAGCCGGTGGCGCGCCAGCACCGGGGTGCACATCAGGGTCAAGGGGATGTTGCGCGCTATGTCGAGAAGCGCATCGACGGCATCCTTCGCAGTGTCTCTTCGGCACCGGAGGGCCAGCGCGCCTCGACCATCTTCTGGGCCGCGTGCCGCCTCGGCGAGCTGGTGCTCGGCGGGTTTCTCGGCCTTGGCGAAGCACGGGGGCTGCTGCTCGGCAACCTGCCGACCGGGGTCTCCCCAGCGGAGCCAAAAGCCCTTTCCACCATCGACAATGGCCTTTCCCTGCCCAGCCTTTCGGCCTGGACGGCGGATATGATGACGAGGCGCGCAGCATGAGCAACACATCAACTGCCGTGATGCAGCGCAGGGCAGCGCCTGCGCGGGGGCTGGATTACTTCCCGACGCCGCCATGGGCAACCCGCGCCTTTCTGGCTGAGGTGCTGCAGCAGGAATTCGCGCCTCATTGCTTCGGCTCTGTGTGGGAACCTGCGGCTGGGGGGGGGGCATATGGCGCACGTTCTCTCTGAATTCTTCCCCAAAGTGCGGGCCTCCGATGTGGAGGATTACGGCTGCGGTTTCGAGGTTGGCTCCTACATCGGTGCCGGGCCCGACGTGATCGAGGCGGATCGCCATGGCTGGATGATCACCAACCCGCCCTTCAATCTGGCGGTGGAATTTGCCGAGCGCGGGCTGCACGAAGCCTCCATCGGTGTTGCGCTGCTGCTGCGCACGAGCTGGATGGAGGGCGCGGAGCGCTACACCCGTCTGTTCCGGGAACGGCCGCCGCGCATCATCGCGCAATATTGCGAGCGCGTGCCCATGGTGGCCGGGCGCTGGGACCCTGCCGCCGCCTCGGCAACCTCCTATGCGTGGTTTGTGTGGCATCGGGCTCACCGCGACAAGGAAACGAGGTTGGTGTGGATCGCGCCCGGCGCAAAAGCCCGCAACTGGCGTGATGATGATCTCAAAAGGTGGGCGGCGTAATGCGCTACCTTTCCATCTGTTCGGGCATCGAGGCGGCTACCGTTGCGTGGCACCCGTTAGGGTGGTCGCCGGTCGGTTTTGCCGAAATCGAGGCGTTCCCCTCTGCCGTGCTGGCCGAGCGCTACGGCAGCAACATGCCGGGTGAGCCACTCGCTTCCAATGGCGTGCCCAACCATGGCGACTTCACTGCGTTGATCGATAATCCCCCGGATTGCGATCTGCTGGTTGGTGGAACGCCCTGCCAGGCCTTTTCCATAGCAGGCCTGCGAAAGTCCCTTTCCGACGATCGCGGCAACCTGACCCTGCAATTCGTGAGGCTCGCACATGCAATCGGATCTCTTCGCTGGGCTGTCTGGGAGAATGTTCCCGGCGTCCTCTCGACCGAAGACAACGCTTTCGGCTGTTTCCTGGGCGGGCTTGTCGGGGCAGATGATGCCCTCATTCCGTGCGAGCCTCCGCCGCGCGGAAAATCAAACACCTACTGGCGGTGGCGGGACGCTGGACGATGGCCCGTCCTCGATGACGATGGCGCCCCGACCGGAGAGTTCGTCGAGCGGGCCGAAGGGCATGTCGTCCGATGGCCTGACGCGGGTATGGTTGCCGGGCCTCGGGCACGGCTCGCATGGCGGATTCTCGACGCTCAACATTTCGGACTCGCCCAACGACGCCGTCGCGTGTTCGTTATCGCAAGTATTGGAGGGGGGGGGCGATCCCGCCGCGGTTCTTTTTGAGCCGCGCGGCCTGCACGGGGATTTTGCGCCGGGCGGCGAAGCGCGGGAGATTGTTGCCGCCCTTACTGCAAACGGCGTTGGAACATGCGGCGCAGATGACAACCAAGGCCAAGCCGGCCATCTGATCGCCTCGACCGGAAGGTTATCGCATTGCCTCAATGCTGGCGGCATGGGGCGACAGGATTTCGAGACGGAAACACTGATCGCGCATACTCTTCGCGGTGAGGGCTTTGATGCATCGGAAGACGGAACGGGTCGCGGCACCCCGCTTGTTCCGGTTTACGCCATTCAGGAGCGGGCGGTTTCAGAAAATCCTGATGCTGGCCCGCAGGGAGCGGGGTTCCGGGAGGATGTCGCCTACACACTGGAGGCTCGCCACCATGTGCAGGCGATTGCCTTTCCGGCCAACCTTTCCAGCACGCAATGCGCATCGACCGAAGATGTCAGCCCCGCTTTGGGAGCCAAGAACCCCACGGCTGTTGCCTTTGCTCTGCGCGGGCGGGAAGGTGGTGCGCAGGGGGAGGTGTCCGGTGATGTATCCGGGCCGCTCCGGGCCGCGAACGGCGGGTCAAGCCGGGACTACATTGCTTTCGCTGAAAACCAGCGGAATGAGCTGCGCGCGTTGGAGAGAGCAGGTTCTCTTTCATCGATCAGGCGTGGCGATGCGAAGAATGAAACGCTGATCGCATTCAATTCCAAAGACCATGGTGCAGATGCGGGCGGCATTTCGCCTACCCTGCGCGCAGGCGGCCATTCTTCGAGCCATGCCAATGCCGGCGTCCCGCCAGCGGTCGCGGGAGCAGGATCTGTCCGGCGGTTGACGCCGCGCGAGTGCGAGCGGCTGCAAGGATTCCCCGATGATTACACCGCGGTTTCATGGCGCGGAAAAAACGCAGAGGTCTGCCCTGATGGCCCGCGTTACAAGGCGCTTGGCAATTCCATGGCCGTTCCCGTGATGCGGTGGATCGGCGCGCGCATCCAGCAACATGAATTGGAGCGCCGCGATGGATGATCCGCGCCCCCTCGATGACGTGCTCGCCGATGCTCTGCGGGTTCCCGTATCCCCTGTTGATGATGATCGGCAGGAAGGGAGTGAGGACGCCCGCTCCGAGAGCGATTACGGCGGCGATGGCTATGATGAACCGCCCCGCGGTGGTGGTGAGCCTGAAAAGCCGGACCCCGTGCTGATGCGCTGCGCTGCCGAAGCGCAGAACGACACCGGGAATTCGCGCCGTTTTCGCCAGCGTTATGGCGATATGGCCGGTCTTGAGCGCCGTGTGGTGCATGTGCAGAACATCGGCTGGTATTGCTGGGATGAAAAGCGCTGGAAAGAGGATATCGACGCGCAGGGCGTGCGCCCGCTGGCGCAGCGCACCGCCGAACTCATTGCGCATGAGGCCAAGCTGATCCAGCCGAGCGAAGCTGAAGCGGAAGCGCTGGAAGCCGGTGTCAATGCCGAGATCGAGCTGGATGCGCTGGAAGCCGATATGCTCGCGCTGGAGGAAGAGGCTGAAGACGGCGAAAAGCCGGACCGGAAGAAGAAGGTGGCGCTGGGGCAGAAGATTGCCGGCGCAAAACGCATCATCGCCACGGCCCAGCGGGTGGAAAAGAGAATCCAGTCCCGCCGCACCGACCGGCGGCGCCACGGGAATTCTTCCGGTAACAAGGGCAAGCTCGACGGGATGCTCAACGAGGCGGTGCCCTACCTTTCCCGCGCGATCCGGCAGTTCGACACGGCGGAACTCGATCTCAATGTCGAGAACGGCACGCTGTTTCTCAGGGTCGATGTGCGTGAGGTGCTGGATCTGGACTGCCCGGACCCCGATGTGGTGCGGACGGTGACCGAGCGCCATGTGCGTACAGGTATTCGCCCCCATGCCCGCGAGGACTGGAACACGAAGCTTGCACCGGTTTTCTGGTGCCCGGAGGCGAAAGCGCCTGTCTTCGAGGCGTTCCTCGCCCGCATCATGCCGAATGCGAACCTGCGCGCCTACCTGCAGCGTTTTTTCGGCTACTGCCTGACGCGTCGCACCTCGGAGCAGATGTTCTGCATCTTCCATGGCGCGGGCCGGAACGGCAAATCGACGCTGGTCGATATCATCGCCCGCGTGCTTGACGATTACGCGACCACGGTGCCCGTGGCCTCGCTGATGGCGGAGAACGCCCGCAAGGCGCAGGATGCTACCCCCGACCTCAACCGCCTGCCCGGCGCCCGTTTCGTGCGCACCTCCGAACCAAAAGAGGGGCTGGCGATCAACGAGGGGCTGGTGAAAGAGCTGACCGGCGGCGAGCCGATCAACCTGCGCAGGCTCAACCAGGAGAGCATCGAGGTTTACCCCGAGTTCAAGCTGGTGATCTCGTGCAATTCCAAGCCTCGCATCCTCGGCAACGACGATGGCATCTGGCGCCGCATCGCGCTGGTGCCGTTTGATGTCCAGATTCCCAAGGACGAGGTGGACAAGGCCCTGCCCGACAAGCTCTGGGCCGAACGGTCCGGCATCCTGCAATGGATGGTGGACGGGTGCCGCGCCTATCTCGAAGCCGGGGGCCTCGCGCCGCCGAAAGAAATCATCGAGGCGACCGAGGAATACCGGCTCGCGGAAGACCCGGTCGGCAAGTTCATCATGGCTGCGCTCGATGTGACCCGGAACCCGGATGACATCATTGAAAGCGGGCGGCTCTACGAGGGCTACATCGCATGGGCCAAGCGCGCTTCCGAGCCGCTGCTCGGTGCTGCGACCTTCGCGCGCAAGATGCCGAAGGCTGCGGAGGCGCATGGCTTCCTCAAGGGCAAATCATCCGTCTCGATCTATCAGGGCGTGCAGTTCAAGGGCGGCTTCGCCCCGCCCGCCGAGCCCTCACACACCCGCTATGGCGATCACCGCGCATAGGGAGCCTCGTTTTACGGGAGGCTAGGGAGGCTGGGGAGGCAAGCGCTTCCGGCCTCATTCTGAAACGGGGTGTAAGGGGATCAATGGGTTAGCTGGCCCCGTGGGAGGCTAGGGAAGCTAGGGAGGCAGTTTCAGGGGTCCGCGCGTGAGCGTGTTTTTTGAAGCGTTTGGTTTTGTGAAAAATCAGGTGAATTCAAGTCCATGCGTAAGGTGAGAAAATGCCTCCCTAGCTTCCCTAGCTTCCCAACACTGAAAATAACGCAATGAAATCAATTGTTTTGAAATTCGAAAATCAGGGAAGGTAGCGGGAGTTCATCCTCCCTTGCCTCCCTTGCCTCCCAAAGCAACCGAAAGGGCAGTGAAATGCGAATGACCATCGAAAAAGCACTGGAATGGGCCTACCGGGAGGAGTTGCCGCGCGAGGAGCCGGATTGGCTCGCGGTGGCCGGACTGGAAGCTTCCGCGATTGGCATGGCGGATGCCTCCGGCCCGATGCAACGTTTTCTCGCCAACCCCTCCCAAGCGATCAACGCGCCGCTCAACCGTTGGGGTGTCGTCGGAGTGCGGCTCATGTTTGAGCGCGGCCCGCACCCCGACGCACTTCTGATTGGGCGGGCGGTCGAGACGCTGTGTTCCGAGGCGGTGACGCTCGCCGGGCCAGCACCAGAACCCGACGGCGATACGTTCGGAGCCGAAGCATTGTGGGCGGACGCCTATGCCAGAGCATCTGCCCGCCTGCCGCGCTGCCTGCGCGATGTGATCATCCGTCGCGCCCTCGCCGGGGATATGCAGCAGTGGGAGGAAGAGGCGGTGAGCCGTGTCGCGATCACTCATGAAAACGGGCGACCGCGCTGGTATCGTCTGGTGGAGCGCGAAGCCGTGACGCGCGACGGGCGCAAGACAGGTGAGGTGGAACGGGCGGAGATGATCGTCGATGTCCGCCGCGAACCGGGGCGGCGCCCCGGAAAAGATTGCTACCAGAAATACCGGCTGGAGCCGGACCCTATCTGGATGATTGAAGCGCGAGCGGTTTATACGGCTTGGCGCGCCGCACTGGATTTGCTCCACGCCGAACTTGAGGGCCAGACGACGCGCGTAATCCTGATGCCCGCACAAAGCCCGTGGGAGCCGTGGCAGCAGCCCGAGGCGGCATGATTTGAAAAAAATCATTCAACTCTATTGACATGCGACAGCACATTGACCTAGGCTTCATTCATCCCGATTTATGCCTAAATGCAGGCTATAAGAAACGCCCCTGTGGAGATACAGCGGGCGTTTTTGTTTTTGGCAGGGCAATGGCAACCGTCACCATCAGCTTCGCGGATCAGATCCTCGCCCGTTACGGGCAGCAGATCGCGGCAGCAGGCAACGGCGGTGCCCGCAAGGCACTCTCCAGAGCGCTTCGGCACACGGGGCGCAAAGCCAAGACGCAGGTTGCCCGTGCGCTGGTCGGACAGACCGGCCTGAAATACGGCACGCTGCACAAGGCGGTGCGTGAGATCAACATCGGGGCGAATGCGCTCTCGTATGAACTCATGGCGCGCGGCGGCAACGTCCGGCTCAAGTATTTCAAGGCGCGGGAAACGCGCCCCGGTGTCAGCGCCGCGCCGTGGAACAAGCGGAAGGTGTTCACCGGAACGTTCATGAAGGCGGGCTGGTGGCACAGCGGTCGCGTCGATAAGCCGAACTGGAATGGTCAGGTGTTTCGCCGTGCTGGTGGAACAACCAAGAACGGAAAAGCCAAGTTCGAGGTTGTGCGCTCCGGTCTCTACATCCCTGACGAGATGTTGTCGGGCGCAAGCCTCGCGTCGTGGCACAGCCTCTTGCAAACCGATCTCCTTCCGCGCGTCGGGCACGAGCTGCTGCGCATTCTTCCGCGCTGACCGGCGCGGGGTGGGGGTGGCTATCGGGTCCTTCCCGGCCCCTCCCCCTCTCGCGGGCGGTAAGGCCCCGAAATCCTGCCAGTAATGCAGTCTGAAAATCAGGGTTGACCACGTTGACAACTCCCGCAACCCCGGTTGACGCCCCGCCCCGTGCGGTGATGTGGACCGTTTCGCAGGTTGCCGAGAGGGACAGGGTTTCGCGGCAGGCGGTATCGAAGCATGTCCGTCGGCTGGCGGACGAGCACGGCCTTTCGGTCGAGCGCGATCAGCAGGGTCGGATCACCTCGCTGAACGTCGCGCATTACGACAGCCTTCGCGGACGCTATGCCGACCCCTCGAAGGCTCAGGTGCAAACGCCGCGGCTCGCCGTCGAGCCGAACGAAAGTTACGACGAGGCACTTCGCCAGAAGACATGGCTTGAGGCCGAACGCCGGCGGATCGAGCTTGAGGCGCTGAAGAAGAACCTCATCGAGGTTGATCGCGTCGTCGATGCGCTCGGCGTCGCAGCGGATGAAATCCGTCGCGTTCTCGGGCGCCTTCCGAATCTGGCGGATGACCTTGCCGCCGCTGTGACGCGGGATGGCATCCACGGCCTGCGCGTTGCGTTGGGCCAGCACGGCACCCGCCTTGGTGATGAGGTTGCCGATGCACTGGCGCAAGCTGTTCGCAGGGACAAGGGGGAGCCGACAGAAGACCGTTAGGGGACGATATGGCCGAGCATCCAGATGCGCTTGATCTGGTCTGCTCGTTCCTGTCGCGACGGGTGCGCCCCGCGCGTCCTGTTCCGCTGTCCCGATGGCTGGCAGAGAACCTCGAACTGGTCGATGGCCCCGCAGCCGGGGAGCTCTGGTCGGCGGAGGGCGCCCCCTATCTTGTCGAGATCGCGGATTGCCTGGGCGACAATCACCCGTGCAATCTGGTCACGGTGCGCAAGAGCCAGCAGACCGGCGCCTCCATTCTGGCGCTCGGATGGGTGCTCTATGTCGCCGAACGCGAGCCTGCGAACCTGCTTTACGGTGTTCCGGGGCTTGATGCCCTGCGCGACCTGAACTCGGGCAAGCTGCAGCCGCTGATCGATGCCTGGCAGAAGCGCAACGGTCGGACTGTGATCCAGCCGCAGACAAGCCGCTCGGGCACAGGATCGACGACATACGAGAAGGTCTTCCCAGGCGGGCGGGTCTGGCTCGCCAACGCGAACACCGTGATGGACCTCTCGTCGAAGACGGCCAAAAAAGGCGTCAAGGACGAGCTTTCGAAGTGGCAGGACATTCCGGGCTTCGGCGACCCCGAAACCCTGTATTTCGGGCGATTCACGGCCTTTCGTCGCACAAAGAACTACAAGATTCTGGAAATCTCGACGCCGGAAATCGACTCCGGGGCCGACCCGGAAGAGGCTGAGGGTCATTGCCGGATCGACCGCTCCTTCCGCAAGTCGGATCAGCGGTTCTTCCATATCGCCTGCCCGGAATGCGGTGGTCTTTTCTATCACCGCCCGGAGCAGTTCCGCCCCGATTTCGAGCAGCCCTCGCGCTCCTACTATGAATGTGATCATTGCGGTCACGCTGTTTCGGAGAGCGAGCGGGTGCTCGCGCTGCGCTCGACCGGACGCTGGATCGCCACTGCCGAGGGGCCGGACAGGCACCCCGGTTTTCACATCGATGCGTTCATCTCGCTGATGATGTCCTATGAGGCCATCGCCGAGGATGCCCGCAAATCGCAGAAGACCGAGAAGGCGCGCAAGGATTATCACAACCTCGTTTTGGGGTTGCCCTACCAGTATCGCGGCGATGCACCGGACCACGTCCGGCTCATGGAGCGCCGCGAGGAATGGCTGAAGCGGGGACACATCCCCCCGCGCGGCCTGATCCTCGTGGCGTCAGCCGATATCCAGATGCGCGGCATCTGGGTCGAGATCAGGGCCTTCGCCTCGAACGGCGAGAGCTTCGTCATCGACGCCTTCTATCTCGACGGCGAGACCGACAGTCCCCGCGCGCCGGTCTTCGATTCTCTCCGCAAGGAGGTTCTGGATCGGGAATTCCCGGATGCTTTCGGCCGCAAGCGCAAGGTTGATGCGCTGGGGGTCGATTCTGGATACCGGTCGCACATTGTCTATGCCTGGGTGCGCGCCGCGCAGCGCCTCCACCCGGATACGGGCCGGGATGTGATCCTCGCGCTCGACGGGCGGGACGGCTGGTCGCATCCGGCGATCGGTGTTCCGAAGCTGGTCGATATCGACCTCGACGGCGCCAGAGTAAAGCAGGGCGCGAAGATCTGGCCGGTCGGCACATGGCCGCTCAAGAGCCAGTTCTATTCAAACCTGCGGAAGGATGGCATTCGCTCGGGTGCTCAGGAAGACCCGCCGGGTTATTGCCATTTCCCGCTCTGGCTTGATGAAAACTACTTCAGGCAGATAACGGCCGAGCATCTGGAAGACGTGATCGTCCGCGGCAAGATCGCGGGCCGGAAATGGGCGAAGACCGGGGAAAATCACTTCCTCGACTGCGTCGTTTACAATTACGCGCTCGCCGATCACCTCGGTCTCTGGACGATGACCGAGGATGATTGGGCGTTCCTCGCCAAACGTCGCGGCGCTCCCGAGGCTGCGCCTCCCGATCTCTTTACCCATGCAGGTTCAGTGCCTGCGCAGGAAACCCCCTCCATCCCGGAGCCGCCCGACGAACCGTCTGGTTGGCTCAAGGCTCCCTCGAACTGGTTGAGACGATGACCCGGACGATTGCCGAGATCGATGCCGATATCGCGGCCATTCGTGCCGTCATGGGCTCAGGCGCGAAAGTGGTGCGTTTCGCGGACGGGCGCATGGTCGAATACCATGCGCAGAAGGATCAGGAGCGGGCCATTGCCTATCTTCAGGATGAGCGGCTCCTTGCTGCGGGCGATGCACCTGTGACAGCGGTTGTCGGCCGTTACCGGTCAGGTCTGGTCTGATGGCTGCGCCTCTGGGGTTGTTCGACCGTGTGCTGGGTGCGGTATCTCCCGGCGCGCTGGCGCGTCGTATCGAGGCCCGCGTCCGTGTGCGGGCGATGACGGAAGCTCTCGGCGCTTACGATGGTGCCTCGGGCGGCTGGCGCACCGCCGGGCGCTCGGTCTCCCGCGCGGATGCCAATGCCGAGATCAAGGTCTCGCTGCCCCGCCTGCGGGATGTCTGCTCCGATCTGGTGCGCAACAACCCCTATGCCGCGCGTGCAGTCGGCTCTCGTGTGACCAACACAGTCGGCGCGGGCATTGTGCCAAGCATCATCTCCACCTCCAAGCGGGCCAAGTCCCAGGTGGCGGAGATGATCAAGGAACACCTTGAATCGACCGCCATTGATTTCGATGGCAACACCAACCTCTACGGCCTGGAGGCATTGGCGGAGCGCGCCCGGTCAGAGCGCGGTGAATCAATCATTCTTCGCCATATCCCGAAATCTGCGGAGATGCTGGAAAAGGGCCTCAAGATCCCGCTCCAGCTTCGTGTGCTCGAAGGGGATTATCTTGACCACCGCAAACACGGTTGGAGCGGTGATCACTTCATTTTCATGGGCGTCGAATTCAACGGGGAAGGAACCCGTGTCGCCTATTGGTTGTTCGACCAGCATCCGAACAGCGTCGAGCGCCACCGGCGCGGTGCCATGGTCTCCCGCCGTGTTCCGGCCTCGGAGGTCATTCATTATTACCATGTGCTGCGTCCCGGCCAGGTGCGCGGCATCCCGGATGGCACACCGGTCATCATGACCGCATGGGACCTCGCCGAATACGAGGATGCCCGGCTGATGCGCGAGAAGATCGCGGCCTGCTTCTCGATGTTCTGGACGCGGGGCAGCACCTCGACCACGATGGTGGATGGCGCGCGCGCCAAGGACCGCGCGGGTGATTTCACCATCACCGATCTTGCACCGGGCCTGATCAAGGAGCTGCCGGCCGGTTCCACCGTGACCTTCGGCCAGCCGCCGGCCACGCAAGGGCACGCCGAATATATTTCGGCGACCGTGCGTCGGATCGCTATCGGTTATGACCTTTCATATGAGGAGGTTTCCGGTGATCTGACGAATGTCAGCTTTCTCTCCGGCCGCCTCGGCGAAATACACCTCTCCCGCCGTGTCGATCAATGGCAGTGGCATTGGATGATTCCGAAGGTCTGCCACGGAATCGGGGGCTGGTTCGTGCAGGCCGTGAGTCTCGTGCGCCCGCTGCCGCCCTTCTCGCTGGATTGGACCCCACCCCGGCGCGAGATGCTCTCGCCGAAGGACGAGATCCCCGCCATGCGCGATGCCATCCGCTCGGGCCTTCTTTCGCGACAGGAAGCGGTTCGCCGGCTGGGGGATGACCCGACCCGCACCGACGACGAGATCGCCGAGGACAATGCCCGCAGCGATGCGCTCGGCAACCAGTATGACAGCGACGGCCGCCGCCCGCGCCAGGGGCCGACGATGTCACTGGTGGACCCTGCTGACCCTGCAAAACAGGATGCCCAACCATGACCCTGCTTGTTGGCGGTGAATTGCTGCTTTTCGGCGATGTCGGTGATCCCTGGGGCTGGGGCGACGGTTTTACCCCGCTGCAGGTTGCCGAGGCGCTGGTGGAACATGGGCCCGGCGACATCACGGTGAGGATCAATTCCGGTGGCGGTGTCGCCTCGGATGGCACGGCGATCTATTCCCTGCTCCTCGCCCATCGCGGCGTCGTCACGACAATCGTCGAGGGTGTCGCCGCCTCGGCCGCCTCGCTGATCCTGATGGCGGGTGATGAGCGCCGTATGCGGCCCGGCTCGATGCTGATGATCCACGACACCTCGCGGATCACCTGGGGCAATGCCGATGAGCACCGGAAATCGGCTGACTTTCTCGACAAGCTCTCCGGCCAGTACGCGAATATCTACGCCTCTGCTTCCGGCCTCGATGCGACCGAGGTGCGCGAGATGATGAAGGCGGAGACCTGGTTCTCCGCCGAGGAAGCCCGCGCCAAGGGCTTCATTACGGTCCTCGACACCGCTGCGGCGAGCGCTGCCGCCTCGTTTGACTACACGCTCTATGCCCACGCGCCGGCGTCGATGCCGCGCCGCACCCGTCCCCCCGCCGCGACAGGAAAGGCGGCCAAATGTGAGGATAAACCGATGACGAAGCCCTGGGTTGATTCGTTTTTTGCCGCGGCGGAGAAATCCGCCCTGCCGCTTGCCAAGCTCAATGCCATCGTGGCGGAGAGCGGAACGCTGGAGGCGGCGCAGGCGAAGCTGATCACCGCGCAGGCCACGCCTGCCGATCCGGCGGAACCCCTGACGAACCCCGCGGTCTCCGCTCAGGTGGAAGACAAGGCATGGGCTGGCGACTTCTTCAAGATCGCCGAGAAGTCCGGGCAGAGCCTTGCCGCGCTGAATACGATCGTCGGCAAATCGAAAGACCTCGCCTCCGCACAGGGCGCGCTGATCGATGCGATGGCCGCCGCCGCCGGCGAAAACAAGCCGTCGCCTGTGTCGAAGACCGATCCGATGGGCAAGGGCACCGTGGCCAAGGGCTTCGATGCCGGCCGCGAGAAGGTCCTCGCGATGAAGGGCAAGACGGCCGCTGCGGAAAAAACCGCCGCCTGATCCCTCGTTGCCCGGCGCCTGAGCAGCCGGGTTTCCTGCTTATTCCGATTTTTTCAGGAGCCAGACCATGGAAACCGCCACTTACGATCCGAACGACCTGCGTGTCGGGAGTTACCCGGTCGCGTCCCAGACCGTCACCTTTGCCTCGGGTCAGAATATCGTCCGGGGTGCTGTTCTCGGCAAGATCACGGCCTCCGGCAAATACGTTCTCTCGGCTTCTGCCGCGTCTGACGGCTCGCAGGTGCCGATCGCGATTGCTGCCGTGGCTGTCGATGCTACCGCGGCGGATACGCCGGGCCCGGTGCTGCTGACCGGCGAATACGACGCCAGCAAGCTCGTCTTCGGCGCCGGCCACGATGCCGCCAGTGTCGAGGCTTCGCTCCGCTCTCGCGGTCAGGCGATCTTCCTCAAGACCCTCTGAAGCGCTTTCACGCGAAGCGGCCGCCGCTTCGCGTGAAGAAAACGCGTCCCGAAAGACAATCTGAACCCCACCCTTTCCCCTGAGCCACTGGAGTTAGACCATGCAGCTCTACGATACCCAGACCCTGCTCGGCATGGTCTCCGCTCTCGACCGTCCGCGTCGCTTCATCTTTGATCGCTTCTTCTCGACCGCGACGATCACGTTCGACACCGAGGAGATCGTGTTCGACAAGATCAAGGCCTCTCGCCGCCTCGCGCCGTTCGTCTCGCCGCATGTTCCGGGCAAGTCCCGCGCGCTGCGCGGCGCCGAGGCGCGCTCGTTCAAGCCGGCCTATGTCAAGCCGAAGGGCGCGATCACCCCGAACGCGGTCATCAAGCGCCGCCCCGGCGAGCGTCTCCTCGGCGAGATGAGCCCCGCCGAGCGCTTCGACCGCATCCTCATGCAGGAACTCGAGGATCAGGATTCCGAGATCGCACGCCGCGAGGAAATGATGGCGATCGAGATCCTGCGGACGGGCAAGCTCATTGTCGAGAGCCCCGAATTCCCGAAGATGGAAATCGACTTCGCCCGCCCGGCCGGAAACACCGTGGCTCTGGCCGGTGCGGCGCGCTGGGGTCAGGCCGGCGTCAAGCCGTTCGAGAACATCAAGACCTGGGCCGGCGAGGTTCACAAGGCCTCGGGCTCGCATCCCGGCACCGTCGTGATGGGTCCGGGGGCCGCGAACAAGTTCCTGGCGGATGAGACGCTGGCCAAGGCGCTCGACAATCGCCGGCAGGCCGGCAATCCCACCATGGATTTTCTGGGTGCCGTTACCGGTGCGCCGGGCACCGAGGCGGTCTATCTCGGCTCCACCGGTCAGTTCGAGTTCTGGCAGTATCAGCAGAAGTATCAGGATGCCGCAGGTGCCCTGCAGGACATGTTCCCGAACGAGGGCGTGCTGCTCGCCTCCCTCGGCGTCGAGGGCTACGCCTGCTACGGTGCGATCCAGGACCTTGAATCCCTTCAGGCCGAAGAGCGCTTCCCCAAGATGTGGGAGGAGAAGGATCCGTCGGTGGCGATGGCGATGACGCAGTCGGCGCCGCTTCCGGTCCCGGCCCGCATCGAGGCCTCGGCCTTCGCGACGGTCGCCTGATCCCAGGGCTGAATAACTATGGCCTCGCCCTTCGCACGCCTTGAGACCGTCGCGAGCACCACGCTCGCGACGGTCTTCGATGAGCGTGTGACCTTCACACCCCTGCATCATCCGCCCAACGGGCGGCCGGTGCCCGACCCCTCGCGCTTGCCGCGTGAGGCTGTCCGTGTCTCGATCTCTCGCCCCACGGAGCGACAGGAGAGCCGTTTCGACCTGCCGAAAACCAACGACAAGCCGCGTGCTCCCCGCTTCGGTCATACCGCGACCGCCTATATCCGGCTTTCCGAGCTCGGGTATGCCCCGAAACAGGGGGACCGGATCAAGGCGACCGATCTGCCCGGCGCGCCGGTTTATGTGCTGGAGCGTGTGGACGAGGATGGCCCCGACCGCTTCATTTGTCCGCTCGTGCTCATCGGTGGTGTTCCATGAGCCTCCATCGCCTCTGCCTCCGTCTGGCGGCCATTGTCGCGCTGACCAACAACGGCCAGTCCCCGTGGCCGACGGCGGCGGAAGACCGTGTTTTCGACGGACGGATCGAGCCGATCGAAAGCATGGTCAGTCAGGATGCCCCGTTCCCGATCATTCTGGTCGAGACTCCTGTCCATGAAAACGGGCTCACCGGTCAGAAGATCGACGGCAAGCATTTTGTCGATCTCGTCTTCGATATCGGCCTTGGTCTTCGTTCCGAAGGTGAGGGTTCGGCCTTCACCATCGCCCTGCCGCAGACAGACAGCGAACTTGATACCGCGCTCGACCTGATCGAGCACCAGTTGCATCGTGCTCTGGCGCGCTCCGAGGTGTTCCAGAAAGTTTGCCTCGGCCTCGTGAGTGTTTCCAGCGTTCTTGCGCCGCCGGAGGATAACCAGCGCGCGGCGATCCGCTACGTCCGGTATCAGGTGCAGATCCTGCGCGATTCCGGTGTCTGCCGCGGGGTGCCGCAGAACCTCCAGCCGCTCCTCGCCGCGCTGGACACCAATCCCGCCTTTGCCGAGCGGGCCGGCATGATCCGCGCGGCCTTTGATGAGGATGCTGCCGCCACTGATGGTATCGCGGCCATGCTGGATCGCAAGTGGGCGCGCGAAACCGCTGAAATTCTCGGATATTCCGGTTTGTCCGGCCCGGTGACATGGCCAGCCGATATCCGCGCGGTGATCGATCATCCCGCGGGCGTCGCTGACAGCCCTGAAGGTGGCCTTGCGCCAGAAGGCTCCGTGCCAGGAGGCCCCGCTTCATGAGCGATTTCTCTGCTTTCGCCGCGGCGCTGGTGGCGCGGATTGCCGATCTCGAAACCAAGATTGTCCGCCTCGAGACGGCTTCCGCCAACATGATCCGAGAGGGCCGCGTCACCAAGGTTTCCGGTGATGGAAAGGCCGAGGTCGATATGAACGGCCTGCCGAGCGCCGCGCTTCCCGTGATGATGCGTGCCGGCAAGGTTTCCGAATGGAACATGCCTTCGGAGGGCGAGCGCGTCACGGTGCTCAACCCGACAGGTGACCCCGGCCTTGGTCTCGTTCTTCTGGGTGGCCCCTCGGACGCCTTTCCGGCGGCTCATGACAACCCCGAGGAGCATCGCCGGAAGACCGGTGATGTGACCACAACGCAAGGTCCGGATGGCTTTGTGATCAAGGCCGGCGGCACCGAATATCGCTTCACCGCCGAAGGCTTCATCCAGACGGGCGGCCGTCAGGAGCACGACGGCAAGAACACCGGCAAGGACCATGTCCACGACAGGGTGTTCCCCGGTGGGGGCCTGACCGGTCTCCCGCAACCATAAGGGACAGCAATGAAACAGTTCATCATCAAGCAAGCCGGATGGATGGAAGACGGCTTCGGCGTTTCGGCCTGGCGCGAGGCTGGCAATCCGATCGAGTTGCTCCCGGAGCAGGAAACCTACCTGCTGCTGAGCGAGGCGATTGAAGCCCCGCCCGCCGCGCTTCCTCCGGCGGTCCAGGAAACGCCTGCCGCGTTAATGCCTGTCGAGGTATCGAAGCCTGCCAAGGGCGACAGCAAGAATGTCCGGGATTGATGCCCGGACTTTCAAGGTGCTCGATGGCTGGGAGCATGTGGCCCAGAGCCTTGATCTGATCCTTTCGACCCTTGTCGGCGAGCGCGTGATGCGCCGAGCTTTCGGGTTCGACGGCACGGCCATGCAGGACCGTCCGATGAATGCGGTCGAGATCACCAACGCCTTCATGGCCATCGCCGAGGCGATCGAACCGCGCTTTGTCAACGGCCATCAATATGGCGAGCCCCGGTTCGATCTCGTGCGGGTGACACCGAAACGGGCCGAGCCTGCCGGGCTGATCGAGTTCGAGTTGCAGGGTCTTTACTACCCGCGCGGCCACCTTGGCGACTTCACGGTTTTCGAGCCGAAGACCCACTCCCTTTCCCCGGCGCCGGGTTGACCGGCGCCTCCTTCTCTTCCCCCGTTTTTCGCGGGTTTTCCCGGCTGGACTGACCGGAACCTCCTTCCTTACCGCCCGCCCTTCGCGGGTTTTCCCGGAGACATGACATGACCGAAATCTTTCTCCACGGCCGCGAGACGCTCGAAAAGGACGCGGGCAATCCCCGCTATGTCGCGACGATCGATTCCGGCATCATCTTCCTCACCGGCACCGCGCCGGGTGCCAACAATACGCTGTTCCCGGTGAACCAGCCGCGCGTCATGCGCGGTTACGAGGATTTTCCGCAGGGTCTCGGCTCCACCGGCACCCTGCCCGATGCGCTGGATCTGGTGCTGAAACAGGCGGGTCGCATGAGCCAGACCGTCTATTTCAACCGGGTCGAGGAGGGGGTGAATGCCGCCGCGACGCTGAAGAACGTTCTCGGCTCCCGCGCGGCCCGCACCGGGTTGCACGCGCTGTCCCGTATCGCGCCGGAGTTCAATCAGCGCCCGAAGCTGATCGGTGCGCCGGGCTTCACCTCCACCCGTCCGGCGGATGGTGTCGCCACCATCGCGGTCACGGAGGGGGGCACAGGCTACACGAGCGCCCCGACTGTCACGATCACTCCGGCCGGCGGCGATGCGACGGGTGCCGGCGCGACGGCGATTGCCATGATCAATGCCAGCGGCGAGGTCGATGCGGTGATCATCACCAATCCCGGCCTCGCCTATACCGCCAACCCGACCGTTTCCTTTTCCGGCGGCGGCGGCACCGGGGCGACGGCGGCAGCGACGCGCGGGCAGACCGCGAACCCGGTGGCGGCGGAAATCTCGGCGCTCTGCAACCGCTACCGCGCCTGCTCGGTTGTTTCCGGCCCGAACACGACCCCGGAAGCTGCAATCCAGTATCGTCTCGATTTCGATACGGATCGCCTGATGATCCTTGATCCCTTCATCAAGGTTTCCAAGGGTGGCGTTCCTGTCTCGATGCCGGCGGATGCCGGTGTTCTCGGGCTTCAGGCCCGCATCGATTACGAAGAGGGGTTCTGGTATTCGCCGTCCAGCCATGTGCTGGAAGGGGTTGTCGGCACGCATCGCCCGGTTGAACACTCGCTCTCCGACCGCTCGGTGGAAAGCCAGTATCTCAACAGCAATCACGTCTCGACCATCGTCCGCTCGCCGCAGGGCGGCTGGAAGCTGTTCGGCAACCGCGTCGCCAAATCCGACCCGCTCCGCGTGTTCTGGTCGGTGCGCCGCGCGCATGATGTCATCATCGAATCCGTGGAGCTGGCGACCGAGGCGTTCCAGGACCGCCCCTTCGCCAAGCAGAACCTGGTCGATATCGCCGAGACCGTGAACCGCGCGTTGCGGCGCTGGACTGCCCTCGGTGCCACGCTCGGCGGGCGTGTCTGGCTCGATCCGGCGCTGAACACCGCCGAAAGCCTCTCCGCCGGTCTGGTCTATATCCACTATGACGGCGAGGCCCCGGCCCCGATGGAGCACATCGTTTTCGTGTTCAATCGCAACACCGGCTACTACGACACCGTGCTGGCCTCGGCCGCCCGCGAGATCGCGCGGCAGTCCGCGCTCGCGGCGGCGTAAGCCGTCGCCTCCCTGACCCCATCCCGAACCACTTCAAGAGAACCCGGAGGGCGCGATGCGTCACATCTTGCGCGGCTACACCATGTGGGCCAACGGCTATGATTTCGGTCTTGAGGTCGAGGAGCTGCAGTGCGCGCTCCCCGATGAGACCTATGTCGATCACAGTTACGGCGGCGCGGTGATGGCCGCACAGGTGCCGATGATCAAGATCGGCAATCTGGAGCCGACGATGAAGTTCGCCTCGCACAATCCGCGCCTCGCGGAGCTGCTGCTGCTGCCGCCCGGCGCCACCACCACCTTCACCTTCCGCTCGCACCTTGTGGACGAGATGGATGGGGCCTCCCGCTCCAACGTGATCATCTATGAGGGGCGGCTGGCGGCCCCCGCGCCGGATGGCTGGTCGGGCGACAAGGCGGGTCTCGGCTACACCATCAAGGGCGTGCGCTATTATCGCTACGAGATCGGCAACGAGCCCATCCACGAGATCGGTCTTTTCCCGCCCAAGCTCGTCATCAACCGCGTTGACCGCCTGGCGGCGCAGAATGATTCGCTGGGGCGGTGATCATGAAAACCGTTTCCATCACACTCGAAGAGCCGATCGATCTTCCTTCGGGAAAGATCACGGCGGTTGTGGTGCGCGAGCCACGCGCCGGGGACATCATCGACGTGGGCGGCGACCCGTCCCTGCTTGCCCGCACGGAAACCGGCGTGGTGATCTCGGTGGAATCCGATGACAAGATCCGGGGGTATCTCGAGCGTCTTGTGCAGACAGAGACCGGTTCCCCTTTGTCGATGGCTCTGCTCCGCACGGCTTCCGTTGTGGACTACATGCGCATCCGGGACGCTGTGCTCGATTTTTTCGGCAAAGCCCGGGAGAGGGCCTGGAAAATCGACTCCGGCTCCTCGTCCTGATCCTGCGGTGTGTTGATGCGCGGGCTGCGTTGAAAATGACGCCGTCTGAAATTGATTTCTGGCTCGAACAGGGGATCGAGACCGGAATCCTGAAACGAAGGTGAGGCATGGCCCAGATAGTCGAATCGCGCCTGATCCTCAGTGCGCAGGACAAGACAGCCGCCGCATTTCAGGGGGTGCTGGACAAGGTCAATGCAATTTCGAAAGCGCAGAAATCCTATGTGACGAGCGGCGGCAAGGATATTGACGCCCTGAACCGCAAAATCGGGTCCATCGACGCTTTCAAGACGCAGTTCGAGGCTTTCAAAGCCGCCCGGCTGCAATTCAGGAACGCCGAAGCGGATGTCCAGCGTCTCGGCCGCGCGATGAAAAGTGCGTCAGAGCCGTCGGCTGCTCTCTCGCGTGATTACGAACGCGCGCAGCGCAGCGTCAGCCGGGCGGCCGAGGCCTTCCGTGAACAGACCGCGGCGATCAAGGCGGCCAAGGCGGAAATGGCATCCTATGGTGTCACGCTGAAAACCATGGGGAAGCAAGTCTCTCCTCCGCCCCATCGTCAGGGAATGCCGCCTGCCGCCCATGGGCAGATCCCGCCTGTCGCGCCGCCCGGCGGCGGCATGCCGTCCGTCATTGCCGGCCCTGCCAAATATCTCGGCCCTGCTGCTATCGCCTATGGTGCCTACCGTGCGCATGGTGCGGTTGTCGACAAGCACCACGATTTCCAGCAGGCCTATCTCTACCAGCAGGCCGTTCTCGGCATGGATGAGAAAAAGCAGGCTCCGTTGCTCGATCAGGCGGCCAAGATCGGCCAGGACACGAAATTCTCGAATGCGGATATCGTGAAGGCGCAGACGGATATCGGCGCGAAGCTGCCCAAGAATCTCCAGTCTCCTGCCGCCATCGCCGCGATCACCGAGCACACCAAGAACTACGCGCTGGCGATGCAGGTCTCGATGGAAGAGGCGTCTGTGGCGATGGTCGGTTGGATGGCGTCACGAGGATATGACTTGTCATCTCCGCAGGCGGCCGAAAAATCGGCCCGCCGCGCTTCCAACCAGATGGTTGAATATGCCAAATCAACCGGCAAGAAGCACCACGATATTGTCGCTGACACCAAATTCGGTGCAGCGCCCGGCAGGGTGGCCGGAATCTCCGAGGCGTTCTCCATGGCCCTGTCGGCGCAACTCGGTCGCGTCGGCTATGAAGGTGCGATGACCGGCACGTTCGGCCGGGCGATCGCGTCGAAACTCTCGGCACCGACCCAAAAGGGGCAGGCCGCCCTTGCCTCGATGGGGCTCAATTTTTCCGATTACATCAACCCCGGCGCGGACCCTTCCGTCGGTGGGCTCGACAAGATGCTGAAGCAACGCTTCGGCCGCAGCCTCGATGACAAGCAGAAGAGCAAGCTTGAAAGCATTTTCAATGACCCTGAAATTCGAGGTGATCAGGGCTCGTTTGTTGAGGCTGTATCTTCTGTCCTGAATGATTCATTCGCCAAAAAGGGAAAGAACGGCAAGACAAACGCTCAGGATGCCGAGAGGATCGCCAAGACGGTCAATGACTTCTCGGTTCTTTCTGCATCCGGCATCAACATCGAGAAGTTGATCATAGACATCCTTTCAAAGGGCATCACGCCCGCGCTTGGCAAGTTTCTCCTCGGTCAGGAGCATGGGGGGCGGCTGCAAACGATCGACTACAAGCAGTTTCTCGAGGACCTGAAAACGTTCAGGAGCACGCCCGAGAACAGGGCCGAATCCGTTGCCAACAAGATGCAGCAAGGCGCGCAGGGCGAATACACCAAGATGGTGGGTTCTGTGGAAACCTTCACTGTCGCGATCGGTGAGGCAACGGACGGGCTCCGCTCGTTCACTTACAAGGGGATCGGCGCATTGTTCGACAGCCTCACCAACCTTGTTAAGGGAAAGGCAGACTTTGGGCACAAGGCCGCTGTGCCCCTGACGCTTGAATCTGAGATGAGCTCGCTGAGCCGGCGGTTGAACGATCCCGGTCTGACAGAAATCCAGCGCAAAGGATTGAAGGATCAGCTCGGTAAGGTTCAGGGTCGTCATATGCTGGCAACGGATGCTGTCCCGGTAGCGCCTGCACCCAACCTCGGCGCGATTGAGGCTGTTGGCACCAAGGCGGATGAGGCCAAGGAAAAGCTGGACGGTCTCAACACCACCGTAACGCCCAACGTGAACAGCGAGCCGGTCCAGAAGCTGGGCGCGGCCCTCGATGAGGTGCTTGGCAAGCTGGAGCGCATCAACGGCGCTGTGGGCAGCGCGCGCAAGAGCGTCGCGTCGCTCGGCAGCTCGGTCCCCTCCGCGTCGTCGCCGGGGCGCGGGCGGTCGGATATCGCAAGAGCAACGGCATCCCTGTCGCGCTCGCGTGAGACGAACCAGACGGATCGGGACTTCTCATGAATACGGTGCTGATGGGCTATGGCCCGTTCCGCTTCTCCATCGGGAGCTATTCCTACGAAAAGCTCAAGCGCAAGTTCGAGGCGCGGATCGAGGGGCAGAAGATCATCGGTGCGCGTCCGTCGCTGCACAAGATGGGATTCGAGACCGAGACGCTTTCCGTCACCTCCACGTTCTTTCCGTTTCATCTGCCGAACAACACAGGGCTCTCGCAGCTTGCCGGCGTGCGTGCCGCCATCGGCACCTCGATGGTGCTGGTCGGCAACCGTCTCGGCGTCGGCGACATGTTCGGGCGCTGGGCGCTGAAATCCATCGAGGACAGCCAGGAGGAAATCTTCGTGGATGGCATCGGCCAGAAAATCTCGGTCGAGATGGAACTGCTGTTCGATGGCCCCGGCCGCACCGCCACCGCCTCCGCAGCCATCGCCCGGTTGTTCGGATAAAGCATTTGCAAGCGAAGTGGGCACCGGTTCGCGTGAAGCAAATGCGTTGAATTGGCTAGAGCATTTGCAAGCGAAGTGGATGCCGGTTCGCGTGAAGCCAATGCGCAAGGAGAACTGATCTGATGCGCGATCCATTTGTCAGCGTCTCATGGAACGGCCGCGACCTCGTTCCGGTCTGGGGACCGTTGCTGATCTCGGTCACGGTGACTGACGAGCGCGGGGTGGAGAGCGACAAGGTCACGATCGAACTGGATGCGCCGGGAGACAGCGTGGAAGCGCCGGAGCCCGGTGAGGTCATTCAGGTGACCGGTGGCTATCTTGGCGAGGGTGCCATGGTGCAGGGCGAATACGAGGTCGATACCATCGACCTTGAAGGCTGGCCCGAGAAGATCACCATCAACGGCACCTCCGCCTCGGCGAAGAAGGCGAACAAGGAAAAGAAGAACGAGGCTCACCGAAAGGCGGATACACCGGATGTCCGCAAGCTTGTGGAGAAGATCGCCGGGCGCAACGGCTGGACGGCGCGGGTGGCGGATGACATCGGTTCGATCCCGGTTGAATACGAGGGTCAATCCACCGAAAGCGATCTCGGGTTCCTCAACCGGGTCCTGGGTCGCTATGGCGCGCTTGTCGCCATCAAGCAGAACAGGCTGGTGGTGACGAAAAAAGGCGCGGGCAAATCCGCCAGCGGCGCTGACCTGCCTGATCTGGCTATCGCACCAGGGCTCAACCTTAAAAAATACAGTGGCTCGATCAAGAAGCGCCCGGAGCACAGACAGGCCGAAGCATCGGTTTTTGACCGCAAGAAGGTCAAGCGCATTGATGTGAAGGCCGGAGAGGGCGAGATCACCTATCGGTTCCGCGAGCCGTTCAAGAACGAAGCGGAGGCCAAAAAGGCAGCGGAGAGCAAACTCTCCGATCTGGCGCGCGGCACGGCTTCCTGGACTTTCACCATCGAGGGTGAGCCGGCCGCCGCTGCAGAGGAGCCGGTCAAGGTTTCCGGCGTGAAGGAGAAGGTCAACGGGCGCTGGAACCCGACCAAGGTCGAGCACAAATGGGCGGATGGCGGATATGAGACCATACTCCAATGCGAGGCCATGGATGAGGCTGCGAAGAAAAGCTCCGGCACCGGGACAACCAGCAAGTCCGGCAGTTCGATTGCCAAGCCACAGGGAATTGCCGAGGCACAGGGGCAGGCCATCACCCGCGACAACCGCGCAACGCCATAAACAAGGTGGGGAGTTATCGACATGGGCCGGACTCCCGACCCGCTTCCCGTGACGTGGCGGGGAGACGGTTCCGCTGAATACCGGGCTGTTGGCGGGGAAATCATCGATCATCTGTGCTGGCGTCATTATGGCCGCGAGTTCGACACGCTCGACCCTGTGGTCGCGCTCAACCGCGGCGTCGGTCGCGGAGCGGTGCTGGAAGCAGGGCAGCTTCTGGTTCTGCCCTATCTCCCCGCCCCCGCCGCGCCGTTGCTGCGCAAGATCCGGCTTTTCGACTGATTCAATCCGGCGCGGCTTTCTGCCCGCCTGATCCTGCTTTTGCGGGATGGAGGTTTTCTCGTGTCCGATTTCACCTTGGGCGATCTCGCAGCGCTTCCCGTGCCGGAAATCATCGAGACCTTGAGCCATGAGGCAATCCTTGCCGCCAGAAAGCAGAAGTTTCTCGATCTCTGCATCGCGAGGGGAATCGACTACGCCACGCTCGATCTCGAAAGCGACCCCGGTGCGATCCTTCTTGAGGAATCCTCCTATGAGGAAATCGTGCTGCGCGCTCGCGGCAACGACATTGCCCGCGAAGCCTACCTCTATTTTGCTTCAGGTGATGCGCTCGAACACCTTGCAGCCTTCTACGATGTCGAGCGTCTTGCCGGCGAGAAGGATGATCGCCTGAAGGTCCGCACGATTCTCGCCATTCAGGGCCGTTCGACCGGCGGGACCCGCGCCCGTTACAAGGGTATTGCAATGGCGGCCTCGCTCCGGGTCGCGGATGTCGAGGTCTATACCGTCGGAATCGATCCCACGATCCGGTTCGCGGTCTTCGCGGCTGACAACAACGGCGTCGCGGATGCGTCCCTGCTCCAGATCGTGCGGGACGCGGTGAGCGCCGATGACGCACGCATGGTCAACGATACGATTGTCGTTACCTCAGCGGTGGTTCAGGTGGTCGATGTCGTGGCGGATGTCTGGCTGCTGCCCGGCGTCTCCGAAACCATTCTCTCGACCGTTGCTGCCGATCTTCCGGGACAATGGATCGCCGATGGCGGCCTTGGCCGCGACCTCGCGGATGCGTGGCTTGTCTCCAGGATCATGGTCGCGGGCGTCCAGCGTGCGGTGATCACCGCACCGGTCCCGGATATCGTGGTCGCGCCCTACACGGCGGTTCGGATCGGCGCTGTCACCCTCAATCTTCGCGGTCGGGACTTCTGATGGCTACCCATACCCGCCTGCTGCCCCAGAATGCGACGCCGATCATGCTGGCCTCGGCGGAGGCCAATGATCCCCTTTCCCGCCTTGCGGGGGAATACGACACCATCACCGCCGCATGGCGGAACACCCCGCCTGATTTCATGCCGTTTCTGGTCTGGCAATACGGTCTCGGTGAGTTGAGTTCCTATCTGCCGAACCTTTATGACCTTGTGCCGCAAGGTCTTCGCTGGCAGCGCGTGCGTGGCACCCCGGCGGCTATCGCCATGGGCCTTTCATGGGTTGGATATGCGGCGACCCTGCACGAGGATTCTCCGCGGCGGCGAAAATGGAACAGATTCCAGATCGAGCTCGACCGCATCCGCGATGCAGACCTGCCGGATCTGCGCCGGATCGACGGTATCGTTTCGCTGTCCCCTCCCTTGCGCAGCAAGTTCTATCGCGGGTTCCGGGGGTATGATGTCCGGGCCGCTGTCACGTCCTTTTCGCGGACCTCGGGCACCATGCTGTCCTCGCACTCCGGTGTCAGGATCGAGGCGGGGAAGGCGAAATGGTCCTTCGGTCGCGCATGGTCCGGTGACGCATTGCTGGGCCAGCCCGAACTCGCTGCGCTCGGGACGTGGATCCCGCCCGTATCCGAAAGCGAGCTATGGGCTGATGCTGATTCCCGTTGGGAAAGCGCGGATTTCCCGTGGGGCATTCCTGCGGCGATCTCGCGGCGCAACACGATCGCCAACGCGCTTTCCGCAAAGGCCGTTTACATTCGCTTCGATGCGGCGGACGGCTCGGTCATCGGCTTTCGCCGTGCGGTCATCCACCCTGCGCGCCGGGATGTGCTCGGCGAATATCTGATCGGCGCTGATCGCTGGAAGGCGTATCCCGATGACCCGACCGCCGTTGTCGTGCAGGCCCGCACCGGGTTCGGCGATGGTGCCGGTGCGACGGCGGCGAGGGTGAGCGTTGTGTTCAACCCTGTTCTCTCTCCTGGTGTTTCTCCCGGCAAGCTCTGGCTCGCTGCATCCGAAGCCGGCGCGGGTGTTTCTGTCGCGCAAACCAATCTCACGATCCCGTTCGGCCTGACCGTGCGGGAGCTGTGCCGCTTCACCTTGAGGTTCTGATGACCGTTCTCCCCCATGCTTCCGGCGTCGCTGATGCTTATGAGACGAACCGCGATGATTCCGGCCTTGTTTTCTCCGAAGACCGTTTCCTTACGGGCGTCGATCTCAATGATATGCAGCGGATCGCGCGGGGTCGGTCGCGTCGCACCTCGCGGATGATCGCGCGGGACGGCGACCGCATTTCCGGCGCGGATATCGTCGTCACGCGTGACGAGGCTCCGGCCACCACGGTTTCGGCCCTGCTGGCGGCAGGCAAGGTCTATGCGGACGGTGATGTCTATGATGTCGAGGCGCGCCAGTTGGCTGGCATGCCTGGCACCGGAGAAATCCGGGTCGGCCTGCGCATCGTCTCTGCGGTCGAGGATTTCAATGATGATCCCGCTCTGGTCGGCCCGCTCCCCGGCAGCGAGGCCGAGGGCGAACCGCTGGCCTCGCGCCTTGTCGAAACCGTGACCTGGGCGACCGAAACCGAAAACCTCCCCGGCATCTTCTACCCTGTCTATACCTTGCGCGACGGTGTGCCGATCGACCAGATCGCGCCGCCCGCGCTCGATGGCGTGCGCAGCCAGATCGCCCTCTACGATTATGACGCCAACGGACACTACATCGTCTCCGGTTGCGACATTACGCCCGTCGGGCGCATCGGCGCGGATCAGGTCTTCTCGATCAAGGAGGGGACGGCGAATATTCTCGGCTTCAAGCGCGTCCGTGAGTACGCGCTGCGCTTCGCGGTGCCCGAAGAACCCGATCTCGAAAGCGTGGTCGCCGAACCGCATACCTATGATGCGGCGACCGGCACGCCCACCACCGTGACTGTGAACCGCGCGCCGATCGCTGCCGTACAGCAGGTGATCGTGGTCAAGCGCATCACGGAAACGGTGATCCGCGGGGCTATTCCCGGCGGGCAGGATCCGCTCACGAAATCCTCTGTTGTGGAGATCGAAAGCGTCAATCAGGGCGCGGTTTACTACAACGCCTCTGCTGACTTCACCCTGACCGGAAATTCTGTGTCCTGGGCGCCGGGTGGCGTCGAGCCGGTATCCTCCTCCAGCTATCAGGTCACTTATCTCTACAATGAGGCGCAGGCGGTTGCCGGTGTGACGGATACCACCGTGACCGTTTCGGGGGGTGTCCATGGCCGGCCCGTGCTGGTGTCCTACACGAGCAAGCTGCCGCGCGTGGACCTCATCTGCCTCGATGTCACCGGCAGGTCGGCATATGTCACGGGTGTTTCCGCCCGCATCAATGCAGTTCCGCCCCTCACGCCCAGCACGCTCCTGAAGCTGGGGGAGGTCTGGAACACATGGATGGGCGTTCCGGTGGTGAAGAACAACGGGACGCGCAATTACACTTACGACAACCAGCGCCGTCTCTTTGATCGCGTGATCGACATGCTCGACCAGTTCGATCGCTCGGAATCCGCCCGCAACATCCTTGAGCGCGACCCTGTGGCGAAGCGCGGCATTTTCACCGACAATTTCACCAACGACACCTTCCGAGATCAGGGCCTTCCGCAGACCGCGGCTTCGGCCAATGGTGTGCTCCAGCTTGCGATTGACCCGGTGCTGAACGTGCTGGCGAACAACCAGTTCCGCACCCTTCCCTTCACGGAAGAGATCATCATCCGGCAGGACATCAAGACCTCGTCGGTGCTCATCAACCCCTACATGTCCTTTGTCGCCATGCCGGCGGGGCTGGAAATCGATCCGCCCGTCGATTTCTGGACGGACACCGTGACGAACTGGACCTCCGATATCACGCGGGAGTTCCAGGCGCCGCCGGGCCAGCCTGAAGGCTCCACCACGATCACCGAGCAGGTTTCCGAGCAGCTTGCCGCCGCTCGCTTCCTCCGGCAGATTGCCGTGACCTTCAGGATCGAGGGGTTCGGCGCGGGCGAGACCCTCGCCACGCTGGCTTTCGACGGTATCGACGTGAAGCCGCCGGGGGTGCAGACGGCAAATGGTTCCGGTCAGATCACCGGAACGTTCACGATCCCGGCAAATATTCCGGTGGGCCGCCGTCTTGTGGAGGCGACAGGTGCGGCGGGCAGCTTCGGCCGGGCCATCTTTGTCGGCGAGGGGGCGATCACCAATCTGACGCTCCGCCGCGTCACGCTTGTTTCGCGCCTCGCCCCGCCGCCCGTCGTGGTCAATGTCACCAATGTCACCGTGGTGCAGGAGATCACGAATGTCGTCGTGCAGCAGCCGACATTTACCGGTGGTGGTGGTGACGGTGGTGGCGGCGACCCTTTGGCGCAGACCTTCTCTCTGGAAGAGCCGCGGATGATCTGCGGCATGAACTTCTGGATTGCGGCCATCGGCAACCGCGCGAAAGGTATCCGGGTGCAGTTGGCCACCGTGCTGAACGGCTACCCGACCAATGAGGTGCTGGCTGAAGCCTTCATCCCGATGGCGACGCCGCAGGTCGGCGACATGCTTCAGGCGCGGTTCAGGACCCCGGTCCTGTGCCAGGTCGGGCGGGAATATTGCTTCGTCATCATGACGGATGATGCCGAGCACGCGGTGAAGATCGCGCGGCTCGGTGATGTCTATGACATCCCCGGTGGCGGTCAGGGTCGCGTTTCGGCGCAACCCTTCACCGCAGGGGTCATGCTTCAGTCCGCAAACCGCCTCACGTGGTCGCCGGTGCAGGATGCGGACCTGTCGTTTCAGGTGGTTGCCGCCAACTTCTCCGCCACCGAGCAGAGTGTCACGCTCTGGTCCGGCGCGTTCGATCAGGTCTCGGATGTCATCGTGCGTGGTGGCCTTGAGATTCCCTCGGCGGATACCTCGGTTCGCTGGCAGCTTGTCCGTGCAGACGGCTCGGTCCTTTCTTTCGCCGATCGCCAGCAGGTGCCATTTTCGGCCTATGTGTCGGAAAATGTCACCCTGCGCGCGGTGTTGCACGGAACGGCCAAGCTGTCCCCCACGATATTCCCCGGCGTTTTGCTGATTGCCGGACGCATCCGTTCGAGCGGCACCTATGCGACGCGTGTTTTCTCGATGGGGACGGCGATCCGGGTGCGTGCCGTTTTTGCCGCCATGCTGCCGGCGGGCTCCGGTGTGACGGTCGATGTCGATGCGGCGAACGGCGTCTGGCAATCCGTTCCGAACCTCTCGACCGGGATCATCGGCGGTGGGTGGATCGAGCCGGTCCACCAGAAGGACCCGTTCACGGCGGCCAGTGGTGGCCGCGTTCGCCTCACGATCACGGGTGGCCCCGGTGCCCGCCCGTTCATCGCGGATCTCCGCGCCTATTCCGTCTGAGGCGCATTCGTTTCATTTCAGGAGTGACCGATGGCAACCGATGATCGCACGTCCACCCAGAACTTTCCGCGACCGCATATCGCCAACACAATCGCCGAGGATTTTGCCCGCATCATCACCCTCGTCAACATGCTGGATGCCAAGATCTCCGCGATGGACGGGCAGGTTGCCGGCAAGGCGGAGGCCGCCCACACCCACGCCATTTCCGGGATTGCCGGGCTTCAGGCTGCGCTGGATGCCAAGCAGGCCGCTTCCTGGCGTCCGGCGCTGGGTGATCTCTCAAATGTCAATGTGGCGGGGGCGGCCAGTGGCCAGTTTCTCGGTCTTGTCGGGGCCACATGGCAACCCGTGACGTTGAGCGTGGCGTGGGGGAACATTTCCGGCAAGCCGAGTTCGTTTCCGACGACGTGGGGTGATGTTTCCGGGAAGCCCGGCACCTTTACGCCGGCCGCGCATTCTCACTCCATCGGTGAGGTCGGCGGCCTCCAGACGGCGCTCGACGCCAACGCCGCCGCTGCGGCCGCCAAGCTGCCTCTGACGGGCGGAGATATCACTGGTGGTCTGAACATCCGAGGCGGCTGGGCGCAGTTACGTCTCGGCAATGTTGGTGGCGCGTGGCGTCTCATCAAGGATGGCGCGGCTGGCGTGTCCGGTACGCTGTTCATCCAGCACTCCACCGACGATTTTGCCACCAACTTCGTCAACCCGCTGACCCTTCAGACGGATGGTGGTGTGATTTTGAGCTACAAGACACGCATCAACGCTGCTGATGGCGGTCTGGAGCTGCATGCGCTTGGCACAGGAGATCGATCCTCATACGTCGACTTCAAGAGTCATGGCACACCTGATGGGGTGGACTACTCGGCTCGCATCATCAGAGAGCCCGGCCCCGATGGAGCTTTTGACATCATCAATGGCGGCGCTGGCTGGCTCCGCATCAGACCAGGGTTTGGTCAACCAGTTCAGGTCGGTGTCGCTGATCAGGGTAACTTTCTCTACATTCCACGTCAGGACAACGTTGACGAAGGCGGTCAACTGATTCTTCAGCGATGCAATCAGAACACGTCAATTGGCGCTGATTTGGCAATCGACACCTGTAGAAATGACATCCGGTTCTTTGAGAATGGAGGCGCATTTCGTGGTGCGTTTCTTCGGCTCTCTGAACTTCCGGGCGGCGTCAACTCTGCGCTGATTCACAGTGCCAATCTGGGAAGCTGGCTCGCTGCGGGTGACACCCAGGATATCGGCAAATACGTGATGGCATACTGCAATGCCAACGGCTCGGAGTTTGGTGGCAGCGTCTCTGGCGCAAATCTCTTCCCGGCATACCATGGTGGCTGGCAGGCTGGATCCATCAATGGAACCTGGAGAGCTCAGGGTCGCGGTATCACCGGTGGAATCTCACTCTTTCAGAGGATCGCCTGATATGCCCAAGCTCGATTACATGGTGCCGGCCGACGCTGGAAAGCCCGAGTGGGCGAATTCAGAGCATACCCAGCTCAATATCACGGTGGTATTTCCCCATCTCGGAGGAGAGGCGGTGCGCTACACCGCTGCCCGGAGCGATCCTGGCTGGGAGCACTCCGAGGAGCTGTTCGCGCGGGCTGCGGATGGTGAGTTCGGCCCTGTCGCGCCGTTTGTGGAACTCCCCCCTGCGCCGCCCGACAAGATCACCCGCGCCCAATACGGCCGGGAAATGCGCAGCCGGGGTCTGTTCTCACAGGCCGAGGCTGTGGCCTTCGTGACGGGTGCAGGAATCCCGGCGGCGCTGCAAGCCCTCCTCGACACGATCAAGGATCAGACCGCGCGCGAAGATGCCGAACTGCTCGTTCTTGGTGCCGCCTCGATCGAGCGCCATCACCCTCTCACGGCGCTGATGGCGTCCGGCATGGGGTGGAGCGGTGCCGATACTGACGATTTCTTCCGGGCTGCGGGAGCGAGGTAGGCCATGATCACCCTCCGCTTTGTCGATCTCGGATGGCCGGTCGTTTCGCCGGCCATTTCCTTTTTCAGCCGCCATTGGTCGAACCATGTCGATCTGATGACCACCACCGACATGGCGGTTTCCGCCGTACCCGGCGGCGTTCTCGAACGGGCTCTTGATCTCCGCCACCCCGACGGTGACAGGGTGGAAATGATCACGATTCCCTGCACGGATGAGCAGCGCGCCGCAGCGCTCGCCTTCGCCCGCGCCGAGATCGGCAAGCCTTATGACTACCTCGGCGTGCTCTGGTTCCCCTTCCGCCCCCGCTGGAATGACCCTCGACGGTGGTTCTGTTCGGAACTCACAGCAGCGGCCCTCCATCACGCCGGCATCCTCAAGGTGCCGGCGTTGCTGCATCGGGTTTCCCCCGGCGACCTCTACAGGATCGTCTCCGAAGCCGCCGACGCGCGCGCTGTCAGGCCATCATGAGCTTGTCGCGCGCGGCACTGGCGAAATAGGCCGAGCGTGTAATCCCGGCAGCACCTGCCGCCTGATCGACGGCTTCCAGCAAACCCGCATCCAGCGTCAGGTTGGCGCGCACGGAACGCCCGGCATCAACCACCAGCGGGATGAGCACGGTGCTTTCACCGGCCCGCACCTCGCCGCTGGCCAACACCTGCGCGATACTGGACGGCGCGGGGACCGGATGGCCACCACCGCGCTTGTAGGCCACCACATCGCGCAACGCTTCTGTTGCCCCGGCAATCGCCTCCTCGGCGGTTTCCCCGGCCCCGACACACCCGTCCAGATCGAAAATGCGGACGCCCCAGTTGTCGTCTGCGCCTTCGAGAATGCCAACGTAATAGACCATCTGCTGCTCCGTCTTTGTTGTGGCGGCTGGCTCAGAGCCAACCCGCCTGTTTTGCGATGGATCGGGCTGTCCCGATCTTGAGGTCCTGCCTGTGCCTCGGGACGATGACCATCGCGCCGGGGCGGTCCTTGTGAATGAAGCGGTCGTGGTTGCCGCCACCGATGTTCTCCCAGCCCTCGGCTGTCAGCCGGGCGATGATCTTGCGGGGGTTCAGTTCGATGGTCGACATGTCCGCGTCCTTTGTTGTGCATATATATGCACCATTTCCGCCGTTACGTCAACCCTAAAAGTGCATAATAATGCACGAATTTCTCAGGATTGAGGAGAGTCTTATGCCGGTTATTGATCACGGGGATGTGGTTGCCTACCAGACCCAGGGCGGTGAGTGGAAGATTGCTACCGGTGTGACGGTGATGGGTGCCAGCATCCTCATGACGCCGACTGTGGCCCGCGTTCTCACCGCGTCATCCACGAGTGCGAATGTATTGCTATCGTCTGAAGCTCGTGCAATTTCCATTTACGCGCGCGGCGGAGACGCCTATTTCCGGATCGGCGACGGAGAGCAGACCGCAACGGCGTCATCACATTACATCGCGTCGGGAGAGCGCCTCGAATTCAGCGTCTCAGATTTGTCGGAGCCGCACGTTGCTGCGATCGTTGGTCCCAGCGGGGCCAGCGCCACGCTGCACATCACGGAGCTTGTGTGATGCGGGTGCGCCTGCGACACCGCGCGACCGGTCTGTCGGGTCGCCCCGGCTGGCTGCTCAGCCCTGATGCGCTGATCGACATGGACTTCGCCGGGGCGCGCTACTTCGGCAAGCAGCTGGGCGATCTCACCGTCACGCGTGCCAGCGCTGGCTACGCTCAGGATCAGGCGGGCAATTGGCAGGCGTTCGGCGCAAACATTCCCCGGGTCACCAATCGCGGCCTGCTTGTCGAAAGCGCGCGCACGAACGCCATCCGCAACAACGCGATGCAAGGGGCAGTGGCTGGGACGCCCGGAACAGCTCCGGCTAACTGGCAGATCGCGACCGCCCTTAACGGGCTGGTCCGCTCGATTGTGGGAATTGGGACGGAGGCAGGCATAGATTATATCGATGTCCGGCTGGCCGGGACGACAACTGCCACAACCGCGTTTGATATTAACCCGGAGTCCTGGAACGCAGTCCCTGCGGCAGCCGGGCAACAGTGGAGCGGCTCAGCGTTTTTGCGAGTAGTCGGGGGATCAACCACGGGCCTCACCACTTGCTATTTGTGGCTGTATGAGCTGTCCAGCAGCGCGGGGTTTTTGGCTACATCTGGTGGCCAGATTACGCCAACGCCCACGATGGCGCGGCTGATCGGAACACGCACATTATCAAATGCGTCAGTGGCTTTTGTCCGCCCGATCCTACAACTGCAATTTGCCGCAGGGGCGAGCGTGGACATCACCCTACGCATCGGTTGGCCGCAACTCGAACAAGGCGGCTACGCCACCAGCCCGATCCGAACGACCGGGGCAGCTCAGACGCGTGCAGCCGACCTCATATCTTTTCCTGTTTCGGGCGTGCCGAATTCCTTTTCGGTCATCTGCTCGGCGGCTCACGCGCCCGCGCTTGGGCAAGGGCTACTGTGCAATCTCAAGACCTCCGGCTCACCTCACGTGATGTTCGGCAGCAGCGGCTCCCCCAACCTCGGACGCATGGAAATTGGTGACGGGCAGGGGTGGTCAGTGAACCGATCCAATACGCTGCTCACCCCCGGCCAACGGTTCAAGTCAGCATTTGCGTACACCACAAACTCGTCTCGCTTGTCGGTCAACGGCGGCGCGGTCACGTCCAACATCCCGAGCAGCGTCGTCGTTCCAAGCCTGATCTATCTGGGCAGCGCTTCTTGGGGTGCGCTGCAGTGGGGCGGGTACATCGAGCGGGTCACGCTGGTGCCAGCGTTCTTGACCAACACCGAACTGCAGGGGATCACACAATGATCGACCAGCTCCATGCCTATCCTGATCAGGCGACGGCTGAGGCGGCTTTCCCCCGGCCCGATGGGGAGGACGCCGCTGTCTGCTGGCTGGTGGGCACAGCCACCGTCATGCCGGTCACGATCCTGCTCGCCGGTCCCGAAGGCCCGGTGGCTCAGCCAGATTATTGGCTGGGCGTGTCTCTACCAGCGGCCTCACCGGAGGCGGATGCGCTTTGGTCTCTCCCCTCAGCACAGGTCGAACTGGCCCGCGCCGAGGGTGAGCCGACGCACTGGCTGACCTGCGTGACGCGTTCGCGCGTGGCGCCGGAGGTGGTGGCGGCTGTCGTCGGGGTGACCCCGCTGTTTGCGGGGTCTAGTTACGTCTTTGCGTCTCTCGCCAAAACGGTCACGGTTGATGGGGCCTGACGCCCCGCCCGATGCACACAGGCGGCTGCACGTTTTGCTGCCGCTCCTCTCTCGGGCGCGGTGCCCGAACCGAAGCGCTGATACTGGCGCCGACACAGGAATCCTCCATGACAAACACATTGACCCGTGCGGGGCTCTCCCGCGCGGCAGAAATCCTGCGCGCGGGCGCAGATGGTATCGCCCTCCTGCGCACGGTGATGGCGGTGGAGTGTCGCGGCTCCGGCTTCGACAGGCGCGGGCGTGTCCTGATCCTGTATGAACCCCACATCGCCTGGCGCGAGGCTGGCGAACCGGATCGGACAAGGCTTTCCGCGCGGGGGCTGGCCTATCCCAAATGGGGTCAGCGCCCCTATCCGAAGGACAGCTACCCGGCTTTCACGGCAGCGGCGGATATCAATCGGGAAATCGCCTGCCGCGCGTGCTCCTGGGGCCTCGGTCAGCTGCTCGGCACCAATCACAAGGCGGCGGGGTATCCCTCTGCGGTGGCCATGGCCTCGGCTTTCGCGGGTGGCGAAGATGAGCAGGCAGCGGCTATGGCCCGCTTCATCGTGGCCAATCCGGCCATGCACCGCGCGCTGCTGGCGCACGATTGGGCGGGTTTCGCCTCGCGCTACAACGGCCCCGGCTACGCGAAGAACGCCTATCACACGAAGCTTGCCGCTGCGAATGCCCGCTTTTCCCGCGACCCGTGGGCGGGGTTCGGCGGTCCTGCGACCGGCCGGACGCAGGTCGATACGTCGCGTGCGGCGAACAATGCTGCGGCCACAGGGATAGCGGGCGCGGTTGCAGCGCCTGCTGCCACCGTTGCCGTGCAATCCACGACGCAGCCCCCGCCGCCCCCCGATACCCCGCCCGCCGCGCCGTCGATCTGGCCGGCTGTGACACTGGGCCTCGTGTTCGCGCTCGTCGCGGGCGTTCTCATCTTCAAAGCCATCAAATCGCGCCCCTTCGAGCGCGCCCCGCAGGAGGGTTGAAATGGACTGGACCGATCTCGCAAAAATTCTCTCTCCGCTTGCGCCGCTTCTCGGTGGCGTCCTCGGTGGCCCTGCCGGCGCGGCGGCTGGTTCTGTTGTCGGCGGCATTGTCGGCAAGGCGCTGGGCGTTGAGCCCGAGCCGGGCGCTATCGCTGATGCGATCAAGGCTGACCCGGAAGGCGCGCGCGAAAAGCTCGCCCAAGCCGATGCCGACCACGGCGCTTCCGTCATCGAGATGGAAGCCCGGATGCTCGACACGATCAATGCGACGATGCGTGAGGAGATGAAATCCGAACACTGGCTGGCGTGGTGCTGGCGGCCGCTCTTCGGGATCACGTTCAACCTCGTCTGGACCATCCATGGGCTGCTGATCGGCTGGTGCATGTGGCAGCGCGATTTCAGTGTGATCGCGCGCATCCCTGACCTGACCGTCTTCTATGGCGTCGCGGGCGCAGCTGTCGGCATCTATGCGTGGCGGCGCACGGACGAGAAGAAGCTCGGCATTGCCGGGCCGGTTATCAGCATCGCCAACGCCGCCACCACCATCGCCAAGGCCGTCAAGAAATGAACGATATCACCTTGCCGCTGATGGCGTTTGTGACGCTGGCCACCATTCTCGCCTCGGCGGCCGCCTCGTGGGCGGTCACCAAGCGCCTCGCTGAAAACGCCGAGAAAAAGGCAGCTGCTGTCGAGAAGGATCTCGCGGACTTCAAGGTCGAAGCCGCCCGTCGTTTTGTCACGGACGAGATGCTGGCCAAGGTCGAGGAGCGCATTGTCGGCGCTATCGACCGGCTGGCTGACCGCCTTGATCGCATCATTGAAGGTCGTGTGAAATGAGAGCAACCGGCAAACATCTGTCGAAGGAAGAGCACGCTGCGCTCCGCACGCTCCTCCTCACCGGGATCAATCCGAGCCATGCCGCGCGGCAGCTTGGGATGGACCCCCGCACTGCCCGCCGCGCCGCCAAGGCGCTGTCGAGCGCCGCCCCTGCACCTGAAGCGCCTGCCGATCCTGTCGAGCTCCGTCGCCTGCGTGACCGGATCTCGGCAGTCGTGCGTGAGCGGGACGAGACGGCCCGCCGCGCCGCCAAGGCCGAGGATATCCGCGGCGCGGTGTTCGGCCTGGTGGATGGCCCCCTTGAGCCTGTCGCCTTTCCGGCGCTCGGACGGGGCGAGGCGAAGGCTGAAACAATCATCGTGTTCCTCTCCGATCTGCATTGGGGCGAGCGGGTCGATCTCGCGCAGATGGACGGGCTCAACAGCTACGGCCTCGATATCGCCCGCGCACGCCTCGCCCGGTGTTTCCGCACCATCGCCGATCTTTCGACCGCGCATTGGTCCGGCCCGCCCCCGGATCGGCTGATCCTGATCCTCGGTGGCGATCTGGTTTCGGGTGAAATCCACGCCGAGCTTGCAAAGACGAACGAGGCGCAGTCCATTCCCGCGGTGCGGGATCTGGTGGGCCACCTCGTGGCGGGGATCAACCTGCTCAAATCGAGCCTCGCCTGTCCGATCGATATCATCAGCCTTGCCGGCAATCATGGTCGCTCGACCATGAAGCCTGAGAGCAAGGGGTCGGCCGAGACGAGCTACGATATCCTCGCCTCGGATTTCCTTGAGATGCAGTTCAGGGATGATGCCCGCGTATCATTCTACACGCCGGCCTCGGTCGATGCGCTGTTCTCCGTCTATGGCTGGCGCATCATGGCAACGCATGGCGACCGTATCGGCTCGCGGGGTGGGGCCGGGTTCATCGGCCCGGCGGCGACGGCCGCGCGTGGCTTCAAGCGCATCGCGGCGGATTACGCGGCGCGCGGCATCCTGCTCGATCTTGTCCTGATCGGCCATTTCCACACGCCGCTCCAGCTTGAGGAGGGATTCGTCAACGGTTCTCTGCCGGGGCCGACCGAGTATTCCCGTGATGGCCGTTTCCGGCCTCACCAGGCGCAGCAGCTCTTTCTCGCCATCCATCCCCGCCGCGGCGTGACCCAGCATCGCTGGATCAAGGTGGGCGTGCCGGAAGAGGGAAGCCTCTATGCGCCGCCGCCTGATGATCGCCCGCTGCGCCCGCGCTTTCGCGTTCCCGCCATCACGACGAGGTCTCCGGTATGAGCGATGTGAAAACGGATGTGCTGGCCGAGGCACAGCGGATTGTCACCGGTGCCCGCCGTGCGGCCTATGGATCGCCCGAGGATAATTTCCGAAGGATTTCCGACCTCTGGAACACGCATATGCTCAACACCGGCCGCGCGGCGGTTTTCCAGCCGCGCGATGTGGCAACCCTGATGATCCTGATGAAGCTGGCGCGGCTGGCAGAATCTCCAGACCATCGGGATTCCATCGTGGATATCATGGGCTATGCGGCCTGTTATGCCGAGATGGTGCTGCCTCCCGGCGCGTGACGGCGGAGCATCGGGGCGCGCCAACGCCCCTCCGCCGCGGGGTTCCGTTTCCCGACGAACCCGCGAAGCCTCATGAAACGCGAAAAGGCTATCCGCCGTGTGCTGCGCACGCACGGTTTCGCTATAGCCTGTTCGTGGAATGTTCTCAATGGCAAGTGACGATTTCCGGCGGGTTGATCCCGTCTCTCCACCGGCGGCCTATATCGGCGGCAAGAAGCAGCTGGCGGCGCGGTTGGTATCCCTGATCGAGCGCGTGCCACACCGGACCTATGCCGAACCCTTTATTGGCATGGGCGGGGTGTTTCTGAGGCGCCGTCTTGCTGCGCCGGCCGAGGTTATCAATGACCTGTCAGGCGATGTCTCGACGCTCTTCCGAATTCTGCAACGGCACTATGTCCCGTTTATGGATATGCTGCGGTTCCAGTTCACCAGCCGCAGGGATTTCGAGAGGCTGATGACCACAGATCCAGCAACCCTCACCGATCTGGAGCGGGCTGTTCGGTTTCTTTACCTGCAGCGCACGGCTTTCGGCGGCAAGGTCGCGGGGCGCAACTTCGGCATGTCGCCCGGAATGCCGGGCCGTTTCGATGTCACGAAGCTGGGCCCGATGCTTGCGGATATCAATGAGCGGATGGCTGGTGTCATCATCGAGAACCTGCCCTTCGATTCCTTTATCCGACGCTATGACGGGCCAGATGTTCTGTTTTACCTCGATCCGCCCTATTGGGGTTCAGAGGGCGACTATGGCAAGGATATGTTCGGCGTGGATGACTTTGTCCGCCTTGCCGGGCAGCTCTCCGGTATCTCTGGGCAATTTATCCTCTCTATCAATGACGAGCCTGCCGTGCGTGAGGTCTTTTCGGGCTTTGCCATGGAGGTGGTGGATCTGGCTTACACGATCAGCAGCGGCGGCCCCAAGTGCGTGCGCGAGCTGATCATCACGCCACATGATCTGCCGTTGCGCGATATTTCACAGCAAAGCCTTTTTGGCTGACAACATCTGCCCCGTTGCCGGTTCGCCGGTGGCGGGGCTTTTTGCGTTTTTGGGTGCGACAATCGTCGAAAATTCTCCATGCATTTCAGTGATGGAAGGTGCGACAAATCGCACTTGTTTACCGTTGAATCTATTGAATTGGATTGCGACCCTTGGGAGCGCCAATCATGCCCGAAATGCATGAATTTTCACGTCTTTTGCGCCATGCCGCCACAGCATTCGATGCTTTGGTGAGCAATTTGGTGATAGATTCGGTGATAAAGACTCCCCGATACGGGGGCAATCGCATGGGCCGGATCAGTTCTACTGGCATCAAATTCATGACGAGCCGCGATGGCTTGTGGATTTACCACCGGGCCATTCGGGCAGACCTTGCACGGCATATTGAGGGTTCGATCAAGCTCTCCTGGCGCGGGAAGGTGGCCTCGATCTCGGGCAAGAAGGTCATCAAGATCGCGCTTGGCACCGATGATCGGACCGAAGGTGCGATGCGCCATGCGGAGGTTCATGCGCAGATCGAGCGTTTGATTGCCAAGGCCAAATTGAAGGCCCTGGCGGAGGCACCGACGGCGGTGGAAGGGCGTCTTTCGCACGAACAAATCAGAGCGATAGGCGAATCCATCAAGCATCGCGACCTTGCCGAGGATGACTTCCTTTCCGTCGATGACGGCAGCGGCGACGACATTCTTCTGGAAGATGGCACGCCAACCACATGGTTTGACGTGCTTGAACAAGTCGAACAGGGGCAGCTTGAGAAGACCCGTGACGCGCTGAAAAACCGCGATCTTTCCAGCCTCCTCGACCCTCAGGTGCTGACCGATGAAGATGGGGAATCCATCGAAATCGAGCCACCCTTGGACCGCGAACTGGAATCCGTCGGCATCGTGCTCCCGCCGGATCATCCTGATCGTCGCATTCTAGCTTTGGAAATTCTGCGCGCAAAATCTCAGGTGCTGGACGCAAAACAGAAGCGCCGTCAGGGCGAGGTCATTCCAACCCCACCCAAGCCCGTGATTGAAAAGCCGGTAATGGGCCTTCCGATCAGTCAGGCATTCCAGAAATTCTCAATCCAGCGTGAATTACGTCCAAACACGCGCGATGATTATGAAAATCAGGTCAAAAGGTTCGTCTCGCTTCATGGCGATCTTGCTGTCGAGATTATCGACAAATCGCACCTGCGTGCATTTGGTGAAATGCTCCGCGATCATCCGCGCCGCCTGCCCAAGCATTTGATCGGAGCGCCACTGCCGGAAATCGCCCAATTTGGCCGGGACAATCCCGAGTTGCCCAGGCTTTCACCCCAGACCATCAATGATCGTAGCTTAGGCGCGATCGGCGCGATCTTGGGCTGGGCGGTGGAAAACGGAATCGTCGATCAGAATGCGCGCTCGGGCGTGAAGCTCTCCATGCCGAAAAAGAGGAAGGGGACGAAAGAGCGCGTCGGCTATGATGACGATGATCTGAAGCTGATTTTCAGCCAGCCGTGGTTTTCCGGCGGGAAAATCCCTCGCGGCGGCGGCGGAAAAGCGGCAATCTGGATGCCGCTGATCGCTGCGTTCTCTGGTGCGCGCTTGACGGAGATATGCCAGCTCAAAACAGCCGATATCCGATCGGAAACAGCCCCTTCAGGTCGAAAAATCACATATTTCGATTTTGCTGAGGGCGAAGATAAATCGCTCAAGAACGATGGGTCAGAACGGCGGGTGCCTATCCATCCGGAACTGATCCGCCTTGGTCTCCTCGATTATGTCGAGGATCAGCGGAAGAAAAAGATCGACCGGCTCTTCCCGGAAGTATCATCCAAGGGACCGCAACTTTCGTCCGCCTGGTCCAAATGGTTCGGCAAGACCATGCGCGAGGCCGGCATCACGGACACCAGAAAAGTGTTCCACAGCTTCCGGCACCGGTTCAAAACCCAGCATCGCGCCTGCCATATCCTCGAAGCGGTTGGCGATGCCATCACTGGCCACGCGTCAGAAACGGTCGGCGGCGATTATGGCGAGGTGACCCTCGAGACCAAGGCCGAGGCGATGGACCTGCTGATTTATCCCGGATTGAACCTGAGCCATGTGAAGGCGTGACCGAATCAAGTGAACGCTACTTCACCTTATTGATGTAATTGGCGATCATCCTTGCATTTCGATTCGTTGGCGGGTTTTGTAATTGCGAAGACTAAGCAGAGTTTGCGTTAGGGTGGGTCTAGGACATGCTTTCGGGTGAAGACAATCGCAAGGTGACGTTCAATTGGCTCGCGACCTTTTTGAAAGATCACGGGTTCCAATTTTCTAAATGCGGCTTCAAGCGCCTGACCGAAATGGGAAACCATGAGTTAGACGCGACGACCGGATATTGGAAAGACCCGCAATATTCCGGCTCAAAGCCTCCTCGCTTTCTTTTTCAGATTGACCTGACCAAGACACCCATTTCGGCGAGTTTGCCCAATGACCTTGAGTTCATTGGTGTTGGATTTGTGCATGCGGCCGGCGCCGACAAAGCGGCGTTAGCTCTGCGAATCCTACCGATGATGAAGGTTGCAGGAGGTTCATTTCAACGCGCGGATGAGTTTGAGGCAAACCTGCTGTTCGTGCTTCATGGCGCTTTTGAAAATGGCGGCGCTGCTGATCCGGTCACGTTCAATCCAAAGTCAGGCGCCTTAGTTCATCATACGAACAAGGAGCACAAAGGTAAGCCGTATATCTTGGCGGCCTTATTGGGATTGAAGCCACGTGAGGCTGAATTCAATGCCGGCACAGACGACACTCCAAAGCTTGTGACTTACGGTGACATGATCGATGCGCTCGTTGCAGCCATTCTTGTTCACCCTGAGGGCGCCACTGCGACCCAAATTCCAGTTTACGACCTGTGCGCAGAAGGCGAGTCTGAAAGGCTTAAGTCGGACATCAAAGTCGCGTGGGACAAGGCGGGGCCTGCACCTATTGCGGCGCAGAACATAAGCAATGCCAATAAAAAAGACACGGATGATGAGGCTGTCGAGCAATTTGATCTGGCAGATCTCGATGTGCCTGAAAATCCAGATCTCATCGGCATAGAGCCCTCTGTCTATCGCCAAATTAATGCTGCTTTGAAATCCGGAAAGCAGCACATCATGTTCTACGGACCTCCCGGCACAGGCAAAACCACAATCGCCCGCTGGGTCGCTGCCAGCCTTCCGGGCGGGGATTACGATCTCCTGACGGGTTCTGCGGATTGGAGTTCGCAGGATGTCATCGGCGGGTATCAGCCGGTCGGGGACGGAGAGGTCGATTTTATTCCGGGGATTTTGCTGCGCCGATTCAATTGTCCGTTCATATTTGACGAGATGAATCGATGCGACATCGACAAGGTTATTGGTCCACTATTTACTGTTTTGTCCGGGCAGCAGACGACGCTTCCTTACAGGCTCGACATCAAGAACAAGAACAGTCCGCAATACACAATTCTGCCTTATCCAAAAGCCAACGCGGAAGAGCATGAATTTGCACCAGGCATCGCTTGGCGCTTGCTCGCAACCATTAATTCGATCGACAAAGCCTCCCTGTATCAAATGTCGTTTGCACTGAGCCGCCGGTTTGGCTGGGTCTTCATTGATGTGCCTCGGGACTTACGCGGCTTCCTTGTCGAGTATCTTCGAAGGAAGGATCCTGCATTTGTTGAGCCTGAAGTTGGTGATCAATGCCCGCTACAGTTAGTATGGGAAGCAATAAATAAGGTTCGCGTCTTCGGACCAGCCCCTTTTATTGACACGATCAATGCCATTCGTGTGCTCGCACCTAAGGCGCCGTTTTTTGGGGTTGTGGCACCAGAAATGAAAGAAGCTGCAATTGACGCAATCAACTTAGCGGTTCTTCCGATGTTGGATGGAATTCGCCTTGGTGATGCTACCTCCATCGGCGAAGCATTGATCGCGGCATTCCAATTAGAGGGCAGCCAGGCTGACGGTATTCGCGTTCGAATGAAGGAAGTTGCCATCTAATGCAGCCGGACACAGCGATCGTAGATTTCGCGGCCTCGCTGTTTCTTCGGTATTTCCGCAGCGGATCATTGATTGAAGGGCAAAGTCCTACGATCAATGCGGCTCGTGACGTGGAGATGCTCAAGGGGCACTGGGCAATTTCCCAGCCCGTCAGAAATCTAATTGAGCATATACTTGATTATCCACATGAGGCGCAGGCGCTCCTGATGCATAAGGAGCGCATTGATGATGCCGTCGCCAGAGGCCGGATTGATGCTAGACGCACGGTGCTATTGCGGCAGCGCTCGGGATTGCCTACGGCAATTGCCTCGATGGAGCCTGTTCGAAGCTTTAACACTGGGCCGAACGTCATTTTGGCATGGGTGTTAAAAGAGGTTATGTGAACCGCCCCGGGTTTGCCGGAGGCCATTTGGTTTAAGTTATGCGGCCATAGCTGGCTGGTCCAGCGTGGCGTAATAGCGCTCCTCGGCCTCAGCAGGCGGGATGTTGCCGATCGGCTCCAGCAAC
>Ga0209794_1000474_pt1 | contig 58836 bp, 54 predicted proteins | sample EBPBio232013_DNA_FD_185869 | JGI IMG/M metagenome (GOLD analysis project Ga0209794, IMG submission 185869) | Wastewater treatment Type I Accumulibacter community from EBPR Bioreactor in Madison, WI, USA - Reactor 1_5/23/2013_ DNA (SPAdes)... | ecosystem: Engineered > Bioreactor > EBPR >...
GGCGGCGTGCTGCCCCCCAATACCCGGTAGGCCACTGGCAATCCGATGGCGAGCACCAGTCCCGGCAGAACTGCCAAGGCGGGCAGAGCTTTTCGCCAGCGGGATGGCAGGCCTTCAAAACCACTCATCAGTGCCGCACCGGCCAGCAGCATGGCGGCGGGAATGGCGGGCAGCGTATAGTGCGGCAGCTTGGTGACGATCAGTTCGAACACCAGCCAGAGGGGCACGAGCCAGGCGATACAGAAGCGGACTTCCGGACGATGGCGCTCCTTCCAGACCCACGGCAAGGCCATGAGGACAAAGAAAAAGCCCGGCCAATAGGCGAGCGGCGCGGTCAACAGATGGGTGCCGGGCCATGCGCCATGCGATTCCTGGCCCGCAGCCACCTTGCCCAGCAGGTCCTTGCCGACGGACTCCTGAAAGAAATCGCCGCCATGCTGAATGGCGATGATGAGGAACCACGGCAGCACCATCAGCAGCAGGAAGGGCACACCAACAAGCGGGCGCAGCGCCTTCAGCCAAACGCCCTTGCGCTCCCATGCCACGAGGGCAAGGACCGTCAGGCCGGACAGAAGCGGCACAATCGGCCCCTTGATCAGGATACCGGCGCCGAGCGCACCCCAGAACAGGAGCGGTGTCGCCCAAACCCGTGCTTTGTCGCGATAGGCGGCGAGCAGGGCCATCTGGGCCAGCAGAGCGCAGAACAGCAGGACGGAATCCGTTTTGGCGAGGCGCGCTTCCGTTTCCAGAATGGGGGTGACGGCCAAAAGAAGGGCGGCGATCAAACCCGCCTGCGGCCCAAAAAGTTGCCGCCCGATGCGCCAGACGAGAAACACGGAGCCGAAGGCTGCCAGTAGCGAGGGGATACGGTAGGCCCAGATCGGTGCATTTTCGGCCATTCCGGTCAGCTTCACGGCCGCGGCCTGAAGCCAATAAATGCCAATCGGCTTTTTGAAACGGGTTTCGCTGCCCAGATGCGGCGTGATGTAATCGCCTGTTTCCAGCATCTGGTGCGTGGCCTGCGAAAAGCGCGCCTCGTCGCGGTCCACCACGGGAAGGGTGAAGAAGCCGGGCAGCATGGCCAGCGCGCAGACCAGCAGAAGGGTCGCGGCCGGTCGCCTGATGGCAAGATGCCCAAGCCGCGCGCCGGTTGCGGCAAGGCGGGCGCGCAAAGCCGCTCTGTTCGTCGTCTCCATCAGGCCGGGAAAGCGACGCTTGAAGCCTTCCTGATGGATAAGCCAGAGATTGCGGGCATAGATGACGACGCCGAGCGCCTGCCCCAGAATGAAGACCGGATCGGCGCGGTGGATGGCATAAGCCAGCAGCATGACGCCGCCGAGCATCGAGAAATACCAGAAGGCCACCGGCATGACCGATTTGCGGGCCTTTTCAGAGGCAAGCCATTGCACCAGAAAGCGGGCCGTGAAGAAAAGCTGGGCGGCAAAGCCGAAGACGACCCACAGCAATTCGGCCTGCGTCGAAACATGGAAGAAGGACAGGAGCGAGGCCATCATCCGACCTGCTCGGTTCCCGTCAGGATGGTGACGGGACGAGCCTTCTTGCGCCGCGTCAGAAGCCAGGCAACGCCTGCAAGGTCAACAATGCCGACCAGACCGCGCTGCAGGTTGGAATAGTTGGAGCGTCCGGCCCCGCGCGGGCGATGAGTGACATCGACATGGACGATCTCCCAGCCATCCCGCGCAAAAAGCGCCGGGAGATAGCGGTGCATGTGATCGAAATAGGGAAGTGCCAGATAGGCGTCGCGGCGAAAGGCCTTCAATCCGCAGCCGGTATCGCGCGTGTTGTCTTTCAGGATGCGGGCACGCAAACCGTTGGCAAAGCGGGAGGCCAGACGCTTCGACAGCGTATCCTGCCGCTTGACCCGCTGGCCCGCGACAAGACCGATGCGCCCCGTCTGATCTTTCATGAGCGGTGCGGCAAGGCCGGGCAGTTCTTCAGCCGGGTTCTGACCATCGCCATCCAGCGTGCAGACGATGGCGGCGCGGGCGGCGAGAACGCCGTTGTGAACCGCCGCACTCTGGCCGCCGCGCTGGTCATGCACCACAACCTTCAGGCAGGGCATGGCGGTTGCGGCCTGACGCAGCCGCGCTACCGAGTCATCCGTCGAGCAATCATCAACCACGATGATTTCGAAACCGGCCACCGGGGTCAGCGCATCGCGGATCGCCTCCACCAGAGCGACGATATTCTCCGCCTCGTTGCGCGCGGGAATGACGATGGAAAGTTCAGGCGTCGCGTTGGCGACGGGCGTGTCCTCGGACATGACGGGCTACTCACTGCAATGTCAGTCCGAGCCTTATGCGACACGATCACAAAGGTTTGATGACAGGTAAGGGGGTTGATGGCAGGCCGGAGGTCAGTCCTGCACCACCAGCAGATCGCGCGCCGCAAAATGCAGGCGGGCCGGATCACCGATATTCGGCAGGCGGCTGTCGGGTGCATTGAAGCGGTCAAACGACATGCGATGACCGGCCACATCAAGCTTCACGCGAATGACCGAACCGAGAAACTGGGTGGAGACGACCGTGCCCGGCAGGCTGGTGTCGCCATGTTCCGCACGGTCAACGGCCCCGGCCTCGGGACGAAGTGCCAGCGACACTTTCTCGCCCGGACCGCGATGCACGATGGGCTCGGCCAGAGACACCACCGTTTCACCGATGCGCACGGTGCCGTTCGGGTCCAGAACCTCGGCCTCGATCATGTTGAGCGTGCCGACGAAGGACGCCACAAAGCGGGTGGCCGGGCGATTATAGATGTCAGACGGCGCACCGATCTGTTCGGCGCGTCCGCCATTCATCACCACAATACGATCAGAGATCGACAGTGCTTCTTCCTGATCATGGGTGACGAAAATCGTGGTGATGCCAAGCTTGCGCTGGATGGCGCGGATTTCCTCGCGCAGCGAAACGCGGATTTTAGCATCGAGCGCGGAAAGCGGTTCATCAAGCAGAAGCACGCGCGGACGCGGAGCGAGTGCGCGGGCGAGCGCCACGCGCTGCTGCTGGCCACCCGACATCTGGTAGGGGTAGCGGTCGGCCAGATGTTCGAGATTGATGAGGCGCAGCATCTCGTCCACCCGCGTGGCAATGTCGGATTTCGCGACACCCGCCACTTTCAGGCCAAAGGCCACGTTGTCGAAAACGGTCATGTTCGGGAACAGCGCATAGGCCTGAAAAACCATGCCGATATTGCGCTGGCGTGACGGAACGCCGGTAATATCCGCGCCATCAAGCAGGATGCGTCCGGCGCTCGGGGCTTCAAACCCGGCGACCATGCGCAGCACCGTTGTCTTGCCGCAGCCCGACGGCCCGAGGAAGGAGATGAATTCGCCCTTGTCGATATCGAGGCTGAAATCCTTCACCACATGGTTCTGGCCGAAGCTTTTGCCGATGGCGGCAATCCGCAGGAAGTTCATGCAGGCATCTCCTTGGCAGGACGGAAGCGGAAACGGGGCAAGAGGCGCGTGCCCGGCTTTTTCGTGGCGAAGATCTGCATCATCAGCATGCAGGCCCATGTCAGTGCGAAGGTCATCACCGCAAGGGCTGCCGGTTCATAGGCACGGTCCTGGCCGATCTGCACCAGATAGGGACCGAAGGCCGGACGGTTCAAAAGGCTCGCCAGCACGAATTCCCCCAGCGAGATCGAGAAGGTGAGGAAGGCTCCCGAAACGATGGCCGAACGCACATTCGGGAAGATGACCGACACGATGGTGCGCAGGCGCGAGGCGCCCAGGCTTTCGGCGGCCTCCGTCAGCGTGGCGATGTCGATCACCGACATGCCGTTATCCACAGCGCGGAACATATAGGGCAGCGAGAGCACGACATAGCCGACCACCAGCAGTGCATTGGTGCCTACATCGCTTGTCGTCAGCGGCAGAAGCGAGTTCGAGCCAAACAGACGGATATAGCCAAAGACCAGAACGACCGGCGGGATGATGAGCGGCAGAAGGCTTAAGAATTCGATGAGCGGGCGAAGGCGCGGCAGCTTCAGCCGCACCCAATAGATCGTCGGCACGACGATCAGCGCGCCGAGAACAATCGCCGTGAACGAGGCGATGGCCGAGAAGGAAAGCGTTGCCAGAAACACGTTGCTGCCGAGCACGGCGCGGTAGGCGGCAAGGCTCCACTCACCGCGCACCATCTGCAGCGAGAACTGGAAGGTCGCATAAAGCGGGATCAGGAAATAAGCGCCCGCCAGAATGGCGATCATGACGGAGGCGAAGGGGAAGCCCTTTTTCATTTCTGCCACCGTTCGGCGCGATTGCGCAGCACGAGATAGAGAATGTTCGAAACCGCCATGATGACCACCATGCCAAAGGCCAGCGCATAGCCGAGGTTCGGATTGTAGAGCACGTTGCCCTGAATTTGCTGGAACAGCACAATCGGCACCACGCCGAAGCGTGACCCGGTCAGCGCATAGACCGTGACCAGCGTTCCAAAGGCGTTGGCAAACAACAGCAGGAAACAGCCGAGCACGGAGGGGGCCAGAACCGGCAGCGCCACCATGCGCCAGTATTGCCGCCGCGTGGCCCCGAGAATTTCAGCGGCCTCGCGCCATTCCGCCTTCAGCCCGTCCATGGCGGGCGTGACGATCAACAACATCAGCGGCAGCTGGAAATAGAGATAGGTGAGCGCCAGTCCCCAGAAGGAGAACAGGTTGAAACCGGCGCTGTAGATATTGAAACCGAACACGTCGCGCAGCACCACGGTTACGAGACCCAGCCGCCCGAGCGTGGCGATAAAGGCAAAGGCGAGCGGAATGCCTGCGAAATTCGAGGCGACGCCGGAAAAGGTCATGAAGGCCGGACGCACCCAGGACGGCAATCCGCCGAGAATGACGGCATAGGCGAGAAGAAGCCCGAACACCGACCCGATGGCCGCCGAAAAGAGGCTCAAGCGCATGGAAAGCGAGAAGGCCGCCAGCATGTTCGGCGAGAACAGCGCCGCGATGTTGTCCAGCGTGTAGGTGCCCGCCGGGTTCTGGAACGCACCATTGACGAGATAGAGAACGGGCGCGACGAGGAATGTGAGGCAGAACAGCAGGAAGGGGGCAGCCCCCAGCCAGCTCCAGTTCCAGCGGCGCGCAAAGTTCATCGCAGGCATCGGGTCCAACATGCGTTCGCCCTTCGAGGCCGCGTCTGCCATGCTCATCGCCTTCATCCCTCTCACAAATCCAAAGAGGGCACCCGGTCGCGCCGGATGCCCTCAACTGATTTCGACTTATCGGCTTACTGAGCGCCCATTTCCTTGGCCCAGGTTTCAGCCACGACGGCCTTGGCCGCAGACTGCTCCTCGAGCGTCGGGAAGACGGCCTTGGCATAACCTTCAGCCGGCGGCATCTTGGCCAGAAGATCCTGCGGGATCTTGTTCTGGGCAGCCAGATCGTTGAAGCGGATCGGGTGGCAATAGCCCTTCAGCCAGCCCAGCTGACCTTCGTCGGAATAGAGGTATTCCATCCAGAGCTTGGCGGCATTCGGATGCGGGGCGTAGGCGGAAATCGCCTGAACGTAAACGCCAGCGATAACGCCATCGGCCGGAACAATAACCTCCATCGGCGGGTTGCCAGCCAGCTTGTCGCGCATGGCCAGAACATTGTAGTCCCAGTCAAACAGGATCGGCGTGGTGCCCTGCGCCATGTTCTGGGCCGAGCCATTGACCGGAACCAGATTGCCGCTTTCCTTGAGCGCCTTCATGAAGGCGGTGCCTTCCTTGGCGGCGTCGGCACCCTTGCCACCCTTGGCAAGACCGGCGGCATAAACGGTCATCATCGAGGAATTGCCGGTGCGCGGATCGCCCGGCATGGCAACGGAGTTGGCGTACTTGGCGTCGGTCAGATCGGCAAAGCCCTTCGGCACATCCTTGACGATGTCCTTGTTCACGCCCATGGCGAGAACGCCGTAATAATCGCCGTACCAGTAGCCTTCGGCATCCTTGGCGCTATCGGGGATCGAGTCCCAGGTGGAGACCTTGTAAGGCTGGATCAGGCCATCCTTCTTGGCCGCCGGGCCGAAGGACAGACCAACGTCGATCACGTCGGGGGCCTGCGGGCCGGTATTGCCCTTGTTGGCCTTGATGGCTTCGATTTCATCGCCGGAACCGGCATTCGGGTTCAGTTCGTTGACGGTGATGCCGTACTTGGCCTTGAAGCCCTCAATCACCTCGCCGTAGCCGCACCAGTCATGCGGCAGCGCGATGGTCGTCAGCGTGCCTTCCTTCTTGGCAGCAGCGATGAGTTCGGCGCTCGGTTCAGCAGCGGCAACGGCTGCGGAGGCCGCAACGAGAGCGGTCGTCAGAACGAGCAGACGGTGGGAATGGTTCAACACGGTATTCTCCTGGCTCACACGGGTTGGTGTGCCGGGAACCTAGGACCGTTTCGTGAATGGCGTGTGACAGGCTTCAGACCCGAACCGGCAGAGCGACGCGGTCTTCAGAGCCGAAGAATTTCAGGTAGCGCTCGACCTCCGCCGGGTCTCCGGTCGCCTTTTGCGGATTGTCAGAAAGCTTGACCGCCGGGCGGCCATTGGCTTCTGTCACCTTGCAGACGATGGAGATCGGCTTCAGCCCGGCAATTTCGCTCGGCGCGCAACCGGCGAAGTCATTCGTCAGATTGGTGCCCCAACCAAAGCTCATGCGCACCCGGCCCTCAAAGTGCTGGTACGTTTCAATGATGGCATCGACATCCAGCCCGTCGGAGAAAATCAGAAGCTTCTTCTTCGGATCGCGGCCCTTGGCCTTCCACCAGTCGATGATCTTTTCACCGCCCTCAATCGGCGGAGCGCTATCCGGGCGGAAACCCGTCCAGTCGGCCACCCAGTCCGGGGCATCGCGCAGGAAGGCCGCCGTGCCAAACGCATCCGGCAGGGCGATCAACAGATTGCCGCCGTAAAGCGTGTTCCAGTCACGCAGAACCTTGTAAGGGGCGGCGCGCAGCTCATCGTCATTGTTGGCAAGGGCTGCGGCGACCATGGGCAGTTCATGGGCGTTGGTGCCGACGGCTTCCAGATCGGAATCCATGGCGAGCAGCACGTTGCTGGTGCCGGTAAAGGCCGGGCCGATGCCTTCCTTCAACGCTTCCACGCACCAGCGCTGCCACAGGAAGGAATGACGCCGCCGGGTGCCGAAATCGGAAATCCGAAGTTTCGGCAATGCGCGCAGGCGCTCCACCTTGGTCCACATCTTGGCCTTGGCGCGGGCGTAAAGCACATCCAGCGTGAAGAAGCCGAGATTGCGCATGGCGGCGCGCGAGCGCAATTCGTTGATGATGGCGAGTGCTGGAATTTCCCACATGGTGGTATCCATCCAGCGGCCATGGAAGGTCAGCTCATACTGGCCGTCACGCTTGGTCAGTTCGTATTCGGGCAACTGGTATGTCGAGAGCCAGGCGAGAAATTCCGGCTCGAAAATCTGGGCGCGGCCATAGAAGGTGTTACCGGCGAGCCAGATCATTTCCTTCTTGGTGAGGCGCAGCGTGCGGGCAAAATCCAGTTGCGCGCGCAATTCCCCTTCATCGATCTCTTCGGCCAGACGCACCGTCTTCGTGCGGTTGATGAGGGAGAAGGTCACATCCACATCGGGATAGAGCTTCCAGATCATCTGCAGCATCAGGAGCTTGTAGAAGTCCGTGTCGATCAGGCTGCGGATGATCGGGTCCAGCTTGAAGGTGTGGTTATACACCCTTCGTGCGATGTCTGTCTTGGTCATGGCCGCCTCCCTGATGAGGGAACCTAGAGAGAAAAGGCGGCCCTTGTCCAGCCTTCAGACGGAGGGCCGCTCAATAGCCCGTGGTGCGGTTAATGGTAAACTGCAAGGTTTCACCTGCCTCATAACGGTCGATCTCGCGCCGCACATGGGCGAAAAGCGCCGAAGGTTCGGACGGAGCAGCGGCGTGCGGGGTGATGACCACATTGTCCAACGCCCAGAGCGGGCTTGCCTGAGGCAGCGGCTCGACAGCAAAGACATCGAGCGAAGCACCGCCCAGCGTACCATCGGTGAGCGCGGCGAGGAGATCGTCCTCGTTCTGGCTCTTGCCGCGACCGGCATTGATGAAGAAGGGGCTCCCAAGCGGACCATCCTTCTTCAGCTTGGCGAACAGGGTCTTGTTGTAGAAGCCGGTCGTTTCCGGCGTCAGCGGCAGCAGGCCAACGAGAATGTCGGTCTTACCGAGGAAGGCGTCGAGACCTGCGGCATCGAAGGTTTCCATGCCGTCGATATGCTTCTTCGTGCGCGACCAGCCGATCACGTTAAAACCGAGCCCTTTCAGCTTCGTCGCGGCATCGAGCCCCAGAACGCCAAGCCCCATGACGCCGACGGTGACTTCGGCTGCTTCCGGCTGGATGAACTCATGCCAGTGGCGTTTCTTCTGCTGGTCGAGATAAGGCAGGACGCGGCGCAGGTGGATGAGGCATTGCAGAACCACCCACTCGCTCATGCGCGTCGTCAGGTTGCGATCCACGAAGCGGACCAGCGGAATGTCCGGAAGACCCGGCACCGCCATGACGTGATCCACGCCCGCGCCGCCGGAAAAGAGCACTTTCAGGTCTTGGGCGCGGGTAAACAGATCGGCGTCCGGCTTCCAGACAATGGCGTAATCGATGCCGGTCAGATCGCGCCCGACCTGCGCCTTGTCCGCCAGATCAATGATGTCGAAGTCCGGGAAATAGGGCTGCATGCCCGCGACCAGATCGGGACGGTCGAACTTCAGGTCGATGATGATGCGGCGGGCACGGGTCATGACATATTCCGGATTACTGGCTGACGGCGCTGACGGCGCGCGCTTCAAGATTGAAGGCGGCGGCCATCAGTGCTTGCGTATAGGTTTCCTTGGGTGCCGCAAAAATCTCAGCCGAAGGCCCCTGCTCCACCACACGACCGCTGCGCATGACGATAATCTCGTTGGCAAGTGCCTTGACCACCTTCAGGTCGTGGCTGATGAAGAGATAGGCGAGGTCGTGCCGCTTCTGCAGGTCGCGCAAGAGATCGACCACCTGCGCCTGCACACTCATATCGAGCGCCGAGGTCGGCTCATCAAGCATGACAAAGCGCGGCTTCAGCACCATGGCGCGGGCAATGGCGATGCGCTGGCGCTGGCCGCCGGAGAATTCGTGCGGGTAACGCCAGCGGGTGACGGGATCAAGCCCCACCTCATTGAGCGCTTCCACAACGCGGGCGTCGCGCGCATCGGCATCCAGAGACGGCTCATGGACCTGCAGCCCTTCGGCAATGATGTCGCCCACCGTCATGCGCGGCGAGAGCGAGCCATAAGGGTCTTGGAAGACCACCTGCAGGCGTTCACGAAGCGGCCGCATTTCCTTGAAGGAAAACCCGTTAATGTCCTGTCCGAGAAAAGCAATCCGCCCCTTGGACGAGATGAGACGGGCCAATGCCAGCCCGAGCGTCGTCTTGCCGGAGCCGCTTTCGCCGACGACGCCGAGCGTCTGCCCGGCGCGAAGTGTTACGTCGATGCCGTCCACGGCTTTGACATGGTCAACCGTGCGACGCAGGAACCCGGCCTTGATCGGGAACCAGACGCGAATATCATCCCCCTGCATCACCACCGGTCGGGTGGGATCAGCCAGCGGCGGCTCACCACGCGGTTCGGCGGCCAGTAGGTGGCGGGTGTAATCGTGTTGCGGGCGGGTGAAGACATCCTCCACCGTGCCTGTTTCAACGATCTTGCCCTTGGTCATGACGCAGACGCGATCGGCGAACTTTCGAACGATGCCAAGGTCATGGGTGATGAAGAGCATGGACATGCCGTGCTCGCTCTTCAGGTCGCGCAACAGTTCAAGGATCTGTGCCTGCACCGTCACATCAAGCGCGGTCGTCGGCTCGTCGGCGATCAGCAGTGCCGGACGATTGGCGAGCGCCATGGCAATCATCACGCGCTGGCGCTGGCCACCGGAAAGCTCGTGCGGATAGGCCTTGAGGCGCTTTTCCGGCTCGCGGATGCCGACCTGATGGAGCAATTCCAGAATGCGGGCGCGGGCCGCATCGCCCGTTAAGCCCTGATGCAGTTCAAGGATTTCACCGATCTGTCGCTCAATGGAATGGAGCGGATTGAGCGAGGTCATCGGCTCCTGAAAGATCATGGTGATGTCGTTGCCACGCACCTGCCGCAGCGTGCGTTCATCGGCGGTCAACAGGTCCTTGCCCTGAAACAGGATTTCACCCGACGGATGGCTTGCCGCCGGATAAGGCAGAAGGCGCAGGATGGAATTGGCCGAAACCGACTTGCCGGAACCGCTCTCCCCCACCAGCGCCAGCACTTCGCCGGGCATGATGTCGAAGGAGACGCCATCGACAGCGAGCGAGGTCTTACCGCCCTGATGGAAGGCGACGGAGAGGTTCTTGACCGACAGCAGAGGGGTTTTCATCGCGTCCATGGCCCCTCTCAACGGAATGTCTTGCGCGGATCGAAGGCGTCGCGCACCGCCTCACCGACGAAGATCAGCAGCGAGAGCATGATCGACATGGTGAAAAAGGCCGTCAGGCCGAGCCACGGGGCCTGCAGGTTCTTCTTGCCCTGCGCGATCATTTCGCCGAGCGACGGCGAGCCGGGCGGCATGCCGAAGCCGAGGAAATCGAGCGAGGTCAGCGTGGTGATCGAGCCGGACAGGATGAAGGGCAGGAAGGTGAGCGTCGCCACCATGGCATTGGGCAACAGGTGCCGGAACATGATGGTGGCATTACCGACACCGAGCGCACGGGCGGCGCGCACATATTCAAAATTGCGGGCTCGCAGGAATTCGGCACGCACCACACCGACGAAGCCGACCCATGAGAACAAGAGCATGATGCCAAGCAACACGAAGAAGCCGGGCGGCATGATGGCGGCGATGATCAACAGAATGTAGAGCACCGGCATGGACGACCAGATTTCGATGAAACGCTGCATCAAAAGGTCGGTCCAACCGCCGAAATAGCCCTGCACGGCCCCTGCCGTCACCCCGATCACCGCCGAAGCAATGGTGAGCGCCAGACCAAACAGCACGGAGATGCGAAAGCCGTAAATCATGCGCGCCGTCACATCACGGGCCTGATCGTCGGTGCCGAGCCAGTTGAGATTGCCCAGATTGCATTCGGGATCGTTCACCCCGCCCGCATAGCCGGAGCAGCGCTCTTCCTTACTCATCAGCCAGAAGGGCGCGGTCGGCGCGGAATGGGGAATGTTGGAATTCACTGTGCGGTAGGAATAGTGGATCGGCGGCCAGATGGCCCAGCCATTGGCCTTGATCTCATCGGCAATGAAGGACGAGCGGTAATCGGTTTCGGCGAGGAACCCGCCAAACTTCTCCTCCGGGTAATTCACCACCACGGGAAAGAGGATTTCGCCCTTGTAGGAGACAATGATCGGCCGGTCATTGGCAATCAGTTCGGCGCAGAGGCTTGCGAGAAACAGCGCGAGGAACAGCCAGAACGACCACCAGCCGCGGCGGTTGGCCTTGAAGTTTTCCAGACGTCGCCGGTTTACGGGCGAAAGGAAGGCCCGCTTCGGCTTTTCGACAGCGGCCTGCAGGGTGGAGGTGGTGGTTGCATCCGTCATCATCACACCTCCCGCTTTTCAAAGTCGATGCGCGGATCAATCCACGTATAGAGCAGGTCGGAGACAAGGCCGACGACAAGGCCCAGAAGCGAGAAGATGTAAAGCGTGCCGAAGACGATCGGGTAGTCGCGATTGACGACGGCCAGATAACCAAGACGCCCCAGACCATCCAGAGAGAAGATGTTTTCGATCAGCAGCGAGCCGGTGAAGAAGGCCGAGATGAAGGCCCCCGGAAACCCGGCAATCACGATCAGCATGGCGTTGCGGAAGACGTGGCCGTAAAGCACCCGCCCCTCGGTCAGCCCCTTGGCGCGGGCCGTCACCACATATTGCTTGCGGATTTCATCGAGGAAGGAATTCTTGGTCAAAAGCGTGGTCGTGGCAAAGGCCGAGAGCGACAGCGCAATCAGCGGCAGCGTGATGTGCCAGAAATAGTCGACGATCTTCTGCCACCACGAGAGTTCGGCGAAATTATCCGAGACGAGGCCGCGCAGCGGGAACCAGTCGAAGAAAGAGCCACCGGCAAAAAGCACGATCAGCAGGATGCCGAACAGGAAGCTTGGTACCGCATAGCCGATGATGATGATTCCCGATGTCCAGACATCGAAGGCCGAGCCATCCTTCACCGCCTTGCGAATGCCGAGCGGAATGGAAATCATGTAGGAAATCAGCAGGATCCAGATGCCGAGTGAAATCGACACCGGCATCTTGTCGATGATCAGATCAATCACCTTGGTATTGCGGAAGAAGCTCTCGCCGAAATCGAACCGGATGTAGTTTCCCATCATATCCAGGAAGCGGGTCAGCGGCGGCTTGTCGAAACCGAACTGCTTTTCGAGCTTCTTGATCAGTTCCGGATCAAGGCCCTGCGCGCCGCGATATTTGGAATTGGCTTCCTGCGCGGCGAAATCCTGGCCGCCCATCAGGTCACCGCCGCCGGTCAGACGATCTGACGCGCTATCACCTTGGCCTGTCAGCTGCGCGACCACCTGCTCGACCGGACCGCCCGGTGCGAACTGCACGACAAGGAAGGAAATGCCCATGATGCCGACGATGGTCGGGATCATCAAAAGAAGGCGTCTGAAGATATAGGCGCCCATGGGGTCAGGCCTTCTTTCCATGGTTCGACCGGCGAAAAGCCGATGATTCGTTCCATTTCATTTGGTAACGCCTTCCCGCGTCAACGCAACCCCGCTCACTTGGCCCACCAGACATCGGGGAAGCCCGTGCTGTAATGCGGAAGCTCTGCCGGGTGCGCCAACTGGCTGGAATAGGCGATGCGGGCGGTGTTGCCGTAGAAAAGCGGGATCACATAGTCGTGCGCCAGAAGCACGCGGTCCAGCGCATGGACGGCGGGAATAAGGTCGGCGCGCTTCTGGGCGTAGGTGATTTTTTCGATCAGCGCATCAACCGCCGGATCGGCAATGCCCGCATAGTTCTTGGAACCTTCGCGCTTGACCGCAGCCGAACCCCAGTAATCGGCCTGCTCATTGCCCGGATGCAGCGTTTCGGCCCAAACAGTCCAGATCGCATCATAATCGAAGCTTCTGACGCGGTTGGTATATTGCGAGGCATCCACCGTGCGGATAGAGGCCTCGATGCCGATCTTGCGCAGGTTCTGCGAGAAGGGAACCATCCAGCGTTCGAAGGTGGCCGCCGAGAGCAGAATTTCGAAGGTGAAGGGCTCGCCGGTCCTGGCGTTGACCATGCGGTTGCCCTTCAATTCATACCCGGCCTCCTTCATCAGGCCGATGGCCTTGCGCAGGTTCTCGCGCGCCTTTTGCGGATCACCGCCGACCGGGTTCGTGTAAGGCGTGGTGAAAACCTCCGCCGGCACCTTGTCCTTCAGCCCGTCCAGCAGCGCCTTTTCATCGCCTTCCGGCAGACCTTTGGAGGCCAGTTCCGTGCCCCAGAAATAGCTGTCCACGCGCTTGTAGGCGGAAAAGGCAATGGTTCGGTTCAGTTCCTCAAAGTCGAAGGCATAGTTCAGGGCTTCGCGCACCCGTTCGTCCTTGAACTTGTCGCGGCGCATGTTCGGCACCAACGCCTGCATGACGCCCGTGGCCCGGAAGGGATTTTCGATTTCCTCGCGGATCACGCGGCCATCCTTGATTGCAGGGAAATCATAGGCCGTTGCCCAGCGGGCAGCGAGGTTCTCATACCAGTAATCAATATTGCCCGCACGGAAGGCTTCGAACTCCACGTCACGGTCGCCAAAATAGGTATAGGCCATGGCCGCGAAGTTGTTCTGCCCGACATTGACCGGCAAATCCTTGCCCCAATAGTCCTCGCGCCGTTCGTAGCGGATCGTCGATCCGGCGGAAAACGCGGCGATCTTGTAGGGACCGGACCCCATGACCGGCTCCAGCGTGGTGCGGGAAATGTCGCGCGGCTTGCCGTCTGCGCCGGTCGCTTCCCACCAATGTTTCGGGATGATCGAGAACTGGCCGAGGATTTGCGGCAATTCGCGATTGTTCTTCTCGTCAAAGCGGAAGGTAACATCGCGCTCGCCCGTCTTCACGGCTTCCGTGACGTGGCGATAGTAATTGTAATAGAGCGGATTATGCTCCTTCAGCTTGTTGAAGCTGAAGATCACATCCTCGGGCGTCACCGGCTGGCCATCGGCCCATTTGGCTTCGGCACGCAGGCGGAAGGTCGCTTCCGAGACATCATCCGGCCAGGACACGCCCTCGGCCAGAAGACCGTAGGAGGTCGACACCTCGTCATCCGCCGACTTCAAAAGCGTATCGAAGACCAGCGCCACACCGGCAGCCGCCTCGCCCTTGGCCAGCACCGGATTGAACGTGTCGTAGGTGCCTTCCTGCGATAGGCGCAACGTGCCTTTCTTCGGTGCATCGGGATTGACGTAATCGAAGCGGGCAAAGCCTTGCGGATATTTCAGCGCATCATCAAGCGTCACGCCGTGGTGCCAGACCTTGTCTTCGGCTGAGGCGATTGTCGCCGTCGAGGAGATCGCAGCCAGCACGGCCAGAACTTTCATCACATTACGGCCCGGCACCATCTTCATCACCGCAGTTTTCCTTCTTCCATCATAAGGGCCACGCCCTGCCCGGACCTGACGCCCGCGTCACGGATTCACCCAAATCGCAAATCAGTTTAAACAGAAACGAATCGCCCGACCATCCGGGCTTTCGAAAACGGCGACATGATGAAATCGGCTCAAGATCGTTTCAAAACCCTTCGACGGCTTGCCTGCGCTCTCACGACACTGGGGCTCATGGCGAGCGCAACAGTCGCCGAAGCCGATAGTGTGACCCCCGCCAAGCAGCTTTTCGGTGCCGCCAAGCTTCCAACCGCCGGCGCACCGGAACCGCATGGCTTTTACGCCAAAGGCTGCCTTGAGGGTGGGCAGGCGCTTTCCATCGACGGGCCGAACTGGCAGGTCATGCGCCTTTCGCGCAATCGCAACTGGGGACACCCCGCCATCATCAATGTGCTGGAGCGACTTTCGCGCGATGGTGTGAAGGATGGCTGGCCGGGCCTTCTCATCGGTGATCTTTCCCAGCCGCGCGGTGGCCCGATGCTGAACGGTCATTCCTCCCACCAGATCGGTCTTGATGCCGATGTGTGGCTGACGCCGATGCCGAACCGCCGCCTTTCCGCCAAGGAACGCGAAGACCTGCCCTTCACCTCCATGCTGGAGCCGAAGAAGTTTTTGACCATCAACGAGGCGAACTGGTCGCCCGCCCATGCCCGCATCATCATGCGGGCCGCAAGCTATCCGGAAGTACAGCGCATTTTCGTCAATCCAGCTATCAAGAAGAAGCTGTGCGAGACCTGGCAGGGCAATCGCGATCTTCTCGGCAAAGTGCGGCCGATCTACGGGCACGACGCGCATTTCCATATCCGTGTTTCCTGCCCTGCCGGTTCTGCCGACTGCAAGGAACAGGCGGCAACGCCGACCGGCGATGATTGCGGCAAGGGGCTTGCCTGGTGGTTCACCAAGGAACCGTGGGCCAAGCCCAAGAAAGACCCGAATGCGCCGCCGCCGAAGCCGCCGAAACCCGTCACTTTGGCTGACCTGCCCAAAGCCTGCTCGGCCGTGATCTCGGCCCCGACAACACGCTGAGGAGCGGTTAGGTCTTGTGCAACGGCAGCAAGATCGGTATTAAATCGTTTTAAAAGGCGTTGGCACCCGCCGTCGCGCCGAACCAGACCTGTCGTCCGTTCGTCGCAAACCGGATGTTATCTGGCCATCCGCGCCAGATGAAGACCCGAAAAGGGCGCAGTCCGCCAACGACTGAACATGCGAAATGGACCTGTCATGAGCAAATATCCGGATACCGACCACCAGCCCTTCCCGATTCTGATCGGCGACATTGGCGGCACCAATGCCCGCTTTTGGATTCTGCTGGATGCCTATGCTGAACCGAAGCCTTTTCCCGACCTTCTGACCGCGGACTTCGCCTCCATCGAGGATGCGATTCAGCAAGGCGTTCTCGACAAAACGTCGGTGCAGCCGCGTTCGGCCATTCTGGCGGTGGCCGGGCCAATCCACGCGCAGGAAGTGCAGCTCACCAATTGCCACTGGGTGATCCGCCCCGGCGAAATGCGCACCAATCTCGGCCTTGAAGACATCGTGATCATCAATGATTTCGAAGCGCAGGCACTGGCCGTCGCCGCCCTTTCGGACGATTATCGCGAGACGATCGGAACGACCGGCGCCGTGGCTCCGGCATCGCGCGTCGTCCTCGGGCCGGGCACGGGTCTTGGCGTGGCCGGGCTTGTGCATGTCCAGCGCCGTTGGATTCCGGTGTCCGGCGAAGGCGGTCACGTCGATCTCGGGCCGCGTAGCGAACGCGATTTTGCCGTTTTCCCGCATCTTGATCGCATCGAGGGCCGAATTTCAGCCGAGCAGGTTCTGTGCGGTCGCGGCCTCGTCAACCTCTACAAGGCGGTTTGCGCGGCCGATGACCTGAAGCCGGTTCACAAGACGCCCGCCGACATTACCACAGCAGGCCTTGCCCATACGGATGCCGCATCGGCTGAAACGCTGTCGCTTTTTGCCACCTATCTCGGCCGCGTTGCCGGGGATCTGGCGCTCACGTTCATGGCGCGCGGTGGCGTCTATCTGGCCGGCGGTATTTCCCAGAAAATCCTGCCGGCCCTGAAGCTGCCCGAGTTCCGGGCCGCGTTTGAAGACAAGGCGCCGCATTCGGAATTGATGCGCTCCATACCGACCTTTGTCGTCACCCACCCGCAGGCCGCCCTTGCAGGCCTTGCCGCCTATGCCCGCACGCCGACCAATTTCGGCGTGGCGACGGAAAACCGCCGCTGGCGCGGCTGAGGGTATGAAACGGAAACCGCTTTCTTCGGTCCCGACGCCGGGGCGAAAAGCGGTTTCCCCATTTCCCGGAAATGCTTCCTCTCTGTAAACGCATTTCCAAACGCAAAACCGCTTCACACTTTTGCTGGAAATGCTTCCTCCTTCTAAACGCATTTCCAAACGCAAAACCGCTTCACACTTTTGCTGGAAATGCTCTATAGAGCGCGCTACGGGGCCTTGCGCCTCATGAACCGACAGAAGGTTTGCGCGCCTTGAGCGATACGAACGCCTCTCCAAGCCATCCGAACATGGATACGATGTTCGGTGTTTTGCGCCGTGTTTTCCTCGAGAATGCCCGCAAATATGTCGGCAGCTATATCCTTGCCATCATTTGCATGGCCGTGGGTGCCGGAACGACGGCCTTCACCGCCTGGATCATGGAATCCGTGATCAACAAAGCCTTTCTAGGCAAGGATACAACGGCCATCTGGATGATCTGCGGCAGCATTCTGGTCGCCTTCATCTTGCGCGGCTTCGTGTCCTACTGGCAGGCGGTGATCATTGCCAAGATCGGCAATGACATCATCGCGCATTATCAGCGCCGCATCTACGATCACCTGATGAAGCTCTCGGTCAGCTTCTACAGCGGATCACGCTCAGCCCTTCTGACCGCACAGATCAGCCAGAATATCGTCGGTGTGCGCAACGTGCTGAACCTGACGGTGACCAGCATTGCGCGCGATCTTTTGACCTTCATCGCACTGGTTGGCGTAATGTTTTCGAAGGACTGGAAGCTATCGCTGATCATCCTCTTCGCGGCACCGCCGCTGCTTCTTGGCCTTCGCTATGTGTCTAAACGGCTGAAGAGCGCGACGCGCAACGCCGTTGAAACCAACAGCCGTGTTCTCGGCGCGCTGCAGGAAACAATCCAGGGCATTTCCATCGTCAAGGCCTTTACGATGGAGGATGCCCTATCGGTCAAGGTCAATGCGCTGATTGCAAACGCCGAAGCCCGCACCAACAAGATTGCCCGGCTTGCCGAACGCACCGCGCCGATGACAGAAACCTTTGCGGGCTTCGCAATTTCCGGCATTCTGGCCTATGCGGCCTACCAGTCGGTATCCAGCGGCGCCGATCCCGGTGCCTTCTTCGCCTTCATTACAGCGCTTCTCATGGCCTATGAGCCGATGCGCCGTCTTGCCAAGGTTCAGGTGCAGATGGAGGGTGCCGCCACCAATGCGCGGATGCTCTACGAAATCCTGGACATCGTTCCGAATGAAGGCGATCGCGCTGACGCGCAGGCGCTCACCGTGACGCAGGCCACCCTTGAATTCAGCAATGTTACCTTTGCCTACAAGGGCACGAAGGCGACGCTTAATGGCGTTTCCTTTATCGCTGAGGGCGGCAAGACGACGGCGCTGGTTGGTCCGTCCGGGGCAGGCAAATCGACCGTCATCAGCCTTATCCCGCGCTTTTATGACCCGGAATCGGGCTCGATCCTGATCGATGGGCAGGATATCGCCCACATCACGAAAGCCTCGCTTCGCCAGCATCTCGCCTATGTGTCGCAACAGCCTTACCTTTTCGAAGGCACGATCCGCGACAATATCCGCTATGGCCGCCCGGATGCGACCGACGCCGAGGTGGAAGAAGCCGCCAAGATGGCCTATGCGCACGACTTCATTCTGGCGCAGCCCGAGGGTTATGAGACGCCGGTCGGCGAAAACGGCATGACGCTCTCTGGCGGCCAGCGCCAGCGTCTGTCGATTGCCCGTGCGCTTGTTCGCAATGCGCCGATCCTGCTGCTCGACGAAGCTACGTCGGCGCTCGATACGGAATCGGAAGCCTTCGTGCAAAAAGCACTCGACACGGCCATGAAGGGCCGTACGGTAATCGTGATCGCGCATCGCCTTTCGACCATCATCAACGCCGACAAGATCGTCGTGATGGAAGAGGGCAAGGTGGTGGAGCAAGGCACGCATGCAGCATTGCTGGCTAAGGAAGACGGCATCTATGCCCGGCTTGCCAGTATCCAGTCAGCGCGCGCCACGGCAGGACAGGAAGTCGAATGACGAAGAGCGGAATGAAACTGGTTGTTACCGGCGCTGGCGGTCGTATGGGCCAGACGTTGATCCGGCTGATTGCCGGAATGGAGGGCGTTCAGCTTCACGCCGCTATCGAGCGCGCGGGTTCGCCTTTGATTGGCCGCGACGCCGGCGAAATGGCTGGCGCGGGCACACTTGGCGTTGCCGTGACCAGCGATCCGCTGGCAGCCTTCCTTAATGCCGAAGGGGTGATCGACTTCACCTCCCCCGCCTCCACGGTCGAATTTGCCGGGCTGGCGGCGCAGGCCCGCATCGTCCATGTGGTTGGCACGACCGGCTGTTCGGCGGCGGATGACGAGAAGATCAAGGCCGCCGCGCGCCATGCCCGCATCGTCAAATCCGGAAATATGAGCCTTGGCGTCAACCTGCTCGCCGAACTGGTGCGGCAAGCTGCCCGCTCGCTTGATGCCGCAGGCTGGGATATCGAAGTTCTGGAAATGCACCACAAACACAAGGTGGATGCGCCCTCCGGCACGGCGCTGCTTCTCGGCGAAGCGGCGGCCGAAGGTCGCGGCATCGATCTTGGCGAGCGTTCGGTCCGGGTGCGTGATGGCCATACCGGCCCGCGCGAGGAAGGCAGCATCGGCTTTGCGACGCTGCGGGGCGGCTCGGTGGTGGGTGAACATTCCGTGCTTTTTGCTGGCGAAGGCGAGACGGTGACATTTTCGCATTCGGCAGGAGACCGCACCATCTTTGCCCGGGGCGCGTTGAAGGCCGCACTTTGGGCTTTCGGGCAGAAGCCCGGCCTTTATTCCATGTCCGACGTGCTCGGGCTTTCGGGACGATAAACCATTGGCGAGCATCGGACTATCCGAAAGCCGGATTCCCCCTTTCGGGCCGATGCTCTAAACAGATCGACAGACTCACGCGGAGGATCACGACATGAGCGGAACACTAGTCCTCGTTCGCCACGGCCAGAGCGAATGGAACCTGAAGAACCTTTTCACCGGCTGGCGCGACCCGGACCTGACGGCACTGGGCGTTGAAGAAGCCAATGCTGGCGGCAAGGCGCTTGCCGATTACGGCATCACGTTCGACATCGCCTTCACCTCGGCGCTGACGCGCGCGCAGAAGACCTGCGGCATCATTCTGGAGAATGTCGGCCAGACGGGTCTGGAAACGATCAAGAACGAAGCACTCAACGAGCGCGACTATGGCGACCTTTCCGGCCTGAACAAGGACGACGCCCGCGCCAAGTGGGGCGAGGAGCAGGTGCATGTGTGGCGCCGTTCCTATGATGTGCCGCCGCCGGGTGGTGAATCGCTGCGCGACACGGGTGCCCGCGTCTGGCCGTATTACCTGACGGAAATCCTGCCGCGCGTTCTGGCTGGCCAGAAGGTTCTGGTGGCTGCCCATGGCAACTCGCTGCGCGCGCTCGTCATGGTTCTCGACCGTCTGAGCAAGGAAGAAATCCTCAAGCTCAACCTCGCGACCGGCGTTCCGATGGTCTACAAGCTGAACGCGGACTCGACCGTTGCCTCCAAGGATGTCCTTGGCGACATGTCCGGCGCGCACTAAAGCGCACGGACCACTTCAAAGGCTGGTGAGGTTGATGACAAATCTGCCTCCCCACTCTCGTCATCCTCGGGCTTGACCCGAGGATCCATGATCCACATGGTCTATGGATGGTCGGGTCAAGCCCGACCATGACGAACAGAGAGGTTTCAGCCTTTGTCAGCAGTCTGGCCCGCCGAAAGGCGGGTTTTCTCGTTTCAGCCCTCGACGGTGAACTGCACCTGATCGGCGGGGAAGCGGCTAACCGCATACTGGATCGGAATGCCATCGGCATCGGCATTCAAAGCCTGCGTCACCAGAACAATCGCACCGGGGGCAAGGCCCAGATCGGCAAGGTCCCCCGGTTCGGCATGGACGGCGCTGATTTCCGTTTTCACACGCACATAGTCTTCGACGCCGCAGGCCTTGAGGGCTGCCGTCACCGAGCCGGTCGCCGCAAAAGCTTCGGCGACGCCGTGAAAACGCGGCAACACGAACCAGGCGGTCGAGCGCGAGACCGGGCGCCGGTCGGCGGTGCGCACTGATTCCACGCGCAAGACCGGCGTCATCGGGGCAATCGACAACGCCGCTGCCACGATGACGCTCGCCGGTTCCTCAGAGTGATCCAGCACGTGACCGGACAATTCGCGCGCCTGCTCGCCAATCCCTTCGGAAAAGCGGGTGCGGCGCGAAATCGGGAAATTGAGGCGCTCGCGCCGCATGATCAGCGTACCGACACCCTGAACGGGGCGAACAATGCCTTCCTGCGCCAGCGCCGCAAGGGCGGCCCGCACCGTATGGCGGTTCACACCAAACGACACAGCGAGCGCCGCTTCCGGCGGCACCTTGCCCGTTTCGTCGTAATTTCCATCGGCAATCGCGGCGCGAATCCGGTCGGCAATCTGCCGCCATAGCGCAACCCCGCTCTGCCCTCTCACCAGTTCCTGTCCGCTCATCTGTCACATGCTTGTCATGGCTTTCTTCTAGATATACATCATAATGTATGGTTGTCTATATAAATAGACATTTGAGGTGCAAAATGAACGAGGCATTGGCAATTCCCGAGGCCCATTCGGGCGCAAAGCGGGCGGTGGACCTGATCGCCCGGGCTACACGGGCCGAAATCAGCGCGCTCTGGAAAGATGGGGAAGGCCCGCCTTTGGCGAGCCTGCTGCGCGGTCCGGAAACCGGACTCGTCATGGTGCAGGGGCGGATTGGCGGCGGCGGCGCTCCTTTCAACATGGGCGAAGTAACCGTCAGTCGCTGCTCGGTGCGCTTGGCCTCCGGCACAATTGGCCATGCGCAGGCGCTGGGCACGGATCGCGAGAAAGCCCGCCTCGGCGCCATTGCCCATGCGCTGTGGCAGGAAGGCACAAGCCGCGAGCGCGTGGAGCAGGTGCTTCTTGCCCCCGTCGAAGCCCGCCTTGCCGATGAACATCAACGCAAAAGCGAAGAAACCGCCGCGACCCGCGTCGACTTCTTCACCATGGTTCGAGGAGAAGACTGATGGCCGTTGCTGCAGACAGCCTGACCGGCGGCTTTGCCCAGCCGGTCTATGATTCCCAGGCGGTGTTTCGCCTGATGATGGATGGCATGGCACGTCCCGGCACGGTCAAGACCGTGGCAACCGATGTCGGCGCTCCTGCCCCGCTTGGGCTTGCCGCCGGGGCGATTGCACTTGCGCTTTGCGATCACGATACGCCCGTCTGGCTTACCGCCGCCTTGCAGAAATCGGCCGTTCCCGGCTGGGTATCGTTTCACAGCGGCGCGACCATCACCCGCGAGAAGGCCGAAGCACGCTTTGCCTTTATCGAGGCGGGCACGGCACTGCCGTCCTTCGGGCTTTTTGCGTCCGGCACGCAGGAATACCCCGACCGTTCCGCGACGCTGGTGATCGAAGTTGCCGCCCTTGACGACGGCAAGGCGCTGACCCTTTCCGGGCCCGGCATCGCCGCGACGCGCGGCATGCGGGTGAAGGGACTGCCGGACGGTTTTACCGGCCAGTGGACCATGAACCGGGCACTGTTCCCGCGCGGTGTGGATGTGGTGCTGACAGCGGGCGACCGCTTCCTCTGCCTGCCGCGCACCGTTCTCATCACTCTGGCGGAGGGTTGAACCATGTATGTTGCCGTCAAGGGCGGGGAAACCGCCATTGCCAATGCCCACCGCCTGCTGGCTGACAAGCGGCGGGGAGACCGCTCGCTTCCCGCCATCAGCAGCGAACAGGTGATCGAGCAACTGACGCTCGCCGTTGACCGCGTCATGGCCGAGGCCTCGCTTTACGACCGGGCGCTCGCCGCCCTGGCTTTCCGGCAGGCGCGCGGTGACATGATCGAAGCGATCTTCCTGTTGCGCGCCTATCGCACGACATTGCCGCGTTTCGGCACGTCGCTTCCCATCGATACCGGCCATATGCTGATCGAACGGCGTGTCTCCGCCACCTACAAGGACCTGCCCGGCGGGCAGTTGCTGGGGCCGACCTTCGATTACACGCACCGTCTGCTTGATCCTTCCCTGCTTGAGGATGGTCCGGTGGAGGAGGGCGAACGGCGCACCGAGGCTTGCGAACCCGCCATGCGGGTGTCCGATATTCTGGCAGGCGAAGGCCTGATCGAGGGTGACGGCACGCTGCAGGAAGACGAAGGCGGCGGCGACCTGACGCGCGAGCCGATGGAGTTTCCCATGTCACGCGACCTGCGCCTGCAGGCGCTGGCCCGTGGCGATGAAGGCTTTCTTCTGGCGCTTGGCTATTCCACCCAGCGTGGCTATGGCCGCAACCACCCGTTCACGGGTGAAATCCGCATCGGCGAAGTGGAAATCGAGCTTTATGTGCCGGAGCTTGGCTTTGCCGTATCGCTTGGCGATATCCGCGTCACCGAATGCCAGATGGTGACGCAGTTCAAAGGCTCCTCGAAGGTGCCGCCGCAGTTTACCCGCGGCTACGGCCTTGTCTTCGGCCAGAGCGAGCGCAAGGCCATGTCCATGTCGCTGGTCGACCGGGCGCTTCGGGCGCGTGAGTTCGGCGAGGATATTCTGGCCCCGGCGCAGGACGAGGAATTCGTTCTTTCCCATTGCGACAATGTGCAGGCGACAGGCTTCGTCGAGCATCTGAAACTGCCGCACTATGTCGACTTCCAGGCCGAGCTTGATCTCGTACGCCGCATGCGCGGCGAATACGAGGCGTCGCGGCCCGGCACCCAGATCCCCCAGACCAAGGAGGCCGCCGAATGAGCGATCTCGCCACATACAACTTCGCTTATCTGGACGAACAGACCAAGCGGATGATCCGCCGCGCCATCCTGAAGGCGATTGCCATTCCCGGCTATCAGGTGCCGTTTGCATCGCGCGAAATGCCCATGCCTTACGGCTGGGGCACCGGCGGCGTGCAGATCACCGCTTCGATCATCGGCCCCGATGATGTGCTGAAGGTCATCGATCAGGGGGCGGACGACACGACCAATGCCGTTTCGATCCGCGCCTTCTTCGCCAAGGTCGCGAATGTGGCCGTGACCACGCACACCCATGACGCCAGCATCATCCAGACACGTCACCGCATTCCGGAAAAGACGCTGCTGGAAGGTCAGGTGCTGGTCTATCAGGTGCCGATCCCGGAACCGCTGCGCTTCCTCGAACCGCGCGAGACCGAAACCCGCACCATGCATGCGCTGGAAGAATACGGCCTGATGCATGTGAAGCTTTACGAGGACATTGCGCTCAACGGCCATATTGCCACGACCTACGCCTATCCGGTGAAGGTGGCAGGCCGTTACGTCATGGACCCCTCGCCCATTCCGAAGTTCGACAATCCGAAAATGCACCTGTCGGAGGCGCTCCAGCTTTTCGGTGCGGGTCGCGAAAAGCGCATCTATGCCATTCCGCCCCATACGGCGGTGGTGAGCCTCGATTTCGAGGACCACCCGTTCGAGGTGCAGACATTCGATCGCCCCTGTGCGCTGTGCGGCGCGGAGGATGTCTATCTCGACGAGGTCATCCTTGATGACAAGGGCGGGCGCATGTTCGTCTGCTCCGATACCGACCATTGCGAGGAACGGCGCGCCTGCGGTTGCGTTGGCGAACTGGGCGTCAAACAGGAGGCAGCGGAATGAGCGCGCTTTTTTCGCCCCTCATCCCCCTACCGGGACCTTCTCCCCGTTTCAACGGGGAGAAGGGGCTTGTTGAACAGTCGGCGCGCCCTATCCCTTCTCCCCGCTTGCGGGGAGAAGGTGGCGGCAGCCGGTTGAGGGGCATCATACACGAAGGACTTTCACGATGACCGATACACCGCTTTTCAAGGTCAACGGCGTTTCGAAATTTTATGGTGCGCGCACCGGCTGCGCCGATGTTTCGTTCGAGCTTTATCCCGGCGAAGTGCTGGCAATTGTCGGCGAAAGCGGCTCGGGCAAGACGACGCTGCTCAACTGCGTCTCCACCCGTCTGCCGCCGAGCGCCGGTTCGGTGGAATACCGGATGCGCGACGGGCAGTTTCGCGATCTTTACCGCATGAGCGAGGCCGAGCGGCGCTTTCTGATGCGCACCGACTGGGGCTTTGTGCACCAGAACCCCGCCGACGGGTTGCGCATGACGGTTTCGGCAGGCGCCAATGCCGGGGAACGGCTGATGGCCATCGGCCAGCGCCATTACGGCAATATCCGGTCGACCGCCGCCGAATGGCTGGAGCGGGTGGAAATCAGCATCGACCGCATTGACGACCAGCCGCGCGCCTTTTCCGGCGGCATGCGCCAGCGCCTGCAGATTGCCCGCAACCTGATCACCGGGCCGCGCCTTGTCTTCATGGATGAGCCGACCGGCGGCCTTGATGTTTCGGTGCAGGCGCGCCTGCTCGACCTCATCCGTTCACTCGTCAACGATCTCGGCCTTGCCGTGATCATCGTCACGCACGACCTCGCCGTGGCGCGGCTTCTGTCACACCGCATGATGGTGATGCGCAACGGGCGCGTCATCGAAAGCGGACTGACCGACCGCGTGCTGGATGATCCGCGCGAACCCTATACGCAATTGCTCGTTTCCTCGATCCTGCAGGTGTGATCATGCCCACTCCCCTCGTTGTTTCAGACGTGAAGAAGAGCTTCATCATGCACCTGCGCGGCGGACTTGTTCTGCCGGTGGTGACGGATGTGAATTTCTCCGTTGCCAGCGGTGAATGCGCCGTGCTCTCCGGTCCCTCCGGTGTCGGCAAGAGCTCGATCCTCAAGATGCTCTACGGCAATTATGCCGTTGATAACGGCCAGATCCTCGTTTCCCATGAGGGTCGCACCCTCGATATGGCCACCGCCTCGCCGCGCACCATCCTCGATATCCGTAAGAAAACCATGGGCTATGTCAGCCAGTTCTTGCGCACCGTGCCGCGTGTTTCGGCCCTTGACGTGGTGGCGGAACCGCTGACGGCGCGCGGCATGGGACAGGAAGAGGCGCGGGAACGCGCCGGCGAAATGCTATCCATGCTCAACCTGCCCAAGGCGCTCTGGCAATTGCCGCCCTCGACCTTTTCCGGGGGCGAACAGCAGCGCGTCAATATTGCGCGCGGCTTCATCACCGATCACCGCATTCTGCTGGTGGATGAGCCGACGGCTTCGCTCGACGCCATGAACCGGGGCGTTGTGGAAGAGCTGATCGCCGCCAAGAAGCGCGACGGCGTCGCCATCATCGGCATTTTCCACGATCTCGACGTGCGGGAGAAAGTCGCCGACCGATTGATCGATGTTTCCGCCTTCTCGCCCAGAAAGAAAGCCGCATGACCATCCTGTCCGAAGCCCCCACCATTCATGAAACGGCACTCGTCGAAAATTCGACGCTGGGGCGCTACACGCAGATCGCGGAATATGGCCGCATCCGCGAGAGCACCATCGGCGACTATTCCTACGTGATGGAACACGGCCATTTGTGGAACGCCCATATCGGCAAGTTTTCCAATATCGCCGCCTTCGTGCGCATCAACGCCACAAACCACCCGATGGACCGGGCGACGCTGCACCACTTCACCTACCGGGCCGGGAACTACTGGCCGGGGGTGGAGGAAGACGAGGCGGATTTCTTCGCGGCACGGCGCTCGAAGCCCGTCACCATCGGCCATGACACGTGGATCGGCCATGGCGTGACGCTTCTTCCGGGCGTTCACGTGGGCAACGGGGCGGTGATCGGCTCCGGCGCGGTCGTCAGCCGCGATGTGGCCCCCTACACCATTGTGACGGGTGTTCCGGCCCGGCCCGTTCGTGAACGTTTCGACCGCGAGACCGTCGCCCGACTGGAAGCGCTTGCCTGGTGGGACTGGGATCATGAACGGCTGCGGCTGGCACTTGACGATTTCCGCAATCTCTCCATTCACGACTTCCTCACCCGCTACGGCGGGTGATTTAACAAAACCGACACAGAACTGACATTTGCAGTTCATGCCTAAGGGCTATTGCCGCATCAGAACAACGGCAACAGGCGGCGGACATGAAGTTCGATTTGAGGAATGTGACACGGCGCTTCGGCGGACACATCGCGGTCAACGATGTTTGCCTTTCCATTCCCCAAGGCCAGATGGTCGGCATCATCGGACGCTCGGGCGCTGGCAAGTCGACGCTGCTGCGCATGATCAACCGGCTCGCCGACCCGACCTCCGGATCGCTGCATTTCGGCGAGACGGAAGTCTCCAGCCTCAAGGGTGCGGGTCTGCGCAACTGGCAGCGCGATTGCGCCATGATCTTCCAGCAGTTCAATCTGGTGCCGCGCCTTGATGTCATGACCAATGTCATGCTCGGTCGCCTCAACCATCGCTCCACGGCCATGAGCCTGATGGGCATTTTTACCCGCGAAGAACGCATTGCAGCCTTGGCCGCCCTTGAGCGCCTCGGCATCGAACAGACGGCGCTTCAGCCTGCAGGCACGCTTTCCGGCGGCCAGCAGCAGCGCGTGGCGATTGCCCGCGCCCTGATGCAGACGCCGAAGATGTTGCTCGCCGACGAGCCGATTGCCTCGCTCGATCCGCTCAATGCCCGCATCGTCATGGATGCGCTGAAGGACATCAACGAGCGCGAAGGCATTACCGTCATCACCAATCTGCACACGCTTGATACGGCCCGCGCCTATTGCGAACGCATCATCGGCATGGCGGCCGGGCGCGTCGTTTTTGATGGCCCGCCGGAAGCGCTCGACGCCGAAGCGGTGACGACCATTTACGGTACCTCTTCCGATGGCCATGCCATCGACGAGACGATGACCTCCACCAGCATTCGCCCCGAAACGCTTCCCGTCAGCGCCTTGCCGCGCATGACGATGGCCTCGGTGCATGCCTGAGATTTCCATCCCGGTGCGCTTATGCGTGCCGTTTGCTTCCCCCAACAGGAGAATATCCATGCTGAAGAAACTGCTTCTTGCTGCCACCGCCCTCGGTGTTCTGGCCGGTTCGGCTGCTGCTGCCGACGTCAAGGTTCTGCGTATCGGCCTCGATGGTTCTGAAAACGAAGCCGACCAGGTTCGCAACACGAAGTGCGTTGCCGATGGCCTGAAGGCTGCCACCGGCGTCGACGAGGTACAGATCTTCCCGTCGCCGGACTATAACGGCGTCATTCAGGGCCTGATGGGCGGCACGATCGACATCGCCTCCATGGGCGCTTCGTCCTACGCCAAGATCGCCATTGCCGATCCGAAGGCTGTCGACCCGATCCTGACCTACACGGGTTCGGACGGCTCCAGCGGCTACTACTCGATCATGGTGGCGCGCAAGGATTCGGGCATCAAGACGCTGGCCGACCTCAAGGGCAAGAAGCTCGGCTTTGCCGATCCGGACAGCACCTCGGGCTACCTCGTCCCGAACGTTGCCCTGCCGAAGGAAATCGGCGCTCCGGTGAAGGAATACTTCGCTGAAACCGGCTTCGGCGGCGGCCATGAGAACCTCGTTCTCGCCGTTCTCGACAAGAAGTTCGACGCTGGCACCACCTTCGGTTCGGGCGTTGGCAAGTGGGAAGAAGGCTATTCCGGCGGCAACCTGCACCAGATGGTTTCCAAGGGCATCCTCGACATGGACGACATCGTTGAACTGTGGAAGTCGCCGCTGATCCCGAATGGCCCGCTGATGGTTTCCAACAAGCTTGGCGACGACATGAAGGCCAAGGTCGAAGCCTTCTTCATGGAACTGCCGAAGAAGGATCTGGCCTGCTTCCAGGGTTACACCCAGGGCAAGAACCAGGCTTACATCAAGGTTGATCCGTCCTTCTACCAGACGATCATCGACGCCCGTAAGTCCGTCATCGGCGGCTGATTGAAAGAGTGATCCAGACGGCGGCCTGCCAAGGGCCGCCGTTTTTATATGGACAGGAGACCGGCCCATGAGCACAGCGACATTTGGCGGCAGCGGGCTTGGCCCTCAGGCCGAAACCACGATGCGCCACTACCAGAGCCAGTTGCAGCGGCGCAGGCTCTATACGGTTCTCTCCATCCTTATCTTCGCCGTGCTGATCGTGGCATCGCTTGATTTTGCCAACCGGGCCAATTCCGGCAAGTTCTTCGAGCGCCTGCCCTATCTCTTCGATTTCCTGAAGACCTTCTCGCCCGACAGCCCGATGGAAGTGTTCCGGGCGATGTTCGACCTTCCGTCGCCGCTCGCCGACGGGTCATTGAAATATGATTACACGTCCGACCGCATCTACATCACCGAAAGTCTCTACATTCCGCATTTCATCTACCAGCTGGTGGTGACGATCAACATCGCGCTGGTTTCGACGCTGGTCGGCTCATCCTTTGCGTTTCTGCTCTGCTTCTTTGCCTCCACCAATCTGGTGGGCGCAGGCGCGACGCGGTTTGTCGTTCGCCGCATCATGGAAGTGCTGCGCGCCTTTCCGGAAATCGTCATTGCCGGATTGATCGCCGCGATCCTCTCCATCGGGCCGATTGCCGCCATCGCCGCCATCACCATCCACACCATTGGCGCGCTCGGCAAACTGTTCTTCGAAGTGGTGGAAAATGCCGACATGAAGGCAGACGAAGGCCTCAGGGCCGTCGGTGCCAGCTGGCTGGAGCGGGTACGCTACGCCATCGTGCCGCAGGTCATGCCGAATTTCGTCTCCTACACGCTCTTGCGCGCCGAAGTGAATGTGCGCGCCTCGACCATTATCGGTGCGGTGGGCGGCGGCGGTATCGGCGAGGTCTTCCGGCTGGCGATTGGCCGCGACCACGCCGCCAAGGCCTATGCCATTATCATTCTGCTCCTCGTGACCGTCATCGCCGTCGACCAGTTTTCGGCCTGGCTGCGCCGCCGCCTGACCCATGGTGCGCCGCTCGACATTGCCAAGGGAGTTGCCTGATGCATTCGACGCCATTGATCCCGCTGGCCGACCGCGCGCGCATCGAAACGCAATATGCGGATGTCCTGCAGCGCAGTTTCCTGCAACGCTTCGGGCTGCTGATCGGCCTTGGCGTCGTGACCCTCTATCTGGCGCTCTCGGCCGTGTTTTTCCATGTCGTACCGGCGCTTCAGGCGGCGCAATGGGACCGTGCCAGCGCTTATCTTCAGGATTGGGTGTCCTGGCGTGCCCAGCCGCGCCTGCGCTTTGAAGACGGCAAGGTGACCCCGCGCTGGACGCTTCGCGGCCAGTACCCGGAAGGGGCCGAAATCGACTGGCTGCGCCCGCGCGCCGATGGCGGCTATACGGTCTATTACGGCAATGCCGAAAACCGGCTGGAAGTGACCCCGAAGCGCGTCGATGCCATTATCGGCGGCGTGCTTTATCCGGTCGACATTTCCGATACCGGAGCGCGTGCGCCGGACAATGCGCCCGCTTCGCTCCGCCAAGAAGGCGAGAAGGTGGTGGTGCGTTACGGCTTTGCAGGGCAGGCGGAAATCCGCGCAAGCCAAGTCTATGTGCAGCGCCGCTTCCTTGGCTGGGCGAACTTCTTGTTCGATACGCGCTCGGTTTTCTGGGGCAAGAGCTTTGGCGAACTGGCGGGCCTTGTGGTCTCCGGCGAACGCCTTGATCCGGCGCTCTCCAACATTGCCGCGATGGGCCGCGATATCTGGCACAACACGACCTGGCAGCATGGCGAGATTTTCTCGCAATTGATGCAGACGCTGGTCATGGCCTTTGTCGGCACGTTGCTGGGAACACTCGCCGCCTTCCCGCTGGCCTTCATCGCGGCGCGCAACATTACCCGCAGCCGCGCCGCCAACTGGGGCATGAAGCGCGTTTTCGACTTCCTGCGCTCCATCGACATGCTGATCTGGGCGCTGTTCTTCACCCGCAGCTTCGGCCCCGGACCGATCCCCGGCATTGCCTCGATCTTCTTCACCGACAGCGGTGCGCTCGGCAAGGTCTATTCCGAGGCCATCGAGAACATCGATGAAAAGCAGCGCGAGGGCGTGAAATCGCTGGGGGCCGCCTCAACGCTTGTCAACCGCTACGGCGTGGTGCCGCAGGTTCTGCCGGTCTTCGTGTCGCAATCCCTCTATTTCTTCGAGAGCAATATCCGTTCGGCCACCGTCATCGGTGCCGTGGGTGCGGGCGGCATCGGTCTGAAACTTCTCGAGGCGATGGGCACCAATGCCGACTGGGACAAGGTCGCCTATATGGTGCTGCTCATTCTCGGCGTTGTCTTCATCTTCGACAACATTTCCAACACGCTGCGCTGGAAGCTGATCGGCAAGCAGGGTCACTGAAACTTGGTGAAACCATCATCATTCTGTCACCAAAGGGGGCTAGGTCGGAACCCGATCTTGCGAGGCCGAGGCATTTCCCTTCTAATGTCCGCCTCCCGCGAATGACAGAAAGACAACGCCCGTGCGTTACGCCCTCTACTTCACGCCCGCCCAGGACGATCCGCTGACCGTTGCCGCCGCGCGCTGGCTGGGACGCGATGCCTTCTCCGGCGGACGGGTGGCACAGGGCGAGGAAGCACCGCTTTCTGATGAAACGCTGCGCGAGGCGACTGCCGATCCGCGCCGCTACGGCTTCCACGCCACGCTGAAAGCGCCTTTTGAACTGAAGGCGGGATGTTCGCTTGCCGCCCTTGAGGAGGCTGTCGCGCTTCTGGCGGCGGAAACACGCGCCTTCACGCTGCCCCGTCTCGTCCTTGGCCGCCTCGGCCCGTTCTTCGCACTCGTTCCGGGGGAACCGTCCCCTGCACTGCAAAGCTTTGCCGGTGAATGCGTGCGCCGGTTCGAGCCGTTCCGGGCGCCGCTTTCGGCGGCTGATCTGGCGCGGCGCAACCCGGAGAAGCTTCCCGCCCGTCAGCGCGACTATCTCGAAAGCTGGGGCTATCCTTATGTTTTCGACGAATTCCGTTTCCATATGACGCTCACCGGATCGCTGGAACCGGCGCTGGCCGAAGCGCTGGAACCGATCCTCAAGGCCCGCTTTGCCGCCTTTCTCGACAAGCCACTTCGCATAGACGGGGTGGCGCTGTTCATAGAGCCGGAACGTGGCCAGCCTTTCACCGTTCACCAATGGCTGCCGCTGGCCGCCTGAAACTCCCGCAGGAAATCCCGCCCATGTCTGCCGAACAGGTTTTCACCAATGCCCGTATCGTTCTCGCGAACGACGTGCTTCACGGAACCATCGTCCTTCGCGATGGCAAGATTGCCGATCTTTCCGAAGGCAAGACGACGACCGGCGAGGACTTCGACGGCGATTACGTCATTCCCGGCCTGATCGAGCTTCACACCGACCATCTGGAAACGCATTACTCGCCGCGCCCCAGCGTGCGCTGGAATCCGACGGCGGCTGTTCAGGCCCATGATGCGCAGATTGCCACCTCCGGCATCACCACCGTTTTCGATTGCCTGCGACTTGGCTCCGACGAGGAAGGTGGTTTCCAGAAGGGCGAGATGCGCGAAATGGCCGACGCCATTCAGGCCGCCGAGCGTGACGACCGACTGCGCGCCGAGCACCTCATTCACCTGCGCTGCGAAGTAGCCTCCAACGACGTGCTGGACCATTATTCCGATTTCACCGAAGACCCGCATGTGCGGCTTGTATCGCTGATGGACCATTCGCCGGGCCAGCGTCAGTTCCAGTCGATGGATCAGTACACCTTCTACTACAAGACCAAGCGCGGTCTGGACGACGTCGCCTTTGCCCGTTTCGTGGAACGTCGTCAGGCGCTTTCGGCGCAATATGCGGCGACGAACCGTGACACGCTGGCCAAATCCTGCGCCGAACGCGGCATTACGGTTGCCAGCCATGACGATGCGACCGTCGCCCATGTGGAAGAAGCCATTGGCCATGGCGTTCGCCTTGCCGAATTCCCGACGAGTTTTGAAGCCGCCAAGGCCTCGCATGGCGCGGGCATGAGCGTTTTGATGGGCGCTCCGAATGTGGTGCGCGGCAAGTCGCATTCCGGCAATATCGCGGCGCGTGATCTGGCCGAAATGGGTGTGCTCGACGTGCTGTCTTCCGATTACGTCCCGTTCAGCCTGCTTTATGCGCCCTTCCTGCTGGCCGACCATGTCGAGGGCCTGTCGTTGCCCAAGGCGATTGCCATGGTGACCTCGACGCCCGCCCGCACCGTTTCGCTCAACGACCGGGGCAGCATCGCGACCGGCCTTCGCGCCGACGTGGTGCGCGTGCGCCGGGAAAATGGCGTGCCGGTGGTGCGCTCCGTCTGGCGCGAAGGAAAGCGGGTCGCCTGATGGAATGTCACGTGGCCAGCGGCGGCGGTATGATGATTGCCGTTGTCGGCCCCTCCGGGGTTGGCAAGGATACGCTGATGCGCGCGGCGGCCCTGCACTTCGCCAACCATGACCGCGTGTTCTTCGTGCGCCGTACGATTACCCGTGCTGCCGATTCCGGCGGTGAGGACCATCAGGGGGTCTCGCGCGAGACCTTCGATCAGATGGTGGCGGAGGATGCTTTTTCCGTCTGGTGGGGCGCGCATGGCCTGAAATATGGCGTGCCACGCAGCGCCTGCGATGAAATGGCCAAGGGCCGCATTGCCGTTGTGAACGGCTCGCGGTCGGCGCTGGGCGTCTTTTCACGCGTCTTCACGCGCCTCAAGGTGATCTCGATCACCGCCCGCCCGGAGGTTCTCGCCGAACGGCTCGCCGCCCGTGGCCGTGAAAGCCGCGAAGACATCCTGAACCGACTGGCGCGGGCACCGGCGGCGCTTCCTGCCGGTCTCGATGTCGTGACCATCGACAACAGCGATGATCTCGACACGGCGCTGAAGGCGTTCATCACGGCGCTGGAAGAGGCGGTTGCCTCTTCCTGATCAATGCGCCTCGTCCCAGTTATGGGCGGCGCGGGCATCGACCTTCAACGGCACGCGCATATTGATGGCCGGCATGGCGGCCTCTTCCATGGTGCGTGTGACGACGGACAGCGTCTCATCGACCGCCTCGTCCTCCACCTCGAAGATCAGTTCGTCATGGACCTGCAACAGCATGCGGGCCTTTTCAGCAAGCCCTGCCCCTTCCAACACACCTTCCATGCGGATCATGGCGCGGCGAATGACATCGGCCGCCGAGCCTTGAATCGGCGCATTGATGGCGGCGCGTTCATTGAAGGCGCGCACCTGCGGATTGGATGAGCGGATTTCCGGGTAATAAACGCGGCGGCCGAAGATGGTTTCGACATAGCCGTTTTCGCGCGCCTCGGCCTTGGTCTTTTCCATGTAGTCGCGAATGCCGGGAAAGCGCTCGAAATAGCGCTTGATGTAATCCCCGGCTTCCGACCGCTCGATGGACAGCTGGTTGGCCAGACCGAAGGCGGAAATGCCGTAGATGATGCCGAAATTGATGGCTTTGGCGCGGCGGCGCACTTCCGATGGCATGCCCTCCACCGGAACGCCGAACATTTCCGAGGCGGTCATGGCGTGAATGTCGATGCCATCTTCAAAGGCGCGGCGAAGCTGCGGAATATCGGCCACATGGGCGAGCACGCGCAGTTCAATCTGGCTGTAGTCCGCCGAGACCAGCTTGTGGCCGGGCGCGGCAATGAAAGCCGTCCTGATCTTGCGGCCTTCGGCGGTGCGTACCGGAATATTCTGAAGGTTTGGTTCAGACGACGAAAGGCGGCCCGTGGTGGTGGCGGCCAGCGAATAGGACGTATGAACGCGCTTCGTTTGCGGGTGAATGAAGCCCGGCAATGCATCGGTATAGGTGGACTTGAGCTTGGTCAGCTGGCGCCAGTCGACGATCTTGCGCGGCAGGTCGTGGCCCGTTGCAGCCAGATCCTCCAGCACCTGCGCCGAGGTGGACCATTGGCCGGTCTTGGTCTTCGAGCCGCCGGGAAGGCCCATCTTGCCGAACAGAATATCACCCAATTGCTTCGGTGATCCGACGTTGAACGTCTCGCCTGCCAGTTCGTAAATCTCGGCCTCAAAGGCGGCGGCCTTCTGGGCAAGCTCGCCGGAGAGGCGCGAAAGAATCTGGCGATCCACCGAAATGCCACGCTCTTCCATACGCGCCAGAACCGGCACCAGCGGGCGCTCCAGCCGCTCATAAACCGTGACCAGCCCTTGCGCCACCAGACGCGGCTTCAGGACATGCCACAGGCGCAGCGTCACATCAGCATCTTCCGCCGCATAGGCCGTGGCGCGGGCGATATCGACCATGTCAAAGGTCACACCCGCCTTGCCGGAACCGGCCACATCCTTGAAGGCAATCGGCGTATGGCCGAGCCAGCGCTCGGACAGCGCATCCATGCCATGCGAGCCGGTGCCTGCCTCCAGCACGTAGGACAGCAGCATCGTATCGTCGAAACCGGCGATCTCGATGCCCAGACGCTTCATCAGCAGGTAATCGTATTTGAGGTTCTGCGCGACCTTCAGAACGCTCGTGTCTTCGAGAAGCGGCTTGAGACGGGCGAGCGCCTGCTTCTCGGTGATCTGGCCTTCGACCAGACCGCCGCCGAGAAGATCGCCCGTGCCGCTCTTATGGCCAATCGGCACATAGCAGGCGCGGATCGTGGTGCCCGTTGCGTCCTTGGCGTTTTCGGCAATCGCCAGCGAAAAGCCGACCAGTTCGGCCTGCATCGGATCAAGCGAGGTGGTTTCCGTATCAAAGGCCACGAGGCCGGTTTCCCGCGCCATGATGATCCAGGCGTCGAGCCGGTCGAGATCGCGCACCGTCTCGTAAGCGGTCGTATCAATGGGGCTACCCAAGAAGGCGCTGGCGCGCGCTTCTGCCAGCGCTTGTGGTGTTGCCTCACCTTCGGCAGCGGCCGTGGCCACGGGCTTGGCGACCGCGCTTTCAGCCTTCGCGACCGGCGCATCGCCCTCGCCCACATCCGGGCCGTGGGCTTCAAGGCCGTGCTCCACCGTCACGTTCGCCGGTTCGATGGCGGCGGCATCGGCGCCGGTTGCCTCTGCCACGCGGCGGGTCAGCGAGGTGAACTCCATGGCCTTCAAGAAGGCGACAAGCTTCGGGCCATCCTGCGGTTCCAGCACCAGCGCATCCAGCGCCAGATCCAGCGGCACATCGGTCTTCAACGCCACAAGCTGGCGCGACAGACGGGCCTTTTCGGCATTCTCGATGATGTTTTCGCGGCGCTTCACCTGCTTGATTTCGCTGGCGCGGGCGAGAAGCGTATCGAGGTCGCCATATTCTTCCAGCAATTGCGCCGCCGTCTTCGGGCCGATGCCGGGTATGCCCGGAACGTTATCGACCGAATCGCCCGTCAGCGCCTGCAGGTCGATCATTTTTTCCGGCGGCACACCCCATTTCTCGATGACATCGGGAATACCGATCTGCTTGTCCTTCATGCTGTCATACATGTGGACGCGCGGGGTCACGAGCTGCATCAGGTCCTTGTCGGAGGAGACGATGGTGACTTCACCGCCCGCCGCCTCGGCCTGACGGGCATAGGTGGCGATAATATCGTCCGCCTCAAAGCCTTCCGTTTCGATGCAGGGCAGGTTGAAGGCGCGCGTCGCCTGACGGATCAGGCCGAACTGCGGCACCAGCTCTTCGGGCGGCGCGGAGCGGTTGGCCTTGTATTCGGGGTAGATTTCCTTGCGGAAGGTCTTCGACGAATAATCGAAAATCACGGCGAAATGCGTGGGGGTGACACCGACCGAGGTATCGCGCGCATCGGTCAACAGCTTCCACAGCATGTTGCAGAAGCCGGACACGGCACCGACCGGCAGATTGTCGGATTTGCGGGTGAGCGGCGGCAGCGCGTGAAACGCGCGGAAGATGAAGCCGGAACCGTCGATGAGGAAGAGATGATCGCCATTTTTCATGGGGTGAATGGATACCCCGCACACCGCGTGGCGTCCACGCAAAACTTTGCGGACAATCCCGTCACGGGAACGTTACCGATTTGTAATCCGGGCTTCCCTTGAAATGCCGCAATTGGACTATCATCTCTTCACTCATAGGCGGCACCAATCACCGCTGACAGACTTGACGCAGGCCCGTCCCCCGCCGCGTCGAGCCGGATAAAGACCTTCCCCCTCTCCGGGTCTTTGTCCCTTTGCATAAGCCGCTACGATCTGCCCCCGGATCGTGGCGGCTTTTCGCATTTTCAGCCCATCCTTCCAGTTGTGCGGACCAAGGATTCGTCCTATCCATCGCTCATGGAGTTCAGCCGCACGGATTCAGCAGCTTATCTCGCCGGACAATTGGCGAAGATGTTCAGCCGCTCCCTTCAGGAGCGCTCGGCGAACCTCGGCTTTTCGCCCGGACAGTTTCCCGTGCTTCTGGAACTGTGGAGCGGCGACGGCATTACCCAGAAAGAACTGCTCGACCGGCTGGAAGTGGAGCAGGCCACGCTTGCCAACACCCTGTCGCGCATGGAGCGCGACGGTCTGATTGCGCGCAAGACCCACCCGTCCGACCGGCGCAAGCAGGTGATCCGCCTGACGGAAAAGGCCAATGCCATGCGCTCGGAGGCGATTATCGCCGCCACGCAAGCCGATGACGCGCTGTTTGCAGGGTTTCGCCGTTTCGAGCGCGAGCTTCTCCTCGAATATATCCGCCGCATTCTCGACAATGCGGCCAAGACCTGATCCTGTAAGCCCCGCCAGGGTTACGCCCCCTTCCCCATGACATCGAGACACCCATGACCGATTTATCCGCTCTTCTCGACCACGCCGATTCCGAACTTGAGGCAAGCCTTGCCCGCCTGTTCGAGCTGTTGCGTATTCCCTCGATCTCAACGGACCCGGCCTACAAGCCGGAATGCCGCCGCGCCGCCGACTGGCTGGCCGCGCACCTGGTTTCGCTCGGCTTCACGGCCTCGGTGCGCGATACGCCCGGCCATCCGATGGTGGTGGGGCATCATGCGGGTGAGCGCGAAGATGCGCCGCATGTTTTGTTCTACGGCCATTACGATGTGCAGCCGGTTGACCCCATCGAGCTTTGGACGCGCGATCCCTTCGATCCGTCGATTGCCGATCTGGATGGCGCACGCAAGGTGATCACCGGGCGCGGCTCGTCCGACGACAAGGGCCAGTTGATGACGTTCCTTGAGGCATGCGCCGCCTACAAGGCTGTGAAGGGTGCACTTCCCTGCCGCGTGACCATTCTGTTCGAGGGTGAGGAAGAGTCCGGTTCGCCGTCGCTCAAGCCCTTCCTGATCGCCAATGCAGAGGAGCTGAAGGCCGACTACGCACTCGTCTGCGACACCGGCATGTGGGATAGCGACACCCCGGCGATTGCCGCCTCTCTGCGCGGCCTTGTGGGTGAGGAATTCGTGGTGACGGCTGCCGACCGCGACCTGCATTCGGGCATGTTCGGGGGCGCTGCCGCCAACCCGATCCATATCGTTGCCGATATCTGCGCCGGTCTCCATGACGAGACGGGCCGCGTGACGCTCGATGGCTTTTACGAAGGCGTTGAAGAAACCCCGGCCAATATCAAGGCATCGTGGGACAAGCTTGGCCGCGATGCGGCGAGCTTCCTTGGTGAAGTGGGGCTTTCGCTGCCGTCCGGTGAAAAGGGCCGCTCGGTTCTTGAACTGACCTGGGCGCGTCCGACGGCAGAGGTCAACGGCATCATCGGTGGCTATACGGGTCAGGGCTTCAAGACCGTCATTCCGGGGCAGGCCTCGGCCAAGGTGTCGTTCCGCCTTGTCGGCAAGCAGAACCCGGCCGCTATCCGCGAAAGCTTCCGTGCCTATGTGCGGTCACGCCTGCCTGCCGATTGCTCGGTGGAGTTCCACGAGCATGGCGGCTCGCCCGCCATCCATCTCGGCTATGATTCGCCCGTGCTTCAGAAGGCGCAAAGCGCGCTGTCCGACGAATGGCCGAAGCCTGCCATCATGGTTGGCATGGGCGGGTCCATCCCGATTGTCGGTGATTTCCAGACGATGCTCGGCATGGAATCGCTGCTGGTCGGCTTCGGGCTTTCCGATGACCGCATCCATTCGCCGAACGAAAAGTACGAGTTGAAGTCCTTCCACAAGGGCATCCGCTCGTGGATCCGCATTCTGGCGGCTCTCTAAGCTTGACGGGGTGCCTTACTTGAAGGCTTCGCCCGGATAGGCACCCCAGATTTCGCCTTGGCTGACCCAGCCCTCGGACCCTTCGGCTTCCGAGCGGCACCAGTCGCCGTTGCATTCCTTGATCTGGAAGATCACGCCCGGTTCGAGGCGTGCGGTGACGCTGGCCGAGGATTGCGGATCACGGCGCATATTGACGTAAATGCCCTGCCCACGGCTTCGCATCCACGGAGCGGCGACAGCCGTGCGCTCGCCTGAAAGAAGCGTCTGATTGACCCAGCCCTCGGTGCCATCGGCATCGCGAATCTTGCGCCAGTTTTCGTATTCCTGAATAATTTCAACCGGAAGACCGGCACGGGTATACATCCATGTCACGGCATACTCGGTGCCCGGTCCGATGCGCAGATTGACGCGTTTGGACTTCAGGCTGACGAAGCGCGGCAGCGGCAGGCCGCTTGCGCCTTTGGCAGCCGTTTGCGCCATGGATTGCGCATGACATGCGAGGCCCAGGGCAACGGCAAGGCAGGTGCGAAGTAGGGTGCGACGCATGCTTTTGTCTCCGGGTTCCTGCGAATTCAGCCCGCACTTGAAAGATGCGACCGCAAAACAGTTCGCTTGCATGCGAGTTTTGTTTGTCTTCCCCGGCGGGTCTGGTAGAAAACGGCCATCACGGCGTGATAATCGGTCATTCAGGTTAATGACCTCTAAAGATGACAGGGCAGCGAAACGCGATGGCGAACAAGAAAAGGCCGAAGGTCTATATTACCCGCAAGCTTCCGGACGCAGTGGAATCGCGCATGCGCGAGCTGTTCGATGTCGAGATCAATGCCGAGGACAAGCAGCGCAGCCGCGAGGAACTGGCCGCCGCGATGCATGAAGTCGATGTGATCGTGCCGACCGTCGGCGACAAGATCGATGCCGAACTGATCGAACAGGCCGGGCCTGACCTCAAGCTCATCGCCTGCTTCTCGAACGGCACCGACCAGATCGATGTGGAAGCCGCAACGCGTCGCGGCATTACCGTCACCAACACGCCGAACGTTCTGACGGAAGACACCGCCGACATGACGATGGCGCTCATTCTCTCCGTGCCGCGCCGTCTGGCGGAAGGCTCGCGCCTTCTCATCGACAATGCCGGTCAGTGGCAGGGCTGGTCGCCGACCTGGATGATGGGTCATCGCATCTGGGGCAAGCAGATCGGCATTATCGGCATGGGCCGCATCGGCACCGCCGTCGCCCGTCGCGCCAAGGCGTTCGGCCTGTCGATCCACTACCACAACCGCAAGCGCGTCAATCCGGCCACCGAAGAAGAACTCAACGCCACCTATTGGGAAAGCCTCGACCAGATGCTGGCCCGCGTTGATATCGTTTCGGTGAACTGCCCGTCGACGCCTGCGACCTTCCACCTGATCTCGGCCCGCCGTCTGGCGTTGCTGAAACCGACGAGCTACATCGTCAACACGGCGCGCGGCGACATTATCGACGAAGCGGCGCTCATTCAGGCGCTGCGCGACGGCAAGATTGCCGGTGCCGGCCTTGATGTGTTCGAAAACGCCCCCGGCACCAATCCGAAGCTGGTAAAGCTCGCCGCCGAAGGCAAGGTCGTGCTTCTGCCGCACATGGGTTCGGCGACGATTGAGGGCCGTGTCGATATGGGTGACAAGGTGCTGATCAACATTCGCACCTATTTCGACGGACATCGCCCGCCGAACCGCGTTCTGCCGGTCAGAACGTAAAGTTACACACTCTTGCGCATTTCGATCGAGGTGGGGTGATCATAGCCCGCATGGGCGTATTCCCGCGTCTTGGTGAAGCCCCAGCGTGAGAAAATGGCGTGGTTTTCGACCAGTTCGATGCGGGTTTCGAGCCGGATGACCGGCTTTTGCAACTCCCGCGCCAGAACCGTGGCAGCGGCCAGCAACATGCGACCGACACCCTTGCCCTGCGCTTCCGGCGCAATGGCCAGCTTGCCGATGTACAGTGTTTCCGGTTCAGGCTTGCAGAAGATGCAGCCCAGCAGCGTATCGTTTTCCGTGGCGATGTAGGTGATCTCGGCCCGCGTTTTTTCCTTCAGGCTTTCCAGCGTCAGGCGATGGGCCGAAGACGGCGGATCAATGCGGCCATCCATATAGGAAAAGGCGCCCAGAATGATGTCGAGCAGCCCCTGCCAATCGGCAAAGTGGTCTGCATCAACACGCGTTACCTTAATCGTCATCCGTCTTTTCTCCGGCGGTAGCGAATGGTTTCAAAGCGGGCGGCAAGCCCGTCATAAAGCAGAAGTCGACCGACAAGCGGCTCACCGATCATGGTGATCAGTTTGATGGCCTCCATCGCCATCAACGTGCCGACCACGCCGGTCAGCGCACCGACAACACCCGTCACGGCGCAATCCGGCACAAGGCCTCTCGGCGGCGCTTGCGGGAACAGATCCCGAAAGCGCGGGTTCGGCTGGCCATCGGCCGCAAACGCATAGGGTTTCAAGACCGTCAGCGAGCCATCAAACCGGCCCACTGCGCCCGTGATCAGCGGAATGCGGGCCTCTTCGGCCGCATCGGCGCTGACATAGCGCGTGTCGAAATTGTCGGACCCGTCTATGAGGATATCAAAGCGCGAAAGCAACCTCTTTGCATTGTCTTTAGTCAATCGATCTTCAAATTGTTCAATGATCACGTGCGGATTGAGGCGTGTGATGGCATCGACCGCGCTTTGCGTCTTGGCCTCGCCAAGCGTGCCCGTATCGTGGATCACTTGGCGTTGCAGGTTCGAGAGACTGACGGTATCTTCATCGATGATGCCGATGCGACCAACCCCCGCCGCAGCCAGATAGAGCAGCACGGGGCTTCCCAAGCCACCCGCACCGATGACCAGCACGCGGGCACGCTTCAACGCCTGCTGCCCGCTTCCGCCGATCTCCGGCAGAAGGAGATGCCGCCGGTAACGCTCGATTTCATCCGGGGACAGTATCGCGTCGCTCATGGCGCTTCCTCCGCCACACTGGCATCCTTCACCGTGAAATATTGAGCGCGGTCTCCAAGGGCTGAAAACATGGCGCGGTCCGTGCCGGTCATGAAGGCCTGCCCGCCGAGCGCATGGATGCGGTCAAAGAGGGCGGCGCGGCGATTGGCATCGAGATGGGCGGCAATCTCATCCAGCAGAAGAATCGGCGCAAAGCCGGTCATATCGGCGTTCAGCTGCGCATGGGCGAGGATCAGGCCGGTCAAAAGGGCCTTCTGCTCGCCGGTCGAGCAACGATCCGCTTCCATATCCTTCTCGCGGTGACGCACCAGTAGATCGGCGCGGTGCGGGCCTTCCAGCGTGCGCCCTGCCGCCGCGTCGCGATAGCGGCTCTCCTCCAGCATGGTCGCATAGCGGTCTTCCAGCTCAAGGGCTGGCACGCCCTGCGCTTCATCGAGAAAGCCGGAGAGCGCCAGAACCGCAGTCGGAAAAGGCTGGGCCTCGCTCACCGTGCGTTCGGTCAACGCGGCGAGCAGGCCGAGCATTTCGCGTCGCGCCAGCATCATGGCAATGCCAAGCGACGCCATCTGCCGTTCCAGCCCGGAGAGCCAGGCAGGATCAAAGCGGCTTTCGGACAGAAGCTTGTTGCGGCTTCGCATGGCGCGCTCAAAATCGCTGGCGCGGCGTCCATGGGCCGGATCGAGCGAGAGGACAAGCCGATCCAGAAAGCGCCTGCGATCCGAAGCCCCGCCGGTGAAAAGCCCGTCCATCGCAGGCGTCATCCACAAGACGTTCAGATGGTCCGTCAGCTCATCGGCACTCTTGGCCGCGGTGCCATTCAGGCGAAGGCGGCGGGTCAGCGTTTCCTCATTGAGGTCAACGCCCGTGCCGATGGCCACCTCGCCCGCGATGCCATCCACTTCGGCAAAGATGGTGAAGGCCTGCGCACCGTTTCGCACCACCTCATCATAGGCGGCCCGGCGAAAGCCTCGCCCCGGTGAGAGGAAGGAGATCGCCTCCATGAGATTGGTCTTGCCCGCGCCGTTATCGCCGGTCAGCACCACATGACGCCCGTCAAAGCGCAATTGCAGGGCCGCATAGTTGCGAAACTGCGTGAGAGACAGACGGGAGATGTGTACCTTTTGGGCCATGAAGCGAACAATCCGGAAAGCGCCACAGTGCTATCCTATTCGCGTCCTTGAGGAAACAGGGCGGGCGATCACGCTTTGATGCCCGTGACGATGATATCGACCACCGCCGCGATGGCTGCCTGCACATTGTCGAAGCGGTTGGTCAATAGGCGTCCCCAGACAAAGGAGGCGAGCATTTCCGGTATGATCAGCGGATCGACATCGGCGCGAACCTCACCGCGGGCCTGCGCCATGCGCACCATTTCGCTGCTGTGGCGAAACCGTCCTTCAAGATAGGCCGCCAGCGCCGCCGAGGTGGCGGCATCTGCCTGCGCCTCGGCGATGACGCTGCGGATCAATGCGCCCGTCGATTCGTTTTCGCAAACGGTGAAGAGATGTTCGAGGAAGCCCGTCAGATCAGCGCGAATGTTGCCAACCGGCTCGAAGGCAAAGTGAGACTGCTTGTGGTGCTGGTAGACATCTAGCAACAACGCGGCCTTGCTCGGCCACCAGCGATAGATGGTCGGTTTTCCGGCGCGTGCGCGGCGCGCCACGGCCTCAATCGAGAAATTCGCAAGCCCGCCCTCCAGCAACACGGCTTCGGCTGCCTGCAGGATTGCTTCTTCACTGGCCGGGTTACGCTGCGCACCAATCGAGCGCCGCGCCTCTTTCACATCCGTCATTATCGTCAGCTTTCAGAATTTTTCGCAGGCTAGCATGGTTTTGACTTGAACGGAACGTTTCGTTTCTATATAAACGAAACGTTCCGTTCTATTAAACGCCGCCCCCCCGTCCGTATACCCGAGGAAATCCCATGTCCACGAACGCTCCCGCTCGTACCCTTTCCAAACCGCGCCTGGCGCTGGCCATGCTCGTTCCGGTCTATCCCTTCATCACGGCGCTGCTTTACATCGTCATGCCGCTCACCGAAGGCTGGCAGATCTGGCAGCGCACGCTGCTGATCGCCCCCTTCATGGTGGTCAGCATTATCTTCGTCATCGCGCCGATGGTGCAAAAGCATTTTGCCCGCTTCATCCTGCGAAGCGCCTGAAACGCAAAAAGGCCGGAGCGTTGCCGCCCCGGCCTCGTTTTTCGGACATCGATCCCGATCAGGTGTCGAAGAAGTCCTTCATACGGGCAAAGAAGCCGGAGGATTCCGGATTGTTCTCGCCCGAAGAGATCTTCTCGAACTCCTGCAGCAGTTCGCGCTGGCGCTTGGTCAGCTTCTGCGGCGTTTCGATCTGGATCTGGATATAAAGATCACCCACCTGCGTCGAGCGCAGAACCGGCATGCCCTTGTTCTTCAGGCGGAACTGGCGACCGGCCTGCGTGCCTTCCGGCACCGTGACACGCGACTTCGAGCCATCAAGCGTCGACACATCAAAGGTGCCACCAAGGGCTGCCGTCGTCATGGAAATCGGCACGGTGCAGTAAAGGTCCGCCCCGTCGCGCTGGAAGAACTCATGCGGCTTGACCGACAGGAAGATGTAAAGATCACCCGCCGGACCACCGCGAAGACCCGCCTCGCCCTCGCCCTGAAGACGAATGCGCGTGCCATCCTCGATGCCTGCCGGAATATTGACCGACAGCGAACGCTCTTCCGTCACGCGGCCCTGACCGTGACATTTGGTGCAGGGGTCGCTGATCGTCTGACCCCGACCATGACAGGTCGGACAGGTGCGTTCCACCGAGAAGAAACCCTGGCTGGCGCGAACCCGGCCCGAGCCCTGGCAGGTGGCGCAGGTCTTCGGCTGCGTGCCGGGCTTGGCGCCCGATCCCGTACAGACATCGCAGGTGATCGAGGTCGGAACCCGCACCTGCGCCGTCTTGCCCGTGAAGGCCTCTTCCAGCGAAATTTCCATGTTGTAGCGAAGATCGGCACCGCGTTCGCGACCGCCGGAGGCCCGACGACCACGGCCGCCGCCCATCATCTCGCCAAAAATGTCTTCGAAGATGTCGGAGAAACCACCCGCGCCGAAACCGCCGCCGCCAAAGCCCTGACCGCCACCACCCTGTTCAAAGGCAGCGTGACCGAAACGGTCATAGGCGGCCCGCTTCTGCGGGTCCTTCAGCGTTTCATACGCTTCATTGATTTCCTTGAACTTCTTCTCGGCTTCGTCATCGCCCGGGTTCTTGTCCGGGTGATACTTCATCGCCAGCTTGCGGAAGGCGCTTTTCAGCTCTTTCTCATCCGCCGTCTTGCTGACGCCCAGCGTCTCGTAGAAATCAGCTTTTGCCATTGAGGTTCGGCTCCTTAAAGCATGTCCGGCTGCCCTTGGGACAGCCGGACTTCAAGGTTCACTTCGGACGGAAATCAGCCTTATGCCGACTTCTTGTCGTCCTTGATTTCCTCGTAGTCGGCATCGACGATATCGTCCTTGCCGCCTTCGGAACCTTCGGCACCGGCTTCGGCCTGCTGGGATTCGTAGATGGCCTGACCAAGCTTCATGGCCACTTCCGTCAGCGTCTGCGTCTTGGCCTTGATGTCTTCGGCGTCCGGCTCAACCGCTTCGATCGAGGTCTTCAGCGCGGCAACAGCATCTTCGATGGCCTTGCGGTCGGCTTCGGAAACCTTGTCACCATATTCCTTGAGCGACTTCTCCGTGGAGTGGACAAGGCTTTCGGCATGGTTCTTGGCTTCGACAGCTTCACGACGCTTCTTGTCTTCGGCAGCGTGGGCTTCGGCGTCCTTGACCATCTTGTCGATGTCGGCGTCAGACAGACCACCCGAGGCCTGAATGCGGATCTGCTGTTCCTTGCCGGTGCCCTTGTCCTTGGCCGAAACCTGAACAATGCCGTTGGCGTCGATGTCGAAGGTCACTTCGATCTGCGGAACGCCGCGCGGTGCGGGCGGCAGGCCCACGAGGTCGAACTGGCCGAGCAGCTTGTTATCGGCCGCCATTTCGCGCTCGCCCTGGCTGACGCGGATGGTCACGGCAGACTGGTTGTCATCGGCGGTCGAGAAGACCTGGCTCTTCTTCGTCGGGATCGTCGTGTTACGGTCGATCAGACGGGTGAAGACGCCACCGAGCGTTTCGATGCCGAGCGACAGCGGGGTCACGTCGAGGAGCAGAACGTCCTTGACGTCGCCCTGCAGAACACCGCCCTGAATGGCTGCGCCAAGCGCCACCACTTCATCCGGGTTCACGCCCTTATGCGGCTCCTTGCCGAACAGCTGCTTGACGACTTCCTGCACCTTCGGCATGCGGCTCATGCCGCCAACGAGAACGACTTCATCGATCTCGGCAGCCGTGACGCCGGCATCCTTGAGCGCGGCCTTGCAGGGTGCCACGGTGCGCTGCACGAGGTCATCCACCAAGCTTTCGAACTTGGCGCGGGTCAGCTTCAGCGTCAGGTGCTTCGGGCCGGAAGCATCCGCCGTGATGAACGGCAGGTTGATTTCGGTCTGCTGCGAGGACGAAAGCTCGATCTTGGCCTTTTCGGCAGCTTCCTTGAGGCGCTGCAGAGCCAGCTTGTCGTTCTTCAGGTCGATGCCGTTGTCCTTCTTGAACTCGTCGGCCAGATATTCGACCAGACGCATGTCGAAGTCTTCACCACCGAGGAAGGTGTCGCCGTTGGTCGACTTCACTTCGAAGACGCCATCACCGATTTCCAGAACCGAGATATCGAACGTGCCGCCGCCAAGGTCGTAAACGGCAATCGTCTTGCCTTCCTTCTTGTCGAGGCCATAGGCAAGGGCAGCCGCGGTCGGCTCGTTGATGATGCGCAGGACTTCGAGACCGGCGATACGGCCGGCATCCTTGGTGGCCTGACGCTGGGCATCATTGAAGTAGGCCGGAACGGTGATGACGGCCTTTTCGACCTTTTCGCCGAGATAGGCTTCTGCCGTTTCCTTCATCTTCTGAAGGATCATGGCCGAGATCTGGGCCGGGGAATAATTCTTGCCACCAGCCTGAACCCAGGCATCGCCATTGTCGCCATTGACGATCTCGAAGGGAACGAGGCCCTTGTCCTTCGTCACGGTCGGGTCTTCGTAGCGGCGACCGATGAGGCGCTTGACCGCAAACAGCGTGTTGGTGGGGTTGGTGACAGCCTGACGCTTGGCCGGCTGGCCGACGAGACGCTCGCCGTCATCGCTGAAAGCGACCATGGACGGCGTGGTGCGTGCACCTTCAGCGTTTTCGATAACCTTCGCGTCCTTGCCATCCATGACGGCGACGCAGGAATTGGTCGTTCCGAGGTCGATACCGATTACTTTTGCCATTTCACTTCTCCTTGAAGCAGGCCACCGCAACCCCTTGAAGGCATTGCCTGGCGACCCCTTGACTTTAAGTCTGGATTTCTTGGCCCCTGGGCCTCGATTATGTCGGGTATATAAGGAGCCGATTTCGGGACTGCAAGGCGCATAAGAGCGTCTTTGAAGGCAAATTTACCGGCTTTTTCACGCTTCAGAACGCCGTTCGATCTTTCAGATTCGCACTTTACGCTTCAGGCCGTTTTGAGTCGCCTGTCTTTATCCCGAAACGGGTTCCCACTTTCGGGCAACATGCTTCAGTTGCCCATGATGACATCAAGCAACGTTGTCTTGCGCGAACCGTTTTGCTGACGCGTCCCGCCATCGATTTCGCCCGGCGGAACAGGCCCCTCGAGAATGTCGCCTGCCTGGGGATCGGCCATGCCGCCCTGATCCTGCGGCATGGGGCCGCCCGCCACCGGAACCTGCGGTTCAGGCATCACACGCGGTTGCGGGGCAGGCTCACGCTCACCCGGCAGAACGCCGGAAATAATGTCCATGATCGTTGTTTGATGCGGCTCGGTGTTCGGCTGCGGTGCCGATGCCGGGGGCAGCATGCTTTGCGGCACGCGCCCATCGACGCCCAGACCAAAGAGCGGCGCGGGCGACAGCCCCTTATGGGCAGCGGTCATGAATTCCTTCCAGGCCTTGGCCGGAAGACCACCGCCGGTGACCTTCTTCATCGGCGTGCCATCATCATTGCCGAACCAGATGCCCGCCGTCAGATTGGAGGTGTAGCCGACAAACAGCGCATCTCGGAAGGATTGGGTCGTGCCGGATTTGCCAGCCGCCTGCCAGCCATCCAGCCGGGCGGCCTTGCCGGTGCCTTCGGTGATGACGTGGGTGAGCATGGAATTCATCGTCGCGGCGATGTTTTCCTGCAAGACACGCGGCGGCGTGTCATAGGTGTTTTCGTAGAGAACATTGCCATCGGCGTCAGAAATGCGGCGCACGACATGGGGCGTTGCCTTGTATCCGCCATTCATGAACGGCGCGTAGGAGGCGGTCAGCTCGGTGAGTGTCACTTCCGATGTGCCGAGCGCGATGGAGGCATTGGCCTGCAGTTCGGAATCAATGCCCATGCGGTGCGCGACCTGCGCCACCGTCGCCGGGCCGACCTCCATCACAAGCTGGGCGGCAATCGTGTTCAGGGAGTTTGCGAGCGCCGTGGCAATCGTCACCGGCCCGCGATATTTCTCGTCATAGTTCTCCGGCGTCCAGTTGCCGATCCGGACCGGAGCATCATCACGCACCGAATCCGGCGTCAAACCGGCTTCAAGGGCCGCCGTATAAACGAAGGGCTTGAAGGCCGAACCGGGCTGGCGTTTGGCCTTCATGGCGCGGTTGAACTGGCTTTTGGCATAGTCGCGACCGCCCACCAGTGCGCGAATGGCACCCGTTCCATCAATCGCCACCAGCGCGGCCTGTGAAGCGCCCTGCTTTGCCCCTTCGCCATCGAGGAATTTGGCAAGCGCCTGATCGGCCTTGCGTTCCAGACCCATGTCGAGCGTGGTATCGACCACCACATCGGTCTTTACCTCGCCAATCAGGCGCGTGACCTCGTCCATGACCATGTCGGCGACGTAATATTGCCCGCCCGACCAGTAGCTCTTGGCCTTGGTCGGCGACTGGCTCATGGCGGTTGCCACTTCGGTCTCTGAAATCATGCCCTGATCGCGCATGGCGGCCAGCACCACCTGTGCGCGGTCGTCCGCCGCTTTCGGATCACGAGCCGGGGAAAGGCGCGACGGCGCTTTCAAGAGACCCGCGAGCAGGGCGGCCTGCCCGAGATTCACATCCCGCGCCGACTTGCCGAAATAGCGCTGCGAAGCGGCCTCGACGCCATAGGCATTCGAACCGAAGAAAACGCGATTGAGATAGAGCGCGAGAATCTGGTCCTTGGTGTATTTATGCTCCAGCCAGATGGCGAGCAGCACTTCCTGAACCTTGCGCTCCAAGGTGCGTTCCGGCGACAGAAACAGGTTCTTGGCCAGCTGCTGCGTCAGCGTCGAGCCACCCTGCACCATGCGTCCCGTCGTGACGTTCGTCACCATGGCACGCGCCAGACCAATCGGGTCAATGCCGAAATGCGAGTAGAAGCGGCGGTCTTCGATCGCCACCACCGCCTGCGGAATATAGGGCGACATGGCATCCAGCGAGAGCGCCTCGCCGCCCGTCGCGCCGCGATTGGCAATCGTCTTGCCGTCCACCGAGACGATCTTCACGTTCGGAGGTCGTTCAGGGATCGTCCAGGATGAGGCGCTTGGCATGCGCGCGCCGTAATAAAGCACCAGCCCACCAATGCCGATGGCACCCCAGATGGAGAGGACAAAGCCCCAATAGATCAGGAAGCTGATGGCACCCAACAGTCCGCCTGAGCGGCGACGCTGGCGCTTTTGTTTGCGCGGCGCGCCGGAGCGTTCAGGCTTGGACTTGCGCTTGGAGCCACCGCGACCGCCAATGCGCTCTTCATCATCCAGACGAAAATCATCATCCCGGGAAGACCGGGAACGATCGTCAAAACTGGGCTCCACGCGTCGCGATGATTTATCCCTGCCTGCCATGGAACCGGTCAAGTCTCCTGTTCGCGGGCACTCCCCACGCATCCTAGAACGTTTTCACTCTTCTCAGAATCGTGAAGACGTTCTCGTTTTTGTTTTACGCATTTCCGGACGCAAAACCGCATCACACTTTTGCTGGAAATGCTCAAATCTTCTGATCAGATGGACCTGAACTTTAATTGCGGCGATTTAAGGGGGCGTAAACATAAGGTTAACAAATGCTTCCCGCCAAACCCGAATAGCCGTATTACTGGCAGAGATCCGCCCATTCGGCATCAACCAGAGCCGCCATGCGTTCCGGTGCAACCTTGACCGCCGCATTGGTTCCGCCCGCGGCCGGAACGACGATCTCGTAATTTTTCAGCGAGACATCGCAGTAGACCTTCACGGGCGCTGGCAAACCAAACGGGCAAACACCGCCGACAGGATGGCTCGTCAGGGCCACCACGCTTTCGGCATCCAGCATGCGCGGCTTGATGCCAAAGCGATCCTTGAACTTGCGATTTTCCAGCCGACGCATACCCGCCGTGACAATCAGCGCCACATCATCGCCGATTTTCACGGCAATGGTTTTCGCGATCTGGTCGGGTTCAACACTGTGCGTTGCCGCAGCCTCCGCAACCGTGGCGGAGCTTGTTTCGGTTTCGAGGACCTCAAGGTCGGGGGCATGCGCCGCGAAGAAGGCGCGAACAGATTCGATGCTCATGGCGAAAAGACTAACCTTTGGGCAATTTGCAGGCAATGGCGAAAGTAAGCTATGCGTTTGGCGCATACCAGCACTACCGTAATGTGTCTGTTTTTTAGGCGCGTTTACTATATTCTGAAAATGTCCAAGCGGCGCATTTCTCCTCCCGGCGCACTTGGTTTGGACTGACAACGCCCTCCTCCCGGTTGTCAGTCAGTTTCAGCAGCCCGGCCCCTCCTCCCGAGGCCGGGCTGTTTTTATTTCGGTCGCACCCCTTGCGGCATCCATAAGGCCCACCCATATCAGTCTCATCGGTTGAACGATGAAGGGTTCGGAAACGGGCTCGGGCGATTGCCTTGACCAGAAGTCGCTGCCGTTAACGTTTTGTTAACCATTGGCGCGCATTCTGATCTCAAGAGCGATGTGGAGTTTCTCCAACGCGCCGTGAAATCGATAATTAAATCCGGACCGGATGGCTGACCACGGATGTACTGGCAGTACCGGCAGACGGATTTGGGAAAGGTCGGGCATGCCCGGCCTTTTTGTTTTCCGGGCTTTAAAAGACCCATGAAAAAGGGCGCTTGAAGCGCCCTTTTTTGTTGTCTTGCGCGCCTGGTATCAAACCAGACCGGCCTTGACGGCGGCGTCCTTCAGCGAACTCATCGGGCGCGGCCCAATCTGGGCAATGACGATGGAAGCTGCGAGGCAACCCAGACGACCGCAGTCTTCCAGCGAACGGCCATTGGTATATCCATAGAGGAACCCGGCGGCGAACAGATCGCCAGCCCCCGTCGTGTCGAGAACGTTTTCCACCACATAGGCTGGAACAGCAATGCGCTCGCCACCCGAAAGGATGACCGCACCCTCTTCGCTCATCGTGACGGCGGCCAGACGGCAATCGGCGGCAAGCTTCGTCAGCGCCTCGTCGAAATCTTCCGTTTCGTAAAGCGAGAGCGCTTCCTGCTTGTTCGAGAACACGATGTCGACCGTTCCCGAGCGCATCAGATCGAGGAACTCGGCGCGGTAACGGCCCACGCAGAAGCTGTCAGACAACGTCATCGAAACTTCGCGGCCATTTTCATGGGCGATACGGGCGCAGTCCAGAATGGCATCCTTGGCGCGCGGCGGGTCCCAGAGATAGCCTTCGAAATAGGTCACCTTGGAACCGGCGACAACGGCGGGGTCCACATCTTCCGGACCGAACTCGACGCAGGCGCCGAGATAGGTGTTCATCGAACGCTCACTGTCCGGCGTCACGAAAATCATGCAGCGCGCGGTCGGCGTCGTGGTCGAAAGCGGGCTGGTGCCGAAATGGACGCCCTGAGCGCGGATGTCGTGGCGGAAAATGCCGCCGAGCGCATCATCGGCCACCTTGCCGAAATAGGCGGCGCGACCGCCAAAATTGGCAATGCCAGCGGCCGTGTTCCCGGCGCTGCCGCCCGAAGCTTCAACCGCCGGCCCCATGAGGCTGTAAAGCTTTTCCGCACGCTCCGCCCCGATGAGGTTCATCGCACCCTTGATGATCTCGTTTTCCTCAAGGAACGCGTCTTCGCAGCGGGAGATAATGTCGACAATGGCATTGCCGACGGTGAGTACGTCAAATTGCGTCATGAAACCCGGACCCCAAGAAATCTTTGCGCGACGGTATAACGGTTTTTTCCCGGCAGGGAAGCCGAAATGACCCGCATTGCAGCATGAAATCTGTCATACGCCTGTCATGGCCCGAGGCTAGAAAGCCCGTGACGGGCGACGATCCACCCGTCCGGAAAGCCGCAGACGCAACCCATGTTGTTTCATGCGGTCCCTTTCCGACCGGAAAGGCCCTTGTCGACCACGGATGAACTGGCGGCAGGCTTTCCGGACCCGGAAAGGGAGATGGCGATCGAATTGGTTCAATCCATTTGTCAGGTCACGTGATATCCGTTAGACAACCCTAGTCGTTGTCCCGGATTTTCTCGCCATGTCTGCCATTGCCCTGAACGTCGCGCCCATCTTCATTCTCATCCTCGTGGGCTGGACACTGGCACGCACCGGATTTTTGAAAGCCAGCGTTGGCGACGGGCTTGGCGAATTCGTCTTCAAGGTCGCCGTGCCGATGCTGATGTTTCGCACGCTGGCTGAAGCCGATTTCCACGGCGCATCACCCTTTCGCCTCTGGGCGGCCTATTTCGCCGGTGTCGGTATCACGTGGGCCGTCGCACATCTTGTCGCGCGCCACATCTTCGGCCGCGACGAGCAGATCGGTGTGATTGCCGGTGTTTCCGCCGCTTTCGCCAACAATGTCTTCATCGGCCTGCCGCTTGTTGGCCGCTCGGTGGGGGATGAGGGGCTGGTGGCGCTGTCCATCCTGCTCGCCATCCATCTGCCGGTGATGATGATCATCGGCACGATCCTGATGGAGAATGCCACGCACCGCATGGCAGGTGGCGAGAAGCAGGGCATTCTGGCCATTTTGAAGCAGATTGGCCGCAATCTGGTGACAAACCCGCTGGTGATCGGCCTTGTGGCCGGTCTCGCCTTCAATCTGTCCGGCCTGCCTTTGACGCCGGTCGGCAAGACCGTTGTGGACCAGATTGCCGGGATTGCCGGTGCTGCGGCGTTGATTTCGCTTGGCATGAGCCTGACGCGTTATTCCATTTCCGGGAACCTCGGCATTTCGACGGCCATGACGCTGCTCAAGCTTTTCCTCATGCCCGCTTGTGTCTATGCCGCCGCCAAGCTGCTTGGCCTGCCGCCCAGCTGGGTTTCGGCACTTGTCTTGACCTCTTCGGTGCCCACGGGTGTCAACGCCTGGCTGATTGCCAACCGCTTCGGGGCCGGGCAATCGCTCGCCGCCTCGACCATTTCCATCACCACACTCTTCGGCGTGCTTTCCGTGTCCTTCTGGGCCTGGTTGCTCGCCTCCTGAAAGCGCACAGACAAAAGGCCCGGCAGGTTTCCCCGCCGGGCCTTGAATAGGCATCCCCCGATGCGAAAGACTTCCGGCTCAGGGAAGCGGCTGCGGCGAAGCCGACTGGCTGTTCAGCCAAGCCAGAAGGTTGGCGCGGTCAACATCCTTCTTCAGGCCAGCGAAGGCCATCTTGTTGCCCGGGACTTCCTTCTTGGGGTCCGTCAGGTAGGCGTTGAGCTTTTCGAACGTCCAAGCCGGAACCGTACCGGCATGAGCCTTCATGCCATCGGAGTAGGCAAAGCCTTCATGCGAGGCGACCGGGCGGCCAACAACGCCGTAAAGGTTCGGGCCAACCTTGTTCGGACCGCCCGAGGAGGCGTCATGACAGGCGGCACACTTCTTGAACACAGCCTGACCGGCAGCGGCATCGGCGCTCGCCAGCAGTTCCGGCAGGGTCTTGGGAGCGGCCTGCTCGGTGGTGGCAGCAGCCGTATCTGCCGTGGCAATCACGTAGCCCGGCTTTTCCGGCGCCTTGTGGCTAAAAATCGCATTTCCGGTCACGCTCGCCAGCGCTGCAACGACCACCGTGCTGACGATAGCGCCCGCACCCTTGAAAACAATACCTATCATTGACCGTCCCTCTCCATGTGGAAGCCAGCAACCCAAAGAAGGGCCACCTTGAATTTGCGCGGAACCTATGTCTTTTGACAGTTCGTTGCAATATCATTTGCCTGCTAGATTCCACGACTATCGTGCCATTTCGCGGGATGCTTTTAAAGGGCTTCTCCATGTCGACTTTCGATTCAAACCGGATTTTGGTGCTGATACCGGCCCGAATGGCTTCAACGCGCCTTCCCGGCAAGCCTCTGGCCGATATTGCAGGCCTTCCGATGATCGTTCAGGTGGCCAAACGGGCCGAAGAGGCCAAGGTGGGGCGAATAATTGTCGCAGTGGATGACCAGCGCGTCTTCGATGCCGTGTCGGCTGCCGGTTTCACCGCCGTGATGACCGCAGAAAGCCATCAATCCGGCTCCGACCGAATCTTTGAAGCGCTTCAGGCCGCCGATCCGGACGGCAAGGCGGAGATTGTCATCAATGTTCAGGGTGATCTTCCGACCATCGAGGCGGAAGCGATCCATGCCGCGCTTCGTCCGCTCGAAAACCCGGATGTCGATATTGCCACACTGACGACGGAAATTTCCGAAGAGGCTGAAAAGACCAATCCCAACGTGGTGAAGGTTGTGGGTTCGCCCCTTTCGCCGTCGCGCCTGAAGGCGCTCTACTTTACCCGCGCCACGGCCCCTTACGGTGACGGCCCGCTTTATCACCACATCGGGCTTTATGCCTACCGCCGCGCAGCGCTTGAAAAATTCGTAGCGCTCGGCCCCTCACCGCTCGAACAGCGCGAAAAGCTGGAACAGCTTCGCGCGCTAGAAGCAGGCATGCGCATCGACGCGGAAATCGTTGATGGTGTGCCGCTTGGCGTCGATACGCCCGCCGACCTTGAAAAAGCCCGGCTCATTCTTGCCTCCAGAAAAACGGCCTGACCAACATGATCCAGAAAACCAACAGGATCGCCTTCCAGGGTGATTTCGGCGCCAATTCCGACATGGCCTGCCGCGACATGTTTCCCAGCATGGAGCCGCTGCCCTGCCCCACCTTTGAAGACGCGTTCACGGCGCTGGAAAATGGCGATGCCGACCTCGCCATGATCCCGATCGAGAACACCATTGCGGGCCGCGTGGCAGACATTCATTACCTGCTGCCGCTTTCGCGCCTCAACATCGTCGGCGAATACTTCATGCCCATCCGCTTCCAGCTGATGGTGTTGCCCGGCGTTGTGACCGACGAGATCCGCACCGTGCACAGCCATATCCATGCGCTTGGCCAGTGCCGCAAGATCATCCGCGCAAATGGCTGGAAGGCCGTGGTGGCGGGCGATACCGCCGGGGCTGCCAAGCTGGTTTCGGAACGCGGCGACCGCTCGATGGCAGCGCTTGCCCCGCGTCTGGCCGCTGGTCTTTACGGTCTTGATATCGTGGCCGAAAATGTCGAGGACACGGACAATAACGTCACCCGCTTCGTCATCCTGTCGCGCGATGAAAAATGGGCGCGCCGCGAAAAGGACGAGGAAATCATTGTTACCACCTTCGTCTTTAATGTGCGCAACATTCCCGCCGCGCTCTACAAGGCGCTCGGCGGCTTTGCGACCAACGGCATCAACATGACGAAGCTTGAAAGCTACCAGATCGGCGGGCGCTTCATCGCCACGCAGTTCTACGCCGATATTCAGGGCCACCCCGATGACGAGCCGGTGCGCCGGGCGCTGGAGGAATTGCGCTTCTTCTCCGAGAAGGTGCGCGTTCTGGGCGTCTACAAGGGCCACCCAATGCGCAGCGAACTCTAAAAGGAAAAGGGGCCTTTCGGCCCCTTTTCTTATTCCTTGTCCGGTTCACAGAAGCGGATGCGGTTGCCATCGGGATCGGTGACGACAAAGGTCGGGCCGAAATCCATCACCGTTAGCGGCTGGAGGATGGTGAGGCCCGCCGCTTCTGCCATCGCGAACCGGGCGGCCACGCCGCCAGCTTCCGGGATCATCACGCCGATTTCAAAGCCACCGCGTTCGGCAGGTGCTTCCGGCTTGACCATGGACCGGCGCCACAGGCCGAAAAGACGACCACCCGGCAGCGGCACGGCGGTAAAATTCTCCGAAGAGGCAAAGGTCTCGACGCCCAGAAGGTCGCGATAAAAAGCGGCGCTCTTTTCCGGGTTTTCGACATAAAGAATGGTGAGGTTGAGATCGAGGCTGGTCATGGTCATCTCCTTCGCACGGCTTCGTGCATTTGGTTTCGATGGCCAGACCTTAGGCTCTAGCACTGTCAATTCATGTCAGTAGTGATTGGCCGCCATCAGGGTTGCGTTGACGTCGACATGCCTTGTGACACCTTCCATTCGGCGAGAAGCGCTGCCCGGCGGCGCGGGTAACGCCTGCCAGTTTCGGAAAGGGCCGAGATGCGATCCGTGCGGAAGCTGCGGAAATCGCCGCGCAATTCGCACCAGGCCAGAACGACGCGCACCCGCTCGAAATAGGCGAGCGCAAAAGGCCAGATCGTGCGCTGGCTTTCCGCGCCCTGCTCATTGCGATAGTCGATGCGTACCACGCGCTCGCGGCGGATGGCTTCGCGCAACAGCCCCACATCGGTGGTGTCGGCCAGTTGATCGCGACGCGGCACCATGAGCGCCGTGCGGTCCAGCGTCTCGCGCAATTCCTCCGGTAGCACGGCGGCGATCTTGGCCAGAACATCGCGGGCCGCACCGGCCAAGGCCGCATCGGTGGCCCCGGCCACCCAGCGGGAGCCCAGCACCAGCGCCTCGATTTCTTCGGCGGAAAACATCAAAGGCGGCAGCATGAAGCCCGGCTGCAGCAGATAGCCGATGCCGGCCTCGCCCTCAATCGGCGCGCCCTGTGCCCGAAGGCTCGCAATATCGCGATAGAGCGTGCGCAGGCTGACGCCGGTCTCCTCCGCCAGATCGGCACCCGAGACGGGGCGGCGATGGCGGCGAAGAACCTGAATGAGGGTCAGCAAGCGCTCGGCACGCGAGATCGGCGTCACGGGCGGCTCAGGTCCGGTCCAGCCAGTCGCGCATCAAGCGGTGGGCGACGGCACCCGATGGCGGCGCAAACATTTCGGCCTCGCCGTGGCGGCTGGCAAGAAGCGTGCGCAGCTCGTCCCGCGTGAACCAGCGGCAATCGTCCATCTCATCGCGGTCGATGGTGATTTCGGTCGTCACCGCCTCGGCGTAGAAAGCCACCATCATCTGGTGCGGCATGGGCCAGGGTTGCGAGGCGTGGTAACGCACTCGTCCGATCTTCACGCCCGCCTCTTCTGCGGTTTCGCGCCGCACAGCGTCTTCCAGCGTCTCGCCCGGCTCCACAAAGCCCGCTAGGCAGGAGTAAAGCCCCGGCATGAAATGAAGGGCGCGGCCGAGCAGACAACGGTCGCCCGCCACATCAATGGTCAGCATGATCACCACCGGGTCCATGCGCGGGAAAATCGCGTGTTCGCAGGTCGTACAGACCCGCTTGTAGCCGCCGCTGCGGCTTTCCATGCGCCCGCCGCAGCGACCGCAGAAGCGATGATCGGCATTCCAGCGGATCAGGCTTGCGGCTTGGGCAAACTCACCCAGAAGCTCCGGGGCGAGATCATATTCGCGGATCAGAGAACGGCCATCCGTCAGACGAAACGGGCTTGCCGGATCATCCGCATTGATGTTGACCGAGATCGCCAGCCGCGGTGCGCCATCAGCCCCGTGACCGAGAAGGACAGCCTCATCCACATCCGGGTCGAGATCGGTCAGTTCGTAGGGCGCGAACAACGGATCGACCACAGTGTTTTCGTGCTTCAGCAGCAGCTTGCCATCACAGAACGCGAAAACCCGGGCGCTGCGATCCTTCAGCGCCTTGATCGCGCAATCATCGGTGCGGTGCTCCGAGGCACGTTCCAGACGATTATGGGAAAAGGACGTCAGGGCACTCGCCTCCGGATAGGTCGGGAGGCTGTCGAAAATGTTCGCCATGGTCACAAGGCTCCCAGCAGTTTTTCGATGAAATCGGCGCGCGCCGTGTCGTCCCAAGGCTCAGCCGTGCCATAGCCCCAGACGGGACCGGGCCAGTTGGCATCCCCTTCAGAACGGGCGATGACATGGACATGCAGCTGGCGGACGATGTTGCCGAGCGCGCCGACATTGATCTTGGTGGCGCCCGTCACCTGCTTCAGAGCGGCGGCGACACTGTTTGCCTCAAAGGTCAGCATGGTCTGATCGAGCGGGGTCAGTTCGAAAATCTCCGAGACTGCGGGCCGTTGCGGAATGAGCACCAGCCAGGGCCAGCGGCTGTCCTTCATCAGGCGCAACTGGCACAGGCCCAGTCGCGAGAGGCAATCGCTATCGCGTGCGAGCCTTTCATCCAGACGGAATTCGTTCACCGAGGCCCCTCCCTGCATTTCGGGTCTGCGCCCATACTGATTGAGCGCAGTTTATCTTCATAGCAGTTTTTTAAAAGGCTTGGCTTGCATTTGCGGCAGGAATTGCCGATATGGAACGCGGGAGGCCGGTGGCGGACGTCGCCACTCGCCAACCGGGTCAGGTCCGGAAGGAAGCAGCCCCAACGAGCGGGCACGGGTCGCCTCGCCGGTCTCCCACCTATCCATTTCATGGCGGCTGTGATTGAAGGGGTCGATGAGCGACACGCAAGCGGCAGGCAGCCAGACGAACGCAGGCGGCTATCGCGTTCTGGCCCGCAAATACCGCCCCAAGGACTTCTCCGATCTCATGGTCGGTCAGGAACCGATGGTGCGTACGCTCACCAACGCTTTCGAGACCGGACGCATTGCCCAAGCCTACATGCTGACCGGCGTGCGTGGTGTGGGCAAGACGACGACGGCCCGCATTCTGGCCCGCGCGCTCAATTACAAGACCGATTCCATCGACAAGCCGACCATCGACCTTCGTGAGCCGGGCCTTCATTGTCAGGCC
>Ga0209794_1000476_pt1 | contig 58792 bp, 50 predicted proteins | sample EBPBio232013_DNA_FD_185869 | JGI IMG/M metagenome (GOLD analysis project Ga0209794, IMG submission 185869) | Wastewater treatment Type I Accumulibacter community from EBPR Bioreactor in Madison, WI, USA - Reactor 1_5/23/2013_ DNA (SPAdes)... | ecosystem: Engineered > Bioreactor > EBPR >...
GCCACCACACCAGCACCCAGGCCAGCGCGGCGCCGGCGGCCAGCACCCACATGCCGGCGCGCCAGGAGCGCGCCTCGATCAGCCACGCCAGCGGCGAGCCGGTGACCAGCATGCCGATGCCGCCGAGCATCAGCGTCAGCCCCGACAGCATGGCGAAGCGCTCGCCGGGGAACTGCTGCGCGATGAACAGCGTGCACGCCAGGAAGGCCGGCGCGCAGCCGATGCCGATCAGCACCTGGCCGGCGATCAGCGCCTCATAACTGTGTGATCCGGCGGACAGCCCTGCGCCCAGCACGGTCAGCGGAAAGGCCGTCAGCACCGTGCGGCGCAGGCCGAACAAGTCCATGCCGACGCCGATCAGCAGTTGCAGCGCGCCGAAGGCGAAATGAAAGCTCGCCGCGAACAGGCCGATCTGCTGCGGCGAGAGCCCGAACTCGGCCTGCAGCGGCGGCGCCAGGATGGCAGCCATCGTGCGGAAGGCCTGGCTCATGCCGAAGGCCGCGGTCAGCGCCAGCAGCATGGGCCAGGCGGCGCGCGGCGACAGGGCGGGGGACATCGGAGGGGAACGGGAGGCGCCGCCCATGAGCGGGCGGCGCCAAGGCGACGCAAGGCGGCCGGCTTTACAGCGCGGCGTCCTTCAGCTTCTTCAGCGCACGCGCCTTGATGCGCACGGTGGCCGGCTTGGCGGCGAACACGCGCTCGACCTTGGTGAAGGGGTCGATGCCCTTGCGCTTGGGCTTGGCGGGCACTTGCTGCACGCCGATCTTGATCAGCCCGGGCAGCGTGAAGGCGCCGGCGCCCTTCTTGTGTACGGCGCCGAGGATCGCCGTCTCCAGCGCCGCCAGCACGGCCTTCACGGCCTTGGGCTCGACGCCCGACTGCTCGGCCAGGTGGCTGGCCAGCGACGACTTGGTGAAGGTGTCCTTGACGGGCTTGATGGTCTTCGCGGCTGCCGGGGCGGCGGCCTTCTTGGGGGTGCGGCTCGCCTTGGCGGCGGCCTTCTTCGCAGTTGCCATGAGTCTCTTGGAGGTTGAGAAAAAGAAACGAGGGCGCTGTCGGCCCTCGCTGCTGATTCTAGGGACCTGCGGCGCGGCCTACGACGCGCCGTCGCCCATCTGCGACTGCAGCCAGTTGGGCTCGCCGACCTTGGCCACCAGCTCGATCTGCGTCTCGAGGTGGTCGATGTGCTCTTCGGTGTCGTCGAGGATGTCCTCCAGCAGATCGCGCGAGACGTAGTCGCGCACCGACTCGCAGTGCGCGATGGCGTCCTTCAGCACGCCGTGCGCGCCGACCTCGGCCTTGAGGTCGCAGTGCAGGATCTCGACCGCGCTCTCGCCGATCATCAGCTTGCCCAGGTCCTGCAGGTTGGGCAGGCCTTCGAGCATCAGGATGCGCTCGATCAGCCGGTCGGCGTGCTTCATCTCCTCGATCGACTCCTCGTACTCGTGCTTGGCCATGCGCGCGAAGCCCCAGTTCTTCAGCATGCGGGCGTGCAGGAAGTACTGGTTGATCGCGGTGAGTTCGTTCTTGAGCTGGCGGTTGAGAAACTCCAGCACCTTGGCATCGCCTTTCATCGGCGGCTCCTTGACGTTTGAGGTGCGCCTATTGTGCGAGGCAAGTCAGGCGTCCGCGAAGGCGCGCGCATACCCGAGCCTGCCGTGGTGGCGCTCGGAGCGCGAAGCGTTTTCATTCGCGCCGCGCGGCGCGAGTGCGCCCTGGTGCGAGTGCAACGAGCGGCGTCGTTAGCCGACGTTGCCCGACGCCACTACGCGGCGCCGTGACCCGGCGCCGCGGCCTTCAGTGCGTGGCCGGCTGCGGGCTCGCTTCGGCACCGGCCAGCGGCCGGATGTTCTGCGCCAGCTGGCCCTTGGGGCCGGCCACCATCTCGAAGGTGACGCGGCTGCCCTGCTTGAGCGTTCTGAAGCCGTCCATCTGCACCGCGGAGAAATGCGCAAACACGTCGGCGCCGCCGCCATCGGGCTCGATGAAGCCGAAGCCCTTGGCGTCGTTGAACCACTTGACCACCCCGAAGGCCATTTGTCTCTCCCGCCGCTTTGCTTTGAAGATCAGAAATTTTCAGTTCATGAGTCAGATCTTGTCAAGTCTCGCCAGATCGATGGCGGCCACGATCCGATGACGATGTCGCATCACGGCGCGCCGAGCGGGCGTTTTCGGGGCTCATATCGACGCTTGAAACGCCGCGCGTTGGGCCAACATCCGATCCTTGGGCCCTGGCCGGCGCGCTGCGCACGGGCCAAAGCCTTGCTGGATAGAATGAGCCATGCCTGATGAAGGACCCCCGCAACTGCCGCCCAAGGCGCCGCCGCGCGTGCGGCGCGAGGGCGGTGCAGGGGCCGTCGTCGCGGAGCGCAAGGCGGCGCGGACGAAGCCGCCGTCGCTGTATCAGGTGGTGCTGCTGAACGACGACTACACGCCGATGGAATTCGTCGTGATGGTGCTGCAGCAGTATTTCCTGCGTGACCTCTCGACGGCCACGCACATCATGCTCAAGATCCACCACGAAGGCCGTGGCGTCTGCGGGGTCTACCCCAAGGACATCGCGGCGACCAAGGTCGAACTCGTCCTGGCCGCGGCGCGCCGCGACGGACACCCGCTGCAGTGCATTATGGAGGCCGCATGATCGCCCAGGAACTGGAAGTCAGCTTGCATATGGCGTTCGTCGAAGCGCGCCAGCAGCGGCACGAGTTCATCACCGTCGAACACCTGCTGATGGCGCTGCTGGACAACCCGTCCGCCGCCGAGGTGCTGCGCGCCTGCGCCGCCAACCTCGACGACCTGCGCAAGAGCCTGGCCACCTTCATCAAGGAGAACACGCCCACCGTCTCCGGCACCGAAGAGGTCGACACGCAGCCGACGCTGGGCTTCCAGCGCGTGATCCAGCGCGCCATCATGCATGTGCAGAGCACCGGCAGCGGCAAGAAGGAAGTGACCGGCGCCAACGTGCTGGTGGCCATCTTCGGCGAGAAGGATTCGCACGCCGTGTACTACCTGCACCAGCAGGGCGTGACGCGGCTGGACGTGGTGAACTTCATCGCCCACGGCATCAAGAAGAGCGACCCGCCGGAGCCCGCCAAGTCCAACGAGAACAGCGGCAACGAGGCCGAGAAGGAAGACGGCGCCGCCGGCGACGGCAAGGGCTCGCCGCTGGACCAGTTCACGCAGAACCTCAACCAGCTGGCGCGCGACGGCAAGATCGACCCGCTGATCGGCCGCGAGCACGAGGTCGAGCGCGTGATCCAGGTCCTCTGCCGCCGGCGCAAGAACAACCCGCTGCTGGTCGGCGAGGCCGGCGTCGGCAAGACCGCCATCGCCGAAGGCCTGGCCTGGCGCATCACCGAGAAGGACGTGCCCGAGGTGCTGGCCGACGCCAACGTCTACGCGCTGGACATGGGCGCGTTGCTGGCCGGCACCAAGTACCGCGGCGACTTCGAGCAGCGCCTGAAGGGCGTGCTCAAGCAGTTGAAGGACCAGCCCAACGCCATCCTCTTCATCGACGAGATCCACACGCTGATCGGCGCCGGCGCCGCCAGCGGCGGCACGCTGGATGCGTCCAACCTGCTCAAGCCCGCGCTGTCCAGCGGCGCGATGAAGTGCATCGGCGCCACCACCTTCACCGAGTACCGCGGCATCTTCGAGAAGGACGCGGCGCTGTCGCGGCGCTTCCAGAAGGTCGACGTCGTCGAGCCCTCGGTCGAGCAGACGGTGGAGATCCTGAAGGGCCTGAAGAGCCGCTTCGAAGAACACCACAGCGTCAAGTACGCGATCGGCGCGCTGCAGGCGGCCGCCGAGCTGTCGGCCAAGTACATCAACGACCGGCACCTGCCGGACAAGGCGATCGACGTCATCGACGAGGCCGGCGCCGCGCAGCGCATCCTGCCCAAGAGCAAGCAGAAGAAGACCATCACCCGCTCCGAGGTGGAAGAGATCGTCGCCAAGATCGCGCGCATCCCGCCCGCCAGCGTCTCCAGCGACGACCGCGGCAAGCTGCGCAACCTGGAACGCGACTTGAAGAGCGTGGTCTTCGGCCAGGAGCAGTCGATCGAGGCGCTGGCCGCCGCCATCAAGATGGCGCGCTCCGGCCTCGGCAAGCCCGAGAAGCCGATCGGCAGCTTCCTCTTCAGCGGGCCCACCGGCGTCGGCAAGACCGAGGTGGCCAAGCAGCTGGCCTACATCCTGGGCATCGACCTGATCCGCTTCGACATGTCGGAGTACATGGAGCGCCACGCCGTCAGCCGCCTGATCGGCGCGCCGCCGGGCTACGTCGGCTTCGACCAGGGCGGCCTGCTGACCGAGGCCATCACCAAGAAGCCGCACGCGGTGCTGCTGCTCGACGAGATCGAGAAGGCGCACCCCGACGTCTTCAACGTGCTGCTGCAGGTGATGGACCACGGCACGCTGACCGACAACAACGGGCGCAAGGCCGACTTCCGCAACGTGATCATCATCATGACCACCAACGCGGGCGCCGAGACCATGAACAAGGCGACCATCGGCTTCACCACGAAGCGCGAGCAGGGCGACGAGATGGCCGACATCAAGCGCCTGTTCACGCCCGAGTTCCGCAACCGGCTGGACGCGATCGTCAACTTCCGCGCGCTGGATGAAGAGATCATCCTGCGCGTGGTCGACAAGTTCCTGCTGCAACTCGAAAGCCAACTCGCCGAGAAGAAGGTCGAAGTCACCTTCAGCGACGCCTTGCGCAAGCACCTGGCGGCCAAGGGCTTCGACCCGCTGATGGGCGCGCGGCCGATGCAGCGGCTGATCCAGGACGTCATCCGCCGCGCGCTGGCCGATGAACTGCTGTTCGGCCGCCTGGTCGACGGTGGCCGCTTGGCGGTGGACATCGACGACAAGGGCGAGGTGGTGCTGGACATCCAGCCGCCGCGCAAGAGCGACAAACCGAAGGCCGAGACGGCGCCGGCGGCCTGACCGCTGGCCGTCCCCGGCTTGCCGTGACAAGGCCCGCTTCGGCGGGCTTCTTTGTGTTCAGCGTGAACCGCGGCGCCGCAGCCCGGCCAGCAGTCCAGCGGCGCTGATCGCCAGCAGCAAGGCCGTCGACGGCTCGGCAACCGTGGTGGTGCCCACCGACGCCTTCCCCGCGGTGATATTGCGATGGGTCGTGCCCGATTGCTCGAAGCTGTCGAAATTTCCGATCAGGATCGAGCCGCCCGCCGACGTCAGGCCGGTGAACGTGATCTGCAAAATCGGATCGTTGTCGTCCGATGGCTCGACGACGATGATGGCGGGCAGCGACGATGCGTTGAAATCGGCAGTTAGCGGCGTGTAGTGGAACCCCGCAACGGTGCCGCCCGCCGTCGTGATGTCGTAGTCCAGCAGCGTCGTGATGCCGTCGTTGGTCGTGAACGTGCCGGTCAGCGTCCCGCCATCGTCGAACGTCACGCCATCGAGTGAGAAAACGATGTTCGCGGCTGCAGGCCATGCCGCCAGCGACAAGACTGCGCCCAGAATCGAAAGCAAACGTTTCATGGAACACCTCTCTTACGTCTGTTGAAGTTACACCTGCACCGTCTCTCGGTGCGGCGTCGAGCACAGGCCTTGCGGCCTCGTGACTCGCAGGCGTTCGACGCATAAAGTGCGCCCAAGCCTTGAATGCGATAGCAATCAGATAATTGGGATCCTAGGTGGAAGCCGGCGCTTGGCGGCTGTAAACCGGGCCGACACGCCGGCGGCCGCGGGCACTTTCCGTCGGCAGCGGCGAACCAGCATCGAGATCGGCAAACTTTCGTCACATCATCGTTACAGCCGTAATCCTAAGGAGGCTCGCCATGACCTCGTCGTCCAACGCCCCGCGCCCGCGTTCCGGCACCGTCAACGGCCCCTTGTGGGGCGAGCGTGCCGGCGACTGGGCGGCGATCCAGGAAGCGCAGTTCCGCCAGGCTTACGACGAGGTGCTGGACCGACTGGCGCTGCCGCGCGGCGCGCGGCTGTGCGACGCCGGCTGCGGCGCCGGCCTGGCCGCGCAGATCGCGGCCGGCCGTGGCTTGCAGGTCTGCGGCGTCGACGCGGCGCAGGCGCTGCTGGCGATCGCCCGGCAGCGCGTGCCCGGCGCCGACCTGCGCCACGGCGACCTCGAAGACCTGCCGTTCGCCGACGGCAGCGTCGACGCGGTGACCGGCTTCAACGCCTTCCAGTACGCGGCCGATCCGGTGGCCGCGCTGGCCGAGGCGCGGCGCATCACGCGCGCCGGCGGCGTCGTCGTCGTGATGACCTGGGGTTCGCCGCAGGGCATGGAGGCGGCATCGCTGGTGGCGGCGCTCAAGCCGCTGCTGCCGGCGCCGCCGCCCGGCGCGCCGGGGCCGTTTGCGCTTTCCGACCCCGAAGCCTTGCGCCAGCTGGCCACCTCGGCCGGCTGCCGGCCGGTGGAGGTGCATGACACGCAAACCGCGTGGCAGTACCCCGACCTGGCGACCGCCTTGCGCGGCCTGGCCTCGTCCGGCGTGGCGGCGCGCGCCATCGCGCACTCGGGTGCGGCCGCCGTCGACGCGGCGCACGAGACCGCGCTGGCGCCGTTTCGCCGCCCCGACGGCAGCTACCGCATCGGCGCGGCCTTCCGCTGGATGCTGGCGCAGGCCTGAATCAGGCGACGGGCTCGCGCCGGTAGAAGCGCTGCAGCAGCGCCTCGAACGCCGGGTGCTCGCTGCGCAGCAGGCCCGGGTTGACGAAGAAGGCCTCGCTGGCGACCGCGAAGAACTCTTCCGGCGCGTGCGCGGCGTAGGGGTCCAGCGCCGTCTCTTCGCCGGCGTCGACACGCGCCGCGAAGCGTTCGTACTCGTCGTGCAGCGTGGCGGTCCACTCGTCGCGGCCGATGTCGGGCGGCAGCGGCGGCACGCCGTCGGCGATGCCGTCGGCCATGTCCAGCACGTGAGCAAATTCGTGGATCACCACGTTGTAGCCCTCGGCCGCGCTGCGCCCGCTGCCGCGCACGTCGCGCCACGACAGCATCACCGGGCCGCCTTGCACCGCCTCGCCCGACAGCACCTCGTCGTACTCGTGCAGCACGCCGTCGTCGTCGAGGTGCTCGCGGCGCACCTTCACTAAGTCGGGCTGCAGCACGATGCCGACGAAGCCGTCGTAGCGCGCCAGCCCCAGCTGCAGCACCGGCAGGCAGGCCTGCGCCGCGACGGCGACCACCACGTCGTTGGTCAGCCGCAGCGGCGGCACCGCACTGAACTCCTTGCGGTCGAGGAAGAGGCTGGTCATGCGGCGCAGCGCCGGCGCGCCGGGCGTGCCTTCGAGCTTGAGGAAGGGGTAGCGCACCAGCGTGCGCTTCCACAAGTCGTCGGGGATCGGCCGGCGGCGCAGCGCCGCGGCTTCGCGCCGCTCTTGCAGCCAGTGCTGCAGGCTGCTCAACATCGGCGTCAGGTGCCGGTGCCAGCGGCGGGTCCAGCGCCGGTGCCGGCGGTGGCCTGCGCCGGCGTCAGGCGCTGCAGCCCGGCGGCCGACAGCCGCAGCACGTCGGCGCGCGGCCGTGCGCCGTCGTCCAGGTCCCAGTCGCTCAGCACCACGCGGCGCAGGCCGTCGCCGAGCTCGTGCGCGGCCGGGCGGTGGGTGTGGCCGTGGATCAGCGTCGCGGCGCCGGCTTGCAGCAGCAGCGCGCGGCAGGCCTCGGCGTCGAGGTCGCCTTGCGTCTCCACGCCCGATGCCTGGTGCGCCCTGCTGCGCTCGCGCATCGCGCGCGCCGTCGCCAGCCGCTCGGCCAGCGGCCGGGCCAGGAAGTCGCGCTGCCACGCCGGCGAGCGCACCTGCGCGCGAAAGGCCTGATAGGGCGCGTCGCCCAGGCATTGCGCATCGCCATGGACGAGCAGCCAGCGCTGGCCGAAGGCGTGCAGGCAACTCGGGTCGGCCAGCGCCGTCATGCCGGCGGCGGCGCACAGCTCGGCGCCGACCAGGAAGTCGCGGTTGCCCGGCATGAAGCCGATGCTGATGCGGCGCGCCGCCGCGGCGATGGCCGCGACCACGCCTTGCTCGAAGGGCTGCTGGCGCATGTCGTCGCCGACCCAGGCTTCGAACACGTCGCCCAGCAGGCACACGGCGTCGGCCGTCGTGCCGGCCAGGTAGGCGCCGAAGGCCGCCGCGGTGCGCGGCAGGCCCGGGGCCAGGTGCAGGTCGGACACGAAGTCGATGGCGCGCCAGTGCGGCGGCGCCACCCAGTCCGGGATCACGCCACCGCGTAGACGCGCTGGATCACCACGTCGTCCAGAGGCACGTCGTCGTGGAAGCCCTTGCGGCCGGTGCGCACGCGCTCGATGGCGTCGACGACGTCGGCGCCTTCGGTGACGCGGCCGAACACCGCATAACCCCAGCCTTGCGCGTTCTCGGCCTTGAAGTCGAGGAAGTCGTTGTCGGTGGCGTTGATGAAGAACTGCGCCGTCGCGCTGTGCGGGTCGTTGGTGCGCGCCATCGCCAGCGTGTACTTCTTGTTCTTGAGGCCGTTGTTGGCCTCGTTCTTGATCGGTGCGTCGGTGCCCTTTTGCTTCATGCCGGGCTCGAAGCCGCCGCCCTGCACCATGAAGCCCTTGATGACGCGGTGGAACACCGTGTTGTCGTAGTGGCCCTTGGCCACGTAGGCGAGAAAGTTCTTCGTGCTCTCGGGGGCCTTCACGTCATCGAGCTCGATGGTGATCGTGCCGGCGCTGGTTTCCATCTTCACGGTCTTGCTCATTGCATTCACTCCACGCTTGCTTTCTTGATGACCACGTCGGTCTGCGGCACGTTCTGGTGCGGGCCCTTGTTGCCCACCGCCACGGCCTTGATCTTGTCGACCACGTCCATGCCTTCGACCACCTTGCCGAACACGGCGTAGCCGCCGCCGGCGCTGTCGAGCATCGGGTTGTCGGCCACGTTGATGAAGAACTGCGCCGTCGCCGAGTTGAGCGCCGGCGTGCGCGCCATCGCCAGCGAGCCGCGCGTGTTGCTCAGGCCGTTGCGCGCCTCCAGCGGGATCGGCGCGCGCACGGCCTTCTGGTTCAGGTCCGGCGTGAAGCCGCCGCCCTGGATCATGAAGCCGTCGATCACGCGGTGGAAGATGGTGCCGTCGTAGTGGCCGGCCTTCACGTACTGCAGGAAGTTGTCGACCGACTTTGGCGCCTTGTCGGGCGCCAGCTCGACGACGATGTCGCCCACGCTGGTGGCCAGGCGCACCTTCTGCGCCGCGGCGGGGAGGGCGGGGCCCAGCAGGCCGACGGCCAGCGCGCCGGCCAGCAGCCAGCGCTTGTGCATCACGATCACGTTCGTCTCTCCATGGGGCCTTGCCAGGGTGGCCCCTCGTATACTGGTCGATTCTATCGGGCCGACCTCTTCACAGTCGCCGCCATTGCCTGGCACCGCATGAGCCTTCGCATCCACAACACGCTGACCCGCCGGGTCGAAGACTTCGCGCCCATCGAGCCCGGCCACGTGCGCATGTACGTGTGCGGCATCACCGTCTACGACCTGTGCCACATGGGCCATGCGCGCATGATGGTGGCCTTCGACATGGTCTACCGCTGGCTGCTGACCAGCGGCTACCGCGTGACCTTCGTTCGCAACATCACCGACATCGAAGACAAGATCATCCGCCGCGCGCTGGAGCGCGGCATCACCATCCGCGCGCTGACCGACGAGATGATCGCCGCGATGCACCGCGACTTCGCCGCCATCGGCGTGCTGCCGCCCACGCACGAGCCGCGCGCCACCGAGTACGTGCCGCAGATGCTCGACATGATCGGCAAGCTCGAAGCCAAGGGCCTGGCCTACCGCGCCGCCGATGGCGACGTCGACTTCGCGGTGCGCAAGCTGCCGGGCTACGGGCGGCTGTCGGGCAAGTCGCTGGACGACCTGCGCGCCGGCGAGCGCGTGGCCGCCGACGACAGCAAGCAGGACCCGCTGGACTTCGTGCTGTGGAAGGCCGCCAAGCCCGAAGAGCCCGACGAAGCCAAGTGGGCCTCGCCCTTCGGCCCGGGCCGGCCGGGCTGGCACATCGAGTGCTCGGCGATGTCGTGCGCGCTGCTCGGCGAGCACTTCGACATCCACGGCGGCGGCATGGACCTGCAGTTCCCGCACCACGAGAACGAGCTCGCCCAGAGCGTGGGCGCCAATGGCGGGCCTTTCGTCAACGTGTGGATGCACAACGGCTTCCTCAATGTGCAGCGCGAAGCGGGCATGGCGCCCGAGAAGATGTCGAAGTCGCTCGGCAACTTCTTCACCATCGCCGAGGTGCTGCAGCGCTACGACGGCGAGACGCTGCGCTTCTTCATGCTGCGCACGCATTACCGCAGCCCCTTCAATTTCGGCGAAGCTAACCTGGAAGATGCGCGCAGCGCGCTGCGCCGGCTGTATACCGCGCTGGAGGCCGGCGGCTCGCCGATGGACGACGCGGCGATCGACTGGACGCAGCCCGAGGCGGCCGCCTTCCGCGCCGCGATGGACGACGACTTCAACACGCCGCTGGCCACCGCCGTGTGGTTCGAGCTGGCCAGCGAAGTCAACCGCAGCCGCGACCCCGCCAAGGCCGGCCTGCTGCGCGCGCTGGGCCGCGTGCTGGGCGTGCTGCAGCAGCGGCCCAGCGCCTTCCTGCAGGCCGGGGCGGGGCTGGACGAGGCCGCCATCGCCGCCATGATCAGCGCGCGCGCCGCCGCCAAGGCCGCGCGCAACTTCGCCGAGGCCGACCGCATCCGCCAGCAGCTGGCCGCGCAAGGCATCGAGCTGAAAGACTCGGCCCAGGGCACGACCTGGGTGCGCGGCTAGTCGCGCGGGGCGGCATCGCGGCCATGCCTGCCAGAAGCACTCCGCCCGTGCCGGCCTCGCCCGGCTACTGGGACGACGCCTGCAAGCACCTCTCGCGCCGCGACCGCGTGATGAAGCGGCTGATCCCGCAGTTCGGCGACGCGCGGCTGCAGACCCGCGGCGACGCCTTCACGACGCTGGCGCGCTCCATCGTCGGCCAGCAGATCTCGGTGAAGGCGGCGCAATCGGTGTGGGAGCGCTTCGTCGCCTTGATGGCGCTGACGGCGCTGCCGCGCCGGCTGCCGCTGCAGCCCGAACAGGTGCTGGCGCTGGCCCCGGCGCTGCTGCGCGAGGCCGGCCTCTCGGCGCGCAAGACCGAGTACCTGCACGATCTGGCGCGCCACTTCGGCGACGGCCGCGTGCACGTGGCGCAGTGGCAGCAGATGGACGACGAGGCCATCATCGCCGAGCTGGTGGCCATTCGCGGCATCGGCCGCTGGACGGCCGAGATGTTCCTGATCTTCCACCTCATGCGCCCCAACGTGCTGCCGCTGGACGACATCGGGCTGCTGCGCGGCATCAGCGTCAACTACTTCAGCGGCGAGCCGGTCTCGCGCGCCGAAGCGCGCGAGGTGGCCGAGGCCTGGGCGCCGTTCCGCTCGGTGGCCACTTGGTATATTTGGCGCAGCCTCGATCCGCTGCCGGTGGAGTATTGATGAGCAAGCGTCACTTTCTGGACTTCGAGCACCCGATTGCCGAGCTCGAATCCAAGATCGACGAACTGCGCTACGTGCAGAACGAATCAGCGGTCGACATCTCCGACGAGATCGAACGCCTCAGCCAGAAGAGCCTGCTGCTCACCAAGGACATCTACTCCAGCCTGAGCCCCTGGCAGGTGACGCAGATCGCGCGCCACCCGCAGCGGCCGTACACGCTGGACTACGTGGGCGAGATTTTCACCGACTTCCAAGAGTTGCACGGCGACCGCCACTACGCCGACGACCTGTCCATCGTCGGCGGCCTGGCGCGCTTCAACGGCCAGCCCTGCATGGTGCTGGGCCACCAGAAGGGGCGCGACACGAAAGAGCGCACGGCGCGCAACTTCGGCATGTCGCGGCCCGAGGGCTACCGCAAGGCGCTGCGGCTGATGCAGCTGGCCGAGAAGTTCGGCCTGCCGATCTTCACCTTCGTCGACACGCCGGGCGCCTACCCCGGCATCGGCGCCGAAGAGCGCAACCAGTCCGAGGCCATCGGCCGCAACATCTACGAGATGGCGCAGCTTCAGGTGCCCGTCATCTGCACCATCATCGGCGAAGGCGGCTCCGGCGGCGCGCTGGCCATCAGCGTGGGCGACCAGGTGCTGATGCTGCAGTTCAGCGTCTACTCGGTGATCTCGCCCGAAGGCTGCGCCTCCATTTTGTGGAAGACCGCCGACCGCGCGGCCGACGCCGCCGAGGCGCTGGGCATCACCGCGCACCGCTTGAAGGCGCTGGGCGTGATCGACAAGATCGTCAACGAACCCGTCGGCGGCGCGCACCGCGATCCCAAGTGGATGGCCGCGCAGCTCAAGCGCGGCCTCAACGACGCGCTGCGCCTGGTGGGCGACTTGAAGCCCAAGGAACTGCTGCAGCGCCGCTACGAGCGCTTGCAGTCGTACGGCCGCTTCGCCGACACCAAGGAACGCTGACCGTGGCGGCCGGTGACGGCCGGACCCTCAAGGTCGCGGTGGCCGCCAGCGGCGGCCACGATTCCACCGCGCTGCTGCATTGCACCGCGCGCAGCGCCGCCGCGCTGGGCGTGGAGGTGCATGCGCTGCACGTCCACCACGGCCTGCAGCCGGCGGCCGACGACTGGTTGGCGCACGTCGCCGCGCAATGCCGGCGCTGGGGCGGCATCCGCTTCCACGCCCAGCGCGTGAGCGAGCGGCCGGCCGCCGGCGACAGCATCGAAGCCTGGGCGCGCCGCGTGCGCTACCAGGCGCTGGGCGACCTGGCGCGGCAGGCCGGCTGCGGCCTGGTGCTGCTGGCCCATCACCGCCGCGACCAGGCCGAGACCGTGCTGCTGCAGGCCTTGCGCGGCGCCGGCCCGGCCGGGCTGGCGGCGATGCCGGCGCTGGTCCAGCGCGACGGCCTGCTGTGGGCGCGGCCCTGGCTGGACCAGCCGCGCGAGGCCATCGACGCCTACCTGCGCCGCCACCGGCTGCGCCCGGTGCTCGACCCGTCCAATGAAGAAACGCGTTATGCGCGCAGCCGGCTGCGCCTGCGGCTGTGGCCGGCGCTGCTGGCGCACGGCGCCGATGCCGAAGCGGCGCTGGCCGCGGTGGCGCGGCGCGCGCAGGAGGCGCGCACCCTCATCGACGAGGTGGCGCGCGCCGACCTGGCGCGCGTGGCCGACGCCCAAGGCCTGCGCATCGCCGACTGGCTGGGCCTGGACGCGGCCCGCCGGGCCAACGTTCTGCGTCACTGGCTGGCGGCGCAGACGCGCGCGCCGCGGCCCGAGACGCTGATCGAGCGGCTGCTGCGCGAGCTGCCGCAGCCGCGCGCCGGCCGCTGGCCGCTGGCCGCCGATGCCGAGCTGCGCCGCCACGGCGGGCGGCTGGCCGTCGTCGAGCGGCGGCCGGTCGTCGTCGGCCCGGTGCTGGCGCTGGATTTGAGCGGCCCCGGCGCGCACCCGCTGCCCGCCTGGGGCGGCACGCTGCAGGTCAGCCGCGCGGCTGCCAACGCCGGCGTGCCGGCAGCATTGCTGCGCCGTGCCGTGCTGCAGCCGCGCGGCGGCGGCGAGCAGTTCCAGGCCCACGCCGGCGGCGTGCCGCGCGCGCTGAAGAAGCAGTACCAGGACGCCGGCGTGCCCGCCTGGCAGCGCGGCGGGCCGCTGGTGCACGCCGGTGCGCAGCTCGTCTACGTGCCGGGCCTGGGCCTCGACGCGCGCGCGCTGCAGCAGCCCGGCCGGCCGCGCGTCACGCTGCAGTGGCTGGCCGATGCGCTGCCAGGCCCATGAAAGCCGCGCCACTACAATTCGCGGTTTCCCGCGGCCCTGACACCTTCTCTTCATGGCACTGATCGTTCACAAGTACGGCGGCACCTCGATGGGCTCGACCGAGCGCATCCGCAGCGTGGCGCAGCGCGTGGCCAAGTGGGTGCGCGCCGGCCACCAGCTGGTGGTGGTGCCCTCGGCGATGAGCGGCGAGACCAACCGCCTGCTGGGCCTGGCCAAGGAGCTGATGCCGGCCAGCGTCAGCGCCGAAAGCCAGCGCGAGCTGGACGCCATCGCCGCCACCGGCGAGCAGGTTTCGGTGGGCCTGCTGGCGCTGGCGCTGCAATCGCAAGGGGTGCCGGCCGTCAGCTACGCCGGCTGGCAGGTGCCGATTGCCACCGACTCGGCCTTCACCAAGGCGCGCATCGAGTCGATCGACGACACCCGCGTGCGCGCCGACCTGGCCGCCGGCAAGGTGGTCATCATCACCGGCTTCCAGGGCATCGACGAAGACAGCAACGTCACCACGCTGGGCCGCGGCGGCAGCGACACCTCGGCGGTGGCCGTGGCCGCGGCGATGAAGGCCGACGAGTGCCTGATCTACACCGACGTCGACGGCGTCTACACCACCGACCCGCGCATCGTTCCCGAGGCGCGGCGGCTGTCCACCGTCAGCTTCGAAGAGATGCTGGAGATGGCCAGCCTCGGCTCCAAGGTGCTGCAGATCCGCTCGGTGGAATTTGCCGGCAAGTACCGCGTGCCGCTGCGCGTGCTGTCGAGCTTCACGCCCTGGGACATTCCGGTCGAAGAGGAATGCCGCTCGGGCACGCTGATCACTTTCGAGGAAGACGAGAAGATGGAACAAGCCGTCGTGTCCGGCATCGCGTTCAACCGCGACGAAGCCAAGATCACCGTGATGGGCGTGCCCGACAAGCCGGGCATCGCGTACCAGATCCTCGGCCCGGTGGCCGACGCCAACATCGACATCGACGTCATCATCCAGAACGTCTCGCACGACGGCAAGACCGACTTCTCGTTCACCGTGCACCGCAACGACTACGCGCGCACGCTGGAACTGCTGAAGGCCACCGTGCTGCCGGCCACCGGCGCCGCGCAGGTGATGGGCGACCCCAAGATCTGCAAGGTGTCGATCGTCGGCATCGGCATGCGCAGCCACGTGGGCGTGGCCAGCAAGATGTTCCGCACGCTGTCGGAAGAGGGCATCAACATCCAGATGATCACCACCAGCGAGATCAAGACCAGCGTGGTGATCGACGAGAAGTACATGGAGCTGGCCGTGCGCGCGCTGCACAAGGCCTTCGATCTGGACCAGGAAGCCGCCGCCGCGTAGCCGGCGCGCCGACTGCGGCTAGAATGTGCAGCTGCTTCGAGCTGGAGTCGTGACCGAGTGGCCGAAGGTGCTCCCCTGCTAAGGGAGTATGTGGGCAAAACCTGCATCGAGGGTTCGAATCCCTCCGACTCCGCCAGCCAAGACCGCCATCAGCGCCCTCCGGGGCGCTTTTTCGTGGGCCATTTGGTGGGACATTTGGTGGTCCATCCCGCGGCCCTCCGCAGGCCTCACCGCGCGCTGACCATCGCCCCGCGCATCCCCATCCGCCCTTAGCGCACCTTCGCCAGAAAGGGCGCCATGAACGCCGCCGGCTCGCCGGTGGCGAAAGCGGCGGCGAACTCGTCGACGCCGCGCGTGATGGCGCTGTCGAGGTCGGTCTGCTGCCACTCGCGCAGCAGGCGCTTTTGCTGGCGCAGCACCTGCGGGCCCAGCGCGGCCAGGTGGCGGGCCATGCGCTGCACTTCGTCGTTCAGCCGTTCCTGCGGCACGACGGCGTCGACCAGCGACCATTGCAAGGCCTGCGCCGCGTCGATCGTGTCGCCGGTCAGCAGCAGCCAGCTGGCGCGGGCCTGGCCGATCAGCCGCGGCAGCAGCGCCGCGTGGATGATCGACGGGATGCCGACCTTCACCTCGGGCATGCCGAACTGCGCGCGGTTCGAGGCGATGCGCAGGTCGCAGGCCGCGGCCAGTTCCAGCCCGCCGCCCAGCGCCCAGCCGGGGATGCGCGCGATCACCGGCACCGGGCAATGGCGCACCGCCTCGCACAGGCCGCGCAGGCCGTCGATGAAGACGCGGGCGCTCTCGCGCGTCAGCGCGCTCATCTCCTTGATGTCGGCGCCGGCGACGAAGGCCTTGTCGCCGGCGCCGCGCAGCACCACGACGCGCAGCGCGGGGGCGCGGCTCAAGCGCGCGAAGGCCTCGCGCAGGTCGGCGATGGCCCGCGTGCCGAGGATGTTCAGGCTGCCGGCATTGCGCACGCTGACGGTGGCGATGCCGGCGGCGTCGACGCTCACGTCGGCGTGCGGCAGGGCGGGGTGGTCGGCCATGTCGTCGTCTCCACGGCAAGGGGGTCGGCAGCGGTCCCGTTGAAGGCGTCGGGCGGGTGGCCGCCCGCTCCAAAGGGAGGGGGGCCGCGCCCGGCGCCGCCGCTATCTTGGCGGCCCAAGCGAGCAATCGGCATCGAGGAGAACCCACATGGCCCTGCTTCGGCTGCGGCTGCAGGAACTGCGAATGAAGCACGGGCAATGGACGCCGGCCAATGGCGATGGCGATGGCGATGGCGACGGCGATGGCGTGCCGCCGGCCGCGGCCTGCGCCGCGCCGCCGGCGGCCGCGCGGCCGCCAGCGGCCATCGGCGGCGCGCTGCGCGCTGCCACGGGCCCCCTCACCAAAGGGTGGGGCAGCGGCGCGGCACGCTGCTTAAGGTAGCGGCCATCATGAGCGCCGAGGTGCTGATCGTCGAGAAGGTGGGCAAGACCGCGCTCATCACGCTGAACCGGCCGCGCTGCAAGAACGCGCTCGATGCCGCGTTGATGCAGGCGCTGCCGGGCGCCATCCGCGCCGTGCGGCAGGATGCGTCGATCGCCTCGGTGGTGCTCACCGGCGCCGGCGGCGCCTTCTGCTCCGGCGTGCAGTTGGCGGCCCCGGGTGAAGATGGTGAAGAAGGTGCCGATGTTTACGGCGGCAACGGCGCCGAGCAGTCCTTCGCCGGGCGCGAGCTGGTGCTCGATGCGCACCGCTGGCTCGGCGAGCTGGTCGATCTGGAAAAGCCCGTCGTCGCGGCGGTCGACGGCTTCGCTTTCGGCGCCGGCTTCTCGCTGGCGCTGGCGGCCGACTTCGTCATCGCTTCCGATCGCGCGCGCTTCGCGGCCGGCTTCGCGCGCATCGGCCTGGTGCCCGACCTGTCGCTGCTGCACGTGTTGCCGCGCCTGGTGGGCCTGGCGCGCGCCAAGGAGATTGCCTTCAGCGCGCGCGACATCGGCGCTGAAGAGGCGCTGCAGATGGGCCTGGTGCAGGCCGTGGTGCCGCCCGAGCAACTGGCCGTCGCTGCGCTGGCCTTCGCGCGCCGCTTCGACGATGCGCCCACCGCGGTGCTGGGCATGACCAAGAGCATCCTCAACCGCGCGTTCGAAAGCGACCGCCATGCGCTGGCCCAGCTCGAAGCGGCGCTGCAAGGCCTGCTGGCCGGCAGCCGCTACCACGCGCAGGCGGTGCAGCGCTTCGTGGCGCGCGAGGCGCCGGCTTACGGCGGCGCGCCGCGCTTCGCCGCGGCGCGATGACGTGACAACCTTCAACAGGAGCAAGGCATGACAAGCAAAGTGGTGGTCGCCGGGGTCGGCATGATCCCCTTCAAGAAGCCCGGGCAGGCCGACGGCTACGCGGTGATGGGCGGGCAAGCCGTGCGCCTGGCGCTGGCCGATGCCGGCGTCGGCTTCCAGGCCATCCAGCAGGCCTATGCCAGCTACATCTACGGCGACTCCACCGGCGGCCAGCGCGTGCTGTACGACGTGGGCATGACGGGGCTGCCGATCTTCAACGTGCACAACAACTGCGCCAGCGGCTCGTCGGCGCTGTACCTCGCGCGCCAGGCCATCGCCAGCGGCGAGGCCGACGTGGTGCTCGCCTTCGGCTTCGAGCAGATGAACCCCGGCGCGCTGGTCAACCACTTCAGCGACCGCGCCTCGCCGCTGGAGCTGTTCATGCAGCAGTGCGAAGGCCTGGCGCCGCCCGAGGTGCCGTCGGCGCTGCGCCTGTTCGGCGCCGCCGGGCGTGAGCACATGAAGCGCTTCGGCACGCCGCTGGAAAGCTTCGCCAAGATCCGCGCCAAGGCCAGCCGCCACGCCGCCAACAACCCGCTGGCGGTGTTCCGCAAGGTGGTCAGCACCGAGGAGGTGATGGCCGACCAGGTGATGTGGCCCGGCGTGATGACGCGGCTGATGGCCTGCCCGCCGACCTGCGGCGCCGCCGCCGCGGTGCTGTGCAGCGAGGCCTATGCCAATGCGCACGGCCTCGATGCGCGCGTGTGGATCGCCGGCCAGGCGCTGGCCACCGACGGCCCCGAGACCTTCAAGTCGGGCGACGCGCGCCACCTGGCCGGCTTCGGCATGTCGCGCGCCGCCGCCAAGCGCGTCTACGAGCAGGCCGGCGTCGGCGCCGACGATGTCGACGTGGTCGAGCTGCACGACTGCTTCGCCCACAACGAGCTGCTGACCTACGAGGCGCTGGGCCTGTGCCCCGAGGGCGGCGCGCAGAAGTTCATCGACGACGGCGACAACACCTACGGCGGGCGCTACGTCGTCAACCCCTCGGGCGGCCTGCTGTCCAAGGGCCACCCGATCGGCGCCACCGGCCTGGCGCAATGCTTCGAGCTGGTGTCGCAACTGCGCGGCAGCGCCGAGCAGCGCCAGGTGGACGGCGCGCGCGTCGCGCTGCAGCACAACGTGGGCATCGGCGGCGCCGCGGTCGTCACGATGTACCGCGTCTGAAGCGAGGCGACCTATGGGCAAGACGATTTCCGGCGCGCTGGTCCTGCTGGCCGTCGCCGCCGCGGGCGCCGGCGCGCAGCCGGTGGCGGGGACGGCCGCGCAGCCGGTCCCGGTCACGGTCGACAACTTCGTGCGCGCCGAGACCGACCGCTATTTCGCCGCCGCCGCATCCACCGGCTTCGGCAAGTTCTTCCACTACCGCGACTTCGCGCCGCTGGAGCAGGTGCGCGTCGTTCGCGTCAACCGCGACACGCTGTATTCGGTCGGCGTGTTCGACCTCGACGCCGGGCCGCTGACCGTCACGCTGCCCGACGCCGGCACGCGCTACCTGTCGCTGGTGGCGTACAACGAAGACCACGTCGCCTCGCCGGCGATCTACCGGCCGGGCCGCCACACCTTCAGCCGTGAACAGGTCGGCACGCGCTACGTTACGCTCGGCGTGCGCATCCTGTTCGACCCCGCCGATGCGGCCGATCGCGGCCGCGCCAACGCGCTGCAGGACGCCATCGGCGTGCAGCAGGCCGCCAGCGGCCGCTTCGAGGTGCCGGCGTGGGACGCGGCGGGCCTGAAGCGCGTGCGCGACGCGCTGCTGGCACTGGGCCGCACGCTGCCCGACACGCGCCGCATGTTCGGCGGCCGCGAGCAGGTCGACCCCGTGCGGCATCTGATCGGCACCGCCATGGCCTGGGGCGGCAACCGCGAGGCCGATGCGCTGTACCTCAACGTCACGCCGGCGCGCAACGACGGCCAGACCGTCTACCGCCTGCGCGTGGCCGAGGTGCCGGTGGACGGCTTCTGGTCGGTCAGCGTCTACGACGAAGCCGGCTGGTTCAAGCCCAATCCGTACCAGGCCTACACGCTGAACAGCGTGACGGCCAAGCGCGGCGCCGACGGCGCGGTGGACATCCAGTTCGGCGGCTGCGACGGCCGCACCGCCAACTGCCTGCCCACGCCGCCGGGGTGGAACTACATGGTGCGGCTGTACCGCGCGCGCGCCGAAGTGCTGGACGGCCGCTGGACCTTCCCCCAGGCGCAGGCGCAGGCGCAGGCGCTGCCGCGCTGAAGCCGCTCCGGCCTAACCTTGGAAACGAGACGACCCATGTTTCACCGCATCGCTGCCTTTGCATCACTGCTCACCGCGCTGCTGCTGCCCGCAGCCGCCGGCGCGCAAGCCCCGTTGTCGGCCGACAAGGCACGCGCGCTCGCCAAAGAGGCCTACATCTACGGCTACGCGCTGGTCGACCACTACCGCATCCAGTACTCGTACTTCGTCGACCAGGGCGGCCCCGAATACAAGGGGCCGTGGAACCAGCTGTACAACACCGCGCGCGTCTACACGCCGGCCGACCGCGCCATCCAGTCGCCGAACTCCGACACGCCGTACTCCTTCATCGGCGCCGACCTGCGCGCCGAGCCGCTGGTGATCAGCGTGCCGGCGGTGGAGCCGGGCCGCTACTACTCGGCGCAGTTCGTCGACGCCTACACGCACAACTTCGCCTTCGTCGGCAGCCGCGCCACCGGCAACGGCGCCGGCCGCTTCCTGCTGGCCGGGCCGCGCTGGACGGGCGACAAGCCCGCCGGCGTCGACCGCGTGATCCGCTCCGAGACCGAATTCGCCTACGTGATGTGGCGCACCCAGTTGTTCGGCCCGCAGGACATCGACAACGTGCGCAAGGTGCAGGCCGGTTACCGCGTGCAAACGCTGTCGGCCTACCTCGGCCAGCCGGCGCCGCCGGCCGCCGCCGCGGTCGACTTTCCGCGCCCGCTGACGGTGCCCGAGCAGCGCACGTCGCTGCGCTTCTTCGAGCTGCTGAACTTCGTGCTGCAGTTCTGCCCTCCGCACGCCAGCGAACAGGCGCTGCTGCAGCGGCTGGCAAGGCTGGGCGTCGGCCCCGGCCTGCACGTCGACGGACCGCAGCTGACGCCTGAATTGCGCGCCGCCGTCGAGGCCGGCATGGCCGACGCCTGGGTGGCGCTGGCCGCGCTGGACGCGCGCATGGCCAAGGGCGAGGCCACCAGCCGCGACCTCTTCGGCTCGCGCGAGCGGCTGCGCAACAACTACCTGTACCGCATGCGCGGCGCGTCGGGCGGCATCTACGGCATGGACGCCGAAGAAGCGCTGTACCCGGTGTACTACGCCGACGCGGCCGGCCGCCCGCTCGACGGCAGCAAGCGCTATGCGCTGCGCTTCGCCCCCGGCCAACTGCCGCCGGCCAACGCCTTCTGGTCGCTGACGATGTACGAGCTGCCGCTGCGCAACCTGGTGGCCAACGCGATCGACCGCTACCTGATCAATTCGCCGATGCTGCCGGCGCTCAAGCGCGACGCCGACGGCGCGATCACGCTCCACATCCAGCGCGAGTCGCCCGGCGCCGACCAGGAAAGCAACTGGCTGCCGGCGCCGCCGGGACCGTTCTTCGTCGCCTTGCGCCTGTACGGGCCCAAGCCCGAGGCCTTGAACGGCCAGTGGCAGCGGCCGCCGATGCAAATGGTCGACGGCGCCGGCCGCTGACGGCAAACGAACCGCTTGGAACCACGCCCATGGCCCTGCATCACCTGCGGCTCGAGGTCTGCGACCGCGTCGCGACCGTCACCATCCATCGCCCCGACAAAGGCAACGCGCTGGCGCCCGCCGTGCTGGACGAGATTGCCGCGCTGTTCGGCCAGCTCGCCACGCGCGACGACGTGAGCGTGATCGTCTTCACCGGCGGCGAGCGCTACTTCTCCGCCGGCTTCGACCTCGACGAGATCCGCAAGCTGCAGCAGGTGTCCAACGAGGCCTACATCGCGCTGTTCCACCGCGCCTACCGGGCGGTGCTGTTCTGCCCGCAGCCGGTGATCGCCGCGGTCGGCGGCGCCGCCATCGCCGGCGGCTTCGACCTGACGATGATGTGCGACATCCGCTATGCCTCGACGCGCGCCAGGTTCGGCCAGCGCGAGGTGGTGCTGTCGCTGACGCCGATCATGGACCCGCTGTGGCGCATCATCGGCCTCGGCCGCGCCAAGGAGGTGGCGCTCAGCGGCCGCCTGTACGGCGCCGACGAGGCCGAGCGCATGGGCTACGTCAGCCGCGTCTTCCCCGAAGGGCAGTTGCTGGCGTCGGTGGCCGCCATCGCGCGCGACATGGCCGTGCACGACCGCCGCACGCTGGTGGAGACCAAGCGCTTGTCCAACCAGGTGCTGAACCAGGACCTCGACGGCGCGATGCGCCTGCAGGAGTGGCTGTTCCGCAGCTACATCGGGTCCGACGACAACCACCGCCGCATCGACGCGCTGCAGGCCACGCTGGCCGCCGCGCGCCGCCCGGCCTTGCAGGAGCCGACATGACACGTTCTTACGCCACGGGCCTGGGCGCGGCCTGTCTCATGATGATGGCGCTGGCATCGGCGCCGGCCCAGGCGCAAGCCCAAGCGCAAGCGCAACCGCAATCGCAAGCGCAAACGCAAGCGCCAACACCAACCGCGGCCAAGCCCGCCGCGCCAGCCACCGCCACGCGCAACGCCGCGGTGCTGCAGCAACTGCCGTTCGCCGACCGTGCCGATTTCGAAGCCGCCAACCGCGGCCTGGTGGCGCGCTTCGAAGGCCTGGTGAAAGGCGACAGCGGCCAGCTGATCTGGGATTCGCATGCCTATGATTTCCTGCTGCAGGAGCAGGCGCCGGCCACCGCCAACCCGAGCCTGTGGCGGCAGGCGCAGCTCAATGCCGTGGCGGGGCTGTTCAAGGTCACCGACCGCGTCTACCAAGTGCGCGGCATGGACCTGGCCAACATGACGGTGATCGAAGGCGACAGCGGCCTCATCGTCATCGACCCGCTCACCTACGCCGAGACGGCGCGCGCCGCGCTGGCGCTGTACCGCCAGCATCGGCCACCGAAGCCGGTGCTGGCGGTGATCTACTCGCACAGCCACGTCGACCACTTCGGTGGCGTGCGCGGCGTGGTCGACGAGGCCGACGTCTTGGCCGGCAAGGTGAAGATCATTGCGCCCGCCGGCTTCATGGAGCACGCGATCAGCGAGAACCTGTACGCCGGCACGGCGATGTTCCGCCGCGCCATGTACCAAAGCGGCGCCGCCGTGCCGCGCGGCGAACGCGGCCACCTCGACGCCGGTCTCGGCAAGGTGGCCCTGGTCGGCGGCACGGTGACGCTGATCGCGCCGACGCAAGCAATCGAGAAGGCCACCGAGTCGCACGTCGTCGACGGCGTCGCCATCGAGTTCCAGCTGACGCCCGACACCGAGGCGCCGTCGGAGATGAACGTCTACCTGCCGCAGCAGCGCGCGCTGGGCATGGCCGAGAACGCGGTGCGCATGATGCACAACATCCTGACGCCGCGCGGTGCGCTGGTGCGCGACGCCAAGGGCTGGTCGCGCTACCTCGACGCGAGCCTGCTGCGCTACGGCGAGCGCGCCGACGTGATGTTCACCCAGCACAGCTGGCCGACCTGGGGCGGCGAGGCCATCCGCACGCTGCTGGCCGACCAGCGCGACCTGTACGCCTTCATCCACGACCGCACGCTGCACCTGATGAACCAGGGGCTGACGCCCGACGAGATTGCGCAGGCCGTACCGCGGCTGCCCGGCACGCTGGACCGCCAGTGGTACGCGCGCGGCTACTACGGCACGCTGAGCTTCAACGTGCGCGCGGTGTACCAGCGCTACCTCGGCTTCTACGACGCCAACCCCGCGCACCTGGACCCGCTGCCGCCGGTGCAGGCCGGCCAGCGCTACGTGGCGGCGATGGGCGGCGGCGCCAACGTGCTGGCCATGATGCGCGCGGCCATGGCGCAGGGCGACCACCGCTGGGCCGTGCAGCTGGGCAACCACCTGGTGTTCGCCGAGCCGCAGAACGCCGCGGCGCGCGAGGCGCAGGCCGATGCCCTGGAACAGCTGGCCTACCAGAGCGAATCGGCCATCTGGCGCAACATGTACCTCACCGGCGCCACCGAGCTGCGCCAGGGCGTGCCGGTGCCGTCGGGCCGCGTCACGGTCGACCTGGCCAAGGCGGCGACGCCGGCGATGTTCTTCGACTTCATGGCGATCCGGCTCGACGCCGACAAGGCGCAAGGCCACGACATGACGCTGAACTGGCGCTTCGACGACCTCGACCAGTCGTTCGCGCTGACCTTGCGCAACGGCGTGCTGACGCAGCGCGAAGGCATGCAGCACGCCAAGGCCGACGCCACGGTGCGCATGAGCAAGGCGGTGCTCGACCGCATCAGCCTGCGCCAGCTCGACTTCGCCACCGCGCTGAAGCAGGGCGACATCCGCGTCGAAGGCCAGGCCGGCAAGCTGCCCGAGCTGCTGGGGCTGCTGGTCGCCTTCTCGCCGGCGTTCAACATCGTCACGCCTTGAAGGCGCCGGCGCGGGCACTGCGCACAGAGCCAGCGTGAAGCCGCCGGTCGTCCACATCGAGGTGCCGGCGCGGCCGCGCAAGCGCCCGCGGCAGACGCGCTCGGTCGCGCTGGTGGAGGCGCTGAAGACCACCGGCCGCGCCATCCTCGAACAGCAAGGCCGCGCCGCGCTGACGCTGGTGGAACTGTCGGAGCGATCGGGCGTCGCCGCCAGCTCGATCTACGAATACTTCCCGACCATCGAGTCGCTGGTCGCCGCGATCTACACCGACTACCGCAGCGAGTCGCGGCGCGACGTGCTGCGCCACATCGAGGCGCTGCCGCCGTCGACCGGGCTCTACGAAGGCCTGCTGTCGATGCTGCGCTTCGGCACGCAGGCGGTGCAGAAGTGGGCGCGGGTGGACCCGGCGTTCAACCTCAAGGCCACGTGGTTCGAAGAACTGGTGCGGCTGAACCTCGTCGAGTCGGAGAACTTCTGGTCGGCCGTCGCCATGCCGGCGCTGATGGAGAAGTTCGCCGCCGAGGTGCTGGTGCGCGACCGCGAGAAGGCCGCCTTCCTCGCCCACCACGTGCTGCTGGCCGTGCCGCGCGCCATCGTGCTGGGCCGCCCGCAGTACCTGGGCGAGGCCGACACGCCGGCGCTCATCGCCCGCATGCTGCACGCGCTGCTGACCTCGGACCTTGGGCCCGCGCCCGCGGCGGACGCGGCGCCCGCAGCGGGTCCGGCGTGATGGCCGACGGAAGGCGGAGTGAGCCCGCGGCAAGCCACCGGCAAAGCGCCAAGTTGCGTGGCGCGACAAGCACTTGGGCGGCGTCCGCGGCACACCGAATCCGGATAGGGAAACGCGGCCTCGCTGCCTAGACTGAAGCCGTCGCCAGCATCGAAACGGTCGCTTCCCATGTCGCCATCGCCCAGCTCGCTCGAACACCGCAGCCACCTGCTGCTGACCGATCCGGCGGCGCTGGCCGGCCACTCGCTGCAGGCTTGGACACAGCTGCCGCGCGCCGAGCTCGACGCGCTGCAACTCGCCGCGCTGCAGCAGCGCTTCGGCCAGCTGCGCGAGCGCATCCCCATGCTCAAGAAGCTGGCCGACGCGCAAGGCATCGACCGCGTCGAGCGGCTCGACGACGTCGCGCCGCTGCTGTTCGAGCACACGGTCTACAAGTCGTACCCGCCGTCGCTGCTGGACAAGCGGCAGTTCGCATCGATCAACAAATGGCTCGGCAAGCTGGTCACGCCGGAGATCGCCGAGCAACTGGCGGCCGCCGACGTGAGCGGCTGCGAAGGCCTGGACGACTGGTTCCAGCGCATGGACGAAGCGGTGCCCGAGCTGCGCATGAGCCACACCTCGGGCACCTCGGGCACGGTGTCGTTCCTGCCGCAAAGCGTGAGCGAATGGCGCAAGGCCTGCGCCGTGCGCAAGCTGCACATCTGGGGCATGGCAGGCGCCGACACGCCCGACCCCGGCCTGCACACCGTCTACCCGTACTACCGCCGCGGCTACCTGAGCCACGTGCGCGCCAACGACTTCTTGATCGAGGCGCTGCTGCCCGGCGAGGCCCACTTCCACAGCGCCTACCCGGGCACGCTGTCGAGCGACATGCTGCACCTGGGCGCCAAGATCCGCGCCGCGCACGCCAAGGGCACGCTCGACCGGCTGGAGATCAGCCCCGCGATGAAGGCGCGCAAGCTGGCCTTCGACCGCGAGCAGGCCGCCATGCCGCAGCACCTGGCCGGCTTCTTCGAGCACATGGCCGACGAGTTGCGCGGCCAGCGCGTCTACATCGGCGCCACCTGGAACCTGCTGCACGGCATGGCCAAGGCGGGGCTGGAGCGCGGCTTGCGCGACGTCTTCGCCGCCGATTCCTACATCACCACCACCGGCGGCGCCAAGGGCGTGGTGCAGCCCGAGGGCTGGCGCGACGACGTGCTGCGCTTCACCGGCGCGAAGCTGCTGCACGAGACCTACGCGATGTCGGAGACGCCCAGCGGATCGCACGCGCGCTGCGAGCACGGGCACTACCACTTCGCGCACACGGTGATCCCGTTCCTGCTGGACCCCGACACCGGCAAGCCGCTGCCGCGCAGCGGCCGCCAGACCGGCCGCGCGGCGTTCTTCGACCTCGGCGCCGACACGCGCTGGGGCGGCTTCATCACCGGCGACGAAGTCACCGTGGAGTGGGACCAGCCCTGTCCCTGCGGCCGCCCCAGCCGCTGGGTGGCCACGCCGGTGCAGCGCTACAGCGACCAGAACGGCGGCGACGACAAGATCACCTGCGCCGCCACCGAGGCCTCGCACCGCGAGGCGGTTGCCTACCTCAACACCTTCGAGGGCTGACCGCCATGGCGAACGCACAACCCAACGCACAACCCGTCGCACAACCGATCGCACAACCGATCGCGCCGATGATCATCCGCGGCCGGTTGATCACCGACGACCTGGTCGAGGTCGGCGGCCGCGGCGGCGACCTGGCCTTTCGCACGCCGGACTGGAACCGCCACCTCGAACGGTTGCCGCTGGGCAACCCGGCGCGGCTGGCCGACCTGTACATGCTGAGCTTCGACGACATCGTCGACTACGCGGTGGAACTCGGCCGCCGGCTCGATCTGGCGAGCAACCGCCACCTGCAGGAGGCCTGCGAGCTGTCGTACCTGACCGCGCCGACCACGCCCTCGCTGGTGAAGGCCAGCTACCAGGGGCTGGCGCGCGTGCTGGAGCGCGAGCACATCGTCGAGGCGGTGGAAGCCAGCGTCGGCATCCGCCATCTCGAAGGCTGGGTGCCGCAACGTTTGCGCGACGGCACCGAGCTCGAAGTGCGCTGCTTCGGCGCGCGCACGCTGCACATCGTGGCCGGCAACGCGCCGGCGCTGTCGCTGTGGACGATCCTGCGCAACATGGTGTTGCGCAGCGACGCCATCATCAAGGCGCCGTCGAACGACCCGTTCACCGCGCTGGCCATCGCGCGCACGATGATCGAGATGGCGCCCGACCATCCGCTGACGCGCCACGTCAGCGTCGCCTACTGGAAGGGCGGCGACACGCGCTTCGAAGAACGGCTGTACCAGCCGCAGCACATCGAGAAGATCGTCGCCTGGGGCGGCTTCGCGTCGATGAAGCACGTCACGCGCTACATCCAGCCCGGGCTGGAGCTGATCTCGCTGGACCCCAAGCGCAGCGCCAGCATCATCGGCGCCGCGGCCTTCGCCAGCGACGCCGCGCTGCGCGAGGCCGCCGTGCGCCTGGCCAGCGACATCGGCGCGCTCAACCAGAAGGGCTGCGTGTGCGCCCGCGTCGTCTACGCGCAATGCGGCACCGACGAGGACGGCGTGGCCAAGCTGGCCGCCTTCGGCCGCCTGGTGTACGACGCGCTGCTGAAGCTGCCCAACTCCTTGAGCACGGCGCCCAAGCGCTACGACGCGGGGCTGAAGGCCGAGCTCGACGCGCTGCGCCTGGACGACGAGTGGTACCAGGTGATCGGCGGCCAGGACGGCGAGGGCGCCATCATCGTCTCGAAGATCCCCGAGGCGGTGGCCTTCTCGGCCACGCTCGACGACCGCACCGCCAACCTGGTGCCGGTGGATTCGCTCGACGAGGTGATGGCCGCCGTCGACGCCTACACGCAGACCGTGGGCATCTACCCCGAGGCGCTGAAGGACGAGCTGAAGAACGTGCTGCCGCTGCACGGCGCGCAGCGCATCGTCTCGCTCGGCTACGCGGCGGCCATGAAGCTGGCCGCGCCGCAGGACGGCATCGAGCCGATGCGCCGCATGGGCAAGTGGATCAGCAACCAGATCGCCGCCCCCGACACCACGCCGGCGCCCTGGATGCGGCCGCCGATCGACTGACACGCACCCACACGACGAGGAGAACGACCCATGACCCGCTTCACCGCCTACTGCGCCTGCGAGGCCCGCGGCCGGCTGCTGCCGCAGCCCTTCGAGCGGCGCGCGCTGCGCGCCGACGACGTGGCCATCGACATCGCCTACTGCGGCGTCTGCCACTCCGACGTGCACCAGGTCCACAACGACTGGAACAACACCGTCTACCCCTGCGTGCCGGGCCACGAGATCGTCGGCCGCGTTTCGGCCGTGGGCCCGGCGGTAACGCGCCACCGCGTCGGCGACCGCGTCGCCGTCGGCTGCTTCGTCGACAGCTGCGGCGAATGCGCGGCCTGCCGGCGCGGCGAAGAGCAGCACTGCAGCGCCGGCGTGACCGCCACCTACAACGGCAAAGACCGCGTCAGCGGCGAGACCACGCTGGGCGGCTATGCCGATCGCATCGTCGTGCGCGAGAAGTTCGTGCTGCGCCTGCCCGAGGCGCTGGACGCCGCGCAGGCCGCGCCGCTGCTGTGCGCCGGCATCACCGTGTGGACGCCGATGCGCGAGCACGGCGTCGGCGCCGGCTCGAAGGTGGCGGTGGTCGGCCTCGGCGGCCTCGGCCACATGGGCGTGAAGCTGGCCGTCGCTTTGGGCGCGCAGGTCACGGTGATCACCACCTCGCCCGCCAAGGTGGACGACGCGCGCGCGCTCGGGGCGCACGAGGTGCTGCTGTCGACCGACCCGAAGGCGATGATGGCGGCCATCAACCGCTTCGACTTCATCCTCGACACCATTCCGAGCAAGCACAACGTCAACCCCTACCTGATGCTGCTGGGCACGCGCGGCGTGCTGGTGGTCGTCGGCGCCATCGACCTGCTCGAACCGGTGCACGGCGGCCTGCTGATCCGCAACAACCGCAAGCTGGCCGGCTCGCTGATCGGCGGCCTCGCCGCCACGCAGGACCTGCTGGACTTCTGCGCCGAGCACCGGGTGCTGCCGCAGTGCGAGCTGATCGCCATCGACACCATCAACGAAGCCTACGCGCGGCTGCAGGCCAACGACGTGAAGTACCGATTCGTGATCGACATGGCGTCGCTGGCGCGCGCCTGAGCGATAGGGCGCCGCTGGCGGGCGCGTGAGCGACCAGGCGCCGCTGGCGGGCGGGCGAGCGTCAGCCGCCGAACCAGTTCGCCAGGCGCAGGCCGGGGTGGCCAGCGGGTGCACGAACTCCGACACCGTGTTGGTATCCAGCAGCCATCACCGCGGCCAGTGCATCGCTGGCCTGTTCCGGCCACTTCAACGGCGTTGACGGTGCGAGCCGCGGCGGGCCCGAGGCTGGCGCGCGGTGGGCTTCGTACTTGCGTTGGACTTGCGATTCGATTCGAGTTCGGATTCGGGCTTGGAGGCGGGCTCGCCTTCCGACATCGCGGCAAGCCAGGCGAGCGGCGGCCGGCCGCCGTCGGGGCTGCGGTCTCGCACGTCGGCGAAGGGGTCATCCTGCCAGTCGTCGCCGGCCGCGGCGGCGGCGGCTCGTGCGGCCGCGTACTGCCGCCGCCAGGCCTGCAAGGCTGGGCCGAAGCCGCCCTGCGCGCCTTGCCGCCGCCGGTACCGGGCCATCGACATCAGCAAGTACCTCCGTCGCTCAACCCACCGCGCGCGCCGTCTGCGACGGCAGCTCGCCGAACAGGCGGCGGTAGTCGGCGGCGAAATGGCCGAGGTGGAAGAAGCCCCAGCGCGCACCGGCGTCGCCGACCGACAGCGTTGACGCCGGCGTGGTGCGCAGCAGGCGCCGCACGCGGCCCAGGCGCAGGCAGCGCAGGTAGGTCGAAGGCGGCTGGCCCAGCACGTTGACGAAGCTGTTCTGCAGCGTGCGGCGCGACACGCGCAGCGCGGCGCACAGCTCCAGCACCGAAGGCGGGCGCTCGGCGCGGTCGAGCGCCAGCGCCTGGCTGCAGCGGACGATCTGCTGGTGGCTCAGGTGCGTGACGTCGGGCCGCGCCTGTTGCTGGCCGTCGTGGTAGGCCTGGAACACGGCTTCGAGCAGGTGTTCGCGCAGCGAGGCGCGCACCTCGGGGCTGGCCATGCGCGGCGCCTGGCGCTCGACCTCCGCCAGGCCCCACTGCAGGTTGGCCAGCGGGCGCGGCCCGGGCCTGATCATCGCGTAGTGGGTGCCGGCGCCGCGCAGGCCCAGCGCTTCGGCCAGGCGGTCGAACTCGTCGGCCGGCATCGTGATGCCGCACAGCTCGATGCCGGGCTTGAGCTGGAACATCCAGTCCTCGCCGCCGCGCAGCACGCCGCTGGCGGTGGCGATCACCTGGCGCGGGCCGCCGCCCGCCGGGCCGCCGCGCACGCCCCAGCCCAGCGCGACGCAGCGCGCGTCCAGGTGGCTGTGCTGCACGATGCGGCGGTCCACGCTTTCGCGGTAGACGCACAGGCCGCCGAGGTCGGCCTGCATCAGCGCTCCGCCGAAGAAGCCGCTGTCGACCTGCACGTAATGCTGGTTGAAGTTCAGCAGACCGGCCGCGTGCTCCTGCGGGTCGGCATAGCGCTGCAACGAATAGTGGCCATCCATGGGCATCAGCCGCCTCGGGAAAACACGGCCCGCCGGCGGCCCGCGCCGTGCCGATCCGGGATCACGAATTATCGCGGCGGCTCCTATCGTCGTTCGCAATTCGGTTGAGCGATCGAAAAGGATGGTCCCCATGTCTTTGCCCCCTCAAGACGACGGCGCCGCGGCGCCGCCGAACCCCGGCCGCCGCGGCTTCATCGGGCGCGCCGGCGTTGCCGGTGCGGTCGGTGCGGTCGGTGCGGTCGGTGCCGCCGGCGTCATCAACGCCGTGGGCAGCGGCGCCGCCCAGGCCGCCGCGCCGGCGCGGCGGCAGCGGCCGCGCACGGCCGGCGTCGACTACGACGTGATCGTGCTCGGCGGCGGCTTCGCCGGCGTGACGGCGGCGCGCGACAGCATGAAGAACGGCTACGCCACGCTGCTGCTGGAAGCGCGCAACCGCCTCGGCGGCCGCACCTTCACCAGCGAGTTCGCCGGCCACCCGATCGAGCTGGGCGGCACCTGGATCCACTGGACGCAGCCTTTCGTGTGGTCTGAGGTCCAGCGTTACGCGCTGGAGGTCGACGAGACGCCGACGGGCAGCGTGCAGCCGGGCGCCGAGTTGCGCGTGCTGGTCGACGGCCGCTGCGAGGTGCTCAACCGCCCCGAGCAACTGGGGCCGGCGGTGGCCGCCATCAACCAGCTGTTCGCCACCGCGCAGCGCTACTGGGAGCGGCCGTACGACTCGGCGTACCAGTGGAACGACATCCTCAAGGCCGACCCGCTGAGCGCCGCGCAGGCGCTGCAGGAGATGACGCTGACGCCGCTGCAGCGCGTCGTCGCCGAGGCCTACGCGGCCGGCCTGTCGCACGGGCCGATCGAGCAGGTGTCGTTCCTGGAGATCAACCGCTGGTGGGCGCTGCCGGGCGGCAGCATGACGGCGCTGCACGATTCCTGCGGGCGCTACCGCTTCAAGCACGGCACCGTGAGCCTGATCCGCAAGATGGTCGACGACGGCCGGCCCGAGGTGCGGCTGGCCAGCCCGGTGAAGTCGGTCGAGGAGCAGCGCAACCGCGTCGTCGTCACCACCGTGGCCGGCCAGCGCTTCAGCGCCGCGGCGGTGATCGTCGCGCTGCCGATGAACGTGGTGCAGCAGGTGCAGTTCACGCCGGCGCTCGACCCGCTGGTGGCCGAGGCCGGCCGCGAGCGCCATGCCGGCACCGGCATCAAGCTGATGGTGCGCGTCAAGGGCCAGCTGACGCGCACCCGCATCACCGCGGTGGCGCCGGCCACGCATCCGCTGCCCTTCGTGGGCACCTACGCGGTGGCCGACGACCACACCATCCTGGTCGTCTTCGGCCCCGACCAGAAGCGCATCAACTACACCGACCGCGCCGCCGTGCAGCGCGCGCTGCGCGACTACTTCCCCGACGCGGTGGTCGAGGACCTGCAGTTCCACCCCTGGAGCGACGACCCCTACAGCCGCGGCACGTGGTGCAACTACAAGCCCGGCTGGTTCGGCAAGTACGTGGCGCATTTCCAGAAGGACCGCGGCCGCGTCTTCTTCGGCCAGGGCGACCACGGCGAAGGCTGGCGCGGCTTCATCGATGGCGCCATCGGCGCCGGCGGCGCCGCCGCGCTGCGCGTCAAGACCAAGCTGGGCTGAACCATGAAGCGACTCACCGTCTTGCTCAGCCTCGGCCTCGGCCTCGGACTGATGGCCGCGCCGTCGGCCTTCGCGCAGGGCCGCTGCGATGCCGCGGCGCGCCAGCGCGGCACGCAGCTCTTCGAAGCGCGCTGCGCGATCTGCCACAGCGCCGACCACAAGGCCGGGCACCAGTTCGGCCCCAACCTGGCCGGCGTGCTGGGCCGCCCGGTCGGCAAGGTCAAGGGCTTCGAGTTCTCCAAGCCGATGGGCGATGCCGGCGGCGCCTGGGACGCGGCCTCGCTGCAGGCCTTTCTCGAAGCGCCCTCGGTGGTCTATCCCGGCACCGCGATGGCCTTCGGCGGCATGGCCGCGGCCGACGAGCGCGCCGCCGTCGCCTGCTTCCTGTCGGGCCGCAAGTAGGGCGCGCGATGACGACGACCGCAAGGCCCTTGGCCACATCGCTGGCCACGCGGTTGGCCACGCTGCTGGCCACGCTGTGTCTGGCCTCGGCCGCGCTCGCGCAGCCGGCGCCCAAGGCGTCGCCCAAGCCGCCCAACATCCTGTTCATCCTGGCCGACAACCTGGGCTACGGCGAACTGGGCGTCTACGGCGGCGGCGTGCTGCGCGGCGCGGCCACGCCGCGCATCGACGCGCTGGCCGCCGAAGGCCTGCGGCTGACCAACATGAACATGGAGCCGCAGTGCACGCCCAGCCGCTCGGCCATGCTGACCGGCCGCCACGCCATCCGCTCGGGCACTTACGCGGTGCCGTTCGGCGGCGTTGCCGAAGGCCTGACGCAATGGGAGGTGACGCTGGCCGAGACGCTGTCCGACGCCGGCTATGCCACCGCGCTGTACGGCAAGTGGCACCTCGGCAGCCACGACGGCCGGCTGCCCAACGACCAGGGCTTCGACGAGTGGTACGGCATCCCGCGCACCAACAACGAGGCGATGTGGCACGGCACGCCCGGCTACGACCCGAAGCACATGCCGCCCGAGCCGGTGCTGGAAGGCCGCAAGGGCGGCAAGAGCCGCGAGGTGATGGTCTACGACCTGGCGCAGCGCCGGTTGCTCGATGCGGAAGTCACGCGCCGCTCGATCGACTTCATGCAGCGCCAGGCCGCCGCCGGCAAGCCCTTCTTCGCCTTCGCCAGCCTGACGCAGCCGCACTTTCCGACGCTGCCGAACCCGGCCTTCGCCGGCAAGACGGGCAACGGCGACTGGGCCGACATGCTGGCCGAGATGGACCACCACGTGGGCGCCATGCTCGACGCGCTGGACCGCCTGGGCTTGCGCGAGGACACCATCGTTGTCTTCGCCAGCGACAACGGCGCCGAGTTCATCAAGCCCTGGGACGGCTGGGCCGGCCCCTGGCGCGGCGGCTACTTCACGGCCTGGGAAGGCGGCATCCGCGTGCCCTTCATGATCCGCTGGCCCGGCAAGGTGGCCGCCGCGCGCGTCAGCAACGAGATCGTGCACGGCGTCGACCTCTTCACCACGCTGGCCCGCTTCGCCGGCGCCCAGGTGCCGGCCGACCGGCCGATCGACGGCGTCGACCAACGCGACTTCTTCCTCGGCAAGACCGAGCGCTCGGCGCGCGAGGGCGTGCTGATCTGGGTCGACAACCGGCTGCAGGCCGTGAAGTGGCACCAATACAAGGTGCACTTCTACCAGCAGGACAACATGATGTCGCCGGCCGAGCGGCTGCCGCTGCCGCTGGTGTTCAACCTGCACGAGAACCCGCGCGAGGACGAAGGCAAGCGCTCCTACACGGGCTGGGTGCTGGGCCCGATGCTGAAGATGGTCAACGCCTTCAACGCCAGCCTGAAAGCGAACCCGCCGATTCCGATGGGCACGCCCGATCCGTACCGGCCGCCGGCGGCCAGTGCCCCGTAGCTAACTCAATACGAGAGGAGTGTTCATGAGCGACCGAATCATCCGGTCCGGCCGGCTTCGCCGTGCCGCGCCGTTCGCCCGGGCCCTGGCCGTGGCCCTGGGCGCGGGCCTCGCCGTCGACGCCGGCGCGTTCGAGATCGACACCGGCAACCCCGAGCTGAAGATCCACTGGGACCAGACGCTGCGCTACAACTTCGGCAAGCGCGTGCAGGCGCAGGACCCGGCGATCCTGGCCAACCCGAACAAGGACGACGGCGACCGCAACTTCGCCAAGGGCAGCACCGTCACCAACCGGATCGACCTGCTGTCCGAGCTGGACATCGTCTACAAGGACGACCTCGGCCTGCGCCTCAGCGCCGCCGGCTGGGCCGACCAGGCCTACACCGGCCGCCTGGACAACCGCAGCGTGGCCACCTCCAACCACCTGGTAAACGGCGAGCAGGCGCTGGGCCTGTCGCCCTACACCCGGCGCTACAGCCGCGGGCCGTCGGGCGAGTGGCTCGATGCCTTCGTCTTCGGCTCGTTCGACCTGGGCGGCAAGCTGCTCAGCGTGCGCGCCGGCCAGCATTCGATCTACTGGGGCGAAAGCCTGCTCGACCCGGTCAACGGCATCGCCTACGGCCAGGCGCCGCTGGACCTGAACAAGGCCTATTCGACGCCCGGCATCGAGGTCAAGGAGCTGTTCCGCCCGGTGCCGCAGCTCTCGGCCACGCTGCAGGCGACGCCCGAGCTGTCGCTGGCCGCGCAATACCTCTTCAAGTGGCGCGACAACCGCTTCCCCGAATCGGGCAGCTACCTGATGGACATCGACCCGCTGCAGCACGGCGGCGATGCCTACATCCTGGCGCCCGGCGTCTTCTTCACGCAGGGCCGCGCGATCACGCCGAAGAACGGCAGCGAATGGGGCCTTGCCGCGCGCTGGAGCCCGCGCTGGCTGGACGGCACCGCGGGCCTGTACGTGCGGCGCTTCAGCGACAAGATGCCGCAGCTGGTCGTCAACGCCGGCACCGGCGAATACCTGCTGAACTACGCGGCCGGCGTGCAGCTCTACGGCCTGAGCCTGGCCAAGCAGGTGGCCGGCATCAGCGTCGGCGCCGACTTGAACCTGCGCCGCAACATGCCGCTGAACAACGATGGCGCGCTGGTGATGTCGGCCGCCGACTTGCCGGCGCGCGGCGACACGCTGGCCCCGCGCGGCAAGACGCTGCACGGCGTGGTCAACGCGCTGGCCGCGGTCGGCAAGACGCCGCTGTTCGACGCCGCCAGCTGGGTGGCCGAGCTGAGCTGGACGCGGCTGCTGTCGGTGCAGAGCGATCCGCAGGGCAGCTTCACCGGCCGCGCGGGCTACGACGCGATCGACCGCGTCAGCAAAGACTTCTTCGGCATCGGCTTGAAGTTCACGCCCAAGTGGTTCCAGGTGTTCCCGGGCGCCGACCTGTCGACCGCCTTCGCCTATTCCACCGGCCTCGCCGGCAACTCGGCCGTGCTGGGCGGCGGCAACAAGCGCAGCGGCAGCTTCTCGGTCGACCTCGGGCTCGACTGGTACCAGCGCCATCGCTTCGACCTGCAGTACGTCGGCTACTTCGGCGACCGCACGATCGACCCGGCCAGCGGCGCCGTTACGGTGGTGCCCGGCAACGGCGCCATCCGCGACCGCGGCGCCGTCTACCTGACCTTCAAGACCACCTTCTGAAGAGACCACCGATGAACCGACGCAACAACACATGGCTGCCGGCCGCGCTGCTGGGGGCGCTGCTGGTTTCGCAGACCAGCGCACTGCAAGCCGCGGTGACGGCCGACGAGGCCAGGAAGCTGGGCACCAGCCTGAGCCTGGTGGGCGCCGAGCGCGCCGGCAACGCCGACGGCAGCATTCCCGCCTACAGCGGCGGCCTGGCCGCGGCGCCGGCCGGCTACGACAAGGCGCGCGGCGTGCGCCCCGACCCCTTCGCGAACGAGAAGCCGCAGTTCTCCATCGACGCGCGGACGATCGACAAGCACGCCGACAAGCTGACCGAAGGCACCAAGGCGCTGATGAAGGCCTACGCGGGTTTTCGCATCGACGTCTACCCGACGCACCGCACGGCGGCCTACCCGAAGTTCGTGCTCGACCAGACGGTGAAGAACGCCACCCAGACCCGGCTGTCGGCCGATGGCTTGAGCATCGAGGGCGCCGGCCCCGGCGTGCCGTTCCCGATGCCCGGCAACGGCAACGAGGTGATGTTCAACTACCTCGCGAACTTCCAGGGCGTGGCCTTCGTGCTGCCGCGCTACAGCGCCTACAACGTGGACGCCGGCGGCCACCAGGTGCTGACGGCGCAGGGCGTGTGGAGCCAGGACATGCCGTACTTCGACCCCGCGCGCGCCGCCGACAACCTGCTGGTGCGCAGCCGCGCCGCGTACAGCGGCCCGGCGCGCCGCAACGGCGAGGCGCTGCTGGCCATCGAGCCCAAGGACTACACCAAGGCCGACAGCCGCGCCTGGCAATACCTGCCGGGCCAGCGCCGCGTGCGCCTGGCGCCCGACATCGCGTACGACACGCCCAACTCCAGCACCGCGGGCATGTCGACCTACGACGACGTGCTGCTGTTCAACGGCAAGCTCGACCGCTTCGACTTCAAGCTGGTGGGCAAGAAGGAGATCTACGTCCCGTACAACACCTACCGCTTCACCTACCACGACAAGCCCGACGAGGTGCTGCAGCCCCGCTTCATCAACCCCGATGTGCTGCGCTGGGAACTGCACCGCGTGTGGGTGGTGGACGCCACGCTGAAGAAGGGGCAGCGCCACGTCTATTCGCGCCGCACCTTCTACCTGGACGAAGACAGCTGGACGCTGCTGGCCAGCGACCAGTACGACGGCCGCGGCGCGCTGTGGCGTCCGGGCTTCAGCTACTTCACGCAGAGCTACGACGTGCCGGCGCCGAGCAACATCGCCTCCGGCCACTACGACCTGGTCGCCGGCACCTACTACATCAACACCTGGCCCGGCGCCGGCGGCATGAAGGTGTTCGACGCGCTGCTGCCCGAACTGTCGTGGGCGCCGGACAGCCTGGCGGGCAAGGGGGTGCGGTAGGGCGGCTGGCGGCCTTGGCACCAGCGCCGACGGTTCGGGCATCGCGAGGCTGTATGGCAATTTGACATACACTTCGTCATGCCTGCCACGACCGCCGACACGACCACCCGCTCCGACGAAACCGCGCGCATCAGCCTGCGGACCAGCCGCGAAGCCAAGGCGCTGATCGAACGCGCCGCAACGCTGATGGGGACGACGGTTTCGGGGTTCATGCTGCAGAGCGCGTACGACGCCGCGCAGCGCGCGGTGGCCACCAGCGAGACCTTGCTGCTGTCGCAGCGCGCCTTCGATGCTTTCGTGGTGGCGGGCGACAAGCCGGCCAAGCCGGCCAAGCCGAACAAGGCGCTAAGGGCGCTGATGTCTCGGCGTCGCTGATGCCCCCGGCGCCGCTGATGGCGATCCGCATCGAGCTGCTCTCCGCCACGCACGCCCGTTCGTCGTTCGACTGCGGGGACGAGGCGCTCAACGAATTCCTGCGGCGCTTCGCCGGTCAGCAGCAGCGCCGCGGGCTTGGCAAGACCTATGTCGCGGTGGACGTTCGCAGCGCCGAGGTGGCGGGTTTCGTCACCCTCAGCGTCGGGCAGGTGGCGGCGCGGGTGATGCCGCCGCAGCTGAAGTTGCCGCGCTACCCCGTGCCCGTTCTTCGCATGGGTCGCCTGGGTGTCGACAAACGGTCGCAAGGCCTCGGCATCGGGCAGGACTTGCTCGCTTTCGCGCTGCGCCTGGCGGTCGAGTTCTCGGAAAAGGTGGGCCTCTACGCCGTCGTCGTCGACGCCAAGGACGAACGCGTGGCCGCCTTCTACCGCAAGCTGGGTTTCGAGGCGACGCTGGACGACCCGCTGTGCCTGTTCATCCCCGTGTCCAAGCTCGCGCAAGCTTCAACCTAGCGCGGCCGTCCGTCCCGAAAGCCGCGGCGGGGCAAACCCGACCCGCTACGTAGGAGTGGGGCGGGCGCGGCGCGCGCTGCCTAGCATGGCCTCCGCAACGCCACCAGGAGCGACGCCATGAAAGTGAACTTCGCGCGCGCGCTGCGCCCGCTGGCCGTGCGCCATGCCGAGCGCGAGGCGCTGGTCAACATCGAGCGCAACCGCCGCTACACCCATCGCGAGCTGCAGGCGCTGACCAACCGCATCGTCAACATGATGCGCCAGCGCCTGGGCCTGCGCCGCGGCGACTGCTACCTGTGCATCCTGGAGAACGACAACCTCTCGCTGCTGCACGTGTGGACGGCGCTCAAGGGCGAGGCGGCGGTGGCCTACACCAACCTGCGCGATTCGTTCGACGAGCACCGCTGGCAGGTGGAATTCCTGCGGCCCAAGGTCGTGTTCATCGAGAACGCGCTGCTCGACCGCTACTTCGACATGCTGCGCGACCTGGGCGCCACCGTCGTCTGCATGGACCCGCCGGGTGAGCCGCGCGAAGGGCTGCACCATTTCTTCGACCTGCTCGAAGGCGTGAGCGACGCCGAGCCCGATGTCGAGCACGTGGCCGACGCCGACGTGCTGGTCTACCGCTTCACCGGCGGCACCACCGGCAAGAGCAAATGCGCGCAGTACACCATGGACAACTGGCTGGCGATGCGCGACGGCCTGTACGCGGAAGAAGACCCGATCTACGACGAAGCCACGCGCGAGCTGCACGTGGCGCCCATCAGCCACGGCTCGGGCCTGGGCCTGCTGCCCTGCCTGTTCCGCGGCGGCTGCACGGTGACGCAGAACGCGCCCGACCTGAAGGCCTGGTGCCGCAACGTCGAGGCCGAGAAGATCACCAAGGCCGGCCTGGTGCCGACCCTGGTGTACTGGCTGCTCGACCTGCCCGAGGCCGCGCAGCACGACTTGTCGACGCTGCGCACCATCACCTACGGCGCCGCGCCGATCAGCCCCGCCAAGCTGGAGCAGGTGCGCGCGCGCTTCGGCAACATCTTCGTGCAGCTGTACGGCGCCACCGAATGCCTGCAGGCCGTGGCGCTGCTGTCCAAGGCCGACCACACGCCCGAGCACCTGGCCTCGGCCGGGCGCGTGGCGCCCGGCGTCGAACTGCTGGTGGTCGACGACGAGGGCCGCGAACAACCCACCGGCAGCACCGGCGAAATCTGGCTGCGCAGCCGCGCGACGATCTCCGGCTACCGCGGCAACCCCGAAGGCACCGCCGCCGAGTTCGCCGGCGGTTTCTGGAAGTCGGGCGACCTCGGCTACGTCGACGCGCAAGGCTTCCTCTACATCGTCGACCGCAAGAAGGACATGATCATCACCGGCGGCTTCAACGTCTACGCGGTGGAGGTCGAGGCGGCGCTCAACGCGCATGCGGCGGTGGCGATGTCGGCGGTGGTCGGCGTGCCGCACGACGACTGGGGCGAGGCCGTGCAGGCCGAGGTGGTGCTGCGCCCGGGCTGCGAGGTCGAAGCCGTCGAACTGGTCGAGCATGTGAAAGGACTGCTGGGCCGCTTCAAGGCGCCCAAGGCGGTGGTCCTCGTCGACGCGCTGCCGGTCAGCGCGGTGGGCAAGGTGCTGCGCCGGCAGGTGCGGGACAAGTACTGGAAGGACCGGGCGCGGCGGGTGTCGTGAGGCCTTGCTGGCGAGGCATGCCGCCGGCGTGGACGACATCAAGGGCGGCCTGCCGGCGCCGCAGCGCGACTTGGTGAGCCTTCTGCGCCGGCGCTTCGAGATCGCGCCGCCGACGCGCGCGCCCGCGTCGAAAGCGGGGCTGCATCGGCGGCACGCCAGTCTCGCGGCGGCTTGCGCCAAGGACCGTTGGCCCATCAGTGCGCCGGCGCATCCGGCAGCGCCGAAGGCCCGAAGATTCTGCGCACGAGCTCTTCGATTGGCGCCGCTTCGGGCAATCCCATTTCGACCGCGGCGCGATGCGCCTGCGCCAGCAGCGCGGCAACCTCCGAAGCGTCATCGCCCCTGCCGCGCAGTGCAAGACCGATGGCCAGCTTCGTGCGCGCCACCAACAGTTCGCGGACGTCGCCGAGGCGTTCGTAGACGGGAAGCGCCTCCTCGCGGCGAATGCGCAGCGCCTCGTCGAGCTGGCCGCGGGCTTGGAAGATGTCGGCGATCTTGCCCATCGTGACGGCCTTGGCGCGGACGTCGCCGAGGCGTTCGTAGACGGGAAGCTCCTCGTCGCGGCGAATGCGCAGCGCCTCGTCGAGCTGGCCGCGGGCTTGGAAGATGTCGGCGATCTGGCCCATCGTGACGGCCTTCTCGCGGACGTCGCCGAGGCGTTCGTAGACGGGAAGCGCCTCGTCGCGGCGAATGCGCAGCGCCTCGTCGAGCTGGCCGCGGGCTTCGAAGATGTCGGCGATCTTGCCCATCGTGACGGCCTTGGCGCGGACGTCGCCGAGGCGTTCGTAGACGGGAAGCTCCTCGTCGCGGCGAATGCGCAGCGCCTCGTCGAGCTGGCCGCGGGCTTCGAAGATGTCGGCGATCTTGCCCATGGTGATGGCCTTGGCGCGGACGGCGCCGAGGCATTCGAAGACGGGAAGCGCCTCCTCGCGGTGAATGCGCAGCGCCTCGTCGAGCTGGCCGCGGGCTTCGAAGATGTAGGCGATCTTGCCCATCGTGACGGCCTTGGAGCGGACGTCGTCGAGGCGCTCATAGACGGGAAGCGCCTCCTCGCGGCGAATGCGCAGCGCCTCGTCGAGCTGGCCGCGGGCTTGGAAGATGTCGGCGATCTTGCCCATGGTGATGGCCTTGGCGCGGACGTCGCCGAGGCGTTCGTAGACGGGAAGCGCCTCCTCGCGGCGAATGCGCAGCGCCTCGTCGAGCTGGCCGCGGGCTTGGAAGATGTCGGCGATCTTGCCCATCGTGACGGCCTTCTCGCGGACGGCGCCGAGGCGTTCGAAGACGGGAAGCTGCTCCTCGCGGCGAATGCGCAGCGCCTCGTCGAGCTGGCCGCGGGCTTCGAAGATGTCGGCGATCTTGCCCTTCGCCATGGCTGCTTCACGGTCGGCGCCCCTCGCCTGGTCGAGCCGGTGCATCAGCTCGGCAGCGCGCGTGGCAAGGTCGAGCGCGCCGCTGCTTTCTGCGACGAGACTCAATGTCCAAAGCAGGTCACTCTGAACCGCAGGTTCGGTGCTGTTGGCGGCCCAGCGGGTCAGCGCGTCGCGCCACATGCCGAACGGGCCGTGCATCGTCGCAAATGCGTGCGCGGCGCGCCCGACGGCGTGAACCTGGTCCGCTTCCACGGCGGTCAGCCAGCGGGCCAGCGATGCCGACTCGCGTGCCACGCCATCCCAACGCGCGCGCCGCTCTTCGAGATCGGCGCTGTCGGCAACCTGGCTCATCCACCAGGCCTGAGCTCGCGCTCTGGCGATCGGTGCCTGGTCGGGAAGCGCCGAGCGCAGGAACTCTGCCCACAACGGATGCAGATCGACGCGAAGCTGGCCGTCGTCGCCCTTGCCATCGATCCACTCCAGCAAGCCTGCGCGGCGCGCTGCGATGGCCAGAAGACGAAACGCATGCGGCTCTTGGAGGCCGCTGATGGCCGCGGCGAGCGCAGCCCCCGTGTCGCCGCCCGTCGCGTGGGCCAGCGATGCCAGCGCAGCAGGCCACGCGGCGTTGCCGTCGGGCGATGCGCTGATGCGCTGCCACTCCACCCAAGCAAGAGCAAACGAGGTCTTGAGGGTCCGCCGGGCCGCGTCCTCGCCGAGCACGCCTTCGGCCAGGCGGTCGGCCTCGTCGGCCGGCGTCAGTGCGAGTTCGCGCTCGCGCAACAACGCGAGGTAGGACTCGGCATCGTGGCCGCCGGCAAGGTAACCCGCGGCCAGCCGCAGTGCCAGCGGCAGATCGCCGAGTGCCTGGCACAGCGGATCGAGCGCGGCTGCCGCAGACGGGGCGATACCGGCAGCCGTGAGCAAGGCATTCAGCAGCGCGATCGACTCCGCGCGCGGCAGGCGGCCAACCTGCACGCGCACCCAGCCCGCGGACTGGCCGATGTGGCGCCGACGTGCCGCCAGCACCACCGGTGCCAACCCCCCGCGGCCGGCCGTGGCGCGCTGCAGGGTATCGACCACCTCCACCGCGGCGCTGGCTTGCAGGTCACCGTCGACGTTGTCGATCCACACCAGGCAGGTCGACGGCGCCTGCGCATCCAAGCGAGCGGCCAGCTCGGCACGGCGCTCGGTCGGACCGCCGCGCAGCGCAAAGGCGTCGGCAAGCGCCGACAACATCGCATCACGCAGCGCGGCCGAGCTTGCGTCGCCCGGCGATGCAGCGGGCAGGCTGCTCGACATCGGCGGCAAGGCAATCCTGACCACCTCTGCCGCGCTGGTGCAGGCGAGCCAATGCGCCTCGAGCGCCTTCGCGGTGAGTTTCGACTTGCCGATGCCGGCCATGCCCTCGACGACGATGACGCGGTCGCGCGGCACGCTGGCGTCGGCGCCGCGCAAGGCGGCGCCCAGGGCGGCCAGCGGTTCGGCACGGCCGACGGTGCCGGCCGCGGTCCGGGTCAGCAACACAGGGGACAGCCGCGTCGCCGCCAACGCGAAGCGCGCCGGCAGCGTTGCCGGTTCCTGCGGGCTGTCGTTCGACGCAGGCCGGCCCTGGTCATCGAACCGCAAGCGACCGTTGCGCATGCCGGTCAACGGATGGCCGTCGCCCCACTCGCGGGCCCTGTCATGCCAAGTCCGCGCCCACAGTTGGACCGGCAGCAAGCGTCCGTCGTCGTGCAGGTCCAGGTCCAGCACCTGCATGGTGTTGTCCTTGGTGTCGGACTCGTACAAGCACCCCGACGTGAAGACGCGCATGCCATGGCCGGGTGACGAGGTCTGCGTCACGTCGGTGAGGTGGACATGCCCTTGCAGCAGGATCTGCACGCCGCGGTCGTGCAGGGTGCGGCCGGTCTGCCACTCGGCCAGTTCACCCGGGGGGTGGTGGAGCAGGCCCAAGGCTGCGCCTGGCCAGGGCTTGCCCTGCGCGTCGCAGGCGAGCAGGTTGATCTGATCGTCGGTCAAGCGCACCTTGCCGGCGTCGCCGTCGTCGCCGGCCAGCCAGGCGCTGTCGAAGCCAAGGATATTCAATGGCACGGGCCAGCCGGGGCGTTGCAGGGTGTGCCGCCAGCCCAGCCGCGGATGACCGCCGCGCCCCGGCAGCAAATGCATCAGACCGCGCGCGGCCAGCCAGTCGGCATAGGCGCGCTGGCGCTCAGCGACGCGGTCGATCCACGACGGCTGGCAGCCGAACGGCGGGCCCCCGGCGCCAGCCAGCCAGCGGCTGAGCGTTGCCGCATCGAGTGATGGTGAGCCCCAGGCGTCGCGCAACGCCTGCCAGGCCTGCGGGTCGACGAGACGGTCGACGTCGTGGTTGCCTGGCACGCAGAAGAAGCGGTCGCTGGGCACGTCCAGCAGCCGCAGCAGCGTTTCGACGAAAGCCGTCGCTTCTTCGTACTGGCCCGGCTGTGCGGATTGCGCCAAGTCGCCGGTGAAGCACACGAGGTCGATCGCAGGGCCGTCCGCATGGATGGCGCGCAGGTTGTTCTCCCACGCCGTGCCCATCACGTCGCGCCAGCGCGCCGGCGACCGCTCCTTGCCGATGTGAAGGTCGGAGACGTGCACGATGCGGAGGCGGGCGGAAGACATGCGATTGGCGGTGCACTGCCTTGAAGCGATGGTGCGCCATCTCTTCGGCGCCTGCGCCGCAGGATAGCGGATCGCTCGCGCCAGCGACCGCTTGGCCAGGCCCCGCTGCCGCTCAGCCCCGCCTTCCCCTTCAACAACGCCGGCGCCGAGTCCAGATGAAACGCCTCGAACGCCACGCTCTTGTCGTGCGGCTGCAGCTTCCACGAACTGCGCGCATTGGGCCCGCCGCCGTCGATGCGGATGCAGCTGCCGGTGATGAAGCCGGCGGCCGGTGAGAGCAGGAAGACGATCGCGGCCGAGACTTCCGAGACGGTGCCGTAGCGTTGTGCCGGTACCGTGCGGGTGTAGTCGAGGATGCGCTCGACGGCGGCGCCGTCGTAGTGGTCGAAGCCGCTGGAGGCGATCACGCCCGGGGCCACGCTGTTGACGCGCACGCCGGCGGCGGCCCATTCGCAGGCCGCGCTTTCGGTCAGCGAGTTCATCGCCGCGCGCGCCGCGCCGGAGTGGGCGATGCCGGGCAGGCCGTTCCACATGTCGGCCGTCATGTTGACGATGGCGCCGCCGTGGGCGGCCATCCAGCGCGTGTAGACCTCGCGCATGACGATGAAGCCGCCGGTCAGGTTGTTGCGCACCACGGCCTCGAAGCCCTTGGTCGTGATCTGCTCCAGCGGCGAGAAGAACTGGCCGCCGGCGTTGTTGACGAGGCCGTCGATGCGGCCGGTGCGCTGCAGCACGGCGTCGACCATCGCGCCGACGCCGGCTTCGTCGCGGATGTCGCCGGCGTGCGTGGACACGCGGCCGCCGGCGCTTTCGATCTCGGCCTGCACGGCGGCCAGCTTGTCGGCGCTGCGGCCGACGATGGCGACGTGCGCGCCAAGCGCCGCCAGCTCGTGCGCGCAGCAGCGGCCGATGCCGCTGCCGCCGCCGGTGACGATGACGGTCCGGCCGTCGAACAGCCCCGGGCGGAAGATCGATCGGTAGTGGTCGGCGCTCGCCGCGGCGCTTGCCGCGGCCGCTGTCGCTGCAGGCGTCGTCACGGCGCGCTCCAGCGGTCGATGTGCGCGCGCATCAGCTTGAGGTAGTCGCGGCGCCCGAAGTGCAGGATGTGGTTGCCCGGGAACCAGTGCAGCCGGCTGCCCGGCCAGTGCTGCTGCAGCAGTTGCACGTGGTTGGGGCCGGTGACGCGGTCGCCTGCGCCGGCGATGATGAGCACGCGTTCGCCGGCCATCGGCGAGGCGTAGGTCAGCGGGTTGTGGATGGCCACCAGCGCACGCATCTGCGCCACGCTGATGCCCTGGCTGCGCATCAGCGCCGACAGCATCACGCCGGTGGGCTGCCATTCCAGGAAGGCGTCGATCGGCGTCACCGCGGGCACCACCGGGATGCAGTAGGCCAGCCGCGGCTCCACGCTGGCCAGCAGCGCCGCGGTGTAGCCGCCCAGCGAGATGCCGGCGATGCCGATCGGCCCGACGCCGCGCGCTTGCAGGTGGCCGATGAACACGCGCAGGTCGTGGATGGCCAGCAGCGTCACTTCGTTGAAGTGCAGCAGCCCGTTGCCGAACACGCCGTAGCCGTTGAACGGCAGGTCGAGCTCGGCGCGCGGCCCGTGGTGCGGAAAGGTCGACAGCAGGATGTCGTAGCCGGCGCGGTACAGCTCGCGCAGGCCCAAAGCGTGGGCGTTGAGCCAGGGCGCGTCGAAAGCGAAGCCGTGCGCGACGATCAGCGTCGGCCGCGGCTGGTCGCCATGGCACCAGTGCTCGGCGTGCGCCACCACGCTGCGCTCCATGCGCGCGATGCTGGCCATGGCCGCCGGGTTCAGCGGCTGGAAGGGGCTGCGAAAGCGCAGCTCGCGGCGCCGGATCTCGCCGCCGCGCGCGCGCAGCGGCGGCAGCGCGCGTTCGTCGATCTTGATGTCGGCGCGCGGCGGCACGAACACGCGCGCGGCGTCGCCGGCGCGGGCCAGCGGCTCGTAGAAGCGCAAGGCCTCGAACTCGCCGGCCGCGCTGCCTTGCGCGGCCAGCGACGAGCGCGTGGCGGCCGCCACCATGATGGCCAGCGGCACGCGCGCCATGCGCTCCAGCGCGGCCACGCCGCACACCTGCAGCCGCTGGCGCACGCTGCGGCGGCCGATGTCGGCCTTGGCATCGGCGCTGCCGCGGCCGCGGCCCGAATGGCCGCGGAAGTCGTCGGGCAGGCGCTCCCACCAGGGGGCGGCGGTGACCGGGCGGGCGGCGCGTGTCGGTGCCATCGGCTGTCGCATGGGCGTTGAAGGGGCTCCTCGAAGGCTTGCACCATAGGGCGGGCGCCACGCCGCGGCGCCCATCCTTTTGGAGTGGGCTTGGCACGCGGGCGCGCCTTGCGCCATCCCAAAAGGGTGGGCCGGGCGGGCGGGGGGCGGCCTAATCTGGCGCCATGAACATCCAGCAACCCAGCGAAGAACAGCAGCTTGCGGTCGAGGGCTTTCGCAAGTTCCTGGACGCCGAGATCCGCCCCGCCGCGCGGCGCCACCGCGACCACCCGATCCCCAAGGACCGCATGCGCGAGCTGACGCAGGCGATTGCCGAGTTCGGCCTGCCCGGCGCCACGGTGTCGGCCGAGCACGGCGGCATGGGCTTGTCGATCGTCACCGAGGCCATGCTGTTCGAAGAGCTGTGCGCGGTGTCGGTCGACATCGGCCTTTGCGTGATGATCAACAAGGGCATGGCGCTGACGCTGGCCGAGTTGCCGCCGTCGCAGGCGCACCTGCGCGACCGCTACCTGGCCGACATGATGGCCGGCCGCACGTTCGGCGCCTTCTGCATCAGCGAGCCCGACGTCGGCTCCAACGTCGCCGACATCAAGACCAGCGCGCGCCGCGACGGCGAGCACTTCATCATCAACGGCGAGAAGACCTGGATCTCCAACGGCCACTACGCCGACATCGCCATCGTCACCGCGCGCACCGGGCCGAACGGCGAGCTGTCGCACATCCTGGTCGACCGCGAGGCGCACGGCTTCGAGTCGCGCAACATCGACAAGATCGCGCTCAACGGCCAGTCGACCGCGCAGCTGTTCTTCAGCGACACGCGCGTGCCGTACGCCAACATCGTGTGGGAGGAAGGCCAGGCGCTGAAGAACACGATGAAGCTGTTCGAGAAGGCGCGCGCCAACGTCGGCATGCTGTCGGTCGGGCTGATGCGCGCCGCGCTGGAAGCGTCGATCGCCTATGCGAAAGAGCGCCGCCAGTTCGGCAAGCCGATCGCCGCGCACCAGCTGGTGGCGGCCAAGATCGCCGAGATGGCGACGCTGCTCGACGCCTCGCGGCTGATGTGCTTCCGCGCCTTCTCGATGATGGACCAGGGCATCCGCTGCGACGTGCAGTCGTCGATGTCGAAATGGTTCGCCACCGAGAACGCCGTCAAGGTCTGCCGCGACGCCGTGCAACTGCATGGCGGCAACGGCCTGACGAAGGAGTTCGACGTCGAGCGCCTGGCGCGCGAAGCGATCGTCATCCCCATCCCCGACGGCACGACCGAGATCCAGAAGCTGATGATCTCGCGCGCGCTCACCGGCATCGGGGCCTTCATATGAGCGCGGCCGGCCAGCATGCCGGCGAGCACAGCGGGCCGCACGGCGGGCCGCTGGCCGGCCTGCGCGTGCTGGAGATCCAGGGCATCGGCCCGGCGCCGTTCTGCGGCATGCTGCTGGCCGACCTGGGCGCCGATGTCGTGCTGGTCGACCGCGCCAGCGTCGACGCCGAAGGCTTCGACCTCGGGCGCCACGACGTCACGCACCGCGGCAAGCGCTCGATCGCGCTCGACCTCAAGCGCGCCGACGACGTGCAAACGCTGCTGTCGCTGGTCGAGCGCAGCGACGCGCTGATCGAAGGCATGCGCCCCGGCGTGATGGAACGCCTGGGCCTCGGCCCCGACGAATGCCTGGCGCGCAACCCGAAGCTGGTCTACGGCCGCATGACGGGCTGGGGCCAGAGCGGGCCGCTGGCGCCGGCGGCCGGGCACGACCTCAACTACATCGCGCTGTCGGGCGCGCTGTGGTACGCCGGCGCGCCGGGCGACGCGCCGATCACGCCGCCCAGCCTGGTGGGCGACATCGGCGGCGGCGCCATGTACCTGGCGCTCGGCCTGCTGGCCGCGCTGATGCACGTGCGCGCCGGCGGCCCGGGCCAGGTGGTCGACGCGGCCATCGTCGACGGCAGCGCCAACATGACCAATTTGCTGATGGGGCTGCGCTCGGCCGGGCAGTTCGTCAACGAGCGCGGGCACAGCGTGCTCGACGGGCCGCACTGGTATGCCACCTACCGCTGCAGCGACGGCGGCTTCATCACCGTCGGCGCGGTGGAGCCGAAGTTCCGCCGCCTGCTGATCGACAAGCTGGGCCTGGCCGGCGACCCCGCCTTCGCCGGCGCCGGCGACGCGCGCAGCTGGCCGCAGCTGCGCCAGGCCTTCGCCTACCATTTCGCGCGGCGCACGCGCGACGAATGGTGCGCGCTGCTCGAAGGCAGCGACGCCTGCTTCGCGCCCGTGCTCGACCCCGACGCGGCGGCCGCGCACCCGCACATGGCCGCGCGCGGCGTGTACTGCCGCATTGACGGCGTGCAACAGGCTGCCCCCGCGCCGCGGCTGTCGCGCACGCCCGGCCGCGCCGGCCGCGTGCCGCAGCGCGGGCAGCATCGCCAGCAGATCCTGGACGATTGGCTCGACAAAGGAGACAAGCCATGACGACGCCACAAGACGACCAAGCGGCCGCTGCCGGCGCCGCCGCCGAGCCCACGCTGCTGCAGCGCTTCCTGCACTGGGAGGCCGTGCAGCCGGAAGTGGTGGCCCTGACCGAACCGCGCCCCGACGGCACGGTGGTCGACTTCACCTGGCGCGAAGTGGGCGACCAGGCGCGGCGCATGGCCACGCACCTGCGCTCGCTGGGCCTGCCGCCGGCCAGCAGCATTGCCATCCTGGGCCGCAACAGCGCGCACTGGATCATGGCCGACCTGAGCATCTGGATGGCCGGCCACGTCTCGGTGCCGATCTACCCGACGGCCAGCATTGCCACCATCGGCCACGTGCTCGACCATGCCCAGGTGCGGCTGCTGTTCGTCGGCAAGCTCGACAGCAAGGCCGAGGCCTGGGACGAGCTGCGCCGCGCGCTGCCGCCCGCGCTGCCGCTGGTGGCGCTGCCGATGTCGCCGCTGGCCGAGCCGGCGCTGCAATGGCAGGCGCTGGCCACCGCCAGCGCGCCGCTGCAGCAGCCGCACCTGGCGGCCGCCGCCGACCTGGCCACCATCATGTACACCTCGGGCACCACCGGCGTGCCCAAGGGCGTGATGCACAGCTTCGGCACCATGGCGCGCTACGCGCAGGGCTCGGGCGATTTCTGCGGCTTCACGCCGGCCGACCGGCTGCTGTCGTACCTGCCGCTGGCCCATGCGGCCGAGCGCTCGTTCGTCGAATCCAATTTCCTGGCCCACGGCCTGCACGTCACGTTCAACGATTCGCTGGAGACCTTTGCTGCCGACCTGCAGCGCGCGCGGCCGACGGTGTTCATCTCGATGCCGCGGCTGTGGACGCTGTTCTACGCCGGCGTCTGCGCCAAGCTGCCGGCGCCGGCGCAGGCGCTGCTGGCCGCGGCCTCGGCCGAAGGCGAGGCCTTGCGCCGCCAGGTGCTGGCCGGCCTGGGGCTGGCCGACACGCGGCTGGCCTTCACCGGATCGGCGCCGCTGCCGCTGGAGATCGTCGACTGGTACCGCCGGCTCGGCCTGGAGCTGCTGGATGTCTACGGCATGACCGAAGACTTCTGCTGGTCGCACTACAGCCGTCCGGGCGCGGTGCGCCTGGGCTACTGCGGCCAGGTGCTGCCGGGTGTGCAGGCGCGCATCGCCGACGGCGGCGAAATCGAGGTCAAGGCGTTCACGCAGATGCTGGGTTATTACAAGGACCCGGCGCAGACCGAAGCGGCGCTGACGGCCGACGGCTTCTTCCGCACCGGCGACCGCGGCGAGTACGACGACGCCGGGCGCTTGCGCATCACCGGCCGCGTGAAGGAGCTGTTCAAGACCGGCAAGGGCAAGTACGTCTCGCCGGCGCCGATCGAGAACCGCTTCGCCCACCCGACGGTGGAGGCCGTGTGCGTCACCGGCCCCGGGCGCGCGCAGCCCTTCGCGCTGCTGATGCCGACGGCCGCGGCCCGCCAGCGCCTGGCCGACGCCGCCGGCCGCGCGGCGCTGCTGGCGCAGTGGGAGGCGCTGCTGGCCGAGGTCAACGCCGCGCTGGAAGGGCACGAGCGGCTCAGCCAGGTGGTGGTGGTCGAAGACCCATGGAGCATCGACAAGGGCTTCCTCACGCCGACCATGAAGATCCGGCGCAGCGTGATCGAGCAGCATTACCTCGCGCGCGCCGCGGTGTGGGCCGCGCTCGGCCGCAAGGTGGTGCTGGAAACCGAAGGTCAAGCATGAACAGCAAACTCAGCGGCCAGGACGCCTTGTTCCTGAACGTCGACCTGCCGCATGCCGCGTCGCACGGCATGATGATCTACATCTACGAGCAGACGGCGCTCGGCGGCAAGCCGCTGGGCTTTCGGCAGATCGTGCGCCATGTCGAAAGCCGGCTCGACGCCTCGCCCGTGCTGCGGCGGCGCATCGTGCAGGTGCCGTTCGGCCTGGGCTACCCGTTCTGGGTCGACGACGACTTGTTCGACATCGACTTCCACGTGCGCCACTTCGCGCTGCCCAAGCCGGGCGACTGGCGGCAGTTCTGCATCATGGCCTCGCGCATCCATGCGCGCTCGGTCGACCTTACGCGATCGCCGTGGGAGATGTACGTCATCGAGGGGCTCGACAACATCGAGGGCATCGCCCCCGGCAGCTTCGCGATCCTGACCAAGATCCACCACGCCGCGATGGACGGCACGGCCGCTGCCGAGCTGACCTGGGCGCTGCACGACATCGAGCATGCCGCCGGCAAGGTGCGCCCGGTGGTCAAGGTCAAGCGGCCGGCGCCGGCGCGGCCCACCACCTGGAAGCTGAGCGACACGCTGACCCGCGCCGTCGCCGACAACCTGATGGCCACCGCCCGCATGGCGCCGCCGTTGGCGCGGCTGCTGCCGCGGCTGGCGGCCACCGGGCTGCGCTCGCTGCTGTCGCCGCGCAAGGCCACGGCCGCCGGCATCGCGCCGCGCACGCGCTTCAATGCCGACGTGGCGGCCAGCCGCGTGTGGGATTCGGTGACGCTGGACCTCGCGGCCGTCAAGGGCATCAAGAGCGTGGTGCCCGGCGCCACCGTCAACGACGCGGTGATCGCGATGATCGGCGGCGCCATGCGGCGCTACCTGCAGGGCAACAACGAGCTGCCGCCGAAGTCGCTGGTGACGCTGGCGCCGGTGAACACGCGGCAGGAGGGCGCCAATCGCGACGCCGCCGGCAACACCATCTCGGTGCTGCGCTTCCCGCTGTGCACCGACATCGAAGACCCGATCGAGCGCCTGGCCGCGGTGCGCGCGGCCACCGCCGAATCGAAGGGCCTGCAGAACGCCATCGGCGCGCGCGACCTGACCGACGTGCAGAAGTTCATCCCGCCGGCGACGCTGGGCCTCGCGGGCCGGCTGTCCACGCTGCTGGGCGCCGGCGGCAAGGGCCCGATGCCGCTGCACAACTGCCTGGTCACCAACGTGCCCGGGCCGAACCTGCCGCTGCGCATGCTGGGCGCCGAACTCGTCTACTGGGTCGGCGTGGGGCCGGTGACCGACGGCATGTCGCTGATCTGGAACGCCACCAGCTATTGCGGCAAGATGTTCATCTCGCTGACCAGCGCGCCCAACATCGTGCCCGACCCCGAAGTGCTGGCCCAGTGCCTGAAGGATTCGTACGCGGAGATGGTGGCCGCCGCCGCCGCCGTGGCCAAGCGGGCCGAGGCGCCGGGCAAGGCGGCGCGGCGGCCCGAGGAGGCGCAGCCGGTCAAAGCAGTCAAGACCGCCAAGGCGAAGCGGGCGCCCAAGGCGACCAAGCCGACGGCGCGCGCCAAGCCGGCAGCGGCCGTCAAGCCGGCCACGCGCCGCGCGGCGCCGGCGCCGGCGCCGGCGCTGGCGGCTACCCCCGCATCTAAGCGCACCCCCACGCGCACCCGCACCCGCACGCGCCGCGCGCCGGCCGCGCCCGCGGGCAACGCTGACTGACGCGCCACCGACCATGCCCGGCAACCGTCGCCGCACGCTGGCCATCGTGGCGGTGGCCGCGATGCTGGGCGCCGCGGCCTGGCCGCTGGCGTCGCTGGTGAAGGATCGGCTCACGGGCCGGCTGCAGCAACGGCCGCCGGCGCGGCCGCCGGTCGTCATCGGCGACGGCCGCCAGGGCCCCGCCGGCATGGCCTGGGTGCCGGGCGGCGAGTTCCTGATGGGCAGCGACCACAAACTGGCGCGGCCCAACGAGCGCCCGGCGCATGCGGTGCGCGTCAAGGGCTTCTGGATGGACGTGCACCACGTCACCAACGCGCAGTTCCGCGCGTTCGTCGAAGCCACGCGTCATGTCACCACGGCAGAGCGCAAGCCCGACTGGGCGACGCTGGCCGTGCAACTGCCGCCCGGCACGCCGCGCCCGCCCGATGCGGCGCTGGTGCCCGGCGCGATGGTCTTCGTCGGCACCGCCGAGGTGGTGGACCTGGCCGACGTCTCGCGCTGGTGGCGCTACGTGCCCGGCGCCGACTGGCGGCATCCGCAAGGCCCCGGCAGCAACCTCGACGGCAAGGACGAGCACCCGGTGGTGCAGGTCAGCTACGACGACGCGCTGGCCTATGCGAAATGGGCCGGCAAGCGGCTGCCGACCGAAGCCGAGTGGGAGTTCGCCGCGCGCGGCGGGCGCGAGCAGGCCACCTACGCCTGGGGCGACGACTTCGCGCCCGACGGGCGGCCCATGGCCAACGTCTGGCAGGGCCAGCAGGCGCAGCCGTTCCCGGTGGTCAGCGCCAAGGCCGGCGGCGCCGCCGGCACCAGCCCGGCCGGCAGCTTTCCGCCCAACGGCTACGGCCTGTTCGACATGACGGGCAACGCCTGGCAATGGGTGGCCGACTGGTACCGCGCCGACCAGTTCGCGGCTCAAGCGCGCGCCGGCCGCACGCCCGAGGACCCGCAAGGCCCGCCGTCGAGCTGGGACCCCGACGAGCCCGGCGTGCCGCAGACGGCACCCAAGCGCGTGACGCGCGGCGGCTCGTTCCTGTGCAACGAGGCCTATTGCCTGAGCTACCGCCCCAGCGCGCGGCGCGGCACCGACCCGGCCAACAGCATGTCGCACATCGGCTTTCGGCTGGTGACGAGCGACGAGGCGTGGCGGGCGGCGAGGGCGGCGGGTTCGGCGCCCGCCGCGCCAGCCGCGCCACGCTGAGCGGGCGCGGCCTGGGTCAGCGCGGCTTCCAGCCCAGGCCCTTGGCGTGCAGGCTTTGCACGTACAGCCGGTCGGCGGTTTCGGTCACCGAGGTCGTTTCCGGATAGGCGCCGGTCGGGTCCTGCAGGTCGGCCACCACCGTGCCGTCCTCGGTGAAGGCGATCACGTGCCCGTAGGCGCGCGGCACCGGCCACAGCGCGCGCGGCAGCCGCAGCGTCAGCTTGCGCAGGAACAGCTTGCCGGCCATCGCGTCGATCGTCGGGTTGCGCGGCTTGGCGAAGCCGAGCCAGATGCGGCCGTCGAGCCCGCGCATCAGGTTGTCGGGGTAGCCCGGCAGGTTGTCGAGCACGATCTTCGCCGCTGACGGTTCGCGCCGCACGTCGAGGTCGTCGGCGCCGACCGGGATACGCCAGACGCGGTAGCGGCCGGTCTCGGCGACGAACAGCGTCTGCTCGTCGCGCGCCAGCGCCAGGCCGTTGGCGAAGCTGAGGCCGCGCGCCACGATGCGCGTGCGCCGGGTCGCCGGGTCGTACTCGAGCACGCGGCCGGTGGCCGACTGCTCGATGATGTCGAGCACGCTGGCTTCGAAGGTGCCGCCCCAGGCCGCCGGCGCGAAGCGTGTCGAGGCGTCGCTGAAGTAGATCTTCCCGTTGCCGGCGACGACGACGGCGTCGGCATAACGGATCGGGTCGGCGTCACCGACACGGTCGGTCAGCAGCGTGACCTGGCCGTCGGCGGCGATCGACAGCAGCCCCTTGATCGCATCGGCGGCGATCAGCCGGCCGGCGGCGTCGAAGTCGAAGCCGAGGACGCGGCCGCCGGTGTTCGCCACCACCTGCTGCGCCGTGCCGTCGGGCTTCATGCGCAGGATGTTGCCGCTGGCCACCGCGGCGTAGAGCTGGCCGTCGCGCGCCAGCACGATGTGCTCGGGGCCTTCCTCCCGGCCGAGCGCGATGACTTGCAGTCCGGCCAGCCGCTGGTTGACCGCGTGCGCGCCGCGGTAGCCGGGGTCGGGCGGTGCCTGCCAGGCCTCCGGCTGCACCGGCACCGGCCACAGCGCCAGATAGGCGGCCAGCGCCAGCAGGACGAGGCCGAGCAGGCTCAGCGTGCGCTTCAACATCGTCGTTCCTCCTCGCCAGGCAACAGGGATGGCCAGCGCCTCCATTGTTGCCTCGGCGGGCTCCCGGCCCAGCCCTACCGCTTCTGGCTCTGCAGGAAATCCTGGACGAGGTTGGAGCGGTCGAACGACTTCGCGGGCTGCACCGGCGGGTATTCGGCCAGGCTGCGCAGGTGGCCGCCCAGCAGCTCGCCCATCGGGCCCGAGATCCACGACGACTTCTGCACCAGGTGCCCGTACGAGTCCTTGCTGTCGTAGCTTTCGAAGGGGTCGCTGCGCAGGTTGAACAGCAGCGGCGCGAACAGCGGCTGGATCGGCGCGTAGTAGTCGGCCTTGGTCGAGAAGTGCAGCTTCCACGGGCCCATGCGCACCGCGGTGAGCTTGCTCTCGATGTAGTAGAAGAGGTGGTTGCGCGCGCTCTCGGCCGACTGCCCGGTCCAGTAGCCGAGGTTGTTGACGCCGTCGATGTACTGGCGCTTGTCGCGCTTCATCTGCTCGGCCACGTCGGGCACGCCGGCGGCGGCGGCCAGGCTGGTGAACATGTCTTGGTGCGCCTGGATGCCGTTCTTGATCTGGCCCGGCTTCACCACGCCGGGCCAGCGCAACATCGAGATGACGCGCACGCCGCCTTCGTAGGTGGTCATCTTCTCGCCGCGGAACGGCGTCGTCGCGCCGTCGGGCCACGACGAATGCTCGGGCCCGTTGTCGGTGGAGTACCAGACGACGGTGTCGCCGTCGAGCTGGTTCTGCTTGAGGAAGTCGAGCACCACGCCGATGTCGTGGTCGTGCTGCATCATGCCGCTGCCCTGCGCGTCGCCCTCGTGCGTGAAGGCGGCGGCCGCCTGGCGCCACTTCTCGTCGAGGTGCGTGTACAGGTGCATGCGGCTGGTGTTGATCCACACGAAGAAGGGCTTGCCGTCCTGGCGTGCGCGGCGCATGAAGTCGATGGCGCGCGGGATCACCTCGCCGCCGTCGAAGTCTTCCATGCGCTTCATCGTCAGCGGCCCGGTGTCGGTGATGGTCTGCTTGCCGACCGCGCCGTAGCGCGCGTCGACCGTGGGGTCGTCGCGCTCGCTGGCCAGGCTGTGCAGCACGCCGCGCGTCTGGAACTTGCGCGCGAAGGCGGCCGCGCCGCCGGGGTAGCTGCGGGCGTAGTTCTGGTAGTCGGCGTACTCGTGCTGTTCCTCGGTGTTGAGGTGGTACAGGTTGCCGAAGAACTCGTCGAAGCCGTGCACCGTGGGCAGGTGCGGGTTGTTGTCGCCGAGGTGGTTCTTGCCGAACTGGCCGGTGCGGTAGCCGGCCTTCTTCAGCACCTCGGCCAGGCTGGGCGAGGCGGCCATCAGGCCGAGCTTGTCGCCCGGCTGGCCCACCGTGGTCAGGCCCGAGCGGATGGGGTACTGGCCGGTGATGAAGGCGGCGCGGCCGGCGGTGCACGAAGGCTGCGCGTAGTGGTCGGTGAAGCGGATGCCTTCGGCGCCGATGCGGTCGATGTTGGGCGTGGTGTAGCCCATGGTGCCCATGCCGTAGGCGCTGACGTTCTGCCAGCCGATGTCGTCGCCCCAGATCACCAGGATGTTGGGCGGCTTGCGCGCCGCCGCCTGCGGCAGCGCAGGCATGGCCACGGCCAGCGTCAGCACCGAGACGAGGGCCGAGGCCAGGCGGCGGCGCCAGGTCGCTGCGGGGCCGCGGGCGTGGGCAGGCGTGCAATCGATCATCGAGGGTCTCCGTTGTGCTGGGTGGTGGCGAGCGGACTTCAGGCGACCGGCGCCGTCTGCGTGGTCACGGCAGGCGCGGCGCGGCGGGTGGCGGCCAGCACGATCAGCGTGGCCAGCACGTACAGGCTCATCACGAACGCCATCGCGGCGGCCTGGCCGGCCTTGGCGGTGATGGCGCCGGTGAGCGAGGGGCTGATGGCGCCGCCGATGTTGCCCAGGCTGCTGACCAGCGCCATCCCGGCGGCCACCGTGGCGCGCGACAGGTACTCCGAGGTGAGCGCGAAGAACACCGGCGGGATCGACGCGATGCCCACCACGCCCAGGCACAGCCCGGCCATCGAGGCCGCCAGCTGGCCCTGGCTGAGCGCGATGACGCCGAGCCCGATCACCGCCATCAGCGAGCCGGCCGCGAAGTGCCAGCGCCGCTCGCGCCGGCGGTCCGAGCTGCGCGCCATCAGCACCACGCCGACCATCGCGAACAACTGCGGCAGCGCCGCGTACAGCCCGATGTGCAGGAGGTCGGTGACGCCCCAGCTCTTGATCAGCACCGGCGTCCAGAAGGCGATGGCATAGGTGCCGGCGACCACGAACACATAGGCCAGCGACAGCGCCCACACCTTGGGGTCGCGCAGCAGGTCGGCCAGCGAGCCGTGCGCGGCCTGGGTGGCCGAGGCGCCGTCGGCGTCGAGCTGCTGCTGCACGCGCGCCTTCTCGGCGGCGCTCAGCCAGGCGGCGTGCGCCGGCTTGTCGTCCAGCCACCACCAGGCCAGCAGGCCCAGCAGCGGCGCCGGCAGGCCTTGCACCAGGAACAGCCACTGCCAGCCGTGCAGGCCGCCGTTGCCGTCGAAGAACTTCATGATCGCGCCCGACAAGGGCCCGGCGATGGTGCTGGCGCCGATGGCGCCGATCAGGAAGATGGCGATCATGCGGCCGCGCCGCGCCGACGGGAACCAGTACGTCAGGTACAGCAGCACGCCCGGGGTGAAGCCGGCCTCGAAGGCGCCGAGCAGGAAGCGCAGCACGTAGAACTGCGTGGGCGTGCGCACGAAGGCAATCGCCATCGCCGCCACGCCCCAGCAGACCATGATGCGCAGCAGCGTCTTGCGCGCGCCGATCTTCTGCAGCACCAGGTTGCTGGGCAGCTCGAACAGCAGGTAGCCGACGAAGAAGATGCCGGCGCCGAGGCCGTAGACGGCGTCGCTGAAGTCCAGCGTCTGCTGCATCTGCAGCCGCGCGAAGCCGACGTTGATGCGGTCGAGAAAGGCGATGACGTAGGCCGCCAGCAGCAGCGGCATCAGCCGCCAGCCGATCTTCGCGTACAGGCGGCGGTCTTCGGCGCTCTCGGGGGCGGTGCCGGCGGCGGCGCCGGCGCTGGTGCCGGGCGTGGTGGGGAGCGTCATGGGGGGTTCCTCCGGTCTGGCGGTGTCGGTGTCTCAGCTCACGCGGCGCGACTGGTCTTTCCAGTATTTGTCGCGCACCTGGCGGCGCAGCACCTTGCCGACCACGCTGACCGGCAACTGCTCGACGAAGGCCACCGCCTTGGGTGCCTTGAAGCGGCCGATGCGCGCCTTGACGTGCTCGATCAGCTCGTCGGCGCTGGCGGCGGCGCCGCTCTTGAGCACCACCTCGGCCTGCACCGCCTCGCCCCATTCCTCGTGCGGCACGCCCACCACGGCCGAGATGGCGACCGCGCGGTGCGCGTTGAGCGCCGCCTCCACCTCGACGGCGTAGACGTTGAAGCCGCCGGTGATGATCATGTCCTTCTTGCGGTCGACCAGGTACAGGTAGCCGCGCTCATCCAGGTAGCCCAGGTCGCCCGACTTCCAGAAGCCGTCCTGGAACTCGGCCGCCGTGCCTTCGGGGTTGCCGAGGTAGCCGCTGATGGTGCCGCGCGAGCGCAGCCAGACCTCGCCGGTCCGGCCCTGCGGCAATTCCTTGCCGTCGTCGTCGACCACCTTCAGCTCGACCACCGTCGACAACCGGCCGGCCGACGACAGGTGCTTCTCGTCGCCGGCCTCGCCCAGGTGGTCGGCCTTGCTCAGCATCGCCGCGGTGGTCAGGCACTCGGTGGCGCCGTAGACCTGCACGAAGATGTTGCCGAAGCGCGCTTGCGCCTGGCGCAGCTTGGCCGGGCTCATCGGCGCGCCGCCGTAGACGATGGTGCGCAAGCTCGACAAGTCGTGCGCGCCGGCCTCGGGCAGGTCGAGCAGGCGGTACACCAGCGTCGGCAGCATCAGCGTGGTGGTCGCGCGCTCGGCCTCGACGTTGCGGCACCAGGCCTTCAGGTCGGGCAGGTTCTGCGTCACCGTGCAGCCGCCGCGGAACAGCGTGGCCAGTACGCCCAGCCCCGAGCCGTGGCTGAGCGGCGCCATGTGCAGGTAGCGCTGGTCGGGGTCGTAGATCTGCTCGGCTTCGGTGTACAGCGCGTCGCGCAGCGCCAGCCAGTTGTCCATCGTGTACTGCGCGCACTTGCTCTTGCCCGTGGTGCCGCCGGTGAAGCGGTAGACGAGGATGTCCTTCATGGTGTCGTTCTCGACCTCGGGGTTGGCGTCGGACACGCCTTCGAGCAGTTCGTCGAAGGCCAGCAGGCCCTCGCGCGGCGCGGCCGGCCGGTCCATGCAGACGACGGTGACGCCCAGCTCGCGCAGCATCGCGAAGTGGCTGTCGAGCAGCGCGTTCTCGATGAACACCACCCGCGGCTTGATGAAGCCGACCTGCCAGCGGTGCTCGTCGACCGAATCGCGCACGTTGGTGAAGGCGGCCGCGGCATCGCCCTTGAAGGCCGTCCACACGTGCATCAGCGACAGGTTGTCGTTCTCCAGGATGCACAGGTAGACGTCGCCGCGCCGCAGGCCCAGCCGCTCGCGCATCATGTTGACGATGCGGTTGGTCGCCGCCTGCAGCTCGCGGTAGGTGTAGCGGCGCCGGCGCTCGATGTTGACCAGCGCTTCCTGGTCGGCGAAGCGCAGCGCCAGCTGGCCCATCATGCGGGCGAAGTTCATCTTCATCGTCTTGTCTCCAAACGGTGCAGCGAGCCGATGGCCATTGTTTCGGCGCCCCTATCGCCGCCACCCCGCTACAACGGGGTGGGGCGGGTTGGTCCGGAGCGGCCCGGCCGGCCGCGCGCGCCCACTCCA